>Ga0126371_10004486_pt1 | contig 12309 bp, 8 predicted proteins | sample PanSoiMetaPlot_4_FD_110145 | JGI IMG/M metagenome (GOLD analysis project Ga0126371, IMG submission 110145) | Tropical forest soil microbial communities from Panama - MetaG Plot_4 | ecosystem: Environmental > Terrestrial > Soil > Tropical forest > Bulk soil | place: Panama | collected 2016-02-17
CGCCACCATCAGCCGGAAGGATAGACTCAACCTCCGTCTGAGCCGCGAGCGCCTTTAGTGTTGTCTCTGGCATCGTATTCACGGTGAACGGAGCGACCAGCGATTTTGCGTACAGCACATCCGAGAGCGTAGGGTCTTTCGTCCCAGTGCTTGCCCACAGCAGCCGCTGCGGAAATGCTCCCGCGTTGTAGATGCGCTGCCAGCGCGGTGAGCTGAGTAACCCTCTTGCGGCTTTGTAGGTGCGCATTGCCATGGCGATTCCCAGTTCATGTTCGAGTTTGTGTGGAACCTTGCCTTTGATCGCCGCATCCCACCGGCTGACGAACACCGACGCGACCGAGCCAACCGCAGGCTTAAGGCCTGCCTCCATGCGGCGTTCAATGCCTCGGAGGAACGCCTCAGCTGCGGCCAGATAATGTTCTCTCGCAAACAAGAGTGTGACGTTGATGGGGATACCGGCGAAGATGGCTTCCTCAATAGCAGGCAGCCCTTCTTTCGTGCCGGGAATTTTGATAAGAACATTCGGACGGCCAGCGTGAAAGTGCAAGTCCCTGGCGGCTGCCAGAGTTTTTGCCGTGTCATACGCGAGGAGCGGAGAAACTTCTATCGACACCCATCCGTCCACCCCATTGGTCCGGTCATAAATAGGACGAAGCAGGTCAGCAGCCCGCGTCAGATCTTCAAGCGCCAGCTCGAAGAAGAGCGCTTCTCCAGACCGGCCTTCTGCCGATCGCTGCCGGATAGCTAGGTCGTAGGCCTTGCTGCCCTTGATTGCATGATTAAAAATAGTCGGATTTGAAGTCAACCCAGTCAGTGAGAACTCGTCAATGTATTGCTTCAGTGTGCCGCGATCCAGCAATTCTCGAGTGATGTTATCGAGCCAGATACTTTGTCCCAGATTGTGAAGCAATTCCGTAGCCTTCATTCATTCACCCCGTTTCGGCGCAAAAAACGTGAGCTCTGTCGGTCATAGGATCCAGCTACAGCACTTGGCACGGCCTCGCGTCCCACAGTTCAGTCGCGTACTCCCGAATCGTTCGGTCACTGGAGAATCGGCCCGAGCCGGCAACATTGAGAATTGCTTTCCCAGCCCATTCGTCGGGATGGGCGTACAGCTTGACCAGACGCTCGTCGGCGTCAAGGCAAGACCCTAAATCGGCAAGGTGCATGTAGTAGTCGCCATGCGTCAGGAGCATGTCACCAAGCGGCGCAAATATCCCCGGCTCGTACTTGCTGAAATAATCGGAAAAGATCAAATCCAAAGCGGCGCGGGTCTCAGGTTCGTTATCGTAGTGCCAGTGCGGGCTGTACCAAGCCCGGCTGCTGGCTACCTGCTCTGCAGTTAGGCCAAAGAGGAAAAAGTTCTCTTCACCTGCCGCTTCTGCCATTTCAATCGTCGCACCGTCGCGCGTTCCGACTGTGAGCGCACCATTCATCATGAACTTCATGTTGCTGGTTCCGCTGGCCTCGTAGCCTGCGGTCGAGATCTGCGTCGATACATCGCTCGCCGGAATGAGCCGCTGCGCTAGCGAAACTGAGTACTCGGGTAGGAACAAAACCTTGATGCGGCCCCGCACCAACGGATCGCCATCGATTGTGCCTGCAACATTGTTGATCAGCTTAATGACCAACTTCGCCAATCGATACGCCGGAGCGGACTTTCCCGCGAAGAAGAACGTTCGCGGCATGAGCTCGACATCCGGATTCTCGCGGAGCCGGTTATATAAAACCACAATGCGCAAGACATTGAGCAGCTGTCGCTTGTATTCGTGAATGCGTTTGATTTGCGAATCGAAAATGCTGTCGGGGTTGACTGTCTGGTTGGAATTACTCTTGAGCCATTCGACAAATCGTAACTTCGCTTCGCGCTTTGCATTTCGAAAGTCACCACAAAAGGATTTGTCTGCCGCCAAGGGTCGGAGATGCTCAAGTTGTTCCAAATCCGTGATCCACGCATCACCAATCGCGCGGGTAATCACGCGAGCCAGCTCCGGATTCGCAAGCAGGAGCCACCGTCTCGGTGTCACACCGTTCGTCTTGTTGTTGAAGCGCTCGGGAAACAGTTCAGCCAGATCTTTGACGGTGTTCTTTCGTAATAAGCCTGAGTGAATGGCCGCCACGCCGTTCGTGCTGTGCGATCCGACAATTGCCAGATTCGCCATGCGAATCTTCCTCTGTTCTCCTTCTTCCACCAGGCTCACACGTCGAATCCGCCTGTCGTCGGCCGGAAAACGGTCTGCAACATCATTCAGAAAACGGCGGTTGACCTCGAGAATGATTTCAAGCTGCCGCGGCAGCATTATTTCGAACCAGGCGACCGGCCATTTCTCCAGGGCTTCGGGCAACAGTGTGTGGTTGGTATACGCCAAGGTTTCCCGAGTCAGATTCCAGGCTTCATCCCATTCCAGATGCGCGTCATCGAGGAGAATGCGCATCAGCTCAGGGACGGCCATTGCAGGATGCGTATCATTGAGTTGGATCGCGCATTTGTCCGCAAACGAACCCCAGTCTTGATTCGAGCGCCGGAAGCGCCGAACAAGGTCCGCGATCGAACACGCGACCAGGAAGTATTCCTGCAAAAAACGGAGCCCCTGTCCTTTACTGGTTGAGTCGTCGGGATACAAAACGCGGGTTAAGGACTCAGCGGCAAGAGTGTCGGCCAAAGCCGCAGCGAAGTCTCCCGCACTAAATTCCTGAAAATCGAAGTAATTTGCCGGAGTCGCTGCCCAGAGTCGAAGCGTATTGACTGTTTTTCCACCATAGCCCACCACTGGACGGTCATGCGGAATGCCGAGAATCATAGATGGTTTGCCCGGCACAGCCCGAAACGATCCACCATGCAACTCGAACGAACAGTTCAATCTAATTTCGACTGCCTCGTCGGGACGCGCAACTTCCCACGGATCGGGAGTGCGTAGCCAGTTATCACCGAGTTCGTGTTGCCAGCCGTCGACGATTGACTGCCGAAAGATGCCGTACTCATAGCGCAAACCGTAGCCCATCGCCGGAAATTGCATCGTGGCCATCGAATCGAGGAAGCAAGCGGCCAGGCGGCCAAGGCCACCGTTCCCCAAGCCCGCATCTGGTTCCTGTTCAAGCAGAGAGACCCAATCCACATCTTCCTGCTTTGCTGCTTGCTTCACCAACGGATCCAGCAGGAGATTGATGATGTTGTTGGCGAGTGAGCGGCCAAGCAGATATTCCATCGAGAGGTAGTAGATTCGTTTGGGATTCTCGCGTTGGTAGGTTTGTTCCGTGCGCACCCATCTCTGGGAGAGCACATCACGTACGGAGTGCGCGACCGCTTCAAAGCGCTCCCGCGCCGTTACCGCCGTGGGATCCTTCACATTGTCGAAGAGAAGATGCCGCTCGTACAGCCCGTCCGCACCCATGAACTGTATCGGCCCGCATCCATATCGTTTGAGTAGCTGCGCAGCATTTACCGGCCGCTCTTCGGGCATTTTCAGAATGGTCCTGGTGCTCATGCTTTCCTTTCTGAAGCCGCTCAGCCGACTCAGCCCGCCTTGTCAGCAGGAAGTGCGAAGAGATTTAGAGCGTGCCGACAAAATCTCACATTCTAAAAATTAAACACGCTTGAAAAAGACGGTCACCTGTTAAACGTGACAGCAGGGATCAAACTTCGCTTGAGAATACAAATGACGTGCCCGCGTAGCAGTATTTTTGCAAGAAGGTAAAAAGAAACTTCTGAGTGTGGCCCCAGAGAACCAATCGCTACTCAACGTCCTCCGGTACAGGAGTCCACGACCGGTCTGGATTGAATAGCTCAGTTTTCTGAAATTCTTCCAGCGTATTCGGCCCGAGGTCTTTTTGGTACACCACACCATCATTGCTGACGATGAACGTTTTTACACCAGTGACGCGGTACTCGGCAGGCGCCGCCATCAATGCAAAACCCCCGATCATTGCGCCATTCACCACGTAGTCCATTTTGCCAAGAGGCGCAGCCGGGCCTTGCCCTTTAAGAACTTTGAACAAATATCCGTGATAGGGCTCCGTACGGTTGCTGTAGCCCGTTTCGATCGCCTCAGCAACTTTCTCTCCAACCGGACCTGCCCAGCTGCCATCGGCGTTTTGCCAAGCCAAACCATCTTGCGTACCCTTGGTGCTGATAATCCTCTGGGCGTACTGATTCACGTCATAGCCTTCTCGCTTTTTCATCGCATACTCGTACTGCGCTTCTACATAGCCGCGAGAGATCGCGATGGCGTCCAGCTCATTTGCTCCAATGCGGCGGTAGCGCATTTCTTTCTCGCCTGCTTTTGCATCGAAGTACCATTTATCGCCTACCTTCACGAGCGGCGCGGGAAAAGGCCAGCTCGCATTGCCTACCAGAAGCTGCGCCCGATTCGCGTTCTTCGGGTCCACTGATATGTCTTCTTTCTCGTGTGCCTTGGCTGCGAACTCGGTAGCTTTTTCCCGATCTTGTGCCTGCTCGCCCGTCATTACAATGTCTTTGCCTTTGGCACCAAAAATCTTGCTCAAAGAAGGTTCGTCAAATTTCTCCGCCGCGGCGACTAGTGCGTCAGCGGCGTCCTTCGGCGTAGCAAAGCCCTCTGCACCCGCAGGAGTGGCTGTCCTTGCTTTGGTGGAGGATTGCGCACCAACAATGGAAACGGCAACACATACGCACGCTATGGCCGATGCGATCCAAAGAAACCTGAAATGATTTTCATTCGTCGATCTCATCATCGTCTCCTGCATTCGTAAGTCCCTCGTTATCGCCCGCTATCTGCGCCGTCCGCCGCCGCCTCCTCCGCGACGACCTCCGCCGCCGCCTCCGAACCCTCCTCTGCCGCCACCGCCTCCTCCGCCCCCGAGCCCTCCTCTTCCGCCACCGCCGCCGCGGGACGCCATGCTCGATGCGCCGCGATTGCCGTCCGTACGCGCTCGCGATCCATTAAATCCACCACCGCCTCCTCCGAATGCATCGCGGCCTCGATTGCCCCCGCCGCCGGATAGATCTCGGGATCCAATCCGATCTCCTCCACCCCCGGCTGGCCGGTTTCCAACGTTCCCTCCACCCGGTCGATTAGCAGCATTTCCCCCGCCCGGGCGGTTGTTGCCAAGATTTCCTCCACCAGGGCGGTTAGCAGCATTTCCTCCACCTGGACGGTTGCCCACGTTTCCCCCGCCAGGGCGATTACCAGCGTTTCCGACACCTCCGCGATCACCGAGATTTCCTCCGCCAGGACGGTTGTTGCCGCCACCCGGCCGATTGTTCCCAACATTGCCGCCCTGCTGTCGAAGTTGTTGCCTTGCGTTGGACTGCCGGTTGGCTAACGAGTCTCCCCTGGTCGTGCCGCCAAATCTGTTCGCTGTTCCCCGGTCGCGGTAGGGAGCGCCGCCCCGATGTTGCGGGTTGTGCTGCCACCTGCCATTCGAAACGCGGTTTCCACCGCGGACGTTTGAGTTGCGAATAAAGTTGTTGTTGTTATTGATGTTGATATTGTTGCCGCCCCATCCGGTGTTCCAGCCCCATCCCCCTCCCCAGAAGGCTCCCATTGCCACACCGACGCCGAAGGAAAGCGCCATCCCGGCTGCGTAATAGCCCGTCGGATACGGATACACAGGGGCGCCCCACACCACCATAGGATCGTAGGAAGGTACGTAAACAACTTCCTGACTCGGCGGTTGGATTACAATGACAGTCTTGTTGTCGGCGGTTTGCGTCTCTACCTTCATTTGCTCGGTCGATTTCAAATGGCCACTTTCCTGAGCCTTCTTCCGCATCCGCTGGATCGCCGCCATCACATCGCCCTCTTGCGCGAGAAAGGCATTCCCCAAATCGGTAGTCCACTGAATGTCGTTGACGAGTCGTTTCACGACATCAGGAACGGGCGCCAGTGATTGAACGCTTGGGTCCCACGGCTCCTTGGCCACTGCGTCGGCTAGCGCTTGGCCTTTTAAGTTGCCATTTCTGTCGAGCCACTGCCCAAGCTGGACAATTTCTAAAGGATAGGTAGACGCTGCCAGCACCTGCGCCAGCAGTGGGTCGGGATAGAGGGCGATTGGCGCGACCAGGGAATCCAATTGGTCGGGGGGAATTGTGGCGTTCTGATTCCCTGAAGAAGACGCGTCCTGCGCCCATACGACGCTATCGCTAAAGGCGAGAGACACGATGCACACTGTCACCACAAGAACTCGGAAGAGTTCAGACATTTGCGCTTGTCTCATGAGTCACACTCCGCTGAGTGGTGACTAGACACCAATCGACACGATCGTAATAAGCGGTGGGAGACAAGTAGAACTGTCAGAACGCTCAGGCTTGAGGCTCGCGAGCATTGGGGCACAGCTCCAGGCTCTACCAGCAATCCCTGAACTTCTCTGTCAGAAGTGTCAGCGGTTGCCGGAAGCGAAATACGCCAGACTCTTGGGTACGCCACTCAGCGAGCCAAAGGATATTTTTCGTCGCGCGATTGACCACTGAAGGCGTCGACGATCAATTCCCCGTATCGTGGGGCGCTCGCTAACAACCGACAGCATGTGAAATCGCTTGGGAGACGATCTCATGGATTTGATCAACCCAGATTACTTCATTCACGCCGCCAATATACTCCTCTTATTCGCCTACTTAGTCCGAGATATGTTGTGGCTTCGCCTTCTTGCATTGGGTTCGTCACTGTGCGCGATACCCTACTTCATTCTTCATCCGGCGTCGTTGTGGGCACCACTCCTGTGGAGTGTTGTTTTCGCCAGCGTGAATCTTTTTCAAGCATGGCGTGTCTACATCGAGCGTCGCCCTGTCAAACTGACGCCTGAAGAGGAGGAGGTTCGCCGCATCGCATTTGAAAATTTGCCGCCCAGGAAAGTCTTGCAAATCCTCAGCCTCGGCTCCTGGGGCACGGCCAATCCTGGTGAGCGGCTGTTGGAGTCCGGAAAACGCCCCGACAGCCTCTCGTTAATTGTTCATGGAAAAGTACATTTGAAGAAAAACGGAAAAGACATCATGGACTTGGTCGCAGGGAATTTGGTGGGTTCTGCATTGCTGTTGAGCGGTGCGCCTGCAGACCTCGATGCCTTCGCCGCAGGACCAGTTCGAACAATCTATTGGCAAATCGACACACTTGACCGCTATCTCTCTGCCAATCCTGAAACTCGTATCGTCATGCAACGTCATCTCTCACGCGACCTAGCCGGAAAGCTCGTCTCATACTCGGATCGATTCCAAGCCGCCTAATTCGTGCTAACAAAGAAGGAGGGTAATGACGAACGGACTAGCATTTTTGCCAGTTACTGTTTGCTGTTGTGCGGAAAAAGATGAGGGCCAGGCACCATTATGAAAGGCTCGGTTTTCGCCAATTGCCTGACGGGAATCCTCATCGGGACTCTACTCTTCTTCAGCATCTCCACTCATGCCCAGGACCAGAACGTTGAACCACAAAATATCGAATACGACGAAGGGCGTCTCACGAGCAACGTCGCAATTGCGGCCGGTGCCCCACTCAGTCTGATGGCAAAGTACGCAACGGTTGGTGTCGGCATCAGCTACGGCGTCGGCTACAACTTCGATCGGCATAATTCTCTGATTGGCGAGTTCATGTGGAACGATCTTCAGCCAACAAGGGGGGCGCTGAACCAGATCCGCGCAACAACCAATAACCCCGGTCTCAACGGCCGCGGGAATCTCGTTGGTCTGATGGCGAATTATCGTCTCAGATTTGAAGGCAAAACCTTCGGAGCCTACTTGATCGCCGGTGGTGGCGGCTTCTATCGCAATGTCAGCTTTTCTCAGAGTGTGGCCGTCGGAAATTCAGTCACATGCAGTCCTGAATGGCTCTGGTGGGGGTTCAGCTGTTCATCAGGAGTTGTAACGAACAATCAGACCGTTGCCAGTTCGAGTTCCACGGCACCGGGAGCCGACGCGGGAGTGGGTTTCACAGTAAGGCTGCCCGATTCCAAATACAAATTTTACGTTGAGGCTCGCTATTATTATTCGCCCAACAAATCGGTGAGCACCCAACTCCTCCCGGTTAATGTCGGTATTCGGTTTTAGACGGACGTGAGGCCAGTCATGTCGCCCCTCTCAAAAACAAATCTTAAATCGGATAAGACGCCAAAGCTTACAAAAAAGGGTTACGAACGAGAGCTACGTAAGCTTCAGACGAAACTGGTGGAGATGCAGGAGTGGGTCAAAGCGAGCGGCGCCAAACTCGTCGTCGTCTTCGAGGGAAGAGATGCTGCCGGAAAAGGTGGCGTAATTCATCGCATCCTGGAACGCGTGAGTCCGCGCGTGTTCCGGCATGTTGCTTTGCCCGCTCCCACGGAGCGTGAAAAGTCGCAACTGTACGCGCAACGGTACATGAAAGATCTGCCCGCAGCTGGTGAGGTCGTCATCTTCGACCGAAGTTGGTATAACCGTGCGCTCGTCGAACACGTCATGGAATTCTGCACCGACAAACAATATGCGGACTTCTTGCGAATGTGCCCGGCCTTTGAGGCTCTCCTCAAGAATAACGGCATTATCCTCGTCAAATACTGGTTCGAGGTCAGCGAGCAGGAACAACATCGCCGGTTTCTGAAGCGCATCAAGGATCCCATGCGCCAGTGGAAGCTCAGCCCCATGGATCTGGAATCACATCGCCGCTGGTATGACTATTCTCGCGCTCGCGACGCAATGTTTGCAGCAACTGATACTCCGCAATCCCCGTGGTATGTAGTCCAGGCTGACGACAAGCAACGCGCCCGCTTGAACTGCATTGCGCACCTTCTCGGCATCGTCCCGTGGAAAGAGGTGTCAAGGGAAAAGGTCAGGCTGCCAGAACGCCAGAAGCGAAAAGGCTACAAGCCGATGGAATGGAACTATCGCTGGGTTCCTGAGAAGTACTAGTCCACCTCGTCAAGAAAACAACCGTGCAATTGTGATTGCGTATGGCCTCTTCCCGCAATGATAGCCTCCGTGTGTGGGAACAACGTCTGGCGAACCTGGCGCCTGGAATCCCCAAGCTTCTTTCCTACAAGCGGGCCGATCTCCCTTCAGATCTCGTCGCCGGCCTCTCGGTCGCTGCCGTCGCGCTCCCGGTTGGTGTAGCGTACGCTCAGCTCGCCGGTTTCAGCTCGGAAGTCGGGTTGTACGCCACGATCCTGCCGATGTTTGCGTATGCCGTCTTCGGTACGTCACGACAACTAATGGTTGGGCCAGATGCAGCGGTGTGTGCGCTATTAGCTGCGGCCGTGGCTCCCTTGGCTGCCGGTGATCGCAATCTTTACGCCTCCCTCGCAGTGGCAATGACCTTCTTCGCAGGCGTTGTCTGCATCGGGGCCAGCTTTCTCAAGCTGGGAGCTGTTGCTGATTTCTTGTCGAAGCCGATACTCGTCGGCTTTCTCAACGGTGTTGCGCTCAGTATTTTCCTGGGCCAAATTGGCAAAATCTTTGGGTTTTCGATCTCTGCCGGCCGAATTGTGCCGCGACTCCTGGAGTTTGTATCCAAGCTGGAACTGACTCACTGGCCGACTCTCGCAATCGGCTTAGGCAGCTTTGTAGTTCTCGCGATTTCGCCGCGAGTTTTCAAGAGATTGCCCGCGGCGCTGGTGACGATGGCCATCACGGGAATCATTGTCCGGCAATTCAATCTGGAATCGGTGGGCATTCACACGATCGGCTGGGTGCGTCCCGGTCTTCCTAAGATCAGCATTCCAACCTTCCCATCAAAACTCCTGCCTAGCCTGTTGGCGGAAGCTGTCGGCCTGGCTCTGATCAGTTTTTCCAGCATGATGTTGACGGCTCGCAGCTTCGCGTCCAAGAATCGGTACGAGATCGATCCCGATCGAGAGTTTACGGCTCTTGGGATGGTGAACATTGCGTCCGCGATTTCGCAAGGCTTTGCAGTCAGTGGCGCCGATTCGCGCACCGCGATGAATGACGCTACAGGAGGCCGAACTCAACTGTCTGGACTGGTGGCAGCGGCTGTTGTCGCCGCAGTCCTCATGTTCTTCACCCGACCACTGCGGTACGTTCCCGTTGCAGCTCTGGGCGCTGTACTTGTAAAAGCGGCATTTTCTCTCGTGGATCTGGGTACGCTCAAAGAGCTCTATCGTGTGGACCGTCGCGAATTTGCTATATCGATCATCGCAACGCTCGGAGTCGTAGCCATCGGCGCTGTTCAGGCGATCCTGTTCGTGGTGATTTTGGCAGTAATACGGTTTGTTCGGCTTGTGTCTCGCCCCAAGATCGAGATTCTCGGTGCAATGGACAATGGAACTGGCTTCCATTCCATTGAGCGACACCCCACCGCCAACACCATTCCCGGCTTGCTGCTCTTTCGTTTCAATGCCCCCATCGTGTTTTTCAACGCACCCTATTTCAAGCGCGAGGTCATGGCGGCAGCCGAGTCAGCGAGGCCAAGACTGAAATGGGTTGTGATGGATATGATTCCCATCACCATGATCGACGTGACTGGACTTTACGCGGTTGAAGAAGTCGTAAGCACGTTAGCTTCGCAAGGAGTTCTGCTTGTTACAGCAGGCAGAAAGACCGAATGGCAAACCTGGATCAAGAAAAGCAGCCGGCAGTTGCAGTCTTCCGCTGTCCGTTGTTTTCCAACACTGGAGGCCGCATACAATTCCTATCTCGACGAGAACGCCGAAACACTACCGCGAACGGCATAAGGCTCAGAATGTTCCCGGCAGAGCTACGCAGCCTCTGAACGACTCTCGCGACTTCCCGTAACCTCAAGTCGAGCCCGGTCCCTTCTACCGGTCAGGAGCAGCACACCGCAGATGCATGCTAAAGCCGATGCCGCAAGCGTACCGATCTTCGCCATACTCAGAAGGTACCCTTCCCCGAATGCGAGCGTTGCAATGAAAAGCGACATCGTAAATCCGATGCCGCAGAGTGAGCTGGCGCTGACGATCTGCCACCACGTTGTATCAGCGGGACAGGCAGCGAACCGAAGTTTTGTAGATAACCATGCGAATAGTGAAATGCCGATCGGTTTTCCTAACAAAAGTCCGAGCAATACACCCCACGTAACCGGGTGCCTCGCTGCCTCGGAGATGTGCCCCGCAATGCGCACTCCGGCATTGGCGAACGCGAAAAGAGGCATCACAACAAAACCTACCCATGGCTGCAAACGGTGCTCGATGCGATGCAGGGGTGACTCGATCAGTTCACACTGCGCTTCCAAACTGTGAAGGGCGGATTGCTCCTCGAACGATCCCGGCCCTGCTTGTTCAAATCGGTCGATGAGCCAACGACTCCGCTTCAGGAATTGGTCCCGGTCGATATAGGTCTGGGCCGGGATGGTAAAACCCAGTAGAACTCCTGCGAGCGTCGCGTGTACTCCCGACTCAAGCACTGCGAACCAGACACCCAGGCCGATGAGACCATAGATCACGGGTTGTCGGATTCCCATGCGATTCGCCGTGGCGGAAACGAGAATGCCGCCAAGACCAATGGACAGACTCAACCAGTGGATTTCGTGTGTGTAGAAAACGGCGATCACCACGATCGACAAGATGTCATCGACGATCGCCAAAGCGGTCACAAACACTTTCAGTGAAGTGGGAACTCGCGTCCCCAGGACAACCAGAACGCCCAAGGCAAAGGCAATATCCGTTGCCATCGGGATACCCCATCCTTCTTGGGCCGGTCCGCCGTGATTCAGTGCGACATAGAAAAGCGCAGGAACAATCGTTCCGCCGACTGCCGAGATCAAAGGAAATGCAGCGAGCTTAAGTGACGACAACTCTCCGATCAGGATCTCCCGTTTGATTTCCAGTCCTACAAGGAAAAAGAAGATCGCCATGAGGCCGTCGTCGATCCACTGCAAACGCGTCTCCGTCAGCACAAATCGTCCAAATCCAACGGTAAAACTCCCGCTCCAGAGCGCCTGGTACGACTGATACCAAGGTGAGTTCGCCCAGGCTAATGCGGCCACGGTAGTGGCCAGCAACAAAACTCCCCCAGCCGCCTCCATTTTTGCGAATCGGACAAATGGACTCGTAAGCACCTCAATCGGCAAAAGCTTCGCTTTACCCGATTGTGCGTTGAACCCCATGGTCTAGCTGATATCGGGCGCTCCGCACGAATTCCACTGATACTTCTGCCAGTTTTCCAAGTAGCACTGCTGCTTCTACGCTTCATTTCGTCGGCTGCAGTCACGGTAGGCGTCCTGCGGATCCTGTGAAGAAATCCAGGATCTCGCAGTAATTGGCTTGTGTCGGGTGGGCCTATTCTTTTTCCCGAACTCACTCTAATGGCTGTTTCAGCGGCGATGGCTGCAAGCCATCGAAGCCGTTGTTCGTGCAAGTGCCGAACATTTGTGAGCTATGATGGCTCATCGTTTCGCC
>Ga0126371_10004487_pt1 | contig 12307 bp, 7 predicted proteins | sample PanSoiMetaPlot_4_FD_110145 | JGI IMG/M metagenome (GOLD analysis project Ga0126371, IMG submission 110145) | Tropical forest soil microbial communities from Panama - MetaG Plot_4 | ecosystem: Environmental > Terrestrial > Soil > Tropical forest > Bulk soil | place: Panama | collected 2016-02-17
ACGGAGTTCACATACAGCGACTATCAGGACTGGAACAACCCGCTGAACAAGATCGGGGTGCTGTATGCCGGAAAGATGACTGAGCGGCGAAACGGCGCGGTGGTCCGCGAACTGACCACTACCCAAACGGAAACGGGCGACGTCTATGTGGTGGCGCCGGTTCCGGCCAGCGTGCAGTCGGCCATGCAGCCGGCGGGGCAGCTCCCGCACGGCGTGATGGCGAAGGCGGAAACCAAAGTGGACAAGTCGGCGTCCACGCCGCGGCTGGGCGGCCATCCGGATCTGACGGGCAACTGGATGTACACGGATTGGATCGGGAACTACATGACCGGCGGAGGGCGCCGTTGCGGCCCCACCCAGGGTCCCGACTGCAGCCGGCAATCCAACCAGACGGAAGATTTTGAGCTGTACTCGCCATCGCGGTTCGGTAATCTGGGGCGCCCGACCTACAAGCCGGCGAACTGGGATAAAGTGCAGCAGCTCGACATGTGGACAAACAAGTACGACCCGGTGATGACGTGCCAGCCTCTCGGTGTGCCGCGCGAGGGACCGCCGCGGCGCATTTACCAGACGGACAAGGACGTTACCTTTATCTATACCGGGGGCGATGCCGGAGGCGGATACGGCGAGTATCGCATCATCCCGACCGATGGCCGGCCTCATCCCAAATCCGCCGAGTTGGATGAGACGTATCTGGGGGATACCGTAGGACACTGGGAGGGCGACACGCTGGTGCTTGACGCGACCGGCTTCACCGATGCGACATGGCTGGGGCGCGGCGGCCTCTTCCACTCCGATCAGATGCACGTGGTGGAGAAATTCAAGCGCGAGGGCGATGCGCTGCTGTACGACGTGACGGTGGAAGACCCCGGGCTGTTAGTGGAGCCGTGGGTGTTGCCGACGCGAATCGTGTTGCGCAACCCGAATCCCAACGCGGGACTGATCCGCGAGCGCGGCGACTGCACGGTGCAGGAGTTGGGGCACGCCGCAACCCAGATCCGGCACTAGTTTCGTGGTTCAATCAATCGTCAGAGTTTGTTTTCGAGGAGGACGCCGATCATGGGCTCGACCAGACGCTCAATACTGAAGGCGGGAGCCGCGGCTGCGGCGACGCGCGTATTCGCTCAATCGGGTAAGGCAGGAGCCGGCAAGTTTTATGAAAAGGGGCCGGTTCGCATTTACTATGAAGAAGCTGGTTCCGGCTTCCCGCTGTTACTGATTCCGGGCGGCGGGTTGAACTCGACCATTGGCTTCTTCAACGGCAACTCGCCGTTTAATGCGATCGAGGAGTTCAAGGGACAGTATCGCTGCATCACGGCGGATCTGCGCAACGCGCCGACTGGCCAGTCCACCGGCCCGGTCGAGGTCGACCGGCCGTGGGAATCGTATGCCGATGACCAGATCGGCCTGATGGATCATCTGGGCATCGACAAGTTCGCGGTGATGGGGTTCTGCATTGGCGGCCCGTTCATCTGGAGTCTCTTGAAGCGCGCGCCCAACCGGATTCCCGCCGCGGTTTTGGCGCAGCCGGTGGGGTGGCGTCCGGAGATGCGCGACCCGAAGTACCCGGGTACATTCTGGAAGGGCTGGCCGGCGCAGATCACCGCGAAGCGCACCGAGATCGCGATGCAGACGGCCGGCCAGTTCACAACCAATATGTTCGAAACTAACGCCGACTTCGTCTTCACCGTTACCCGCGATTTTGTGCAGAGCTGCCAAAACCCGGTCCTGATCCTGCCCGACGAAGTGCCCGCGCACCCTTACGCGGTCGCTATGGAATGCGCGATGCTCGCGCCCAAAGCGGAAGTGAGCATGTTCCCCTGGAAAGAACCGAAGGAGCGAATCCCGCTCGCGGTGCGGCAGATTCATTCATTTCTCAGGGCGCACCGGACAGCGTAAGGGGCTGCGGCTCAGAGAGCGCCGGCTGGACTTTTTCTTACGCGACCAACAACACGCGGCCGAGCGACTGGTCGCGGTACTGGTTGCGCGCCAATTCTTCCAGCGAGAGCCGGGTTCGCGCCACCGCGGCGTCCCAGTGCCGGCGCCGGGGGACTTCTTCGTCGGTCTCGGCCCAGAACTCCGCCAGATAGAGCGCGGAGGCCAACTGGGAATCCGAATCGGCAGGGCGGTGGTGAAAGCGAACGGCCTCGATCAAGTGATCGGGAAACCGCCACGAGCGGAGTACTTGCGCGCCGATCTCGGCGTGATTGCAGCCCAGCAACAGATCCTCGGCGTAAGCCGGCGGACACCCGTCTTCGACCAGGCGGGCATGCGCCTCGCCGACTCTTGCCGGCAATGTCTCAAGAGCCATGCGGCCGATGTCGTGGACCAAGGCCGCCAGCAGCGCCTCGTCCGGCTTCCCCAGGCTATGGTCGCGGGCCAACGTTTCGCAATACTGCGCCATCCCAACCGAGTGACGCCAGAGTTGTGCCAGGTGCGAGGAGGTCCAGAGCCGTTGCAGGGCGAGAGCCAGCAGGACTTTGCGGGCGGCCGCGGTTCCGATGTATGAGATGGCTTGCTGAATTGACGTGACCACGCCTTGCCGGCTGTGCAGAGCCGAATTGGCGCTCTCGATGAGTTTTCCCGCCATCACCGGATCGCGCCCAGCCAGACGTGACAGAGCCGGCACATCGCACTCCGGGTTGGCTGCCAGCGTACAGAGGACTTCCTTGGCCACCAGGGCTTGCGCGGAAAGTTCCCAACGCATACCGGCGGGAAGCGCGAAAGGTGAGCTCAGCACCCGATGCGCCGCGTCCAAGACCCGCGATGAGACTATGCCGCGAAGTTCATCCAGGCCCTTCCAGATCTCCGGCGTGGCGAGGGGCTCTAAAACGGGCGGTTGGAATTGGTCGTCCAGCACGTCGCTGAGGAACAAAACCTCGACCAGCAGCCGGATCTTGCCGTCCTGGGAGATAGGCGAAACTCCCTGGAACGCACCAAGGACCGCCTCTAGTTCTGCCGTGGAACGCGCCCAGAATCCCCGCCGTTTCGCCTGAGCCACGCGGCAGTCGGAGGGGAGCAAGTCGGCCAGCAGCCGATTCCGGGCACCTTCGTGCAGAGCGAGGGGCGACACGTGGTGCAGACGGGCGGCCTGTTTGAGAAGCTCCACGGACTGTGCAGGCAGCCCCAGGGCGCGCGCGATGGCGCAGGCCAGCGCAGCGACCCGCTCACAATGGGAGAGCACTTCCGGGCGGGCCGGCAGGAGATGGTCGAGGGTAGGGCCAGAAAACCGGAATCGCAAGACACGTGTCCCCTCTAGTTATCGGCCCAGGGAAGGAATGTCTGTAGCGATGCGCAATCACGGCACATCGGCCCAGGACTCCTCAGTTCGGTGACGGTTCTCCCGCGTGATTTACGACCATGAACTCGACCGGCGGTTTTTCGGGTTTTCAGCCGTGGAAAGACACCGCGGGTCGTGTCCTTCGGGAAGCATTCGCCTCGGAGATTCCGATATACTGCTTGGACGTGAGGAGGGGCATGAAGCGAACAGCGTTTCTTGCGACTATCTTAATCGCGGCCGGCACGGCCGGAGCGGCCGTTGACGATCCGGTGCGGCTCGACACGGGAATCATCTCCGGGGCCGCGACGGACAACCCGGAGGTGCGTGTCTTCAAGGGCATTCCGTACGCAGCGCCGCCGGTGGGTGATCTGCGCTGGCGCGCTCCAAAGCCGGCTGCACACTGGGAAGGCACCCGGCGGGCGGATGAGTTCGGACCGGTCTGCATGCAGGGCGGCGGCCAGAAGATGAGCGAGGACTGTCTCTACCTCAACGTCTGGACGGGCGCGAAGACCGGCAGTGAGAAGCGCCCGGTCATGGTGTGGATTTACGGCGGCGGTTACTACACCGGCTCGGGGTCGCAGCCAATGTACGATGGCGCGGCGCTGGCCCAGAAGGGCGCGGTAGTGGTGACGTTCAATTACCGGCTGGGCAACTTCGGCTTCTTCGCTCACCCGGAGCTGACCAAAGAATCGGACCGGCGTGGAGCGGCGAACTTTGGCGTGATGGACGCGATCGCAGCGCTCGAGTGGGTGCAGAGAAACATCGCGCGATTCGGGGGCGACCCCAAGCGGGTCACGATTTTCGGCGAATCGGCCGGGGCCGGGATGGTGGCGAACCTGATGACGATCCCCTCCGCGAAGGGCTTGTTTGAAGGCGCAATCGGGGAGAGCAGCGCCTGGGCAACCACGAGGGTGTCCCCACTGAGTACGCTGGCGGAGGCTGAACAAGATGGCGTGAAGCTGGCTGACACGGTGGGCGCGAAATCGCTGGCGGAGCTGCGTGCGCAGCCGGCGGAAGCGATCCAGAAGGCGGGACGCGGCCAAGGGCCGGTGGTGGATGGATGGCTCATTCCGGAGGATCCGGGGAAGGTCTTCGCGTCGGGTAGTCAGATCGATGTGCCGGTGCTGACGGGATCGAACCGCGACGAGTCGTTCGGGGGCAATCCGAAATCGGCGGCGGACTTCGTGGCGCAGGCGCGGAAGCGGTTCGGCGACATGGCGGATGCGTTCCTGAAACTTTATCCGGCGGGCTCCGACGAAGAGGCGCGTGAATCGGCATTCTATTCGGGGCGCGACGAAATGGCGTTTGTGATGCGGAACTGGGCGCGCCTGGCGGAGAGGCCCGGCAAGTCGAAAGCGTTCGTCTACTACTTCACCGAGCAGCCGCCGCGGCTCCCTAATGCGCGCGGGGCATTTGTACCCGGGCCGCACGGCAGCGCCACCCATGTCTCCGAGATCCTATATGCGTTCGGCCATTTGGACGGAAGCCGGACGTGGACCGACAACGACCGCCAGGTAGCGGACGCGATGTCCTCCTACTGGGTCAACTTCGCGAAGAACGGCGACCCCAACGGGAAAGGGCTGAATCAGTGGCCGGTGTATGACGGGAAGCTGCCGAGCGTAATGGTGCTGGGCAATCCACCGGAGGGCCCGCAAACGCCGAGCGAGGCGCAACTGGCGTTCTTCCAAACGTATTTCGACAAGCTGGTGACAAAGTAGCGATGGTGGGCGGAAAGCACGTGCTCTTGTTCCTCGCCTCGGCCGCGGCCAGCCTCGGGACCGCACAGACAAACGCGCCACGCCGGACTGTCTGGGACGGAGTGTATACAGAGGCGCAAGCTGCCCGCGGTCAAATGGCCTTTGGGCCAAGCTGCGCGGGTTGTCATGCGCTGGCGGCGGAAGGCAAGGCGCCACTCGCGGGCGATCCCTTCTGGAAGAGCTTCGCGCAAAAGACAGTGGGCGACCTGCTCGAATTCGTCAGTGCCAACATGCCGAACGGGACACCCGGTTCGCTCAGCGAATCGACTTACAGCGACATCGTCGCGCTCATTTTAAAATCTAATGGCTTCCCCGCGGGAACTACCGAGCTGGGGCGCAGTACCGTTGCCGGCGTGCAGATTGTTCCTAAAGACGGAAACACCGAGTTGCCGGCAAACGCACTGGCTCGCGTGATCGGCTGCCTGGCTAAGAGCGGGGCGGACTGGGTGATCACGAGCGCGACCAACCCGGAGCGGGCGGAAAGCGCACCTCCAGGCAGCGATGCCACGAGGCCGCTCGGCAGCCGTACCATGACGCTCAAGTTCGTGGTGACCAAGCTGGATCCTCTGGCCGGTTCGCGCGTCGCTGTGAGCGGACTGCTGATCGGCGCCGGCGGCGCCGACGGCATCAACGTAACCACAGTGAGCCGCGTCGCGGAGAGGTGTCCCTAGAAGGGCCTTACAGGTCGATTCTTCCGGTGCTGGGGCCGAAACTTTCGAGTTCGGCGCCTCCTACGTGCGCCAGCGCCAGCAGCAGGTTCGCGGTGGGGATATCCTTCGCGACAATGTGGCGGTTGCCTTTCATCCGGCCGCAGGCGCCGCCTACCATCACCGCCGGCGGATTGTTGCGATCGTGCGCGTTGCCGTTGCTCATCCCGCTGCCCCAGTACAGGACGGCATGATCGAGCAGCGTTCCGTCGCCGTCTTTCGTGGCCTTGAGCTTCTCGAGAAAGTCCGCGAGTTTCTGGATTTGATACGTGGCGATCTTAGCGTACTTGGCGAGTTTCTCCGGATCGTTGCCGTGATGCGAGATGGTATGGTGCTGCTCGGGAATGCCTATGTGCGTGTACGCGCGATCGCTTGCCTCATGACCGGTCATGAAGGTGAACACGCGGCTGATGTCGCCTTGATACGCCAGGTGCATCAGGTTGTAAGTCACGTTCATGTGGTCATCGAAAGCATCCGGCAGGCCGACCGGCGCTTCCGGGTCGCCGGTAATGGTGCCAAGACGGGTTTCCATCCGGTCCAACTGCTGTTCGACCTCGCGGATGTTGCCGAGATACTCATCGAGGATCGCTCGATCAGGCGCTCCCAGCGAGCGTTTCAGTTTCGCAGTCTCCTCGGTCACCGAGTCGAGCAGGCTTTCCTTTTCCTTCAAGCGCGCAAAGCGCCGTTCTTTCGAGTCGGTCTCGCCGAACATGCGCTCAAAGGTAACGCGCGGATTGATTCCGACCGGCAACGGGCTCTGATCGTCGCGCCACGCCAGCGTATTGAAGAAGGTGCAGGCGAAACCGTCACAAGCCCCGACGGCGGTACCCATGTCCTCGGTGCCGACTTCGATGGACCGCAGGGGGGTATCGGCGCCCACTTGATCTGCTATGAACTGGTCGAGGGTCTTCTTCGATTCAATCTTTCCGAACGAGTCGCCCCTTCCGTCGCGGCGGACCGCAGGCCCAACGCCGTTGAGGAACGCGGAACTGGCGCCCAGGTGGACCGATTCGCCCCACGGCGCTTTCATCTTGCTCACTGTGACCAGTTGCTTGCGGAACGGTTCCAGCGGCTGCATCACCGGCTTGAATACGAAGTCGGTTCCTTCCTTGTCGGGATGCCAGGTATCGGGCCAAACTCCGCACGGGAAGTAGACCGCGCCAAACCGGAACGGGGATGCCGGCGCGGCGGAAAGCGCCGGGATCATGGCGTCCATGAACGGCAGTGCCACCGTAGCGCCCAAAGCACCACGCAGGATCGTGCGGCGGGATACGTGCTTCTTCGTGATGAACATGGCTACTCCCTGGTGTTTGATTTTACAACTTTTACGGCCACGGTGGGGCCCTTGACGGGTTCTGCCGATCCCAGCGGCACGTCCAGCTTGGTGCGCATCTGGAATGGCGCGCTCTTGACGATTCCCATGACAATCGAGGAGAGCCGGTAATCATGCTGAGCGGCCTCCCTCACAATCTTGCGAACCACCGGCATATCGAAGGGCTCCAAACCACGGCCCAGCGCGTACGTTAACATTTTCTCGGTAACCACGGTCGTGAAAGCGTTCGGGCGGCCTGCAATGGCCTCCCGCAACGCCACCGGACCGTTGATCTGCGATCCATCCGCAAGCGTACCGGCTACGTCGAGCGCGGCGCCGTCGGGGCCTGTGTTACGCCACTTGCCCACGGAATCAAAGTTCTCCAGCGCAAACCCGGCTGGGTCGATGATGCGGTGGCAAGAGGCACAGGGCTGATTCTTTCGATGCAATTCCAGTTGCGCCCGCACGGTCTTGGGAACCGCTCCTGCCGCCTTGTTGCTTTCGTCGAGCGTGGGGACATTCGGCGGCGGCTGAGGCGGGGGCGTGTTCAGGAATGTGCTGAGCACGTACTTCCCGCGAAAAACCGGTGAGGTCCTGGTGGCGACGGAAGTCAGCGCGAGAATGCTTCCCTCCCCCAAGAGACCGCGGCGGTTGGGATCGGGGATCTTCACCCGGCGGAATTGCGGACCGTAGACGCCCGGGATGCCATAGTGCCGGGCAAGCCGCTCATCGACAAAGGTGTAGTCCGCGTTCAAAAGATCGAGAGTGCTCCGATCATCGCGCAAAATATACCCGAAGAACCTCTCGGTTTCCTGGCGGAACCCTTTGCGCATGTTGTCGTCGAAATCGGGGAAGAGGAGTATGTCTGGAACGGCCTTGGCCTCCAGATTCCGCAACTGCAGCCACTGCCCCGTGAAGTTTTCGACCAACGCGTCAGCGCGTTCGTCCTGGATCATGCGGCGCACCTGCGCGGCAAGGACATCCGGTTGCCGAAGCCGCCCTGCTTCGGCCAAGTCCAGCAGCTTTTCGTCGGGGATGCTGCTCCACAAGAAGAAGGACAAGCGGGACGCAAGCTCGATGTCGCTGACCGGATGGGCCGCTCCAGCGTGGGCATCGGATGGATCCTTTTCGATTCGGTATAAGAAGTACGGGCTCGAGAGAACACGCGCGACGCCGGCGCGGATGCCATCGTCAAAACTGCCGCCGCTCTGCCGTGACCGCTTGTAGAATGACAGCGGCGCCTCAACGTCGGCGGGGGTGACCAGGCGCCGGTAGGCGCGATGTTCGAGATTTGCGAGGATCTTGTCCGCGCAGGCTGACTCGTCCACACTCGCAGCTGGATGGCACACAAAAAGCCGTCGCCGGCTCGGACTCTCGCTAACGCCCCGCACGTTATATGGGCCGTCGATGGAGACGGTCCTCAGTTTCGGCATTCCCCCGACGAAGTGGATTTCCTGGCTGTCGCGCCGCGACGGCTCCCACACGTCCTGCAATTGGAACGGCCGCTCTTTCCAGGTAAAGCCTACGTCGTGAGGACCGGCAGTGACAAAGGCACGTCCGGTCATCCTTTTGTCGATAATGGGCTGGGCCGCTGCCAGATCGGCGGCCTGGATCTCATCGTCCTTGGGACCACCGATGGGAGCCGAATACACTTCAACACCGTCCACGGTGATGACGAAGGTGTATGGCGTATCATTTCCTTCTACGCCGGCGTAACCTTCCTGGACGCCCCGGACGAGGCGGCCTGAGAGTTTATACTCGGCGTCAGCCGGAAAAACGTGATGGACGACAGTGCCGCCAACGGTTCCGAGCGGCAGGCCGTCGATGTATCCGTTCTGGCTGAATTCACGGCTGATGGAATGTTCGGTCGTCCCGGGCCTGACCTTCGGATCGCCTACGGCCATCGCGCTGACGCGCTGCGCCGCATTCACGTATCCCTCCAGCAGCAGCGGCGACGTTTTGAGCGATGTCGCGATGTTATCAAACCCGAATTCCGCGCCGTCGGTCGGCAGCAGATCGCTCACATCGAGGTCGACGCCAAACAAGTCACGGACGGCATTGGCGTATTCCGCGCGATTCAGACGATGCACGACGTAGCGGCCCGGAGTGCTGTGGCCTTCCCAGGCGCGATCGAGCGACGAGGCAAGCCAGTTCGTAAAGGCTGCGTATTCGGCCTCGGTGGGACGGGGCATGCCGGGAGGCGGCATTGCGCGCACGCTCAACTTTCGAATGACTCTTTCAAATGTCCCCGCATGACCCAACAAGTCGTCGAAGGTGGCCGGCTCCAGATTGACGGGCGCGTCCGCCGGCAGTGCGGCGCGTTTGTTATGGCAGCCGACACAATATTTATCCGCAAACGCACGGTACTTGGCCGCGTCCGCGCTCTGCGATACGCCCGGCGCTGGCGTGACCAAACAGGTCAACCACACCGTGATGAGAAACTGCCCCGCGGCGTTTTTCATTGCTCGCTCGCCGCTGGTGCGTTGGCGCTTTTCTTCTCGTCCTTCTTATCATCGCCCGCCTTCTTATCTGCTGGAGCCGCCGAAGGTGGCTGCGGCGCGGGATCGTTGGGACCAAGATGCATCAGCTCGCGCAAGGCGGCGATGACCTCTTCTTTCGAATTATGAGGGCGATGATAAATGTCCTGATCCCCCATGTCGAGCGGGTTCGGTTTCTTGGGCTTTTCCGCAAGCAGCAAGGGAGTCAGATTGTCCTTGTTAACCGCGTCCAGCTTCGCACCGGCCGCGACGAGCGCACGAATGATCGGCACTTGCTCCTCGTCCACGGCCTGATGAAGCGGTGTCGAGCCATCGGGAGCCTTGACGTTGGGATTGGCGCCGGCCGCAAGAAGAAGGTTGAGAGCCTCCAGCGGGTCGCGGCTGCTGGGCTCGCGGAACTGCGGCGCACCAATGCGCGTAAAGCCTGGCCCTCCCGCGATCGGTGCACCGTTGCCACCTTTTATAGCGGCCATTATCGGTGTTCGGCCAGCACTGGCGTTCGCGCCAGGCGGCAGCTTCTTGCCGTCCTTCGGTTTGATCTCGCTCGGGCTCCACTCGATCTTCGCGCCGTGAGTCAGCATCAGCTTCAGCAATTCCACGTCGGCCGCCACCGCCGCGCGGTAGAACGGGGAACTGTTGATGTTGGCACCGCAGCACAACGTGGTTGAGTGCAGGGCGCCGGTGAACGACTTGTTGACATCCGCGTTGAGATCGAGCAGCGCCTTCACCAGGTCGAGAGACGACATCTTGTTCGGATGCAGCGGTTGCATCCGGGAGCCGTCATGAGCACGCATGTCGGTGGTGGCATCGTGCATGTCCACGGCGAAGTACAAGGATCCGTCGTTGGGGTCGGCGCCGAGGTCCAGCAGCTCTTTGGCGAGGTCGAGGCGGTCGTTGGCGATGGCAACAATCGTGGCAGTGGCGCCATCGGCGTTGGCCAGCTTCACATCAGCGCCGTGCTGGATTAGTTCCTTCGCGACATCCTCGTGACCGTTGCGAACGGCGAACATCAGGGCGGTAAAACCACCGGAAGGATGGTCTGCGTTTTTGCGCTCGGTGATGGTGGAGACGTGCGCTTTGAGATTAGGATCCGCGCCCTCTGCCAGCAGCGCCTTCACAACTTCCAAATGACCTTCGGAGGAGGCCCACATGAGCGCGGTCTCTTCCTGGAACGGATCAGCAGCGTTGATGAACGAGCCGCGGGAAAGCAATAATTTGACCGCGTCCACGCGACCTGTGCGCGACGCAGCCATCAGGGGCGTTTCGCCCTCGGGGTGCCACCGCGTGGGCTGCGCTCCGGCATCAAGCAATGCGCGCATGACCTCGACGTCACCGTTGCGGCTCGCCTGCAAAAGAGGGGTTACTCCGTAATGGTTGGCGGCATCGACCGAGGCCCCCGCCGCAAGCAGGGCCTTCGTCATTTCCACGTTCGAATGATAGGCCGCCCACAAGAGCGCCGTGGAGCCGTCGTTGACGGCTCCATTTACATCCGCGTGCTCCTTAATCAGCTTCGCGACCGCAGACAGATCATCGGCCTTGGCGGCGTCGGCCACAGCGGTTGTGTTCAACGCTGCTTGCAGGGCCCGGGGCCCTACCAACGCGAGCCCCAGCAGGAGGAGAAGACACCACCACGCGTGTCGCACAGGCCTGCCACTCGCTTTTCTCGCCGATCGCATCGTTACCCCTCCGTATACACTTGCATGATAAGGATATACGGGGAAAAGGATCGGCGCAAGCCCCCCAGTCCTGGGATAGTGGCGAGTGATCCCTACAGACCGTTTGAGGATAGGTTCCGGCTGCTTCCAGAGGCCCGTCCGCGAGCGGAGAAAGCTGCGTCTTTCATTGTCGCCGAGAGGATTTTCGAATGGATCCAATCGGAAATCCGCATTGATTTGCTGAAACCAAAGAGTTTGATGTGTGAGTTCCGATTGGATCCAATCGGAACCGCGTGTTTGCTGCGACTTTCCTCCCAACCTTATTATCTCGCGTGAGGATGGCGCGTTAAGGACCGAGGCAGGGGGAGGGGCGGAGTTGGAGTTTTGTTTTGTATGCAGTAAAAATATTTGGCGAAGGCGTGAGCGCGTGCGGGTTGGCCCGCCCCAGCAGTTCCCGGCGCAGTACGCGGTGACGAATGCCCTGTTAGCGAATTTCCTTGTTGTCAACCTGGTTTAGCGAAGGCTGCCGAAGGGGTCGTCTGGTAGTTGGTGGGGCGCGGCGCACGCGGGCCGTGGCAACCCGCCGGGCCGGGCGTGGCCCCACTCGCTCCAGAGCCGACTCGAACGAAGCTGGCTAAACGACAGAGCCAAGACGCGATGGTGAACGAAACCATTGCAGCAGAGTGTCCGCCGTTGCACATTCCGAGCTTCTAATTCGTTGCGCCCGCATCGTTCAACAAAGCACACTGAAGCCAGGACCTGGCAGAAACAATCCAACAACAGGAGATCGCAGAAGAAATAGCAGCTCGGCAACTGGGTGGGCTGTTGGGTGGGCTGTTCGCCGCTCAACCGCATCTAAGTTATTGAAAGGAATGGTGGGCGCGACAGGACTCGAACCTGTGACCTCCTGCGTGTGAAGCAGGCGCTCTAACCAACTGAGCTACGCGCCCATGAAATCAGACACTTGCGAAGAACTGAACAATTTTAGAGGTACTGCCTTAGAGTTTATCACTGAACGGCGATACCTCAAGAACGTCACCCCCAAAACCATAGCATGGTACGAGCGGAGCTTCAAAGCGTTCGACGGGGCATTGCACT
>Ga0126371_10004488_pt1 | contig 12304 bp, 10 predicted proteins | sample PanSoiMetaPlot_4_FD_110145 | JGI IMG/M metagenome (GOLD analysis project Ga0126371, IMG submission 110145) | Tropical forest soil microbial communities from Panama - MetaG Plot_4 | ecosystem: Environmental > Terrestrial > Soil > Tropical forest > Bulk soil | place: Panama | collected 2016-02-17
GAGGACGGCAAGCGCATCACCACGCGGCTCGGGCCGTGGGAGTGCATCTCGTGCCCGGCCGGCGTGATCCACGGCTACCAGAACGACAGCCTCGGACCGGTCTATTTCCAGGTGATGCTCGGCCGCGGTCGCCCCGAGACCATGGGCTATGCGGACGAGGACCTCTACAAGCGCCGCAGCGATCACCTGAAGGCGGCCGAATAGCGGGCTCCCGCGTTCTCCGCGTCGATTGACGGCCCGGTCGGCCGGTGCCTAGATTCGTCCCTCATCCGGTCAACCGAGGGGACGTCGCATGAGTGTTGCACGGCATCAGCGTCCGCCCGAGCTCGTCGGCGTGCTGCTCGAGGAGATCTTGAAGAAGTACGTCGGCCGCTTCCGCGACAAGAAGCCGGACTGGGCCGCGTTCGCGGACGCCAAGATCGACGGCTACAAACGCGCGCAACACCGCTTCATCGGGGCGGGCGGCTCGGGCAAGCACGACGACCCGACCATCATTCCGCCCGGCAATTTCACGCTGTCGATCGTCTACGTCGAGCCGGGTCAGGGAAACGCGGCGCACACGCACGAGGTCGAGGAGTGCTTCTTCGTGCTGCAGGGCTTGCTCGACGTGTTCATCGAGGATGAGGACGGCAGGCGCCTCACCACGCGGCTCGGACCCTGGGAATGCATCTCATGCCCGGCCGGCGTGATCCACGGTTTTCAGAACGACAGCCTCGCGCCGGTCTACTTTCAAGTGATGCTCGGTCGCGGGCGGCCCGACACCATGGGCTATGCCAACGAGGATCTCTACAAGGGGCGCGGCGATCACCTGAAGGCAGCGGAGTAGCGGGAACCGCCCGGATTTTACGCGCGAAAGACAGCGCAAAGTTCCACCTTAACGCCCAATTAACGCCGGTGGCCGGAACGCCTCTGCTAACATGCGAGTTGTCAGCGCAGAGGTGGCAACCATGCATTTGCGCCACGGCAAAGAGTTCGCCCATCTGGGGGATATGATCGGGGCGGCGTGCGCCTACGCGATCATCCTCGGCATGCTCGCGACCGCGCTCGCGCCGCTGGTCATTCCGCTCGTGAAGTAGACCGGCGCGCCAGGAGCCATCGCTGGCCCGGTCTTGCACCGGCCTTCTCGGCTGGCGTCGACAAAATCTCTTGATGTCATAGCTCGAAGGATTGCGAGGCTTGTTGCGAGAAGTGGGTGGCGTGCCGTCGCGCGCCACCGTGTTTTGCGACCAAGAGCGAGCCCCGGGCCGCCGGCTCGAAATGGCAGTGCTACTGATGGTTCGGCGGCACGTGGCCTCTGCAGGCCGGCACGGGATCAGGCGCCGTCGTATCCTGGTTTGGTTTGGGCGATGGCACGCCGGCGCTGAGCCCCGCCTGCAAGAGCCGGTTCACGATGTCCTGCGTGTCGTCGCAGATTAAGAAACGACGCCGCACCAGCTCGTCCACCGCGTTGATCACCTTGTGGCGATATTCCGGGTACGATGGGTAGCGCTCCTCGACCGAGGGCCGCGGATCCCCTGAGGCGATGCGCGCCGCCTTGGTCGCCGCGAACGGGATGTATTGGCCCGACGCCTCGCATCCGTCGTTCGCCCATATGCCCGAGCGCAGGCCCCAGCCCGTATAGGTGGCGAGCGGCACCGTCAGCTCGGGCAGGCGGATGCCGGCGATGTCGTTGCCGTCCGTATCGGTCTTCGGCACGTAGCTCGGATAGATCGGCCCGTTCGCCAGATTGTCCTCATAGGGCGGCGTGATCACCGGCGGGTTAACGGTCGGAATGAAGGTCTGATAGAAGTCCGGTCCGTAGTTGAAGCGATAGCGCGTCGTCTTGAGGCCCGTGTAGGTGACGCCGGGGATGTGCGGGAATCCCACGCCAGACTGCGGCAGCGGCGGCACCAGCGTGCCGTTGTCCAGCCGCGGGACCCGCGAGTCGGGCGGCGCGACGCCGTGCGACGACCACTCGTCCATGGCGGTCCACAGCGCGCGCTGGACCGGCGCGGAGTCGAGCGGATTGAGGAACTGCTGGCAATTGCCCCTGCTTTTCGGATCGCCGGCGCCGCCATGCTGCTTGCTCGCGAGGAGATAAAGCCGCGCGAGCGGGTGATCCGGCAGGTCGAAGCGCCCGCTCGGATCGGTGCTCATCAGCGAGCCGGCCTTCACCCAGTATTCGTTGGCCGAGTAGAACTCCATCGCCAGCGGACAGGTGTGCGTCTGCTCGCACGTCTTGTAGCGCCAGTCGCTGGTGTTCGAGATCGGATCGAAGGTCGGCACGTTGGCGAACGGATAGAGGCCCTCGAGATAGAGTTCCTCCTGCCGGTTGCGCTCGGTGCGCTTGGTCTGCGACCAGCGATAGTTCATGTTGAGCCCATCGCCGGCGCCGATCCACTGCAGCATGGCGTCGAACACCTTGTGGTGCTGCTCGTCCTCGTTGAAGCCGAGGTGGACGAAGTCGTTGAGGGTCCGGGCCGGCTGCGACGAGGTCTCGGTGTAGATGCGCTGCACGTCGCCGGCGAGCGGGTTCGGCGTGCCGAAGTCGTCGGCCTTGGCGTTGCGCAGGAACGCGTTGAAGTCGCGGATCGCCGCGAGCCCGAGCCCGTTCACGGTCGGGTTCTTGGCGATGTAGGAGAACTCGTAGATGTCGTTGTTCACGAAGTTGCCGCTGGTCAGCCTGATCGCCGTGTTGCTTGCGTCCGTGTAGGCCCAGCCGCTGGTCGGCACCTCATCGGGTTTGTCGTCGAGATGAATACGATGGGTGAGCACTGCGTTCGGTGGGCCCTGCAGGCCGGACGCGGCCGGGTAGGCGAGCTGGAACGTCGCGTTCCCCGTCACGATGTACTCATATCCGGGGCCCGTGATGGTCGAGTTGCCCTGCCCGACCGCGACCGGCAGCACGGCCGTCGCCGTGAGGCCGTTGAGCGGGCCGAGATTGTTCTCCCAGCCGCTCCACACGGTCGTATATCCGCGCGGCCACAGGAAGGAATCCTGCAGCACTGCGGGGTCGATGATCGCCGCCGGATCGTTGCCGCCGCTCGGCGTGTTGTTGAGGTCCTGATATGTCTTGCGGCCGCGGTTGGGCGGCTCGTACATCATCTTGTGATTGCCCTGGCTGAGGTTGACCGGCTTCAAGATGTAGAAGTTGTGCTGGTAGACGACGTTGCCGTTGGCGTTCCGCGGCGCGAGCGCGATGTCGGTGATGATCGCGTTCTGCGGGTTCTTGGGATCGACCTCGCCGCTCGCGACGCCGGTGATGAACTCGTATTGGCCGACGAGCGGGAACGAGAAGCCGCCGAACGCGATGCCGCTGTTGACGATGGTGATCTTGGTGATGCGGGCGTGAGCGGTGCTTGCGGCGGTCAACACGGTTGTGGCCATCAGCCCTGCAAGGCCCAGCCGCAGCAGTCTCGCTTGTGATGAAATCGGGCCGCACGCCGACGCCGGCGCACCACGTGCGCTCTCGGACATGGGTCATCCTCCCTACGCTCTTTTTCTTTCTTTCCGCGCGACGGAGCCGCGCAGACGCAGAGCAAGCCGTGACGGCGCAATGCTCCAGACGGGTCTGGAATCCAAGAGTAGCACCGGTGTCATTGCGCCAGAGGTAAAGCGGACGCTTTGCATAGGCGGCGTGCGTCGGCAGAATACGTTGCAACGAACAGGAATGAGCGCTTGCGACCTTGCGCCCCCCGTCGATGCAAGAACTGCGAGCACTTGCTCCGCACCGGAGTACGCCTTTCGGATCGAATTACCACCAGACGCGTCGAGCCACGCTGCCTGCACGTCACGAAAGTGGAGCAGCGTCTACAATCGTACCGCACGCTCGCTCTGCTGCGCGCTTTGCATGTCGTTTGCTTGACACTTTTCAAAACGCACTTTTATAGTTTTTGACAAGGGCGACCGAAAAACTTTCAGGGAATCCGCCAAGCCTGCGAGCGTAAGACGCGAGTTGGAGGCGAGGGTCGGACGGCGTCCTTCGTTTCTCTGCTCCTTCTCTCAATCGATGACGTCAACCGACTGTGCCGGCACGTGATGGGAGCCGGCGCAGTCCGGCAGGCTCTCATCGTTTTCCAAATCGCCTTCCTTCCCGCTGAGCAAGCGTGCGGATGAACTCCGCTCGCACACGGGTGATTCCCTGAAAAGCAGTCCCCATGGGAGGAAATGGGCATGTATTCCAGACCAGGATGCCGGCGGTATTGTCTCTCGGCGATCGCAGCTCTCGGCGCTGCGATCGGCTGGAACTCGCCGAGTCACGCGCACGTCCAGCAGCTCATCATCGATTCGACCTCGACGGCCACCTATACGCCGGTCGGCGGCACGCCGACCCCCTACACGATCTACTCGGGCCGGATCTTCGGCGAGCTCAAGCCGCATGACCGCCACAACACCATCATCCAGGATATCGACCATGCGCCGAAGACGCGTGGCCGCGTCGACTACATTGCCAACTTCGAGATCATCACGCCGACCGACCCGAGGCAGCGCAACGGGCTGATGATCTACGAGGTGCCGAACCGCGGCGGCAGCGCGATCAGCACCAATTCGCTCCAGCCCGGCGCGACCTACGTCGAGAGCGGCTGGCAGGGCGATCTTCTCACGCAATGTACGGCCGAGCCGGTCCCGCTCTATCCGTGCACCGATCTGCGCAACGGGGCGTACGGCACGCCGCGCGTCGGCAACACCGGACCGAGCGGCCCGCAGACGGCCTTCGTGATTCAGGTGCCGGTCGCGACGACCAACGGCCAACCGCCGAGCAAAAACAACACGATCACCGGCAAAGTGTACGGGCACATCAAGATCAACACGACCGGTCCGACGGGGCAGCTGGTCATTTTCAGCAATGCCTGGGTGCCGTACCAGCCGGCCGGCTACACGCCGGGCGGCGTTCCCAGTACCGATGGCGCCCAGTTCTGGAGCCTGACCTCGCAGACCACCGATGGCGTCGACGGTCTGAAGACGCCGATCACCAACTGGACCTGGGCACGCTGCCCCAATGGCCCCGCCACCGGCACGCCGAATCCGTACTTCGTCTGTCTTGGCAGCGGAAATTTCGATCCGAACCTGCTCTACGAAATGGTGTTCACGGTGCAGAATCCGCTGGTGCTCGGGATCGGCTTCGCGGCGACGCGCGACTTCATCTCGTTTCTGCGATACGAGCCGAACGATCAAGCCGGTCATCCGAATCCGATTTCCGGCAGCGTGCGCAACGTGATCGACATCGGCTCCTCGCAATCCGGCTCATTCATCCGCGGCTCGATCTTCCACGGCTTCAACGAGGATGAAAACGGCCGCATCGTCGTCGACGGCGCGTGGCCGCAGATCGATGGACGAATGATGTGGATGAACATGCGTTGGGCCCAGCCGAACGTCATCCCCAATCTCTACATGGGCGGCGACGAGTCGCCGGTGTGGTGGGCGGATTTCCCGAACCAGGCCCGGCATCTCCCGCCGAGCGGCATGCTCGATCGCTGCCGCGACAGCCATACGTGCCCGGAGATCCTGGAAACCTACGGATCGAACGAGTTCTATGACGAGAAGATGGGGCCGGACTTCACCGGTTTCTGCGTCACCTGCCTGTTCGATATCCCGAAGCCGCCGAACGTCTACCGCTATTACTACCCGGGCACGAGCCACGGCGGCAGCATCGCGGCAGGAAGCTTCCACTGGAGTCCTCCCCCGACGACCACGCCGTTCAACAGCAGCCAGACATATCCCAACAATCCAAACGGGGAGAACTTCACCAACAGTGCGCTGCTGGCCGACTTCATCGATTTCATCATGAATGGCCGACCGATGCCGCCGAGCATCCCGGGCCAAAGCTATCCGACGCTTGCCGCCGGGCAACTGGTGCCGCCGACCAAGACCGCCGAAGGATTCCCGGACATCCCGGGTTTTCCGTTCGGCGGCAACATGGCCTGGCCGCCGTTCGTCTATGACTACGGGCCGGGCGTGGACTACTCGCAGCAGACCGGAATTCCGACCATTCAGCCGCCGATCATCAAGCAGGTGCTGACGGAATATGTCCCGCACGTGAATTCGGACGGCAATGAGAACGTCGGCGGTGTCCCGTCGATCCTGTTCCAGGCGCCGCTCGGTACCTATGTCGGCTGGAACATCATCCCCCCGGGCACCTTCTATGCGGGCCAGCAGGTCCAGCTCCAGGGCGGGTTCTGGGCCTTCCAACAGACGCGGGCCGACCGCATGACGGCCGGTGATCCGCGCCCCTCGCTCGAGGAGCGCTACGGCACCCATAGGGGCTATGTCTGCGTCGTGACGGCAGCCGCCAACGATGCCGTGCGGCAAGGCTTCCTGCTCGTGGCCGACGCGCAGACGCTCATCGGATTCGCCAGCAACTCGAACGTGCTGGCGGCTCCGTTCACTCCCTCGTCGACGGATGCCAACACCGAGGCGAGGTTGTGCTCTTCGCCGGATGCACAGGCGCTGACGGCGACCGGTCGAACGAACTAGGCCGCACTGGCTCGCACCGAACGGCGGATGAGCGATCTCATCCGCCGTTCGTTCTGTCCGTCCGTTGATGCCGCGAGAAAGGAACCCCGCTTACATCGTGAGCAGGATCTTCCCCACGTGCACGCCGCTTTCCATGTAGGTGTGCGCCTGCGCGACGTCGTTGAACGCGAAGGTGCGGTCGATCACCGGCTTGACGCGGCCGTCCTCGATCAGCGGCCACACCGCCTTGCGCACGGCGGCGACGAGCCGCGCCTTTTCGGGGATGGAGCGCGGCCGCAGCCGTGAGCCCATCATCCTGGCGTCCTTGCGCTGAAACACGGAAAAATCGAACGCCGGCTTGGCTCCCTGCTTGAGCGCGATGATGGCGACGCGGCCGCCGAACGCGAGCGCGCTCATGTCGCGCGCGAGATAGTCGCCGCCGACCATCTCGAGGATCACGTCGACGCCGGCGCCGCCGGTCTCCTGCGCGATCACGGCGACGAAATCCTCGCGTTTGTAGTCGACCGCCCGCACGGCGCCGAGCGCCGCGCAGCGCGCGCATTTCTCCGGCGAGCCGGCGGTGGCGTAGGGACGGCAGCCGAGCGCCTGCGCGAGCTGGATCGCCATGGTGCCGATCCCGCTCGCGCCGCCGTGCACCAGGAGGCGCTCGCCCGGCGCGAGCGCGGCGAGCTCGAACACGTTGAGCCAGACCGTGATGACCACCTCGGGCAGCCCGGCCGCCGCGATCAGCGAGACACCGCGCGGCACCGGCAGGCACTGCACGGCCGGCGCCGCCACATACTCGGCATAGCCGCCGCCGATCAGCAGGGCGCACACCTCGTCGCCGACCGTCCATTCGGCGACTCCCTCGCCGAGCGCCACGATCGTGCCCGAGGCCTCGAGGCCGAGGATGTCGGTCGCACCGGGCGGCATCTCGTAGCGGCCCATCCGCTGCGTGAGATCGGCGCCGTTGAGCCCGGCGGCCGCAATCCTGACCAGCACCTCGCCATGGCCGGGCCGCGGCACCGGCCGTTCGACCCGGATCAGCGCCTCGGGCCCGCCGGGCGTCGGCGCGACGATGGCGGTCATGGTGGCGGGCAGGGGGCTCATTGGGCGGCCTGTGCGGGATCGAGAAGGGGACGCGCCTCTTATCACGCGTGTTCGGTTGAGTCTCGGCTGCGACGGCATAGAATGTCCGCGCGCGGGCGATGCCGCATGGAGACGCGCGATGAGCGCCTTGTCACGCGAGCAGATACGGTCGTTCGTCCAGCCCGGACGGGTGCATCGGCGGCTCTACACCGACCCGGAGATCTTCGAGCTGGAGCTCGATCGCATCTTCGGCAGCGCGTGGATCTATGTCGGCCACGAGAGCCAGATCAAGAATCCCGGCGATTTCATCGCGACCCGCATCGGCCGCAAGCCGCTGCTGCTCGCGCGCGACATGGACGGCGCGATCCGGCTCGTGCACAACCAATGCGCCCACCGCGGCGCCATGGTGGTGGCCTCCGACGGCGGCCACACCGACGAGTATCGCTGCTGCTACCACGGCTGGACCTATCACCTCGACGGCCGCATCAAGGCGGCGCCGCTGCTGCACGGTTATCCGGCGGATTTCGACGCGAAGGCTCCGGATGCCGGCATGCGGCGCGTACCGCGCGTCGCAAGCTATCGCGGGTTCGTGTTCGGCAGCCTCGCGGCGGACGGCCCGGGCCTCACGGAGTTTCTCGGCCACATGACCACATCGCTCGACGACATGGTCGATCGCGCGCCGGACGGCGAGCTCGAGGTCGCGGGCGGCACGTTCAAGCATTGCTACCGGGGCAACTGGAAGCTCTATCTGGAGAACCTGTGCGACGCCGCGCATCCGCTGTTCACCCACGAATCGTCGATCGTCGCCGCGCAGCGCCAGGCGGACGACGCGCATTCCGACGGGACGGGCGAGATCGCGATCCGCCAGATGCGCCAGAACGGCGCGCCCTACTCGTTCTGGGAAGCCAACGTCGGCATCTGGACCTATCCGAACGGCCACAGCTTCCTCGGCGATTATCACGACGACGCCAAGCTGGTGGCCGGGATGAACGATCCGGTGTTTCGCGAGTACGTCGCCGCCGTGGAGGCGAAGAACGGCAAGGAGCGCACGAAGCAGATCCTCGAGGTGCGGCGCTGGAACAGCAACGTCTATCCGAACCTCTCGTTCATGAGCCAGTTCCAGCAGCTCCGCGTGGTTCACCCGATCGCGGTCAACGAGACCGTGGTGCACACCTTCGGCTTCCGCCTGCGCGGCGCGCCGCAGCGCATGTTCGAGAACATGATCGCGTTCGCCAACATCGTGAACGGCACCGGCTCGCTGGTGCTCACCGACGATCTCGAGATCTACAACCGCATCGGCATTGGACTCGGCAGCGCCGGCCCTGAGTGGCTCTCGATCGGCCGCGGCTACGACAGCGATCGCGCCGACGAGCACGGCGGCCGGCGCGGCAGGAACTCGACCAGCGAGATCTACATCCGCAACATGTTCGACGCCTGGCTCGGACTGATGACGCATGAGCCGGGCGGCACACGTCACGCGGTGGCGGCCGAATGACCATGCTGGACGCGCGGCGATCGGAGGGCAGGGCGGCGCTCGACATCGGGACTTGCGAGGCGTTCCTGATCCACGAGGCCCGGCTGCTCGACGAGGCGCGCTTCGACGAGTGGCTGGCGCTGTTCACTGCCGACGCCTGGTACTGGGTGCCGTCGCAGCCCGGCCAGGAGAGCCCGCGCGACACCGTCTCGCTGATCTATGATGACCGCCGCCTGCTGGAGACGCGCGTGCGCCGGCTGGCGAGCCCGCGCATCTATTCGCAGGAACCGCGCTCGCGCACCAGCCGCATCGTCGCCAATGTGACGATCGAGGACGCGGCGGCGGACGGGCAGGCGTGCACGACCCGCTCGAAGTTCCAGTTGCTGGAGTACCGGCGCAACGCCCAGACCGCCTATGCGGGCACGAGCTTCCATCGGCTGGTGCGCGCGGATGACGGCATCCGCATCGCGTGGAAGCGGGTCGATCTGGTCAATTGCGACGCCGCGCTCGAGGGGTTGCTGGTGCCGTTCTGATCTCACAAACGACGAGGGAGGGCCAGATGCCATCGCAGTCGAACATCTACGCAGGTGTTGCTGGTTACATCGGCCGTCCCGATCAGCAAGGCAGGGTCGGCGTGTTTCGCCGTTCGGCCGACGGCGGCGACTGGGAGCACGTGCTCACCGAACACGAGACGCATGCCGTATGCGTTCACCCGGCCGATCCCGACGTGGTGCTTGCCGGCACGGTGGATGGCGTGTGGCTGAGCCGCGACCGCGGCGCGACGTTCGAACGGGCGCACTTTCCCGATGCGCGCAAGCAGATCTGGTCGTTCCTGGTCGATGCAGCGAACCCGCAGCGGATCTATGCGGGCGGGGCGCCGGTGGATTTCTATCGCAGCGACGATGCCGGCGAGAGCTGGCGACGCCTGCCCCGCCCCGCGCTCGCGATGCGGGCACCCTGTGCGTTCCCGCCGCGCGTGATGCGCATGGCGCAGCACCCGCGGCGGTCCGAGGAAATCTACGCCGCGCTCGAGGTCAATGGCGTGATCAGAACCACGGATGCCGGTGAAACCTGGGGTGATTGCAGCGACGATCTGGTCCGCCTGTCCGAGTTGCCGCATCTCAAGAGCAAGATCATCAGCGATACCTTTGCGGAGGGCATGCTCGACGGCCACGCGATTGCGATCAGCCCGGCCGATCCCGATGCCGTGATCCTGGCGGCGCGCATGGGTCTGTTTCGCAGCACCAATCAGGGCCGCACCTGGCGGGACATGGAGCTCAAGCGGTTTTCGCCGGTCACCTATGGGCGCGACATCAAGGTGTCGCCGCAGGACGGCAAGACGATCTACGCCGCATTGAGCGTGGCGGCGGCGAGCCACGACGGCGGGGTCTACCGCAGCAAGGACGCCGGCCAGACGTGGAAGCGCTTCGACAAGGTGCAGGTGCACGGCACCATCATGTCGGTCGCGCTGCATCCGACCGACCCGCAGCAGGTCTGCATCGGGGCGCGCTACGAGGGCGAGGTGTTCGCCACCCAGGACGGCGGCGAGACCTGGGCCGCGCTGCCGCTCCCGGGGCCGGTCAAGGACATCTATTCGGTGGCGTGCGGGTGACCTCCGCCGTTTCGGATGGCCGGCAGTGCCGTCCTGGTGCGCTGGTACGCATTGGTCGCGACGGCCGGCCCGGAGAACCTTGCCGGGCGAGCCGAGACAAACCATATCGAAGACGTTCAAGCCGCGCAGCGAGAGGCACGCATGCTCAAAGTCTTGATGGTGGTCGTCCTGCTGATCGCCGCGGCGCTCGTCGCTGGCGCCTATTTCCATGTCAATCCCGCAATCGCGATCTTCATCATCCTCGGCGGCGGCATCTACATGGTCGGCCGCATCGGCGGCCCGGCATTGCCGGAGGGCACCCATGTGTGGGGAGACACCCACGGCGTCCATCTGAGTGGACGGGATTTTGCACCGCCGGACGACTCCCACAGCGGCGGCCATCTTCGCGACGGCGTCGTCCCCAAGGACCTCGAGGAGGGACCCTCAACCAGTCGCGCGCCGCGCCCGATGCCGGCTATTCGGATCGCGGTGCGGTCCCGGTCGGACGGTGCAGCGCCGTCCTGATGCGCTGGCGCACCAGCCACTTCGATTTGCCGATCAGGCGGAACGTGAGATTGCGCAGCGCCGGCGGCCAGGTGGTCGGCACGCCGAGCCAGACCGAGACGCGCTGGGCGTGCTCGGTGATCGGCCGCTCGCGCGCTTCCCAGGCGGCAAGGGCCGGCGGAATGTCGGCGGCACCGTCGAGGTGCACGGCAAGCGACAGCGCGTTCATCATGGCGCAGCCGGCGCCCTGGCCGATGTTGGGCGGCAGCGCGTGCGCCGCATCGCCGATCACCGCGACGCGCCCGGCCGACCAGCGCTTGAGCCTGATCCACTCGAACGGAGCGTAGTGGCCCTGGGTGCCGAAGCGGGCGATCAGCCCGGCCAGATGGGGAAACGAGCGGGTCCATTCGGCCTGGTCGACCGGCACGCGCGTCGCCACCTCGTCGCCGTTGAGCATGGTGAGCGCGATGTAGATGTCGCGGTCGCTGCACGGCGTGAACACGATGCGGCGCGAGCCGGACCAGTACTCGATGGTGCGCCCGTCGGTGCCGGCGGCGCGCTCTTCGGCGGTCTTGTCGATCAGCAGGCGGATCGCGCCGTCCGGCAGACGCCTGCGCTTGTGGACGAGGCCGAGCGAGTCGCGCAGGCGCGAGTTGACGCCGTCAGCGGCGACGATCAGGTCGGCCGTGATGCGGCTGCCGTCGGCCAGCAGAAGCTCGCCCTGCGCGGTCGCGCCGGCGCCGACCGAGCCGGTCACGATCTCGGCGCCGGCGCGCCGCGCCGCGGCGGCGAGGGCATCGATCACACGCTGGCGCACGATGCTGTAGACGCGGCTCGCCGTCGTATCCCAGCGGTGCACCGACAGGATGCGGTCGTGGTCGTCGTGCGTCTCGCGCGTCGCGGCGATGTGCGCGCCGGCGATCGCCTGCTCGCAGGCGCCGAGCGCCTCGAGCACGCGCAGGCCGTTCTCGTAGATGTAGATGCCGGCGCCCTCGGTGCGCAGCGCGTCGGAGCGCTCGTGCACCCGCACGCGCCAGCCGCGCTGCGCCAGCGCCGCGGCGGCGGCGAGGCCGGCAAATCCGCCGCCGACGATCTCGGCGCGCCGTTCGGTGCTCATGCGGGGTTCCGTCTTGGGTGGCGGCGAATTATCGGCTGGCGGGCGGACAGGCGCCAACTATAATGTGCAAAAGCTCGCAAGGAGACACGACGATGGC
>Ga0126371_10004489_pt1 | contig 12302 bp, 11 predicted proteins | sample PanSoiMetaPlot_4_FD_110145 | JGI IMG/M metagenome (GOLD analysis project Ga0126371, IMG submission 110145) | Tropical forest soil microbial communities from Panama - MetaG Plot_4 | ecosystem: Environmental > Terrestrial > Soil > Tropical forest > Bulk soil | place: Panama | collected 2016-02-17
TCCATTCTGGACTGTATATGCCTGAACCGGGGTCCTTACACCCGTGAAGTACACCGTGTTGTTCCAATAGGTAGGATTGCCTCCACCTGTTCCCGCGCCTTGCGGGATTTCTTGAACGATTTGAGTGTCACCGGAAGTGCAAGTTGTGCACAGTCCTCCCATCTGATCGCTATTGAGTAGATAAATCGTGCCTTCCTTGCCTATGCCGATCATTTCTGGAGGTGTTCCCGTCTGGAGTGGAAGGAGCAGAATACCAGTCATATCCTGATCGTTTGTAGCGAGCATTTGGTGATTGTAGGGAGTAAAAAAGTCAGTAATATTGAGACCGGTCGTCTGGCTGAGTTTCACCACGCTAATAGACAGATTCGAACCAGTCACATAGGGCCCTTCGCCAGTAACGGCATAGATATTTCCACCCGGATCCGCCGCGATGCCAGCCCCCTTTTGCCATATCGAGGCCAGGTTCTTACCGGGTTCCAGGGTGATCGCTGCCACGGGCTGAAGTGTCGACGCACTGTAGGACATCACCCAACCTTGGCAGGGAGTGTGGTTGTTCCCATTCGATCCCCATGCGATGAAGATGTTGCCGTTGGCCAGCAATAGTGCAGGCCTGTTCATCTGGTAGAAGTCCTTGAAAGTCGTGGTCACGCCATTGTAGGTGTATGTTGCCGCAATGGTAGTTGGGGTGAATTTTTCCGCTCCACTGGTGATATCGAGGGCGTGCAGCCGGTGTACCACCTGCGAGTTCTCATAAGTCTCTGCGACAAGAAAGAGGGTGCGGCTTGGCAAATCGATGACTGGCGTAGACACAATACCCAGTTCCGTCCAGCCAGTTGTTTGCGCATCTCCCTTCAAAGTAGCCGGAACGGTTGTGGCACCTGCCGGGCTATAAGTGAAAATGCTCGTGAACCAGAGCGGCGAGGTGTTTGTGTCGTCGGCGTCAAACGCATAAACGCTGCCGTGCATGGTGGCCACCAACACCACGTCGTGAGAACCTTGTCCTACGATGTTCAGCTTCGGTACGTAGAGGGGCTGCGCCGCGACATATCCGTCGACCGGCTTAATGGAGAGTTGCCCGAAAGTCTTGTAATTCACGTTGGCAGGGGTGAGGACGACTTCCTTTGTATTCGATCCGGTGCGCCCGTTATCGTAGTGCCAGGTGAGAATTGGTTTCTGCGCCACACTTCTGACAGGAACTACACACAGGCCAACGAGGACTAACAGTGCCGAAATTTGGCCTGAGATCCTCATCCCGCCCAAAGAGACTCTTCTCAACCAAGTTTGCATGCGACTCCCTTGAGCGCCTCCGGTAGATCTTGCGAGACCCGGGACGCCCTCTACCCACGAACGAAGCTCTAGTTATGGAAATCGAGGCACTGCCGCAGGGGAACTTGGCGCTTACCGGGCCGACAGGTCAACGTTTCCTGGGAACTTTCCCCGTGAGTTGCAAATGATTGGCATGTCAATAAGCAGTTGTCAAGCATAAAATCAAGCGTCAAGTTATGCCAAGGCAAGAAATCAACCATAGGTCACCTAGCAATCCGTTTGGGAGTCCAACCAGCAACGGCAGGTGAACAGGTCCCACTTCTCCGCGGGACGGGGTGTGCGGAGATGCGAAAGCGCTTATGCCGGAAGAAAGCGATGGTCATCAGATTGGTGTTGGAAAGAATTTCCAGCCAATCGTGGCGCCAGGCCAGTTTGTCCGCAACAGCGTCGTCTGCCACCTGCAGAACTCAATAGAGGTCACAACGCATCGACTGAAGAACTGCTAGCGCTTGAAGATCCCTTGGCTGGCCTTCGCGTGCTGAAACGCGAAGCCGACTCGAATTGAATCGGTGCCGTTCCGACCGGCGCGGAAGGCTCTTGCAGTGGCTGTTCTTTTTCCAGCGAATCAGACGCGCGCGCCTGCCAATGACTCAAGGCATAGAGCACGAGTTCAACCCGGTTCGAAACACCTAGCTTGTCATAAATCCGCAACAACGACTTCTTGACCGTATTCTCCTTCAGGTTCAATTCACGCGCGATATCACGATTGTTTAAACCCTCGGTGACCAGATTCACGGTTTGCTCCTCGCGAGGAGTCAACACGACCTGGCCACGCGAGTTGACCACGCGGACCGCTGGACCGATGGAAAGAGCCTCGATGAGGTAGCGCATTTGTTCGGCGTTAGTCCAGTACTGTCCTTGATGAACGCTGGTAATGCAGCGGCACAGAGACTTGAAAGGCATCGATGCAAGGCAGAATAGTCCGCGGGCCCCCGCTCGAAGAGAGTTGACCACTAATTCGCGATCGTAGCTATCGAGCAGAAGAATGATCGCAATGTTGGGAAAACCGGAGTGCACGCCGCGGAGCAGTTCATAGAGTCTATCGCGGTCATCGGTAAGGCCGTCGGCCAGCACTACCACATCCGCTGGATCCGACTCGAGAACCGACAAACATTCAGATAAATCAGCGCGACAACCGGAGACTTTGAATGTTCCTTGACGGCGCAGTGCACCACAAAGCAGTTGGGATTGAGTCTGATTGGAATCCGCAACAAGAACGCTGATGACCTCGGGATTAAGTGCAGGGAAACTCATCCGAAACCTTTCTTGGCAGCGTCCGTCTGGGGGGCGGGCTTCTGGGGGAGGATTTGATGCTAGCAACCGCGCTGTCGCATCGCAAGCGCACGGCCCTCAAATTTACTCACAATTTACAGGCGTACATACGATGGCCACCACGTGCTTTGGATGCTAGCAATCCTGGTGGAGCTTGTATGTGACTGTCGTCACACTCGATGGTAATCCCCGCGGAAGTCCTGAGAAGTAAATGAATTTTACGGCATATATTTTTTCGCTGCCACCGACACGGACGGTGGATGCTGCAGAACCTTATCCACTTTGGTGGGCAGGTCGCGCTACTTGCGTTCCGCCGAGGATCATCTTCCGGGCATACGCGGCAGGTACCCGGAAAAGCGCTAGTAGTGAGAATTCATGCCTCCACTTTGTGAGTCTTGAGGTAGACCGGCCCGCACGATACTTTGTCACAGAGCGGTTGAGCAGCAACTGCCTCCGGTGAATCAAAGACAGCACAACAGATATCGACTGGCGGCGCCCGTGACTTTCTCCTGGGAGACCGAAGATCATCGTGTTCATCACGGCAAAGGCCAAACGCGTGACTGCAGTGTCTCAGGAGCATTTGTAATCTCCCTCGAAAGAATGTCGATCGGCAGCATCTTGCAGATGGAATTTTCCCTCCCCCGATTGTTGGCTGCCGGACCTGGAGCGCGATTGAGGACACGCGGTCGTGTAGTGCGTGTCGAAACGGAAGGATTTGCCGTGATCGCGGAAATGGGGCCGGGCTCGCTAATGCAGCGTCCCGAGCATCCCGAGTTTGCGAGTCACGGTCTGGAGAAGTGACGCCAGTTCGCTGATTGCGCCAGGTTTTCAGACTTGCTCAATTCACTTGTAAGTTGCTGTTTAGTATGCACTTAACTTGCTTTTAGGGATCGAACTGAGGTGGCGGAGCTGTATCCAGACGACATGATCGAATCCATCGCAATGGCGTCGCTCAAAGAGCAAAAAATGAATCAAGAAGAGTCGCAACTGTTCTGGTATGCGGCGTACACAGTGTCGCGGCACGAAAAAACGGTCGCGCAACACCTGCTGCAGAGGGAAGTCGAATGCTTCCTGCCTCTCTATGAAAGCGTGCACAGATGGAAAAATGGCCGCCACCGTGTGCAACTGCCACTGTTTCCGAGTTATGTATTCGTGCGCATGGGGTTGCGCGATAAGTTGCGTGTGCTGCAAGTACCTGGGCTCGTCCAACTGGTGACCTTCCAAGGATCTCCGGCAGCCTTGCCCGATGCGGAAATACAAGCGCTGCGCAGCGGATTGTCAGCAGGTATACATGCGCAGCCGCATCGCTATTTGAATGTGGGATCGAAAGTAGAAATCTGCCGCGGCCCGTTGCAGGGGATGCGCGGAATCCTGCTGCGGCATCAGGGGCAGTTTCGAGTTGTGATTTCCGTCGAAATGATCATGCGTTCTATTGCTGTGGAAGTTGAGGCAACCGACGTTGTGGCTGTCGATCGCAAGGATTCCCGGCCTGTCATGGGAGGCTCGGGCGGAACCGAGCAGGTTGCGGCTGCCTCGGCGTAGGTTGGGTTGCAATGGAGTACATAGTTTGCCAGGGAGACTTACAGGTGAATGCATTGCCTGTCCGCTTAAAAGGTACCGTTTCGAGGCCGCGTGAGTTTCAGCGGCCGTATTCCTTTCGCTAGGAGCACCTGCCGGTGCCGGAACAATCCATCGAAATTGCACGCCTGCTCGTTGTGAGCCGAGAATCGGAACTCCCCGCTCCGCTCAGGTCCGTCTCAGGATCGAACTGCTGGCATGTTGAGACCGCTGTCGACGTGCGGGATGCGATCGAACGTGTTCAATCCGGAGCTCCACCGAACCTGCTGTTGATCGACGTGCCTCGTGGGGACGGAGATAGCCGCCACGTGCTGCGATCGTTGCGGAAAATCGATCCCAGTCTGCCCGCAATTGTTGTCTGCTTTCCAGAGGATGCTGAGCGCAATGCTGATGCAATCCGTCTCGGAGCACGGGAACTCTTGATTAAGCCGCTGGACGACGATCAACTCGAAAGCGTCATTCGACAGTGCCTGTGCTCGACGACGAACGGAAAAGAGGAGGCGGCAAGCGAGGACATCGAGCAACTTGGACGGGATTCGGCCTTTGTGAGTGCCAGCCCCGTCAGTCAAAAGCTTCGGACCCAGGTGCAGGTCCTTGCAGAAGCCCAGGTCCCGGTCTTAATTACTGGAGAGACCGGCACCGGAAAAGATACAGTTGCCAGACTGATTCATAAGTTGTCCATTCGTTCCGGATTCGAATTTCTAAAACTAAACTGCGCTGAAACGCCAGCTGCATTACTCGACGAGGAATTGTTCGGGAATGTTTCTCAGGGGAATGGCAAGAACGGAAACGGCAATCTGGAGGTAGCAAACAACGGGACGATCTTCTTCGACGAGATTACCGAGATGCCGCTCAGTACTCAGAGCAGATTAATGCAGGTTTTACAGAACAAAGCATCGGTCAAGTCAAGTAGGAGCAACGGCACAAAAACTGGTTTTCGGTTACTAGCCGCTACCAGTGGCAACGTTGAGCGTGCAGTCGCAGAACGGCGATTGCGTGAGGATCTGTATTGCAAACTCAGCGCTTTTACAATCACTGTCCCGCCGCTAAGGCAGCGAAAAGAGGAAATCGTTCTTTTGATGCAACATCTAATGCACAGACTGTCGCGGCAGTACGGGCTGGCAGCCCGGACTTTCTCTTCCGCCGCTCTCAGTGCATGCAAGAGTTACTCTTGGCCAGGGAACCTCAAAGAACTCGAAGCATTTGTAAAGCGATATCTCGTGGTTGGCGATGAGGATTTGCTGCTCAACGGAATGTGCAGTGACCTGACCAATGCTTGCGGCAGGCGGGTAGTGGTTGCGCCAGAGCTGCGGGCTGAGGGCAACCGGGCGGATGATGCTGACCCAGAGAATGAGATTGAAGGCGGTCAGACGAGGCCGAAATCCCTAAAGTCGATTATTCAGACCGTCAAGTCTAAGGCAGAAAAAAATGCAATCGAAATCGCGTTGCAAAGGACGGGATGGAATCGCAAAGCTGCAGCGCGAATTCTGCAAGTCAGCTACCGCGGCCTCTTATACAAGATCGATCAATATCATCTAAGCGCCCCACATCCATACGTCGGCAGATTTCCGTACAACGGGGCCGAGGGTAGTGGCGGAAAGGAGTTTAAGAGAAATTGAGGCGCAAACTTCAAAACAGAATCCTGAAACGAAGTTTCGTGGCGACGTCGTATGGCCTACTCCTGTCCAGCTTTTTATTTGCGCAGCAGCAGAAGAGCAACGTACCAACCACAGCGGCCCCAGGCTCGGCGCCCTCACCCCAACAAAATTCAGTGACGAACGGACACGATGATGCCTACGTGATCGGAAACGACGACATGCTTGCCATCAACGTATGGAAGGAACCAGATGTGTCACGCACGATTCCGGTACGTTCCGATGGCAAAATCTCACTGCCGCTGGCGGGAGAAATACAGGCGACCGGCAATACGCCGCTCAAACTCGAGCAAGAGATCGCCGCTAAGCTCAAGAGCTATATCGCCGAGCCCGAAGTCACGGTGATTGTTCAGCAGGCGAACAGTCAAAAGTTCAACATCCTGGGAATGGTAAACAAGCCCGGCTCATATCCGATCGCCAACTCTTCCACGGTACTGGACGCAATCGCGTTAGCGGGCGGTTTCCGCGATTTTGCAAAGCAGAAGGCAGTCTATGTTTTGCGGCAGAACTCAGACGGCACTCAAGTGCGACTTCCCTTCAACTACAAAGACGTGGTGAAGGGCAAAAACCCGGAGCAAAACGTGAAGCTCCTCCCCCGGGACACGATCGTCGTCCCATAAATATGAAGCGGCTGCAATACATCTTCATCGTTGTGTTGATGCTGGGGGCGCTCGCGTGGTCACAGACCCCAGATCCCTCGCAACAGGAAAAAGCTGATCCCTTGCAACAGGAAAAAGCTGATCCGTCACAACAGGAACCAGCGACAAACATCGTCGATCACCCAGAAGACCGGATGCAAACCCCACCACCAGTTACCGGCGCGACGTTCCCAGCCGCATTTGCTGCAGAGGAGCGCTCAAACTTGCTGGAATACGGTGTCGCGTTTAGCACTGCGTATAGCGACAATGTCTTAGCAGGACTTGAGGGGCACCCGGTAAGTGATATCAGCTATTCGATCGCACCAACGATTGCGATCGACGCGACTACACCGCGTTTGCGTTGGATCGGATCGTATGCGCCGGGATTTACGTTCTACCAACGCACCAGCAACCTGAATGAATCCGACCATAACATTGCGCTTGATTTTGAATACCGGCTCAGTCCACATGTGACGATCAGCGCGCGAGATGGCTTCGTCAAGAGTTCGAATGTGCTCAACCAGCCAGACTTCGGCGGCGGGACGGTAAGTGGTGGAACCGCAGTTCCAAATTTTTCGGTGATACCTCCTGTTGCCGATAGGCTGAGCAACTCGGGCAATGTCGACCTCACATATCAGTTCGCACTCAATGGCATGATCGGAGCCAGTGGTATTTTTACGAACTTGCACTATCCGGATCCCTCGCAGGTCCCCGGACTTTATGACTCAAGTACCCAGGCCGGTTCAGCGTTCTACTCGCTGCGGCTCTCCAGGATGCACTACATCGGTGTGACATATCAGTACCAAAAGCTGCGGTCGTATCCGGCAGAGGGCGTGAACGAAACCCAGACCCACGCGCCGCTATTTTTTTATACCGTCTACCCAACTCCGCATTCGTCTATTTCCGTCTTTGGTGGGCCGCAGTACTCGGACACCGTGCAACCCGTGGTGCCGCCGTCGAATATGGCTCCTGAGACACGAACCTGGACTCCTGCAGCGGGCGGGAGCTTAGGCTGGCAGGGGCGCTTAACGTCTTTCGCCGTCAGTTATTCGCACATGGTCGCCGGTGGAGGTGGGCTCGTCGGCGCAGTTCACATGGATAACGCATCGTCGTCATTAAGAAGACGAATCGCGAAGACGTTGAACGGCAGCCTCAATGCCTCTTACGCCCAGAATAAGGTCATTGGAGACTTTCTGGGAGGAGCTAATGACGGGCACTCTGTTTCGGGTACAGCAGAGATCGAGAAACTTTTCGGCGCCAATCTTAAATTGCGGCTGGGATACACGCGACTGCACCAAACGTATACCGGAGTGACTGCCATTGCGGTGAACCCGGACACAAACAGAGAATTCATTTCGATCTCGTACAATTTTTCGAGACCGTTGGGACGATAGTCATGAGCGACGAACTCGACGAGAAACCACAACCATTTGACCTTCAGCATTACCTCGGAATCGTTCGACGCCGGCATCTGCATTTTCTGATTCCGCTCTTCGTCGGCTGGATCCTGGTCTGGACCGCCAGTTGGGTGTTGCCTCCGCGCTTTGAGTCAACCACGCTCATTCTGGTCGAGCAGCCGACAATGCCAAAAGATTACGTCACGCCGAACGTTAATGATGATCTGCAGCAGCGCATGCAGAGCATTACGCAACAGATTCTGAGCCGGACCAACCTGCTCCACATCATCGACCAGTTCCACCTTTATGTGCGGGAACATGGTGAAGCGACCGCCGATGACAAAGTCGCCAGTATGCGGAAGGACATCGATATCGAATTGGTTCGGGACACCCGGAATCAGATTACCGCTTTCAATGTGTCATACAAATCGCGCGATCCTCGCGTGGCGCAGGCTGTGACTGGCGAGCTGACGAATCTGTTCATCAATCAAAACCTTGAGGTGAGGCAGCGCCAGTCGGAAGACACGACGCGCTTCCTCGAAAGTCAGCTGGAATCAGCGCGCCAAGACCTCGCCGCCCAGGAAGAGAAGATCCGCCAGTTCAAGGCGCAACACGTCGGCGAAATGCCGGGACAGTGGAACAGCAATCTTCAGATTTTGCAGGGATTACAGGCGCAACTTCAAAGCGCAGCGGATGCACTGAATTCTGCCCGCCAGCAGAAGGTTTATCTGCAGAGCCTTTCGGATCAGTATCGGAGTTTGCAGGGGCCGGCCAAGAGCTCGGACGGCCCGATGAGCATATCTGCAATTGATGATCAATTGCAGAAGCTGCACACACAACTCACGGACCTTAGTTCGCGATACACGAGTAAGCACCCCGATGTTAGAAAGTTGAAGGAAGAAATCGCTACAACCGAAAAACTGCGCGAGCAACTGCTAGCCAACCAGAAGAATGCGCCTTCGAACCCAGCACCGGACGGAGGCAAAGGCGCCCAGAGCCCAGTGATGGACGCGACAAAAGCAACGATGCTGGCACCAATCGAGAGCCAGTTGCAGTCGAATCAGCTCGAAATCGACAACCGTGAACAGGCGACAGCAGGGCTCAAGCTCAAAATCGAGGAATATCAATCGCGGCTGAACCAGGAACCCATTCGAGAGCAGCAGTTGGCAGACTTAAGCCGCGGTTACGATCAGAGTAAAGCGAACTACGACGCCCTATTGAAGAAGAAGAACGAATCGAGCATGGCAACTAGCATGGAACTACTCCAGCAAGGCGAACGGTTCCGGGTTGTGGATCCGCCAAGCTTCCCCCAGAAGCCTGAGTTCCCCGATCGGCTCAAGTTCTGCGCAATGGGCCTTGCTGTTGGCCTCGCGCTGGGGTTCGCAGTTGCGGGTGGTTTCGAAATGGCCGATGACCGTCTGCATACCGAGAAGGAAATCAAACAACTTTTGCCAGTCGATGTCATTGCGGAAATCCCTGCGATCATCAGTGTCAGCGACGAGCATCAGGAGCGGCGACGCTTGTGGCTTGGATGGGCTACTGCAGCTTTGGTGTTTGCTGCGATATTGGTAGGATCGGCCTTCAGCTATCTGCGTGGATAATCGCCCCATATGTACAAACAGTTTTACAGCCTGAAAAAGAATCCGTTCGAGATTACGCCAGACCCGTCTTTTCTGTTTACGACCAAGCGGCATAACGAGGCACTGGCTACGCTCTATTACGGAGTGCGACGCCGCAAGGGCTTTGTGGTGCTCACCGGCGAAGTTGGAACCGGCAAGACTCTGTTGATCCGAACTCTTCTGCAACTCCTGAAACTCGGTGACGTCCACTACGCGTACGTGTTCAATTCGCGCCTGGGACCGACTGAGTTCCTGCAGTATATTGCAGGCGACTTCAGGCTTCCGATATCGGCAAAAACAAAGAGTGAGCTGTTGTTGGAACTGAGCAGCTTCGTCGTTTCTCGGTTCAAAAAAGGCCTCACGACTGTGCTGGTGGTTGATGAGGCCCATCACCTTTCCGAAGACGTATTAGAGGAAATTCGGCTGCTCACAAATCTGGAAACAGCCGAGGAGAAGCTGCTGCAGATTTTGCTAGTGGGACAGCCCGAACTGGATGAAAAGCTGGATTCGGTTAACTTGCGGCAGTTGAAGCAGAGAATTGCACTGCGTTCTCATCTCTCCCCGCTGGTGTTGGAAGAAATCGACGGCTACATCCGGCGCCGTTTGCTAGTGGCCGGGAATGCGAACCCTGAGACTCTGTTTCCTTTTGACACTGTGCTCGAGATCCAGCGCCATTCGCGTGGGATACCGCGGCTAATTAACACGCTCTGCGAGAATGCACTGGTGTATGGTTACTCAAGACGGGCCTCAAAGATAACTCCCGATATCATCGACGAAGTTGCGACGCATTTTCGTCTCAGCATCGCCCACCCAACATCGTTGCCCGATAACATCGACAGTCAGTCATTGAGGACAGTGGAAGACGCAGCAAAGACCCTGCTCGATCTGTATGCGAGCTTGCGTCAGACTCAGTCCGGAGGGGCAAAATTGCGGGAAATGGTTCGAAACGTCGGAGCCAGAGAAGATGAGCCATATATTTGACGCGCTGCAAAGGTCGGGGGAAGAGCAATCGGGTGTGGAGTATCCCGACCTGATCTCGGTCGTGACTGAGGTCTTTGAGGCGAAACCCGGCGCGATCGCGAAGCCGCAAGTCCCTGAGGGCTTGCCGCATTTGGGTACTCCCTCCATCGATTCGCCAGCTGAAGCCGCTGATGAACTAGTAACTCGGAAACCCGCCAGCCAAGAACTGTCGGAATTCCCCAGTCTCACCGTTAGTCTTACGAGTTCAAGCCGACTTGTTTATTTCACCGAACCCGACAGTCTGGCCGCGGAAAAAATCCGTTTTCTTGGTGTGCGACTCAGGCACGTACAGCAGACCCGGGCGATCAAGAAAGTGCTTGTGACCAGCACCATTCCTGAAGAAGGAAAGAGTTTTGTTTCCGCGAATGTAGCCGGCGTCCTGGCACGGAGAAAACAAAGAGTACTTCTAATCGAGGGAGATCTCAGGCGGCCCACCCTGGCAGAGCAATTCGGCGTCGGTAGACTATCCGGATTAGGAGAGTGGTTGCAAGGCAATCACTCCGGAGTAAGCAATATCTATCGTCTCGATGGCCCGGATTTCTGGCTGATGCCGGCCGGAACTCTTCCGACAAATCCGCTGGAACTCATGCAGTCCGGAAGTTTGTCGCGTTTGATGGGTCAGCTTGCGAACATGTTCGACTGGATCATTGTGGACTCGCCTCCTTTACTGCCACTTGCTGACACAACTGTTTGGGCGCGAATGACCGACGGAATCCTACTAGTGGTGCGACAAGGAAAAACGCAAAAGTCATTGTTGCAACGAGGCCTTGAAATGGTGAAGAAATCGGACCTTCTGGGCGTCGTTATGAACGGATGCACCGATTCGAATCTCACTAACTATTACCAGGCGTATACAGGTCCGCGCACCGACGCGGGAACAACCAGCAAGTAGTTAAGAAATCCGCTGCAGTACAAATCATCTTCTTCTCTTTTTCCCCTGCGCAAGATTCCACTCAAACATTCCGTCTTGAAGCAGATTTCAGGAGAAATCGTCGTGAACTTGTATCGATCGTATGCTGGTTTGGGCAACGACCCTCTCGGCAAAGAAACCGAGTCATCGCGGGAGCGTGATTTCTTCAACCAGGAAGCGTTCCACCGAGTGATATCGCTGGAACGGCGTAGGACTGAGCGCTCGCGGAAACCCATCCTTCTTATGCTGCTCGACATAGGCGATCATCTCGCCTCAGAGAGCGGTGAAAAAAATGTGAGCCGATTGCTGGCCGCTCTTTTGGCCTCGACCAGGGAAACGGATGTGGTCGGCTGGTACGAGAGCAACCGGATCATCGGTGTCATGTTTACCGAGATCTGCACGGAAGATCGCAAGACGATCGTGAGCACCATGATTTCCAGGCTCAGCGACATTCTGCGAAAGAACCCAGACCTAGAACAGTTCAGTCGAATCGGGATTTCATTCCATGTTTTCCCAGACGATTGGGACGTTGACTCTCGCAAGCCGAGCAACCCGGTGTTCTATCCTGATCTCTCCAAGAAGAAAGATAACAAGCGATCCTTCGGCATTTTGAAACGTGCCATGGACATCGCGGGAAGTCTACTGGCATTGATCGTGGCCGCTCCAGTGTTCGCTGTGGTCGCCATCGCGATCAAAGCGACATCAGACGGGCCGGTGTTCTTTCGCCAGACGCGGATTGGGCAACACGGCAAACCGTTCGTATTTTTCAAGTTTCGCTCGATGAAAGTCGGGAACGATGCCACCGCTCACAAGGAATATGTAAGACGCCTGATCTCCGGACACGCGGAGCGACACCAGTCAGCTGCCAATGATCTGGGAGTCTTCAA
>Ga0126371_10004491_pt1 | contig 12301 bp, 5 predicted proteins | sample PanSoiMetaPlot_4_FD_110145 | JGI IMG/M metagenome (GOLD analysis project Ga0126371, IMG submission 110145) | Tropical forest soil microbial communities from Panama - MetaG Plot_4 | ecosystem: Environmental > Terrestrial > Soil > Tropical forest > Bulk soil | place: Panama | collected 2016-02-17
AGCGTTGCAGTGCGACCTTAACGGACTCCTCGTATGATTGCACGGCGTTTTCCTGCTGATCGCGAACCGCGTCGTATTTCTGACGAGAGACCAGAGCGTCCGAAACATCTTGAAACGCCGCTTGGGCTGTGAATTCATACTCCAACATCGTCTGTTGCCAGAAGGCAACAGCTTGGCGTTTCTGTGCTTTGAGCGCACCACCCTGAAAAATTGGACCGCTTACACTGCCGGCGACGCTCCAGACGGTGGCTTCGCCGGACGACAACGAATTGAGCGGTGAACTCGCACGTCCGAATAGAGCTGTGAGGCCGATTCTCGGAAAATAGTTGGCGGTTGCGACTCCGATTTGTGCGTTTGCAGATCGCACTTGCTGCTCGGCTTCCAAAACGTCGGGCCGACGCTCCAGCAAGTTAGATGGCAATCCGGGAGGAACATCTGGCGGCACGATTTCATCAAGAAGTTTTGCGTTACGCGCCACGGGCGATGGGTTTTCGCCTAGCAGGATACTGATCTGATTTTCCTTAACGGCGATCTGGCGTTCGATTTCGGGGATGTTGGCAGCGGCCGTTGCCTGGGCAGCGGCGGCTCGCGATGTATCTAACTTTGTGGCGACTCCGCCCTCTAATCGCTGAGTGAAGAGTTTTAGAGTTTGTGAAAAAGAGTCCGTTGTTTGCTTTGCGATATCAAGCTGAAGATCCAGTTCAAGCAATTCAAAGTAGGCTTGGGCGACGTCGCTGACCAGGGAGAGTAATACACCTCGACGCGCTTCCTCAGTAGCGAGATATTGCGCGCGCGCGGCTTCGTTTTCGCGACGTATGCGCCCCCAGACGTCGGCCTCCCATGCAGCTGATGCCACGGCAGCGAAAGCGCCGTTCTGTTCGAGTTCGTCCGGCGACACGGCTCCCAAAAACTCATTCTTGCCGTCGCTACTCGTGACCCCGTAATTGAGAAAAGGGAAGTATTGTGCGCGCGCCTGAGCAGCAAGCTGACGGGACTGCTCGATACGAGTTACGGCGATTCGCAAGTCGTAATTATTAGCGAGGGCCGTCTTTACGAGTTCGTGCAATCTCTCATCTTTGAACACCTCCCACCAAGGCAGATCCGCGATTGACGCCTGTTGGGGAGGTAGGCCTTCAGCTCCGCGATAGGTCGCTGGGACCGTCACAGCCGGACGCCGATAGTTTGGGCCGACCGCGCAACCACAAATGAAAATGAACAGCAGAAAAGCGAAGGTAACGAGAGAAAAACCGAAACAGCGATATGTGCTCAACTCCTGGCAAGAATCGGCGATTGTCTTTTCATGGGGTCTCAGGATCTTAGAGAGCATGGCAGTAGTTCCGGATGAAAATGAACTCTCAGTCATCAGCAACACCGTGCGCCTGGCTCGCGACGGGAAAATGGGCGCTCGTAGCTTTGCGCTCTGTACCACTGATTCTTTCAACCAAGTAAAACAATGCCGGGATAATAAAAATCGCGATGCCACTAGCGGCCGTCATGCCTCCGATAACGGCAGTTCCCATGACTTGCCGAGAAACGGCGCCCGATCCGCTCGCTCTCCATAGAGGCACGCAACCCAAGATGAAGGCGAAAGAGGTCATGAGAATAGGCCGCAGGCGCAATTTGGCCCCTTCCAACGCGGCCTCGACCAGCGGCCTTCCTTTTTCAAACTCCAATTTCGCGAATTCCACGATGAGAATAGCGTTCTTTGCCGCTAGACCAATCAACATCACGAGACCGATTTGTGCGTATACATTGTCTTCGAGCCCTAGGCTCGCGTAGTCGCCAAACACCCTGAGCCCTATGATCCGGCGAACAAAGAGAATGCAAAACGCACCGAACACCGCAACGGGCGTACTTAGCAGGACGCTGAAGGGAAGAGTCCAGCTTTCATACATGGCTGCCAGGACGAGAAACACGAATAGCACCGAAAAGCCGAAGATTACCGAAGGAGGAACGCCTTGCTGTGCCTTCTGCTCCTGAAATGACATGCCCATGTAATCGAAACCCATTCCGGGAGGCATCGTCTGGGAGAAAACCTCCTCGAGCGCTCTCATGCCCTGTTCGGAACTGTAGCCGGGTTTAGTAATTCCGTTAATTTGTACGCAGGGATACAAGTTGTAGTGCATGGTGAATTCAGGACCGACGCGGGGTCCGATTGAAGTGATTGCAGAGAGCGGGACCATCTGCTCCGAACTGTTACGTACATAGAAACGGCCGACGTTTTCCGCCTGCGTTCGAAATGTTCCTTCGGCTTGCACATAGACTTGCCACACCCGGCCAAACCGATTGAAGAAATTGACGAAAGCACCGCCCATGAATGCCTGGAGTGTCTGATATACGTCAGCAAGCGGAACTCCCTGCGCCAAGACCTTGTCGCGATCGACCTTGACCGATAACTGCGGAACAGTCATCAGCGCCGTGGTGAATATGGAGTTGAACTCAGGGCGTTCTTTGGCAGCGGTGATAAAACGCTCTTCGTTTTGCTGCAGGAAATCGATCCCTCTTGCCGAGCGATCTTCGAGAATGAAGGTGACACCGCCCGACGCGCCAACTCCTGGAATCGAAGGAGGAGCAAACGCAAGGCTAGTTCCTTGTGGTACGTTGCTCAGCGCCTTGTTCAGGCTCATCTTAATAGGCCAATACTGTTCCGCTGCGGCCTTTCGCACCGCCCACTCCTTCAACGTGACCCAAAAAAAGCCGCTATAAGTGTTTTGCACACCGCTTAGCATGTTGTATCCAACGACGGTCGTGACATGATCGATGCCCGGTGAACTTCGCAAAATGTTTTCAACTTGGGCGGCTGCGGCGCTGGTTCGTTGAAGCGACGACGCATTGGGAAGTTGAAGAGCCGCAAAAATGTACCCCTGGTCTTCTTCTGGTAAGAAACTCTTGGGTAGCTTTTTGCCGAAGAAAACTGCCAGCCCAGTGAAGATCGCCAAGACAACAATTGTGACTCCAACTCTGCGAATCAAGACACTGCACCAATTGACATAGCCGGTGGTGGCGCGGCCAAACCACTTGTTGAACCATGCGAAGAATTTGCCCAGAGGTCCTCGAGCTTCTTTCTTTGGGCGAAGGAGCAGAGCACCGAGCGCGGGACTCAAGGTGAGCGCGTTGAAGGCGGAAATTATCACGGAAACCGCGATCGTGACGGCAAACTGCTGATAAAGCCGCCCCGTAATTCCTGGCACGAACGCAGTCGGGATGAAGACTGCCGACAACACAACCGCGATTCCAACGACCGGTCCGGAGACTTCCTCCATGGCCTTGAACGCTGCTTCTTTGGGAGTAAGCCCGCGCTCAATGTGATGCTCAATCGCCTCAACCACCACAATGGCGTCATCGACGACGAGGCCTATCGCAAGGACCAATCCAAATAGTGAAAGGGTATTGATCGAGAATCCGAAGAGAGGAAACAGAGCGAATGTGCCGATGAGAGATACCGGAACTGCAAGTAAGGGAATGAGTGTGGCGCGCCATCCTTGTAAAAAAAGGAACACGACAACAATAACGAGGACAAGTGCCTCAAGAAGCGTGTGAACGATTTCGTTGATGCCTTCCGTGACTGGAAGTGTGGTGTCTAGTGCGGTCGTGTAGTCGAGTCCGGGAGGAAAGCTCTTCTTGGCGTTTGCCATGAGCACCCGAGCGCCCTGTGCCGCTTTGATCGCATTGGAGCCGGGAAGCTGATAAATGGCAACAACCGCGGAGGGTTTACCATCCAATCGGCCTTGCATGTTATAGACCTGAGTACCCAGTTCAATCCGCGCGACGTCTTTGAGCCGAACGATCGAACCATCCGGATTCGCGCGCACGACGATGTTCGCAAATTCGTCCTCGGTCACGAGCCGCCCTTGCGCGATGACAGCCAAAGTTGTTTCCTGCCCCTGCGGAACGGGCTCGCCGCCAATTTGACCAGACGGATTGACGTTATTCTGTGACTTAATCGCAGTGATGATTTCTGGAACCGTAATTTGCAATTTTGCAAGCTGATTTGGCTCGACCCAAAATCGCATCGCGTACTGTCCGGCGCCGAAAATCGTAACGCTGGCGATCCCGTAAGAGCGCGTTAGCGGACTAAGCAGATTGATGTATGCATAGTTCGCTAAAAACTGAGCGTCATACCTTGAATCAGGGGAATAGAGGTCGAACAGCATCAGCGGCGCCATCGTGGATTTTTGGACGATGACGCCCTGCGCGTTTACCTCCGCGGGAAGTTGCGATGCAGCCTGCAACTGACGCATCTGAGTGAGAATTAAGTCGGTGTTCGGGTCGGTTTTGATATTGAAATCGACGGTTAACCGACTGCCACCGTTATTAGGATTTGTCGAAAACATGTATTCCATGTTGTCGACGCCGCTCATCTGCTGCTCGATCGGAGTCGCCACGGATTGGTCGAGGGTGACCGCATCGGCGCCTGGATACATCGCGGTGACCTGAATCTGAGGATCGGCAATCTCGGGAAACAGCGCTGTTGGAAGACTGACCATGGCCACCCCGCCCACGATTACCATGAGAATCGAAATCACAATAGACATGACGGGGTGGTTGATGAAGAATTTGGCCATGGTGGCTAGGACACGTCTCGCTTTTCAGTCAGAGTTTGCTCGGCAGGCGTCTCTTGATAGTTCTTCGGCGTGACCAGCAGACCGTCTTGGACTTTCTGAACTCCTTCGACGACAACTCGATCACCGGGCTTCAAACCCTCGTCGACGATCCACCACGTGCCGACTTTCTGGCCCATCTTGACCGAACGGATGCGCGCTCTATTGTCTTGGTCGACGATCGCCACAAGGAAACCGCCCTGCAGTTCGCTGATGGCTCTCTGGGGAACCAAAAGAGCTCCGTGCAAAACTCTCGTAACCGTGCTTACAGAGCCGAAGCCGCCGGGACGAAGCACATTGCCGGGATTGGGGAATTGTATTTGCACACGAATTGCACCGGTCCTGACGTCGACCTGGCGGTCAATTGCGTAGAACCGGCCTTTATACGGAAAGGTAGTGCCGTCAGATAGCTTTAGTTCCCATTCTAGCTTGCTGAGTGCAGCGTTTTCAGTACCAGTTCGCTTGAGATATCCGATGGATGATAGATACTCCTGCTCACTCGGGGTAATCGTGGCAAGGATTGGATCCACGGTCGAGACAGTGGTGAGGCTTGCGCTCTGTGGTCCGACGAAGTCACCGACCTGGGCAGTGGCGATCGCAGCGATGCCGTCGAGCGGTGAAGTAACTTTGGTGAAGCCGAGATTGAGGCGTGCCGTCTCAACAGCCGCCCGGGCTGCTTCGATTGCTGCTTTCTCCTGCTCGACTTGCGCTTTCGCAGCGAGATTTTGCTGAACGGCGTCGTCCAGTTCCTGTTGACTTACTGCGCTTTCCTTCGCGAGAGGCGTGTAGCGATCGACATCTTGTTGTGTTTTTCCGAGCTCTGCCTGACCGCGTTGGAGGTTAGCCTGAGCTTGATTCAAGTTTGCGTTCGCTTGGTCAAGGGCCGCTTGAAAAGGCCTTGGATCGATTTCAAAGAGGGGCGTGTTCTTGCGAACAAACGCTCCGTCTGTGTAGTTCTGCTTCAATAAGAGACCTGTGACCTGCGCGCGGATTTGCGCATTTACAAATCCGTCGAGTGTCGCCACCCATTCCCTCGTGATTGGTACATCCTTTTGAACAACATCGAGAACTTCAGCGGCGGGCGGAACGGCAGCCGCCGACTCGGTCTTTGCACAGCCCGCTATGGACAGGGTGAGTGACGTGAGCAGTATGGCCACAGGTATCAGTTGCATTCGCATCGTGCACTATTGCGGCGGCAATTTATTGCACCGCGGGTACTACAGCTGGAATGCGGAATTTACGCGAAAATCCTAGCGGGACTGAATACAGTTGTGGAACTGTCAAAATTATCAGGATGTGGGCAGGAGACCAGAAGCCACAAAGCACTGTTACGGTGTTTGGCGGCCAGAGAGCCGTCTTCCGGTTGGAAGAAGTCGGGTCCGGTAAAACAAAAGCACTGAGGGGTCGAGTGCTTTTTGTCGGGGGGACTTCACGCCGGACCCGTATTTGGTTCGGGGAAGATAAGCCCATTGCGAGCTGGCGAGAACTGGCAAAAGTACCAGCCTGACGAAAATGTCGATATGAGCCCTGGAGAGAGTCGTATCCGCACGGCGCACTGTGAGTGGAATCTTAAAAGAGCGACTTCTACTGAAGCATAAGAGGATTAAAGAAGTGGGACTGCGGATCACGATTTCGAATCATCTCTTTGTACTTTGCTTCGTAAACTATGGCGCGAGTCGCGATCGGCTCGGAGTCGACCTCGCGGCCCGTATGCGATAGGAGAAATGCGTAATTTTTCAAGGCATCGATCATGACAGGGTAATCAGGCGAAGCGTAATTCTCCAGCGCTGCGAGGGAGCGTTGACAAAGAGGCTCGGCGTTCGAATAGAGGCCCAGCTTTTCATAATCCGCTGTCAAGCGGTTGATGGCCTGAATTAGGCGAGGGCTGTCCGGCGGCAAGGTTGCTTCCATCGTTTCGAGAGACCGTTCATAGAAGGGTCTCGCTTGTGCATATTTCTTTTGATTAAAGTAGGCGACGCCAAGATTCGCAAGTGTCTGACTGAATAGAAGCTGTTTCGTACCAATCGTTTTTTCTTCAATGTCCAAAGCTGTCTGCAAGAGTTTCTCCGCATCCTCATATTTCTTGTTGATGATGTAAATAGCTCCCATATTGTTCAAAGCTAGTGCTGATTCGCTCTTGTCGTTTATAGACGTACTGTTAAAGATGTCAAGCGCGCGCTGGAGCAAGCTCTTCGCCTTAGCAAACTGTTCCTGTGCGCCGTATACAGTGGCTAAACCCGTGAGCGTAACGCCGACCTGAAGATCGGTCGGACCGAGTTCCCGTTCGCGAATTGCCAAACTACGCTGATAAAAAGTCGCGCTCATCTCGTAATTGCCCTCGTGCATATAAACAGCCGCGATTGCGTGCAAACTGTTCGCCAACTTTAGATCATTAGATTGCGTGTTTTGTTCGCGGATTTTTATGGCTTCCTGGCAAAGCTTCTCGGCATTCGTGTAATCGGCCTCTTCGGTGTAGAGATAGGCTAACGCGTCGTATGTGTCTGCAATCAACGGGTCGTTTGATCCAACTACTCGTTCACGCAGTACAAGAGATTGTTGGAGCACTGCTTCCGCGTCGGAGTACCTACCCTTCAGTTCGTATAATTTTCCGAGCTCATCAAGATATGCGGCAAGCTGCAGGTCTCCAGCCGCCGGCTCTCCTTCACGCAAGGCGAGCGCCTGCCGAAGGCAAGAGATTGCATCCTCGTCCTTTGCGTCTGCTATGTAAACCAGCGCCAAGCTATTGAGTAGTTGTACTTGTTTTAGATCACTACCTGCGCCGTATGTTTTGGCATCTGCAATTGCCTTAACGTAGAGTGCTTCTGCCTCGGGGAAATGGCCGAGATTGAACGCCTGTTGCGCAGGGGTGACGGACTCTTGCGGTGGTGTTTGCGCAATTCCAGAGTTTAACGGAATTATGATTGTGATCATCGCCAGTACTTGGGTCGCGGGTCTCATCTGGTCCTGAGGAATATTCTGTGTGGGCGGAAAAACGAGGTGACCTTAGCCGCCGGAGTTAGGATGGGATCTGCTCGGCGTCCTTGAAACTGGCACAAGTACAAGTAACAGAAACGGTATGTGTCACAAGCGAGGAGGTGATTACCGCGGAAAGTTAGGCGACGAGAATCCTAGATTTTATTGCAAATTGAATCAGCTCGGCGGTGGTTTTAAGTCCGAGTTGTTTCATGATCCGGTACTTATGAAAAGCGATCGTCCGCGTGCTGACATTCAAAACGCTCGCGACTTCCTTCATGGACTTGCCCTCCGCCAGGAGTTGGACGACTTCTCGCTGGCGAAACGTCAGGGTCTTGGCGCGGGTTTTTGGCTCCGGATTTTCAATGAAGGACTGCTGCATTCCCCGAGCGACCTGTGGCGTTACGTAAGTTTTTCCTTTTACCGCCATTTGGATCGCACGGATCAGTTCTGAACCGGCGGAACTCTTTAAGAGGTAACCAGACGCTCCACACCGCATCGCTTCGATCGCGAGCGCGGGATCTTCATTCATGGTAAGGAAAATGAATCTCATCGTGGGTAGAAGCGCCTTCAACCGTAACCCCGCCTCAAGCCCGTTCATCAGCGGCATCCCGATATCTACAACGATAATGTCAGGCTTTAGCTGCTGCGCACTCTCTATTAGCGCGCGGCCATCGGAAGCAGTACCGACGACTTCGACGTGTGGCTCCAAAAGCTTGCGAAAAGCTTCAACGATTATTGTGTGATCGTCCGCAAGCATCACTCGAGGAAGCGACATGGCAGTTATCTCTGAAGTCCAATTCCGATGATCTAACGTTCGCGAAACACTCGCGTAATGATTAGCCTTGCTGCGGCATGATACATGCATTCAACTGTTCAACGTACTGTTAATTCTTACAGAAGAATATAACCAACATTAAATACACACGATCAAAGCCGGACAATCTTCGGCAATTCGGGCCATCGAGCTCCGGCAGTCGCTAGTGAATCGTCGCCCCGAAACCCCAGCCCGTGGAGATGTAGCTCCCGCTGAGGCAGGGGAATTTCGATGCCAGCTTCGCGCAATGCCTTCGCAACTGCAACTGTTACATCGCTTTGCAGCTGGAACCACGTGTCTTGTCGCGAACACCAAAAGCGCAATTCAAAATTCAACGCACTTTCACCGAAACCCATAAAAAATGCCGCCGGAGGACGTTCCAATAGTACGCCGGGATGCGACTCTGCGACTTCTGCGAGCAGTTTGATTACTCTCTCGGGGTCGGTGCCATAGGCCACACCCACTTTTATGTCCACCCTTCGCAACTGCGACGATAAGGTCCAATTGATAACTTGATCTGATAGCAGGTTGCTATTTGGCACAATAACCTCAGCGCCTTGAAACGTTAAGACAGTGCTGGACCGCGCACCTATACGCCGAACAACACCAACCAAGCCTGCAATCTCCACGGTGTCTCCAACATGAATCGGCCGCTCGCACAGCAGAATGATCCCGGAAACAAAATTGTTCACAATGTTCTGTAAACCGAAGCCGAGGCCGACACCCATCGCGCCCGTAAGAACTGTAAATTTATTCAATTCGACACCGGCGGCGGACAATGCAAACAGCGCAACCAGTAACAACAATACGTAGTACGTAATCCTAGCTACGGCGTACGGCAATCCTCGTTGCAAGGGTATCCGAGGAAGTACGACAGTTTGCAAGACGATGATGGCGGTTTTTGTGATGGCATAACCACCGACCATCACAACGACAATCCCCAAGAGACTACCGGCGGTGAAATGCACTTTTTCAAAGCCGATTGGACGCCGCAAAAGCTCCTCAATCCCTCCGGTCACGCCCTCATATACCGTCAAGAGCTGCAGTATGCTCTTAAACCATACAAGCACCGCCGCCAGCGCGATAATGCGTCCGCTCCACCATTTCGCGGAATCTGTTTGTATCTGAAGCAGAGTTGAAACCTGCCGCGAGTCAACCGCAACTGTGGCAATCAGGATCAGCACTCGCGCGGCACAATAGAGCGACGCTGCGACAAAAGGGCCTACCAAAGCCGCTGTTCCCAGCAATTGGGAGAGCGGAAAGAATCCGGCGATATTTGCGGACAGAGATGCGACTAGAAAGCCGAGATCGACGTATGCGCAAATTCCAACGAATTGCATTCGGCGACTTCGCTTGAAGATTTCGCGAACATCTGGGGTGCGCACGATCCTAATAACAGCAAAGATCGCTAATCCAATGAGAAGACTGTACAGGGTTCGGCTCCAAAACAATGGCAGCTGGATCAGCAGATATAAGGCCCCGAAAACGTAAAAGGACGCTGCCACGTACACGAAGACCCGCAACGATGCTGCAATGATCGGCGGCAGCAGTCGTAGTACCGGCAAGACGTAAAGGAGATAAAAGACAAATGCGATAGAGGTCGGTGCTGATGTGACGTATTCCCTCGCAAGTAGTAAGCCCAGAAGGAGCGCCATCGAATAGGGCGCTTCGAGTAACTGGTGTAGCTCGACGGAAGCGTCACTAGCCGCTGAATTCAAAATGTATCGCTTAAGAGCAAATATACCGATGAGAGTAAACACATAAGCAAACACAAGGCCGATAGTGGCGAGCTTGTGAGTCCGCAGGAACTCTGCAGCGCTTGTGAACGATCGCTCAAAGAATTTATTGGTTGGCGGGTTAGCTAGATGGGGCTCGCGTTTCCTGCTCATTTTCCACAGCGGGCCGCTATCCGGCTGAAAGATGCGACCACGATCTCTAAGTCGAGTTTGACGGACCCGGAACAAAAGTTCTGTCACCTGCTGATCTTCCTGTGACACTCGATTTTGCAGAGTTATCACTTCGTTGAGCTGCTCTTGGGCCTGTAACCGGGTCGACCGCGCTTTTTCCAATTGCTGGCGGACGCGATCGGCAATCGATTCCAGCCCCTTCACACCAAGTACCTGGTCCGAAGTCAGCTGCCATTCGGATTGCTGTGCCTCCAGTAATTGAATTTGCTGCTGCAGATTCCCCGCTCGTTCAGTCAAGTCCTTGCGCTGGGCTGAATACTGCTGACTCTTGGATCGCCAGTATCGTTGTTCGTCTTCAAGGTCCAAAGAAGTAGGGGCTCCCGCCAAAAGCTCGACTGTTAATCGAGACCGCTCAAGAATTTCCTGTTCTTGTGAATTTGTTTGATCCTCTACCCCTGACAATTCGTCGACCGTCAACAGTTGACCAGAAATCTGCGCTACGAGTTGGTCGAGCTGTTCGGCACGGTCGGCAATCTCTGTGAGGGGAATCGGCTGCGCTGGTTCGGTGGATCCCTTGGCATTAGATACAGCGAAGAATGATGGCATCGGAGCGCGTCCCGATGTGTTGGGACAGAAAATTACATAGACTGTCGAAATCAATAAGAACGCAGAGAAAAAGCGGATCGCGGCCACGTGTCTAGTCACGCGCGCACACGCGAGCAGTGATTGAGCGGTCCCGTGCCGGGCCACTGCTGACCTCGCTTTTGCGGAGAGCCTCACGCCACGCGCAGTCACCCTACTTTTGCTCGATTAAGCGGGACACTGTCAGAAATTACAGCCTCATTCTATTTTTGTCGATAAGAGCGCCGCAAATGCTGCTCAGACAAGCCTCCGTTCTGAAGTAAGCCGCTTCTTTTCGCGAGCACTGTCAGTACTGACAGTTATCACTGTTTACTGCCCGTGCGAATGTGTGGCCGCATGTTGGCAAAGCGAAAACAAGGGGAGTCGGGCAACTTCTATTGAGTACAGCAGAGGTGAACGAGAATCTGCGGGAACTCGTTGGGAGTTGAGCGGCACGGTGGGTTGTGGGTGGTACAGGGTTTGGGTGAGGTGGTGTGATTGCGGGAAACACCGGACGAGCCAAAGGGACGTCCGCGGGTGTGTGTGGAATTTCGCAAGTGAATCGTTCAAAAAGCAGGCGGCCGATTTTTCGGATGAAGCGGAAGAGCGAGCCTTGAGTGTGTGCATAGAACGAGACACAAAGGAGCATTCTGTGAAGCTACGAATGGGGTCTAGGTTTGGAATCATATTGATGGCGCTTCTGGCGATGTTGAATGCAAATGTGTCCAGGGCACAGCAAGAAACCGCCGCGGTCGTTGGCACCGTCACCGATACCACGGGCGCAATCGTGCCGGATGCGACCGTAACCATTACCAACGTTCAAACTAACGTCGGTCAAACGGCCACAACTTCTAGCACGGGAGATTACACGTTTAATCTTCTCCAGGTCGGAACCTACTCGATAAAGATTGAGGCAAAAGGGTTCAAGACATTTTCTGCTCCGAGTATTGCGCTGTCAGCGGGCGATCGCGTGAGAGTGGACGGTAAACTCGAAGTTGGCGATATCACTCAAACGATCGAGGTATCGGGTACCTTGCCCGCTCTAAAGACTGACACCTCGAATATAGGTTCGTTGGTCCCCTCACAAAGCGTACAAGCGCTACCTCTGAACGGTAGAAATCTGATTAAGCTTGTCCAGCTTGCACCAGGAGTAACAGAAGGGGCGCCTGGTTCCATCGTTGCCGGCAATCGGCCTGACGATCGTCGACTTACATCGTCATTCTCTGTGAACGGACAGACCGACACGATGAACAATAACCTGATCGACGGAATGGACAACAACGAGCGGATCATAGGCACGATCGGCGTCCGTCCATCGATAGACGCGATTCAGGAAGTGAACATCGAAACTAACAAATACGATGCTTCACTGGGAAGAACCG
>Ga0126371_10004492_pt1 | contig 12300 bp, 9 predicted proteins | sample PanSoiMetaPlot_4_FD_110145 | JGI IMG/M metagenome (GOLD analysis project Ga0126371, IMG submission 110145) | Tropical forest soil microbial communities from Panama - MetaG Plot_4 | ecosystem: Environmental > Terrestrial > Soil > Tropical forest > Bulk soil | place: Panama | collected 2016-02-17
CTATCGCTGCTCAAGGACGCGGACTATCTCGGCATCGCGATGATGGCGCTGTTTCTCGGCTGCCTCGAATACGTCCTCGAAGAAGGACCGCGTTGGGATTGGTTCGGTGATGCCACGATCAGGACCTGCGCCTGGATCTCCGGCGTCGCCGGCGTTGGCTTCGTCATCCGCAGTCTGACCTTTGCCCGACCGGTGGTCGATTTGCGGGCCCTCGCAAATCGCAACTTCTCACTTGGCTGCTGGTTCTCGTTCGTTACCGGCGTCGGTATCTTCGGCACCGTCTATTTGACACCGCTGTTCCTGGGCCGCGTACGCGGCTTCGATGCCTGGCAGATCGGTACGGCACTGCTGTCGGCCGGCTTGTTTCAGATACTGGCGGTGCCAATCTACGCGACGGTCGCCAATCGCGTCGACCTGCGCTGGCTGATGATGATCGGGCTTGCCTGCTTCGGCGTGGCAATGTGGCTATTTACGCCGCTCACCAACGACTGGGGATGGCGCGAGCTGTTGTTACCGCAGGCATTCCGCGGCTTGGCTCAGCAATTCAGCGTGGCGCCGATCGTCACGTTGACGCTCGGGAGTCTTCCGCCTGATCGCTTGCGTTCGGCGAGCGGCCTCTTCAATCTGATGCGCAACTTGGGCGGCGCCATCGCGATTGCAACCTGCGGCACCATTCTTAATGACCGTCTCAACTTGCATTTTCTTCGTCTCGCCGAGCACTTGACCGGCGTCAACGTCCAAGCCGCTAACCTGATGCACGTAATGACGGAACGGTACGCTGGGCTTTGGGGCGACCCGGTTCACGCTCAGGCAGTCGCACTCAAGCGGCTATGGCTGCTGGCCTACCGTGAAGCGCTGGTCTTAACCTTTGGCGATGCTTACCTTGCTATTGCGGCCTGCTTCGCGCTCGCCGTTGTCATGGTGCCGCTCATGCGCAAAGTGAGACCGCCCAGCACACCGTCACAGGACGCGCACTAACGCTCGAACGCCCAGCGATCGGCCCTGGGCGAATCCCCTGGGACGGCACGGCCGCACTTGAGGCCATAACGTTCACCTTACGATGGACAAGGATCGGCGACCATCAACTATCTTGCAGGCTACCGATCGCCGCGCTGGTGAACGTATGGGGCGATGTGACTCATATAGTCACGCTTCCCGATTTCAACGCCATTGTGGCGCAAAATGTCGTAAGCGGTGACGACGTGAAAATAGAAGTGCGGGATCGACCAGTCCCGTAGCAACCCGATCCCGTTCGACTCGAATACGCGGTTGCCCTGCAGCGTCATCTCAATCTTGCGGTCCTCGGCACCATCGAACGCTCTTTCGTTCAGGCTTTTCAGATAGGAGAGCGTTTTCTCGATAAGAATCTTCAGTTCGTCGAATGTCAGCTCTTGGTTGTCGATCTTCGGCGGTGTCGCGCCGGTGAGCCGCGCCGTGGCGTCTTTGGCGTGGTGGCAGGCGAGCTTGACTTGTGTCGAAAGCGGGTACATGGCTGGCGCCAGGCGTGCGCCGATGAGAGCCTCGAGGTTGGTGCCCTTGGCGCGCGCATGCGCAGCACCCTTGTCGAGAAGCGCGGACAGCGTTGAGAGCACTGGGGCGAAGGTCTCGATCGCCAGGGCGTAGGTGGTGATCGTCACGGTGCTTTCCTCCTGCTCGGGCGGGGATCTCGATTCATGGCCACAAGAACGCCTTAACGTTGCTGCGCTCGGGGAGTCTTGACGATCGAATCCGCGGCAGCGCTTGACCCGGATCGCCGGGTCGGTTTCGCCGCAAGGTAGGCGACCCCAACCTGCAGATCAACATCATTGGATGCCGATCTGCCGCCGCGTCGCCGCGGCGGGCGGGTGAACCGCCGTGGCGTTGAACGCTGCAAGCGTGCCGCCTTTCATGCGGCACGCCCCGACCTGATCACAAGATTTCACCGGCCCCGCATCACGTAAGAGCAAGCCTGACCGCGTGGCGAGGCTGCAGGAGCCTCGGACCTAGGGGGCTGGTATGTTCGAGAACAGTGCAACGAGTCCCTCCGCCATGGTCGGGTGCGTGATAATCGCGTCGCGCAACCCCGTGTAAGGCATGCCCGCCAACATGGCCGTTTGGACCACTGCGGCGACCTCCCCCGCCTCGGCGCCGATCATGGCGAAGCCGAGGATGCGGTCGCCGCGCGCTTCGACCAGCCCCTTCATGAAACCCCGCGTCTCCGAAATGGTCCGCGACCGTAACACGGCAGCGATCGGCAGCTTTGCGACACGAACGGCAACGCTCTGGTGCCGCGCCTCTCCTTCGCTCAAGCCGACCCGAGCGAGTGGCGGGTCGGTGAACATGCAGTAGGGCACCAGCCGGTCGCGCGTGGTACGATTGCCGCCGGCCAGATTATCCCGAACGACGCGGAAATCGTCGAACACCACGTGGGTAAATTGTGGGCTGCCAGCGCATTCACCGATCGCCCAAACATCGGGCGCGCTGGTCTCCAGCCGATCGTTGACCGCAATGAATCCGCGAGCGTCCAGCATCACGCCGGCGAGGTCGAGCCCGATCCCGGCTGTGTTGGGGGTACGTCCGGTCGCGACCAGAATATCGCTGCCTTCGAGGGTCTGGTCGCCGGTCGGCGTACGCATTCGCAGGTTAACGCTGCCTCCTGAGCAGCCCTGTACATCAACAATTTTGGCTTCCAGATACACGGCGACGCGTTCATCGCGCAACATCTCCAAAACCGTGGTGGCGAGGTCCGCATCTTCGCGAGCGGCGAGCTGCGATCCCCGCTCGACGATCGTCACGCGGCTGCCGAAGCGGCGATAGGCTTGGGCCAGTTCCAGACCGACATAGCCGCCGCCAAGCACGACCAGATGGTCAGGCAGTCGATCGAGGTCGAGAATCTCGACATTGGTCAGGGGCGCCGCCGCCGCGAGGCCGGGAATATCAGGGATCGTCGCGTGTGTGCCGAGATTGAGCACCACCCGATCGCCGGTCAGGAGTCGGGTGCCGCCGTTGTTGAGAGCGACTTCGACCGTCTTTGGCGCAATGAACCGACCCGTGCCCATAATCAGCTCCGCGCCGCTCGCCTTGTAACGATCAAGGTGCATGGCGATCAGTCCGTTGACCATCTCGCGTTTGCGCCCCAACACGCCCGCCATGTCGAGGGCCAGGGAGCCGGTTAGCATTCCGAACCGATCGGCGTGGCGCACCAGATCAGCGACTTTGGCGCTCCAGATCTCATTTTTGCTGGGCAGGCAATTGGTATTCGGACAGGAGCCGCCGATCAATTTGCGCTCGACTACGGCGGTTCGATGCCCAGACTTGGCCATGTGCCATGCCAGAAATTTCCCGCCCTCGCCACTACCGAGGATGAGCATCTCAACGTGTTCCGCTTGGGACATTTTCGACTCCTTCTCCGACAAGATGGCGCTTGCCGTTGGGTGTCATGAGAAACTTGATCACCGATTTTACCGTCTAAATCATATCGAGGGTAGTGCTCTCAATCAGGCCCCCTTCTCCGAACTGATAGGACCGCTTATGAGTATGCGCATTCCAAGATAAACAACTGACGTAAGTCGGGAAAAGTAACGGAAATCCAATAGGAACAAACTTTTCTCATCTTCGCGTGCTTCGGACTCTGGCGCGCGGAGTTCTATAGATGGCAAAATTAGGCCCGCTTACAAAAACTGCGACGGCTCTCGACGTGATTTTTCCAATAGTTGCGGCGACACTCGACGATGTCCGCCGTTTGTTGCTTGACGAACCCTGCAACGGATTAGGTTTGGCACGCAGCGATGTTGCGGTCACGCTTCAAGCTAAAACAGGAAGGCAGGCAGTAGAACTTCCCGTTGTGCTCTCGGCAAGGTCCAAGGCGAAGAATAGACGACAGGCTTAAAGGCACGCCGCGCCCGGTCGCACTGCGCCGATCTCATGCGGACGTCAGGGGTGGTTCCAAGCGCTGCCATCTCATCAGCACCACGGCTCCCCCCGCTGCGGCGCTTACCGCCATCGCCCAATAAGCGCGATCTCCGTAGGCTTGGTACAGGACCCCCGAACCGCCTAGGGCGAGCGTCATCACGACGCCCACGATTGTGGCGAAGTCGCCCTGCGCCGTGGCGCTGTGATGGTCGGGCACGGCCCGAGCCACCAGTTGGACTGACCCGAGATGGGTCGCCGCAAACGACAACCCGTGCAGACATTGCAAGACGGCGAGCAGCGCCACGGGTGGTCCAAACGCCATGCCTGCCCAGCGCAGGATCGCGCCGCCCGCCCCCATTGCGAGAAGCGTGGTTGGACAGATCCGGGACGGCAACCGTGCGGAGATCGCAAACAGTACAATCTCGGCCGCAACCCCGAGCGCCCACAGGGCCCCGATGAGAGCGCCTCCAAGCCCTTTGGCGCTCCAATCCAGGGTGGAAAACCCATAATAGACTGCGTGGCTCCCTTGGATCAGACTCGCCGCGATCGCGATGGTCAGAACTCCGGTCAGGCGATAGCGGCGACCGGCGGGCGCCGCCGCGTGGTGTGGGGGCGCAGCGTCAACACCCACCGGAGCCAGCGCTAGCGACGCCGCGCTCATCGCCACGACAGCGCCGGCAATGAGCCAAATGATATCGACTGGCGCGATCATACTCAGCAGTATGCCGCCGCCGATATTGGCGGCGATATAGGCGGCCGAACCCCAGAGCCGGACAGGTCCATAACTTAGGTTCCGCAGCCCCAGTCCCTTGAGCGCGTAGGCGTCGGCCAGCGGTCCCGCCGGAGTGATAACAACAGACACGAGCGCCATGGTGACAAGGATGGCCGCAAACCCCTGGACGCGCCCCATCGCGAGGGAGCCGATGGCCCCAGCGAGAGACACGACGATCAGGGCGGCCCGCAGGGCGGCGCGCCGATCCGCGACGCGGGTGATCAATGGAACGGCGACCACGCGTGCGACGACGGGGACCGCAAGCACAATTCCGATCGCGCGGGAATCGAGCCCCTTTGCCTGAAGCCAAACGGGAAAATACGGCACCTGGAGACCCACGACCACAAAGAGGCCCGCATAGAACAAGGCGAGCCGCGCGGCAAAATTGTCGGCCACAACCGGCGGCGTTGAGGAATCGGTTGCGGGCGCGCGTTCCGACGACGTCACATCCCCGCTCCCTGCAAATTACCCGGCTTCCCCAGGCGCGGCTCACGTAGCGCCCGCCCCGTTGGCGACCGCATGCAGTGTCCTGACAAACTGGCGTTCGCCCCCACCATTTTGATCACCTCATTCTACCACCTCTTTCCACGACCCCATTCAATTACCTCATGTGGAATCAAACGCCTGGGTGACGACTGCCACCTATGACAACCCAACCTGATCGATCGCGTCGCTCATTTGATTATATCGATGTAGACTCGATGATCACGTCACAACAAGGTGCCCTTGAGCCAAACTCTCATCGTAAAAAACAAATTGGCAAATCGACCGGCGCGCCGACAAATACGGGCAACATCTCGTGGATCAAACGTCATTCATTCAAGTCGAAAGGTAACATTGAGCCTAACAAGTAACCGGCGCAACAATTCCAACGAGAGTCGTTGCTACCGTTGGTAGCGATGTGCCGGACTCAATAATTATACACCGAATGCGTGACTGACTGCATTAGTCGACAAGCAAAAATCGCTTCCGAGCCGAGATCCGATCGCTGGCAGGATCTGCTCGCGCCGAATGAGATGTCACCCGCACTCGTCCCCGATCATATCATTGCGGGAATAATCGAAGCCAGCACGACCGTGCGCTGCATCACCCTCTGTACATTTCGGACAAAAACAACGTGCACACGCGACAAAAATTCAAATCCACAAGCAGAGCGGCAGCGACCCAGCGTTTCGGGATGTTTTCGGTATCATCTTGCATGAGCGCGCTGGGACCAGCTTGTCGCCGGCAACGTCGGTCACCACCGCGTGTGTCGAGAGCAGAGAAGCGATTTCCTCGCGCCGGATCTCGGGTCCCGAATGCCTGCGTGGCGACCAACTGTCGCAGCGAGGGACCGGGGACCGCCGTCGAGAGCTGTCTGCGGCTGCAACGTCCGGGCCGCAGACCAAGCTTGACGATGGGCGGTTGCCGTCTCACGCAGCCTTGCTCGGCGTCAAAAGCAATGCGGGCTGCAGGCCTTAAGAGGGGGTGCTTCTTGAATGAAGTTAGGTGGTGACGGTCCTTGGCGACCGCCAGCATGCGTCACAATCAAATACTGCGCTTGATCTACAGCGATCCTGCGCGACAGCGTCCAGATTGACACGATCTGCCATCGGCGGGCGGGCGGTCAACGTCGCTCTGCCACCAAATGTTTGCGCGAAGTGAGCACGCTAGTGCTTTTGCTGGCGAGGCAGGCTGGAACGACGACGGCATGAGCGTTTGCATCTCGCCAAGATGCCGCATTGCTAGAATTTGCAGCCTGCTGAGTCGCGTGGCCCCAGCACCATTCTCCATTACCGGTCCGGAGATTCGACAGTGACCTTTTTCCAGGTGTCATCAGGGTTGAACGAGTCCATACGCTCTGCGATCTGCGTCGTGTGTGGACCGAGGTCTTTCTGAAACACCGTTCCCTCGTGATTGACCAGGAAGGTCATCACGCCGGATTTTCGATACTCCGCCGGATAGGCGACCAAGGCAAAGCCGCCGATCATCTTTCCGCGGACGACGTAGTCATAGGCCCCACCGGGCGCTGCCGATCCTTGGCGCGTCAGGATCTTGTAGTAGTAGCCGTGAAATGGCGCTCGCTCGCCGCCAACATGATAGCCGTCGCGTGTCGCGCTCGCGACCAATTCGCCGAGTGGACTCGGGCTCTCGTCTGGTTGGGTCGGCCAGTACAGCCCGTCCTTTTTGCCCTCCTGGCTGACGATCCGTTGCGCATAAGCGGCGGTCCCAGTGCTGGCGTGCGTCAGGTCGGCATAGTCGTTCTGCGCGTCGACATAGGCAAGACTGGCCTGGATTGCAGCCCGTTCATTTCGACCGATGCGTCGGTAAAGAATTTCATCGCGGCCGGCGGCGGTATCGAAACGCCAAGTGTCGTCTTTGCGGACGATCGGAATTGGAAACGGCCAATCCTCTTCGCCGATCACTAGGACGGCCTTCTGATCGCCCTCCATGTTGATCTGATGCTTGGCGTCGTAGGCGTCGGTGAACCGCTTGCGCGCGCTAGCATCTTCAACCTTATCGCCCGACGCGGCAATCCCCGCGCCGTCCGGACCGAGCACCGTCAAAATACCTTTCTGGTCACCGCTCTTGGCCGCGTTCACCAAAGCGTCAACCGCAGCTTCGGCCGTCTTGAAGGATTGTTGGGCGCTGGCCGCGGAGACCGTGACGAAAACAAGCAACACCACGGTCAATAAGGTCAAGCTCGCCACGCTCAATTGTTGCCGTCGGGCGGACGACCCGGAGCGATGAGAATGGGGGCCGGAGTGGGTCGTGATCATGATATCCTCGCTAGTGTCTGAGCCGGCGTTCAATTGTTCTGATACCAAACATCGACACTCTGGTGAGCGCCCCGCCCCCCGCCGACGTCGACGGCCGTCCAAGCCGTTCGATGTTCGATCCGGGAAGTGGGGACCCGCGCACCCGAGGCGACCCACCGGTCGTAGCTCTCAAATGTCACGCCAAGCCTGTCATAGTAGACGCTCAAATAGCCGTCGCGACCGCGCACGACCGCCTCCGGCATGACCTTTTGCACCTCCTGCGCCATCACTCCCACATAGGCCTTGTTACTGCCGTTGTAGGAGAAGCGATAGAAGCCCAGGCCGTTGTCGAGGCGTCCGAGCAGGGTGATGTCGTGTTTGAGCCTGATGTCGGACCGCCGTCCGCCACCTCCTCGACCTCCGCCTCCGGCGCGGCCGCCACCTCCGAAGCCTCCACCGCCCGCGCGGGCGCCGCCTCCAAAGCCTCCGCCTCCCGCGCGGGCGCCGCCTGCAAAGCCTCCGCCTCCCGCGCGACCGCCGCCACCAAAGCTCGCGCGGCCGCGCGCGGCGTCGCGGTTGGCCATTCGACCGGACTGCATGTTGCCAAACGCGTTATCGCGACCAGGCCGGGCTCCGCCGCCGCCGACCCGACCACCCGCTGGGTTGCCGACGTTAGGACGGTTTCGCGGCGTGGCGCCGCCGCCGAGATTGGGTCGGTTTCCAAGCCCCCCACCCCCTATATCGGCGCGGCCACCGCCGCCGAGATTGGGGCGCTGGCCGCCAAGATTGGCCCCCCCGCCGCCGGGCCGCAGCACCTGCTGCCCGCCGCGACCGCGAAAATCCATCCGCCCCTGACTACCGGATCGAATGTTGCTGTTGCCGAACCGCTGCTGCACGTTCCTGTTATCGTAGGCGACCCCGCGCCGGTGCGCCGAATTGTGCTGCCAATTGTTCACCCTCGTGTTGTTGATGTTGACGGGGCGATTGACGTTGATGTTGTTCCCGCCCCAATTGACACCGCCACCCCAATAGCTGCCTCCGCTCGCCCAGCGTCCCACCGCATAGGCGGCCCCGAAGGCAAGGCCGGTCGCAATCGCGGCGCCGGCGATGTATCCGGGTGGCGTGAAGTAATACGGCGGATAAGCCGGATAAGGCCAGGCACCATAGACCACGGCGGGATTGTAATATGGCACGTAGACCGTGCCCGGATTGGCCGGCTCGATCACGATGACCTGTTTGTTCTGCTCCTGTTTGACCGTGACGATCTGCTCCTTGGTGGTCTTTAGCTTGTTCTGCTCCTGGGCTCTCGCGCGCAGGCGCTGGATGGCGTCCATGACGTCTGGTTGCTGCGCCAGCACCGCGTCTCCAAGCTTCTGCGTCCAGTCGAGCTTGGTGTTCATCATTGCGAGCACCGACGGGGTTGCCACGAGCGACTTTAGGCTATCGTCCCAGTCCTGCTTGTCGGCCGCCGCCTTGAGGGCATCGCCTTTGAGGTTCTTGTTCTCCCGCACCCACCGATCCGCTTGCACGACCTCGAGCGGATAGGTGGAGGCCATTAGGACTTCGGCAAGCAGCGCGTCCGGATAGAGCGCTATCGGCGCGACGAGCTGATCAAGCTCCTCCGCCTTCAGCAGTTGCTGATCAGGTGTCGCGGCCGTTGCGCCCTCGGTTGGAGCCTGCGCCGCTGCGGGCAGGCCGTGCAACATGACGCCGAAAACGGCAACCGCCATCAGCCATCCTGCCAGTTTTTTCATTGCATCCTCCTTGCCCGCGGTTAGCAGGCCGCGCTTGTCGCTTGGCGACACCAAACATCTCGTTTCGATCGCGCTGCTATTGCGACAGTTGAAGTGCGAATAGCGGGCGACCGCAAGCCGATCAGCACGGCCAGTGGAACACAATCCGGCCAAATTACTTGAGGTTGGGCGCTGGTTTGCGCCGCTGATTGTACATCACGGCGCTGCAAAAGACGATGAACGCTGTTTACGTTTTTCGTCGCATCGATCCGCGCTTGATAGCGTCCAACCTCGCATCTGCTGGCACGATCGTCGCGCTTCCAGATGGCGACGCCCCGCTTTGTAGCGACGAACGTCAACCGGTTGAGCCAGGGGCGTATCATCGACAAACTGAGATTTGATAGACTATTGAGAGAACAAGAACCCAAAGACCGATCGCGGGATCGATTGCATCACGTTTCCCAACATTTATACGTGCTTGTCAGTGGCTCGCAGCAGCGACCTGATCAACGGCCTGCATGACTGGCACCTCAGGATTTATCTGACAAAATTGCAAAACCTTCTGGGTGTTGAGACCAAGCTGCTTTAGGTCAACAATTGTATTGTTCCTCTTGGCATTGTAATAGCCGCTTAGCCATGAGCCGATGACTACGAGATCCTCAACGTAGGCGTGCCGCAGATCGTCGCATGTAACCTTCGCCATATCTGCTGTTTGTGCACGAGCAGAGGGTGCCGCAAGGAGCAAAATTGCGGACGCAATGGTAAAAATTGATCTCATGATTGCCTCCTAGGCATGATGTTTGGAATGGATCTCGCTCACTTCTGTCGCCTTCGCCCGCAGTTGCTCGATCGACTTCCTTGTCATTTGGAGGAAAGGACCGCCTGCTCGACTCTATCGTCAATGTTGGGTTCGCGATCGACCATCGTCTGACCCTCAATCAGCCGATCCCTAACCATCGTCGCGACCGTGGGCGCTTCATCAAAGGCGCGACCATGAGCATTGTTATCCGCTGATCTTAGCGACGTCAGATCAAACACTTCGATTCGATCTCGTTCGAACTCAGTTCGGTACGGTTCTTGACCGGGGTCGACGTCACCGAGGCGCTGGACTCCACCCCAAATGAATCTAGATAGGCTAAGGGCTTGATCATCGCGCGACACAAATAGCGCAATCCGTGGCCTGAAAGCACCCATTCTTGCAAGTTCGCTGCGAAACACGTCGACATCGACGTCGGGCGCCACCATTAGGACATTTTTTACCTTGTCCGATTTGAGGCCAGCTACAGATCGACTAGAGCGTATTGATCTTCCTCGTAGCGCTTCAAGCGTGAGCCAATTGCCCATCGAATGCGCCAAAATGTTAACCTCTGTCACCCTCGGCTGCTTGGCAAGCATGTCAAGCAATTCCTCAAGAGCATCGCGTGAGAAGTTTGCGCTTTCTCGGTCGTACGTATAGGCGCGCAGGCGCGCTGTGCCGAGCGATGGCCAAGTGAACAGCACCGGAATCGCGGGCACCTTTGCGTCGTGGACGATCTGCGCAAACCGGTAAACTGCATCATCGAAGCGGTTGTTGAAGCCATGCACAAAAACCAGCACTTTGTTGCGTCCGGTTTGCTTTGCGGCGTCGTTTACGGCAGCAGTGAAGGCTGCTTTATCTAAATAGTCCGCCGAAACCGTCACAAAGTCCCGACTGGGATCTCCCGGAAGGGTTGCCGGCCACTGAACCGCACCGATTTTCCGAGTCGAGTCGGGCGGAATGGAAACGACAATCGACGCGTAGGAAGCGCTGTCAGCACGCTCGCCGGTGAACATCGCACCGGCATCACTTGTCGCGCGTTGACGCGTTGTGGCGGCAAGCACCGGGACACGAGACGTCCCCTCCGCGGCCACGGCCACAGGAATGAGCACACCCTGGGATGGGCGACCGCTACAAGCCGCGCAGGCGAGCGTTAAAGCGGCGACAGCCATGACTATGAGATATCTGTTGTTCATCGCGTTGCTTTAGGCGGTTGAGACGCGCGAAAATCGAACCTCAGACGCAGATTTACTCGTGTGTCGCGCGACAAGCGCCAGTCGAACAATCAATGCTACAATTGGCGTCAATGATGCCATTTTTGTGGTACACTCGGATATCATTGACGTTGCTCGCATCGTTTGGTCGTTTTGGCTGACGGCGAGCCATTGGCCATCAGCAAACAGACGATAGCCCCGCACCGTTCGACTGACGCGGTGTGTCAAACCAACACTAGCCACAGCCCGTGATTTCCACTTGCATGCGCGCCCCGCCAGAGGAACAATTCAACCAGAGCTGGCTCAGTACGGGCATCGCGCCTTTGCAATGGCCCTTGATTGCGAGGAGGGCTAGTTCTTGAGCTTAAGCATAACGTCTTCGGCTTTAGTCTGCGGGTTATCCAGGCATTGTTCTATAAAGGCATCTGTCTGCTTCTCCAGCACGTCGACATTGAATTTCGAGTCACCGGACTTCCCGAGCAAGTAACCGTGCAAAAAAGCAATTGCCACCGCCCGGTTTTGGTCAGGTTCGCGCATCACGTCTTTGCACTTGAACTGTTCGATGGTCCGATCGGGTTGATTCTGCGCGTGAGCCGATCCGGCGGCGAGAACACCGGCCAGCAAGATTGCCGGTGTCCGCAATTTGGTAGAAAGCTCACCCATTTCATTCTCCTTGCATTTGCTGCAGCGTGGATCAGCGAGTCCGTCCCGCCATGCAGTCTTGATAAGCGACATCGTACATTCTTCGCGCTGTGGCCTGTCGCCTTGCACCTCCCCCGATCGCGCCAACAGTTGCTCCGACTGCTGCCCCAACCCCGGACGCGCCCGCAATGGCGCCAATGCCTAAGCCAAGAAGTGAACCCTTGGCGGCGCCGCCCAATACCTGCCCCTGCCGACTCGCGTTAGCTGCGTAGTCGCGGGCAAAGCTGTCACACGACATCGCGGATGGAGCTGTGCTTGCAGTCTCCGTGAAGCTGAGCAGAAGAAGAGCGGATAACGCTGCGTTTGCAACTCGCATGATTACGCTCTCCCGTGAGCTCGCGTTCGAGGAGTCACCGTCAGGACGTGACCGCTGGCCTAGCGCGATTCCAAGAAACTGCTCGTTGTGAACAGCGATCCGGCTAATTCTGTCCCACGCGACCGTTCGCCGTGTGTC
>Ga0126371_10004494_pt1 | contig 12299 bp, 7 predicted proteins | sample PanSoiMetaPlot_4_FD_110145 | JGI IMG/M metagenome (GOLD analysis project Ga0126371, IMG submission 110145) | Tropical forest soil microbial communities from Panama - MetaG Plot_4 | ecosystem: Environmental > Terrestrial > Soil > Tropical forest > Bulk soil | place: Panama | collected 2016-02-17
CTCGGGCTATAGCGGTCTCGACGCATTACCGGAGCGCTGGCGCGACGTTCCTCTCGTCAACAAGCCCTACAGCACGGCCGAGCTCGCGGCCGCCATCGCCCAAGCCAGGCGCCATGTTCACGCACCATGACCGATCGCGTGGGGGCTGTGCAAACGTCCCTGCCCCCAGCGCTGCAGCACCGCGCGATCGGATCTGTCCTGAGCTTCAGATCAACGCGCTGATGCGAATTCCTTGAAGGTATAGGCGCTATTGGCGAGGCGCCCAACCGAACGCCCATGGGTTCTTGTCAATCGGGCTCCCTTAGGCTTCGTCAAAAGGCCGCCTATAGGGTGCGCCGGCTACCCGTCCATGGTGGACATTAGCGGCCGCGCTTCTGTTGCCGATTCCAAAGGGATCTGGCTTGCCATCATGGCTTGGCTTGGCCGTTGCGTGACGGACTCGCGCCGCGCACGTTGTGCCAGGGATCGACCTGGGCATTTCGGTTAGGGATCTTCTCAGTCGCCGACCTGTAGGCTTGGTCGATTTCCTGATTCCTCTGGTCCTCGGCCGGTGAGTGCGTCTTTTCCCCGATGTGCGACAAGTTGAGTGCTTGCGAAAAGGCAGGGGCAGAGAACAAAACGAAAAGCGCTGCTAGCAGGAAGGTTCTCATCGGCTTCTCCATGTGTCGGCGGCGTCCCACCGCACGACGATGGCGGTCAAGCGTATCGAGCCGACAAATGATGGAAAAGACATGACGGGGCAATACTCTCAGGGCGCAGCCAACGCTCAAATTGGCGTTGCGACCGCCTGCCGCAGGGGCGGCAAAGCCCGGGGTCCTACGGGGTCCGCGTCGATTCCCGCCAAAGATTGACTGCGATCCTAGTTCGCGTCCATTTCGAGAAGCGCCAGCGTGTGTTCGTCCATGCGGCCGCCGCAATAGCGGTCGAGTGCTTGCCGGAATGCATTTTCGCCCTGAAAAGATGCAAGCGCAAACAGCGTCATGGAGGAACAGAACTTGATGTCGTCGGGCGAGCCGAAGATCGCATAGTGTGATCGCGCACCCACGGCGAGCACCGTCTCGGTGCACAGCACCAGTCTTGGCCCGAGCAACCGATGCGCGAGATAGGCCCGCGCTTCTGCCAGTGAGCCGATGCCGTAGAATGTCGCGTTCGAGGAACGACCAAGGCCGCGCAATTGCGGGAAGACGAACCACATCCAGTGGCTGCGCTTGCGGCCCACCTTCAGCTCGCCGAGTGCGGTCTCAAATATCGACGCCTGGGCCGTGACGAAACGCTCGAGATTGAAGGGCTCGTTGACTGCCATGTCGGATCTCCGTCGTGCATCGTCGCAGTGCTGTTTGATGGGCTCGTCAACGTCTGACGAGCCCTGCTTGTTTTTCGACCGCGGCATTTTCCTTAAGTTGTAGGTCGACCGCCAGCCTGGTCAGCAAGCGCGCTCGCGGCAACAAGCCGGTCGTCGTCCAAACTTTTACGCGGCGCCGCGGAAGCTGGTGCCAGCGAATGTCTACGGTTACGCTGCGCTTGTGGCGTACTCCCTACATCAGCCATCGGCCGCGCCCGCCACCGGGCCGTTGCAGAATCTGCTCTCGCCCTTTTGCCCTCTTTCGCTAACCCACTGGTTTTGCTCATCGTTTCGATGGTGATACCTTGTTCGGTTACGCCTGCGACCAGCTTGCCAAGGCGTTGCCCACGGGACAACAGGCCAAAGCACCCGCCTAACCTTTTACGCCAAATCCCGATTTCGACATTCGGCTCAAAATCGATGACTGCTCGTCATCTCTGCAACCGGTAGCCGAGATAGGCAACAAGGGACTCGACGCGCGAACACGTGACGCGTGCCTGCGCGGTCGCCGGCTTGCTGATGGCCGGTTCAATCGTCGTGGGCGCGCGATCGATCTTGCTGACAACCGGCAATGGCTGATGCGGCGTCTTTCCATCGCGGCATCCGCTCCAACCTTCTTGCGGCCGCCGCGAGCGACGTCGCAATCTCCACCGCCCTTCGGGCTAGAGGGACCTCAGCTTGCGTCACCGTCGTCACAGTCCGTGCGCCGCCAAAGCTGTTCCTTCATTCCGGCAGTTCGCTCATCCATAGATCTCCAATTGAAGAGTGGTGCGCAGCGTAAGTCATTTTTGGTTCAATTCGTCGCTTAGCGGTGTCGCGGGAGTTCAACGAGCGCATGCAGAAGCAGTTTTCAGGAGAATTGGGCATCGAGATTGCCAACCGATGCCGCGCGTCCTGACGCAACAGCGTTGCCGCGCAGCAAGCAGCAGTCGTGGAGCGGTTCTGCGTCCAGAATGCCATGTCTAGGCGTTGGCGTTATGGCCCGTGGGGGTCCTCGCGATAGCACGTCGCCGATGCCCCCCTGCCCATCAGTCGCGTTGATATGGCGCACGCGAGTGTCTATGAGAAATTCTCAAGAACACGAAAAAAGGTGTTCTCATAAATGGGGGCTCGATCTAGGGAGGCGGGACGTTAGATTGACGCGCTAAGCCTGTCAGTTCACGAGCGAACAAAAACGGAGGGCCTTAAGACGTGCGATCGCTGTTGCAGAAACGGGGTCTCAAGGTGACGTCGAGAGTCCTCAAACCGCTCGGGGCTACGAGCATTCTCGCATTTGCGATTGTGGTCGCTGCTGGGCTCGCGAGGGCCCTCGATCAGAGACCCGCGCCCGTCGCGATCGCAGTGGCCGATTTTGATTACGTTGATACCTCAGGCGAGGTGCGCGACCAACACGCGGAGCACGCGGCACGTCTGCAGACCTTCATGCGGGCGATCCGCCACGATCTCGCGGGGAGCGGCCAATATCGGATTGTTGCGCTGGTTTGTTCGCAGGCTCCTTGCGCCGCGGGCGGCTCCGCCAAGTTGATGAGAGATGCGCGAGACTCTGGCGCGACGCTGCTTCTCTATGGCGGTATCCATAAAGAGAGCACATTGATCCAGTGGATGAAAGTTGAAGCCGTCATGGTCGAGAACGGCAAGCACCTGTTCGATCGGCTGTTGACGTTTCGCGGCGATACCGACGAATCGTGGATGCACTCAGAGCGGTTTCTTATCAAGCAATTGACAGACGACGTGCACCTCACGGGCACGGCGCGGCCGTAGCGCAGCCCTGCCGACCGATCAGACGCTCGGTCGCAATTTCTCCCCACCCCATTGGGTGCCTCAGGGGCGAGGGGAATGCGCTGGCCCGTTAAAACATCCGCCCCTACTGCAAAACATCCGCCCCTACTGCCCCTGATGGTCGGTATCCGGATGCGTCTGGTGGCGACGACATGCCGGACACCACGGCGGGTGATCAATGCTGAAATTGGATGGCAATTTACCTGTTCCTGATGACGCGTGTCCGTCCGAATGCGGGACGGCGGGCTGGTCCTGGTGGGCCCGGCAGGAAACGCACCACGGCGGGTGATCAACACTGAAATTGACCGGCAATCGGGCGAGCCAGCCCTGCCCGGTACTCTTCGGGCCGTCAGCGTTGTCGTTGGCAACGAGCATATGACACGATACCGTCGTGGCGGCCACGACGGCAAAAATCCCCATAGTCGTCCGCAGGTCCTGGGGAATGTTCTTCCATGGAAGCCGGAACCAGCGCGGCTGATCGGCAACGCCTTCGCCACTCGGTTCGTCGTGGTCGAAAGTCGTAGCGGTGGTGAGCGGGAGCCACGTGGCGAATTGTCCAAACCGGGCCAGCGCGGCGCGTTTAAAGCCGCGTTGATTAGAACGGCCGCGATATTTCTCGTTCTCGAGTTGCAGATCGCGATTTTGGTCCCCCAACGCCGTGTTGGTTTCGTTGAGGTGCTGCGTGTGGTCGAGAATCGCGCCAAACGTGGCGCGATCTTCGTGCAGCATCCGCCGCGCTTGGCGGAAGGCACTCAACGCTTCGACCTCCAAGGATGAATCCATCATGCGAAAGAGCCGAGCAAAGGTTTGTTCTTTGTCGCGCGCTGTCGTCATAGGTGTGGCTCCACCCCCCGTCCAACCTAGCAAAGTCGACCGGATCTGAGGCCCTCGCCGCGTCTTACGTTGGCGATTCTTGGCCTTCGTCCTGCGATCAACGAGCGCCCGCCGCTGGCTTCATCGGAGCGGTCTCAAGCGCTTTGCTTGCAGCCGCTCGTGCGCGGGCGCGCGCACGGACACTCACACGATAGCGCGATTTAGTAGTCTTGGCAGCTGCAATTTGATGTTGTTGGCGACGTCGGCGGTAGGGTCTCACCGCCAACACGAACATGAGTCAGCAAGACCTGGACATTGTGGCCGCATCTGCCAGGAGAGGGCACCCGGCGCGAATAGGTGTTTGAACCAAATACGACAGCAAGACCTGGGGGTCGGCATCAGCGTTTGCTGAGAGCGGTGGCGAACGAGTGAGGAACTCGACCGCCCGGCACCTCGATCGCGACGAAAATGCTCGCCCCGCCCGCACTCGATTCAAAAAAAGCGTCTTGGCTCGGTACATTCGCACCGCAAAGCGCGGCGGGAATGGACGAGGCACATCGGTCCACCCACCACCGCGGCCGGACAACGGCTGAGCCTGTCAGGCTGAACCAAGCCGCCGCAGTTCGTTCTGCGCCTGCGCGGCCAGGCTCTTCGTGAGTTCTCGCGCCGGCAGATCACGGCCAAGCGGCGCGGCCTGCCCGCACCACATCGGTGAGAAGTCGCCCGACCCTGTTGCTTCGGCCTTCAGGCGTAACGGCACCAGCGCGCCCGCGGCGAGCGGAAACTCTGGAGCGTGAGCACTGGCCGGCCCCAACTCGCGCATGATGCGGTTGATGACGCCGCGTGCCGGCCTCCCCGTCATGAGGTTGGTCAGTGCGGTGCCCTCACCATCGGCGGATTTGAGCGCGGCGCGGTGAGGGGCGGAGATTTTCGCCTCCGGACAATGCAGGTAGGCCGTGCCGATCTGCACACCGCAGGCGCCGAGCGCGAAGGCTGCCGCAATGCCTCTCGCGTCACCGATGCCGCCCGCTGCAATCACCGGCACCTTCACGGCATCGACGATTTGTGGAACAAGCGCCAACGTGCCGATTTGAGTAGCGATGTTGTCAGTTAGAAACATCCCGCGATGGCCACCAGCCTCGTAGCCCTGCGCGATGACGGCATCGACGCCACGCCGTTCGAGCCAAATCGCCTCAGCCGGGGTGGTGGCCGAACTGATGATGACGCAGCCGGCCGCTTTGACGCGCGCCAGCAAGTTGTCGGCAGGCAGACCGAAATGAAAACTGACGACTGCAGGCTTGAGGTCTTCGATCGCCTCGCAGAACGCCGCGTCGAAAGGCGTCCGATTGCTTGACGGTACCCGGGCCGACGGATCGACTCCCAACTCTTGGTAATAAGGTTTGAGTCGGTCGCGCCAACGTACCTCGCGTGCGTTGTCGAGCACGGGCTCTTTGTGACAGAAGAAATTGACGTTCACCGGTCCGTCGGTGCGAGCACGAAATTTCGTTATCTGGTCGCGCATCATGTCCGGTGTGAGCATGGCGCAAGGCAGCGAACCCAGCCCACCGGCTGCCGAGACTTCGGCCGCCAATTCGACATCCATGGCGCCCGCCATAGGCGCCAGGATGATCGGGTGCTCGATTTTGAGCAGTTCTGCGAGACGACGGTCTGGCCACATGAATGGCGCCTCTTCGACTTTGTTTTGCATGGCCGCAGGTTGAGCCATCAAGGAATGTAAACATCGTCTTGATGAGGCTCTGACACGATATACCTCAAGCCCCCACCGCCGGCCACGCGTTACCTGCCCCGCGTGGCGCTGAGACGAGAACTGAGCTCGATATGAGGGGCCCAAGCACTCGCGCGCCGTGACGCACGTGTGTCATCGGCATGATCGCTCGGGCCGTGCACGGTCCGAGGTAAGCTTGTCGGCGCTACCGACATCTCGACGTGGCGCAAGCCCGAAGCCCTAAATCATGAAGCGGCAAGTATGAATTATACAATTTAAAATAGCAAGATGCGAGAATCCGACTTCCCCTGTGGCGTCTTTGGGCGGATTTGCGGTGCTACCGTTCTCGCAAAAGTCGTAGAGATGATCGAGCGTCCGGCCCTGACACGGATCCGCAAAGGCCGCCACGCCGGCAGGCCTGGTGGCCCCGGAGAGGTCGAGAGCAGGGCATCGTTGACTTGCGAAGGTTAGCTGGGGCGGGGGCTGTCGGTCTGCGCCGCGAAAGCGCCGAATTGAGCGCGACCCGAACCTTTTGGTCAATGCGACCGGTCCCTTGACCGTGGCAGCGGAGAGCGGCTGCCAACCTGGTCCGTGTTATGTGTATTCGCCCACTGCCCAGGCTGCCGAGCCATCACAAGTGGGCCGCTCTGGCGTGTCAGGCGGAAACAATTCTCTTGAGAGCCGGCCGCGCGCAATCGCAATGCCAAGGTTTCGCCAAGAGTGGACAGTCATGCTGTGTGTATGCGGGCGCAGGTGTGCCACGCCCGCAGCCGTATCCCGGGTAGGCTCGCCTAACACGAGAGCGAACGCGGGAGAGACCCATCGCGCCCTCGGGTCCAGCGGCGTGTGGGCGGCTTAGCCGTACCGGCGGCCGCGGAGGCAACTGTGAGGCCAGACTATTTTTTGCTTTTGTCGAACCTGTCTTTAGATTAGTGAATGAACACGCGGCTGGGCTAGCGTTGATCGGATCAGGCAGAGCGGATCGGACCGGGGATTGGTGCCGGTACGACGAATGCAGGAAGAGCGGTCCGCACTCAGCGTTGACGCGGAACGCGCATCGCTGCCTCCGTCGGATTGATCGACGTGCATCAGCTACGATGCCGGCTACTCTTCAGCATTCATGGACTCGACTCGTGGCAACAGTAGTTCTGAATCCTGTGGGTCAGCTTTCGATAAAAAACTTGGGGCTTCGACACGGCGATTGCGGCGAGAGTCGGCGCGGCATCGCCCTCGCTCGCGGTCAGACACGCCGGGTTTTGCCAAAGCGAGCCGGGGACAGGGAGCAAGGAGAGGCAGCCACGATCGCGCAGCTCAGCTTGCACGTGTATCATGCTGCTAATCGAGTGGCGCCATGCATGGGCGCGAGCCTATTGTCTTTCGCTCTCCGGTCGCCGCAAAAGCAGCAAGCTGATACCGACGAGTCCGGTCGCGGGAAGGCGGTGGCGTCCGGTGAAGCAGGGCTAGGCTGACGTGGGCTGGGGTCACATTCGCGGCCTTGCCAATATGGGGCGCTTCGAGGAGGCGCGGGGCCGCGGTGGGCCGCCTGAAAGCATCATGGCACACGAGACCACCCGACCGGTCGTGGATCGATCTGAGGAGTCGCGTCAAACAGGGCGGTATTTCCTGATCGCGATTGCGGCGATCGCTACGGCCCTGATCCCTGCCATAAGTGCGTGGGCGTTGGTGTCACTTCGCGCGCAAGCGATTGCCGACGCTGAGACCCAGACCAGCAACTTAGCCCACGCCTTTGCGAGCCACGCCACGCGCACGATCGGTGAGTTTACCAAAGACGTCGACGCAACCGTGCGGGCTTTAGACCAAGAGGACGTCCTTCGTGACGACAACGAGCAATTCCTGCACCTCACGCTGCGGACCTATCTTGCCTCATCGCCGCAAATTCTCAACGCATTTGTCGCCAACGCCGACGGCAAAGTCATCGCCGGCTTGCACGCCAATCCGGAGCGAAGGATTGACGTTTCGGATCGCACCTATTTCCTGCATCACAAGACCAACCCCTCCCCGGATATCCTTCTCGGCGCGCCGGTGCGAGGCCGCATCTTGCAGCGCGTCATTGTCACGGTGACCCGTCGTTTGGCGACCTCGAACGGACGTTTTCTCGGCGTCCTGGTGACTTCGTTGTCACCGGAGTATTTCAGTAATTTCTACTCCACGGTGGCGCTCGGCGAAGGCGGTGTCGTCGAGTTGCTCAATGATTCCGGCACGGTCGTGGCGCGCTCTCCCGCGACCGCCGCGCTGATCGGTCAGACCTCGGATGCATGGGAGCAAATCCGCAGCCTGCCACGCAGTCCGATCGCGACCACCTATCGCATGCAACATCCCTCGGATCACATCGAGCGCATCGCCTCAGTTGCGGCCGCCGAGGATTATCCGCTTCTGGTGCAGGTTGCGGTCGGCATGCCGCACGTGCTCGCCTCATGGCGCACCCAGCTCTATCGGCAGGGCGCCGCGACGTTACTCGCCATGTTGGCGGTTCTGCTGTTCACCGCTGGTTTGCTGCGCGCATACGCACGCCTCGTCGCGTCGGAACGCGCGGAGCGACGCCAAGCTGAGATCTTGAACACCACCATCAGCAGCATGGCCGATGCCATCTTGGTTGCCGACGAGACAGGCAAGATCCTGATCGCCAATCCGGCCGCCAGGCAGGTGTTCGGCAACCGGCATGATATCGGCTCCGAGGAGTGGGCTCGTAGCTCACATCTGCTGCTTCCTGACGGCATGCCGTTCCCGCGCGATCTCACCCCCATTGCTCGGGCGGTTCGCGGCGAAGCGGTCGACAATGTGGAGATGGTGTTGCATCGCGAGGGAGCCTCGGAGCCCCTTCATCTGGTAGCCAACGGCCGACCGCTCCGCGAGGCTGGCGGCGTCCTCAAGGGAGCTGTCGTGGTCTATCGCGACGTGACCGCGGCGAAGGAGACCGAGCGTCAGCTGCGACAAGCTCAGAAGATGGATGCGGTCGGCCAGCTCACGGGCGGGATCGCCCACGATTTCAATAACATCCTAACGGTCATCACCGGCACGATCGAAATTCTGGTTGATGCTGTTGCCGAACGGCCGCAGCTCGCGGCGGTTGCCAAGATGATCTCCGACGCGGCCGAACGGGCTGCAGAGCTGACGCGACGCCTTTTGGCGTTCGCTCGCCGGCAGCCCCTGCAGCCGTGCGAGACCGACGTCAACGCTCTTGTGGTTGAGACCGCAAAGCTGCTGCGGCCGACGCTTGGCGAGCATGTCGAGATCGAATCGATGTTGGAAGACGCGGTCTGGCCGGCGCTCGTCGACCGGTCCCAGCTTGCGACGGCGCTGCTCAATCTCGCTATCAACGCGCGCGACGCCATGCCATCAGGCGGCAAGCTGACCATCGAGACCGCCAATGTCGTCCTCGACGACTCCTATGCGAGGATCCACGGTGAGGTTGCTCCCGGGCCGTACGTTATGGTCGCGGTGAGCGACACGGGCACCGGGATCCCAGCGGCGCTCCGCGACAGGGTGTTTGAGCCATTCTTCACCACCAAGGCCGTGGGCAAGGGAACGGGCCTCGGTCTCAGTATGGTCTACGGTTTCGTGAAACAGTCAGGCGGCCATATCAAGGTCTACAGCGAGGAGGGTCACGGGACGTCGATCAAAATCTATCTCCCGCGCGCAAGCCAATACGCCAGTCGATCGGTCTCGCCGGTGGCGGCAATCCCGCCGACCGAGCGCGGCAACGAGACTGTGCTCGTCGTCGAGGACGACTCCATGGTTCGTAACTACGTGATCGCGCAGCTCGAAAGCCTGGGCTACGCCACGCTGTCGGCGGCGAATGGTGGGGAGGCACTGGCGCTGGTTCATCGCGGAGCGAAGTTCCAACTTCTGTTCACCGATGTGATCATGTCAGGCAGCATGAACGGTCGCCAGCTCGCCGAGGAGATCCTCCGCATTCGCCCTTCCAGCAAAGTATTGTTCACCTCGGGCTACACCGAGAACGCCATCTTTCACCACGGTCGCCTCGACCCGGGTGTTCTGTTGCTTGCAAAGCCTTATCGCAAGGTCGACCTTGCCCGTATGGTCCGCGTTGCCCTGGGCGCCGTCGAGCCACTGCCGTTCGGGGGTGGCGCAGGCCGTAGCACCCCCGGCCGCCGAGAGCGTTGATCGGGATCGCCAAGCGATCACCTTTGTCGCGATTGGCGTTCACAAAGTCAGCTTCACGCTTTGACGAGGGTCAGTTCGACGTGGGGCGGGCTTCCCGGGCGTGGCTCCAGCGCAGGAACTCCTCGAACAATCGCTCGTGCGGCTCGGTGTCCTCCGTCGCATGTTGCCGGTCGGAAAATCCACGCGAGTCCAGAAAAGCGTTGAATTGCGCCCGTTGCTGATCGAATGCGGGTTGGGGTCGGTTGCTATTGAGCCAAGCCTCCGCCGGCTCAAACCGAGTCCATCCCGGGAGCGCGCTGCTCAGATTCACCTCGCGCCATTTGGTGTGATGCGGTGGCTTCTGGAATTCGGCGATCCTCGGGAACAGCGCATTTACGAATCGCTCAACGCGTTGATAGTGATCGGTGCCTTTGGGCCAATTGTACGCGATGAGGATCGCCCCATCCGCAATGGTGTCCACCGCCTGGCCTGCTGGGATGATCTCCGGGTAATCGTCGTGGGTGAGGCTTGCGGGCAGGTAATTGGCGCCGAGGTCTTTGGTGTAGGGAATGGGGAGAAACGATAGTCCGTCGGACGGCTTCAGGCGCATCATTGACGGGGCGGGTTTGCCCGCGACCAGCACCGAGGCGGCAAGCTCGCCGCTCTTGAGCTTCTCGATGGCCTCGACTTGCGTCATGTTGACTTCTTCAATCTTAATGCCCAGCCGCTTGAACACCTCGCGGATGGAGTAGTTGGTGCCGCTGCCGAGCTCGTCGAGATTGACCTTCTTGCCCTGCAGCTGTTCCAGCGAAGTCGTGTCCGAACGGACAAGGAGGTGCGCCTCTAGGTTAAATAGCTTGGTGATATATACAATCTTGTTATCGTGAACGCCGAGCAATTCGTTCGAGTGGCGAAAATTGTTGAGGATGCTGATTTGGGTGAGGCCGATATCAACGCCCTTCAATGAGCGTACGTCGCGAATGTTCTGAGGACCGCCGATGCCGACAACAGGGAGGATTCGCAGGTTTTCGCCGGCGTTGAGCACCGCCGCAAGATCGTATGCCACTTGCAGATAGGTTGCGTCGGAACTGGGACTGCCGGAAATGATGGCGACTGTGTTGCTGTTGACTTGTTCGTCCTTATAGATGCCGACCCCCACGGCATAGTGATCGCCTAGTCTTTCGACGTAGGTGGATTTGGCCTCGACCTGGCCGGTTTGGGGATTAGTCCATCGGAAATCTGTCCAACCGTGTCCGAGGGTCTTTGCAAGCTCTACGGTGTCGCGAGCAACGAACTTCCCATCCTGATCTCTGAACTCATACAGGCTCTTGCCAACCAGTTCCTTACGTGTGCCATGCGCTTGAACGACGCAATCGAAATTCAAGACATAGGGGTAAAGGTCGCGATCATGAAATTCGCGCATCTTGCCGGTAATCGCCGCAAACGTGGCGTCCGACCCCTCCTTCTTGAATTTCTCTTGCACCCGCTTGACCATGGCGACCGCTTCATCTCGGGTGCCGAAGTCGGCCGCGCCGGCCGTGCTTGCTGCCAGCGCAAATATCACTAGACTCACTAAGCAGACACAGGTACGAACCATGATTGCTCGCCTCACGTCTTCAATATGACCACACGGTTTGCATTTGCTGGGCCCCCTGTCGTTCATTGCATTGACTGACGCAGAGCGACATCCCCGCTGGGACGATGCCAGCAGGCGGGTGCGCTAACCGTCGTTGAAACAATTGATTTGATTAGCCTAACGCCGTAGAGGCTTGTTAGACCGCGGCGCTGTCAGAGCAACAGCCGCGGGCCGTCCGAAGCCATTAAAGCGACGAGGCTCGTGTCGCGAACAAGCAAATGATGAAATTAGCCGTTACGATCGCCAGATAACATTTGCATGTCCGCCGCTAGCAATTTTAAGAGCTGTCTACAAGCAACATTGCATAGATCCAATTTATTGCTTCTATTGGCAATAAACAAGGCACGTAGACACTCAGTATGGACTGAGAGAAGAAACAACTGGCAGAAGCGCGGCGCGCGACCCCTTCGGCTGGCAGTTGCGCTGAGTGAATATTTAAATAATTACAACTGCCGCTATTGTCAACGGATGGATTGATCCCGACGCCGGGACCCGCGGCACTGACTTGCCGGCATACCCACCAGGGTGTGCCCTCATGCCCCCTGATTGCCACAATCAGCGGGTGGTTGTGACCGGCTTGCGCCCTGGCGCGCGCTCCAAGCACGCCCTGCTCCGATCAAATAGGGTGATCGACGAAAACGCTCTCCCGAAGGCGCGGCTCTCGAGCCGATAGACGGAGCGGAGCGGTCAATCCCCCAAAGCAGCCCCGATCGCGCCGGGGCGCAGATCGGGACTGCACGGCCAGCCCAAAGATGGGGAAAGGAGCTGACCGCAGATCCATAAGGCCCGAACCGGGTATCAGTTGCAGTGATACAGCTCACAGTTCGCAAACCAGTCAACCGGGATCTGCCATGAAATGCGAGCATGAACCATGTCGA
>Ga0126371_10004495_pt1 | contig 12297 bp, 6 predicted proteins | sample PanSoiMetaPlot_4_FD_110145 | JGI IMG/M metagenome (GOLD analysis project Ga0126371, IMG submission 110145) | Tropical forest soil microbial communities from Panama - MetaG Plot_4 | ecosystem: Environmental > Terrestrial > Soil > Tropical forest > Bulk soil | place: Panama | collected 2016-02-17
CAACAGACCCATGAAAGCAAGTGGGTGGATGCCGCAATGTCGCAATGTCAGAAAGCGGCCGAACTGGGCCCGAATTTGGCCGCCGCTCATTCTTGTCTCGGCCGGATCTTCAGCACCAAAGGCCAGTACGAAGAGGCTGCCAGGCAGCATCGCCGGGAGCTGGAAATCGAACCGGGCAGCGACGATGCTTATGGCGGGCTTGCTGGCGCCTACGAGAAACTGGGCCGTCTGGACCAGGCCGAAGCACTCTATAAGCAGGCCATCTCCGCTCGCCCTGGGTATTGGGCCACCTACAATTGGCTAGGCCGTTTCTACATGGGGCACGCTCGCTATGAGGAAGCCGCAGCCATGTTCACGCAAGTGGTTTCGCTTGCCCCTGACAGCTTTACCGGCTACTACAATATCGGCGCGGTCCGCGTTCAACAGGGGAAATATGCCGATGCCGTTCCCTTCATGGAGCGGTCGTTGAGCATTCGGCCGACGGCTGATGCGTTCTCTAACCTCGGCACGGCTCACTTTCAGATGCGCCAATATGCCGACTCGGCCGCGGACTTCGAGCAAGCGGTGAAGCTCGATGACAAAAACTACGAAATGTGGGGGAATCTCGGGGACGCCTATTACTGGGCTTCCGGCAGACGTCAGGAAGCCGCGGCCGCCTACGCTACTGCCATCTCGCTCGGCGAGACGAATTTACGCCTCAATCCCAAAGACGCTCAACTGCTCGGATACCTTGCGGAATACCACGCGATGTACGGCGAAAGAGAACTCGCACATGAGCGATTGGAAGCTTCGCTGCGTCTTCAGCCGAAGAGTCCGGATATGATGTTGAACGCGGGAATCGTGTACCAACAACTTGGCGAAACCAATCTGGCGTTGGACGCCCTGGAAAAAGCGGTCGCTCTCGGCATCTCGCCGGAATTGCTTCGCGACACACCGAATTTCGCTGCCCTAGGCAATAACCCCCGGTTTCTGGGTCTGGTTCACGGCGTTCAAAAAAAATAAACGGAGGTACCTATGCGTCTTTCCCGGTCCATGCTCGGCCTTTCCATCACGCTGTTTGGCCCGCTATTGGTGTTGGCATTGGTGATCACCGGCGGCTGCGGACACAATGTTCCCAGTCCCAGAGCAGCAGGGAAGAGAACTCTGGACTGTGACACGACAATAAAGGTGACCCCTGGAGCCCTCCATGGCGTGGATAAAGATGTGTACGTCTGCGCCGATCCGGGCTTTAACCAGGTAAGTTGGGTGGCTCCGCCAGGAGTGACCTTCACTGTTCAATTCGCTTCTACAGCTCCCGCCGATTGTCCGTTCAGCCCTTGCCCTGCGAGCATTACAGACAGCACACCGCAGACCGTTACCCCCCCTCCGCCTCCGCCCAACAGTGTGCCGCTTACGGTCTACAAATACAAAATCACCGTTACGTCCGGAAACAGCACTAATACCTATGACCCGCACGTAGTCACCGGCGGCGGTTACTGATTTCAGCTAAGCGGTATTGACGCGGGCTTGCGGAAATCCGCAGTCGAGGCCGCTGCCTGCCGAGTGCTGGTCGCGACTGTGCCCATGTTGCACGATCAAATCATCGCGCGTCAGCCGGCCCATCGACCGGTACGAATTACCAACGTGAGGGCCATCACTCACGCGTCATGCTGCAACTATACGGAGTCCTGCCCGCGAGATGACTTCGGCGAGCAAAACGGACGGGACCGCGAGGGAATCCACAATCGACGTCACATCAACTGGAGGCACTCCAAATGTCGCCAACGGTATAGCCTGCCGGAAAGGGATCATCCTCCTCGATCACATAGTTCGCGAACCCCGTGATCCAAGCTTGCCCGCTGATTGCCGGAACCACGGCGGCATAAGGTCCGACGCGGGTCTCGGCAATCAAACGCCCGGTAAATGTGGTGCCCAGAATTCCTTCGTGAACAAAGTCTTGGAGCAAGGGCAGTTGTCCCTTCGCGTACAGTGTGGCCATCTTCGCGCAGGTGCCTGTCCCGCAAGGCGAGCGATCCAACGCGCCCGTCCACGACGCAGGTTTATCCCAATCGAGCTTCCCCGTGGAGACGATTACCGCATTTCTTCTAGCGGCTTTCGGGTTAGTTGATGGGCCCGATAGCTGTGCGATGGTAATTCCTGAGATCCCGGGATTCTCTGGATGCTCGACCGGTAACTGCTCCGCGGCTGCGGCCTTGATCATTTCCCCGATGCGGACGATATCGCGCGCTTCGTTCGGCTTCAGTTCCAAGCCAAAAGCTTCAGCGTCCGCAATCACATAAAACATCCCTCCATATGCGACATCAACAACAACGGTTCCTAACCTAGGTACGTCGATTGGTTGCGAGATATGCACGGCGAACGCGGGAACGTTTTGAAAGGTGACCCGGTTCACCTTGCCGTTTGCGGTTTCGGCTTCCACTTCGACGAGTCCGGCAGGAGTGTCCAGGGTGAGGTGCGTCACTGGACCTCGAATCGGAATCATGCCGGTTTCTAGCAGTACGGTTACCACGCAAATTGTGTTTGTGCCGGACATCGCGGGGTACTCAACCTGCTCCATAATGATGAAGCCGGCGTCCGCTTTGGGATCGGTCGGCGGCAGAATCAGATTGCAATTGGATGCCGGATATCCCCTGGGCTCTCGTAGCATTAGCTTTCGAAGATCGTCCGCACATGTTTGAAAGTACTTCATTTTCTCGAACATAGTGCTACCGGGAACATCCCGCACACCGCCTGTGATCACACGCCCAGGCTCTCCACACGCATGGGCATCCACGGCAGAAATCATTCGAGTGAATTTCATCGGCGACTCCGTACCGCTCATTGAGGCGGCTAGAACAAAATACCTCACTTTGGCTGACGACCAGCTTCGATCTGCAACTGAGCGATTTGATGCACGGTGGATACTCTCTCAAGCACTGAGGTCAGCCGCGCAAGTTCCCAAGAGAATTTCGTTCTAACCGCGTGGCCGCAAGCAACCCGATATTGAGAGAGTCAACTCTAATCACGTAACCACGAAGAGTGAGCGGCCGCTAGCCATCAAGCGGCGAGGGCTTGCTCATCGTTTCTTCGTTCACCGGGTTACGCAAGAAATCGGCCGAGGTATTTCCTGATCACTAGGAGTGTCTACGATGAATGCTATTCGTGTTTCCCGTTCGTTTCTCAAGCGAATTCCCAGTCCTTTCCGACGGTTCGTGCTCCCGATCGTCTGCAGTGCACTGGTAGGTTCTGTCCTTTCGCCGCCCGCTCGCGCGCAGGCCGGCTCCCCCGATCCCGGATGGGTCGTCCTGACTGTCGTTGAATACCGTGCCCTTTACGCCAAGGCCCATCCCGCGGAGGTCGAGCCGGAAGCGCCTCCTGTCGATGCAACCCTGACGCGGGTGGACTACGATCTCCGCATTGATGGCGAACTCTCGACCGGCCGCGCGAATCTCACCGTGGACGTCCTCACAAACGGCTGGGTCCGCGTCCCCATACCGGCGGGCCTGCTGGTTCGCGAGGCACGGCTCGATGGGAAGCCGGTCTCTCTCGTTCCCGGCGTCGAGGGAAAAGGCGGCAGCCACGTCGCCGCGCTTCTCTCTCACTCCGGCCGATCCGTCCTACAGTTGGACATCGCCTTGCCCGTCGTGTCCACCGCCGGTGAAGAAAGCATCTCGCTTCCCTCGACCGCTTCCGGCGTGACCAAAGCCTCCGTTCACCTGCCCCGCAATGGGGTGGACCTGCGTCTTAGCGGCGGCCTGCTGGCTGACAAATCGGAGACCGCCTCGGAAAGCACGTGGCTGGCCTACGCACGTGGGAACGAGCCGCTGACCTTCAATTGGAAGCGAAAAACCGATGACCATCGCAGTACGCAAGCCTTGCGCCTCCGCGGCTCGCTTACCGAACTTGCCGGCCTCGGCGAAGACTCCACCACCATCGCTGCTGAGGTGAACGTCGAAGTCGTTCAGGGCGCCGCCAGAGAAGTTCAGATCGCCCTGCCCGATAAAGTCGCGATCAATTCAGTCGCTGGCGCGCTGGTCGCGGATTGGGAGGCGAAGGACGGCCAACTCGCGGTCACTTTTGTCGAGCCCGTCGAGCAAAGCGCAAAATTCGTAATCAGCGGGGAACGCCCCAGCCCCCGCGATGGGGAGATCGAGATTCCCATCTTCCGGCTGCTCAACACCGAACGTGACACCGGAGGCGTGGCCGCAGAGGTCCTCGGCGCCGGCGAGATCAAGAAGTTCAAGTCCGCCGGGCTCGACAACGCCGATGCTTCGGACCTCGGCGAACTGGTCGCCAACCGCCAGTCGACTTCGCTCTCCGCTTTTCTTTTCCGAGCAGGAGACGCGAAATCCACGCGCGCGCTTACCGTCAGCGTCGCCCGCTACACGCCGCAGGCGATGCTCACGGCTAACGTCGCCGAAGCACGCTACAACGTTCTCATCAGCAACCAGGGCAAGACGCTCGTCGAGGCGCGCTACGCGATCCGCAACAATCAGCGCAATTTCCTGAAGATCACCCTTCCCGCGGGCGCGACTCTCTGGAGCGCCGCTCTCGCGGGAAAGCCGATCCGCCCCGGGCAAGCGCCGGATAACAACAGCATCCTCCTTCCGCTCGCAAAATCCCGCGCTGGAGAAGACGCTTCCGAATTCGCCGTCGAAGTGGTCTACCTCAGCCGAGGCACGGCCTGGAACGAGAAAGGCGATTTCAAGCTCGCCTTGCCCACGCTGGATTTGCCCATTTCACGCACGGGTCTTCTCGTTTATCACCCGCCGCTTTTCAAGGTGAGTCCTGAGCCAGGCTCATTTCACGTCGAGCCGTACGAATCTCCTTCATCCGCGGCGCTCAACGAACCGCCTGCTCTCGTAAGCACTGTCAGCCCCGGCGCAGGCCCCGAACCCGCGCCGATTACGACGGGCACGGACACGGCCGTCACAAACGAATCCGACTTTAACGGAAGCCGGGATAAAGATGACAAGGAGAAAGCCACCCAGACGCTGCTCGACAATTTCCGAACCACGCTGTCGGGCGGCAAGGCCGTCGGCATTTTGCCCCTCTCCGTTTCATTCCCGGCCTTCGGTCCTTCCATCTTCCTGGTTTCCGAACTTACCGGTGAAAACCAAACGCCGAGCACGGACTTGAACTATTCGAAAGAGAAAAAGGCAGGTGGGCGATGAAAAACTTGAAGAAATTCTCGTTCGTACTGGCATTCTTGCTGGCCGCGCCGGCATGGGCACAGGACAGGATGATTCCCGTGCCGCCCTCGGGCAGTGTTACGCTCACGCTCGGGGAGTACAACCGCCTGGTCGAGCTCGGCAGCAAGCTGCCGAAGCACGTCGAGGCCGCGCCGCTCCCGTATTCCATCAACCGGGCCGAGCTCAAATTCAAGGTCGCCAACGACAAAGCCATGGGCGCCATGCAGTTGCAAGGCGAAACTTTTGCCAAAGGCGAAACAAAAGTCGCCCTCACCTCCGGTATCACCGTCCTCGACGCGCGTCAAGAAGGGAAAAACCTTCCTGTTGAACAGGAAAGCGGCACGCAAACCGCCATCCTCAAGGGCCCTGCGGAGTTTTCTGTCACGCTCGACGTCGGGCTTCCGCTCAACATCGAAACTGGACGCGCTTCTATGAGCCTGCCTGTTCCCGCAGCCGGAAGCGCCCAACTTACCCTCGAAGTTCCCGGCGATCACACCAACGTGCACCTCAATCCCGGCCTCATTACCAGCCGCACCTCCGCAAACGGCGTCACCACGATCCAAGCGACGCTCGTTCCCGGTCAGCCTGCCAATCTTTCGTGGGCGACACGCGAAGTGGTTTCCCCGGTCGTTCCGCGCGAAGTCCGTTTTCTTTCGAACGTCAAAACGCTGGTCTCGGTAAGCGAGGCGGACATTCGTCTGGCGGTCCTCGCCGACATCAACGTCGTGCAGGGCGAGCCGGCTCAATTCGAAATCGCCATCCCAGAAGGCTATGAAGTCACTGGGACCAGCGGAGCTTCCGTGGACACCAGCGAATTCGAATCGGGCATGCTCACGCTCAAGGTAAATTCGCCCGCGCAACGCACTCAGGAATTTCTCATCTCCCTCGAAAAAGAAACCAGCGCAACCAAGGCCGACGTTCCATTTCTCAGCATCAAGAATGCCCAGAGCGAGACCGGCGAAGTCCTCGTCGAAGGCGTCGGCACCATGGAGCTCACCGCAACCGAAGGCGGCAGCCTCAAGCGCATGGACTTCAAAGAGACCAATCCCTATCTCCGTTCTCTAGCCCGAGCCACCATGCAAGCGGCGTTTCGCTATCACCGCGGCGCAACGGAAACTCCCAAGCTCGCCCTCGAATGGACGCGGTTCCCCGACAGCAGCGTCCTTGCCGCTGTCGCCGAACGTGCGGTCGTCACCACTCTTGTGACCAACGACGGCAGATCGCTCACGGAAGTTCGCCTCACCATGAAGAATCAGGCCCAGCCATTTCTGAAAGTCGAATTGCCTCAGAGTGCCAGCATCGTCTCCGCGGACGTAGCCGGCGAAAAAGTGAAACCGGTCGAAGGTTCGGACGGCAACCGCGTCCCGCTTTTGCGCCCGGGCTTCCGCCCGAACGGCGATTACGAAATCTCCTTCGTCTTCATGCATTCCGGAACGCCATTCGCAAAAAGGGGGGGCTCCGAAATTTCTCTCCCGAAAATGGACGTGCCCATCGGCATCCTCCAATGGGAAGTCTTTCTGCCCGAGCAGTACAAGGTCAAGGATTTCGGCGGCGATGCTATTTCCGCCAACCTCGTGCCCGCGTCGTACTCGCTGATGGAATCCCACGGCCCCGCTGACCACCGAGGCTCTGAGAGAGGCTTCTACCACCGCAAAATCGCGTCCCCTCCGCCACCTCCCTCAGCCCCGCTACTTTCCGGCCAAATCGGAGGCTACCTGGTCGACCCGAACGGGGCGGTGATCTCGAACGCCGAGATATCAGTCACCCAACTCGACACCGGCGTAACGCGAACAGCGGTCACTGACGACTCTGGGCACTGGGTCGTCTCGGGGTTGCCGTCCGGGCGACTCCAGATTCGAACGAGTGCCCTGGGCTTCCGATCGGAGATTCGCAACCTGCAATACGACGCGAACAGTCCAACCTCGCTCAGCTTTGGTTTGTCCGTCGCCTCTGCCAATGAGACCGTGACCGTGCTGAGCGAAGCTGGTCGAATACAGACGCAATCCCTCAGCATCGAGCGCGACTTAAAAAAACAGCAGCAAGCGGCCGAGAACGTCGCTTCCCAGAATGTATTCAATCTCCAACAACGTGTGGCCGGAGTCCTGCCGGTACGCTTCGACGTCCCGCGCGCCGGGAAGTCCTACCGCTTCGTCCGCCCGCTCGTCCTGGACGAAGAAACCAGGGTCACGTTCAGCTACAAGACCAAGTAACCAAACTCTGGCGACCGGTAACCGCGTGTCAAATGCAGGCGGCACCCGGTGGTACCGCTCGAATTCTCCCGTCGATCGGTAAACGCTTTGGCGACTGATCGTTGATCTATCTGCCGGGCGCGGCAGTGGTGCTCGCCCTGGCAAGACCGTATGGCCGTCGCCGGTCTTAAAGTTCACTTATGGATGGAGGAAAATCCTTCGCTGGCCATGGTCCGGATTTTTGCTCCGCTTGAGGTTGCGGGCACGCCAGACCTGCCTTCCATTCCGTTGTCTTATTGTAAATAATTTAGGTGTCCAAGTGTAATTGATTTAGGTATGATCTCTTCCCTATGAGCAAGCCATCGGACTTGATTCAGGGAACCCTGGATTTGTTGATTCTTAAGACCATCGCGCTAGAGCCGATGCACGGATGGGCCATCGCCAAACGCATTCAACAGGTGAGCAAAGAGGTGCTGCTGGTCACGCAGGGGGCTTTGTATCCGGCGCTACACCGGCTGGAGCAGCAGGGCTGGGTGCGCGGCGCGTGGCGTGAAAGCGAGAGCGGGCGAGAGGCGAAGTTTTACAGCCTCACGAAAGCAGGACGAGCGCAACTCGATAGAGAGTTGGAGCAATGGCATCGGTTATCGAGCGCAGTGGTACTGGTGATCAACGCCGCGCACGAGGTGTGACATGACTACCGACCGCTGGTGGGACATCGTGCGCATGAGGTTTCGCTCGCTCGTGAAACGTCAGCGCGTGGAATCGGAGCTCGATCGCGAGATGCGGTACCACTTGGAGCGCCAAGTGGAAGAGAACATCGCCGCAGGGATGAATGCTCGAGAGGCGCGCGAGGCCGCGTCGCGCATGTTTGGGGGAGTGAGTCAAATCGAGGAGGCGTGCCGGGATATGCGCCGGACACAATATTTGGAGAATTTTCTCGAAGACCTGCGCTACGCGGTGCGCATGCTCGGCAAGAGTCCGGCCTTTGCCGTGGCAATTGTTCTGACGCTTGCGTTGAGCATTGGCGCTAACAGCGCGATTTTTAGCGTGATTGATGGAGTTCTGCTGAAGCCGCTGCCGTATCCACAAGCCGAGCGCATTGCGCGAGTATTCTACCGCGGCGCGGAATATGCGAAGTTTCCTATGAATCCATGGGATTTTCTGGATTTTCGCGCGCGAAACCGTTCGTTCGAGAATTTTGCGATGTACACGCATGCCGATGTGCAGCTTTCAGGCACGGGAAGCGATCCCGTGAAGCTCGCGGCGTTTCGGATCAGCTCCGGCTATTTCCGTGTGCTAGGTGTGCAGCCGGCGCGCGGGCGCGAATTTGACTTTTCCGAAGAGCGGCCGGGAAACGGAAACGTAGTGATCCTAAGCGATCGCGTCTGGCGGAATCAGTTTGGCGCATCAGCGGACATTCTGGGCCGGAAGGTATTACTCGATTCAGAACCCTATACGGTGATAGCCGTGATGCCGGTCGGAGTGGATCATCCGGGAAATTCCTACAACTCTGTGGCCTATGGCGACAACGTGGATGCGTGGACGCCATTTACGTTCAGAGGAAATCCGAATAATCGTGGATCGCATTACGTTGAGGGAATTGGCCGATTGAAGGCTGGTGTGACGGTTGAGCAAGCCGCGGCGGACTTCAACGGGATCATGACTGACCTGGCTTCGCGACATGAGACCGAGCAAGGCTGGACCATTTATATGGTTCCGCTCTTTCAGGAGATTGTCGGCCCCGTTCACAAAATGCTGTTGGTTCTACTGGGAGCGGTTGGATTGGTATTGCTGATTGCCTGCGTGAACGCGGCGAATCTTCTTTTGGCGCGGGCGGCTGCCCGGCAGAAAGAGATCGCCGTACGCGCTGCGCTCGGAGCGGGGCGCGGGCGGCTGGTGCTGCAGACGCTGGCGGAAAGCCTGCTGATTTCGCTTCTTGGTGGAGCTTTGGGCGCGCTGTTTGCGATCGTTGGCGTGCACGTGCTGGTGTCTTTCTTGCCTCCGGGGTTCCCAAGAACTGACGCGATTCATGTGAACGCGTTTGTGTTCGCCTTCACGGCATTAGTGGCGGTTGCGACAGGATTATTTTTTGGATTGGTTCCCGCGGTGCAGGCTTCACGGACTGATCCGAGGCAAGGATTGCACGAAGGGGGAAGAGGTTCGGGCGCGAGCGCACGGCAGATGCGGTTGCGCGCGGTACTTGTGGTAGGCGAAGTAGGGCTGGCCTGCGTGCTGCTTGTGGGTGCGGGAGCGCTGCTGCGCAGTTTTGTGAATTTGCTGCGGCTTGATCCTGGATTTCAACCGGAGCATGTTTTGACAGCGGAGATCGCTCTCCCGAATGCGAACTACAAGACGACGGATAACATTGCGAGTTTCTATCAAAGGCTGCTGACCAACCTGCATGCGCTTCCGGGCATCGCTGCGGTGGGTGTAGGAACCGATCTTCCGTGGACCGGGTACGACGAAAATATCGGAGGATTCACCATTGAGGGGAAGATTCCTCCGCCGCATGAGGAATTTCATGCGCGTTATCACACCTCGTCGCCGGACTACTTTCGAGCTGTGGGCATCCCATTGGTCCGGGGAAGATTTTTCAACGAGCGGGACACCAAGGATAGCCCGAGAGTGTTGCTCATCAACGACGTGATGGCGCGGCGTTACTGGCCGGGCGAAGATGCGGTGGGGAAGCGCCTCACGTTTGACGACAAACCAAAAGAGGCGGACTGGTTCCGGGTAGTGGGAGTTGTAGGCGACGTGAAGGATACGCCGGAAAGCAAAGGAGCCGAGCCAGCATTCTGGTGGCCGGTCTTGCAGCAGCCATTTCCCTTCGCGAACATGACGATTGTGTTGCGCGCGAATCGAGATCCTTTGTTACTGACCGAGGCACTCCGAACAAATGTGCATCAACTTGATCCCAGCCTCGCCGTGGCGCGAGTACGATTGCTCGATCGAGTTGCGGAGCAGCAATTCGCAACGCCGCGCTTCGCACTGTTTCTGATTGGGCTGTTTGCAGCGCTGGCGCTGTTGCTTGCGTCGATTGGGATCTATGGGGTGATTTCCTATTCGGTGAGCCAGAGGATGCACGAGTTTGGGATGCGAGTGGCTTTGGGCGCGAGTCCATGGAACCTGGTAAAGATGGTGATGAAGCAAGGGGTCTTGCTTACGATGATCGGCGTGGCGATTGGCCTCGGGTGTGCCCTGGCGCTGGGGGGCGTGCTCGACAGCTTGCTGTATGGAGTGAGCGCTAGGGATCCGCTTACGCTCATCGGTGTGGGGGCCATGGCAGTTGTCACCGCTGCCCTGGCGAGCCTTCCTTCTGCGCGCCGTGCAACCGGCGCTGATCCGATGGTATCTCTGCGAGCGGAGTGAGCGGCGCCCGATCGCTATCCGGCGAGAGAACGCAAGAGTATTCGCAATCAGTTGTTGCCTTTGGCGATCCTGCATGCTGACTCCCGGATTGCGGACCTTTGACGGGCAATCGGATGTTGGGGCCCGGGTCCCGGTGCACCCGGCGAGGATTAGTCGTCCTAACGGGGTAGTGTTAAACCTGTCCGGAGTCTGGGGATTCATCACTCCAAGCCGCGTGACTATCAGCCCCTTCGAACGTCTGATACTGCTGGGGGGGTGATATGGTTTCGTTCTGGCAAGACTTCCGCCGCGGCTTCCGTCTTCTACGCAACAGTCCGGGCTTTACAGCCGTTGCCGTCTTGACTCTAGCCCTTGGCGTCGGGGCCAACACCGCCATCTTCGAGCTGATTGACGCCATACGCCTCCGCACCATCCCGGTAAAGAATCCCCAGGAACTGGGCACCGTGCGCATCGCTGACCGCCAGTGGGCCTCGGGCCAGTTTTCGACCAAGTACTCCCAGCTTTCCTTCGCAATGTGGGAGCAGATCGAGAAGCGCCAGGAAGGCTTCTCGGAAATCGCCGTCTGGAGCGGCCGGCAGTTCAATCTGGCTACGGGTGGCGAAGTTCACTATGCCAAGGGGATCGGAGTCAGTGGCGAATTCTTTCACGTGCTGAGCCTCTCGCCCATTCTGGGGCGCCTGCTCGGCCCTACCGATGACCAGCCGGGCTGTGCTATCGGCGGCGCAAATATCAGTTACGCGTTTTGGCAGCGCAATTTTGCCGGCGACCGATCCATCATCGGCAAGCGCCTCACTCTGGACGGCCATGCCTTTGAGATCGTGGGCGTTACGCCGCCGGGCTTCAACGGCATCAGTGTGGGAGATACGTTCGATGTCGCCGTGCCTATTTGCCTCGAGCCTATCCTGAGCCCGCGCAACAATAGGCTCACGCTTCGCCACGCTTGGTGGCTGGCTTCCATCGGAAGACTCAAGCCCGGCTGGACGATCGCGCGGGCCAACGCGCAAATGAACGCCGTCACTCCGGCTATATTGCAGGAAACCATTCCGCCTGTTTATGACGGCAACGCGGTGAAGAAATACCTTGCGTACAAATTGGGCGCGTTCCCGGCCGGCACGGGATTCTCGGCATTGCGCAGGGATTCGGAGACATCGCTGTGGCTGCTGCTCGGTATTTCCGGGTTGGTCTTGTTGATTGCCTGTGCCAATCTGGCCAACCTGATGCTCGCGCGGGCGGGTGCGCGCGAACGGCAAATTACCATCCGGCTGGCTCTCGGTGCGTCCCGCTCGCGGCTGATTCGCGAACTGCTCTCGGAAAGTGTTCTGCTGGCCGTCGTAGGTTCGATGGGTGGATTATTTCTGGCCTTTGCCGTGAGCCGCATGCTCGTCGCCTTCATCAGCACGTCCGACAACCAAATCTTCCTGGACCTTGGAATGGACTGGCGCATTCTTTCCTTCACCATGGGGCTTGCCGTTCTGACCACCGTCTTGTTCGGCCTCGCTCCGGCCGTCCGCGCTACCCGCGCCGAACCGGCCACCTTGCTTCAGTCCGGCAGCCGGGGAATGACGGGC
>Ga0126371_10004496_pt1 | contig 12296 bp, 15 predicted proteins | sample PanSoiMetaPlot_4_FD_110145 | JGI IMG/M metagenome (GOLD analysis project Ga0126371, IMG submission 110145) | Tropical forest soil microbial communities from Panama - MetaG Plot_4 | ecosystem: Environmental > Terrestrial > Soil > Tropical forest > Bulk soil | place: Panama | collected 2016-02-17
CGGTGCCATTGTCACTGGACTCATGGTGCTCCAGGCCGTGGTGGGCGGTCTGGTCGCTGAGCGTGACGAGAAAATGATATTTCTCGTAGTGGTGTGCTCCGAACAGCTTCTCGGCTTCCGCCACCAGTTGCTTGTAGCTGGCCAGGTCTTTGTCAGTCATCTGCAACGCAACGTCGGATTCGCCGACCAGGTCCATAACGTTGAGTGTTTCGCCCGGCTTGCTGAGCTGCACCTGGCGATAAATTGCTCCGGCAATCAGCGGTGAATCCACCAGACGGGTGAGAGGGACTGGTTCGAACTCGGCCGAGTCGCCAGACTGGTGCGCCGGGGTAAGCGCGGTTCCAAATTTCCAGCCGTGGGGCAGATTGATGGAGGCGGTAACCTGAACATTATTAGTGGCTGCGCCCTGAGGATAGATCACAACCTGATTCCAGTTCAGGTCAAGAACCTTGGAAGAGGCCGCCGAGCTCTTGCCGTTATAAGTGATGGTATCGAACGAGACCTCCAGTTCGGTGGCGCCTTTGGGCGCCTGCAGGTGAAGGGCATACATATCCACCAGATCACGTTGCCATTCCAACTCCTGGCCAGCGGCCCTGATGTGCAGACCAGTGACATTCTGAATGGGGCCGGTAGGGCGGTGATTTCCGGGAATCCATTTCGGATAAACCAGGGTGACCGCGCCGGGAGTGACCGGCACCGTTACGGTGGAGTGAAGGATGTTGCGCGGAGCGTCAGTGGCATCCACGCGCAGGCGCTCATGAATAGTGTTCTGGGCGGTGGCGAGGGAACTCAAACAAAGAACTGCGAGATAAAAGGACGTCTTCATTCAGCATCTCCATTTCAAGGCCTGTAATGGTAACTCGCATGGTGGGTGCGAAACAAAATTGTCCGGACCGTGTTTGAGGCTTGAAGAAGTTTGTCCTTGCAGTACGCGCAGGTTCACAAGATTCGGGACGCGAAAGAGTAACTTGCGCAAATCGCCGTGTTCTGATGTCATAAGCAAAGTTTTTAATCCTTAGGATTGGGGAGCCTATCAATGAAGCGAACCGTATACACCAGGCTGGCCGTCTGTATTTTGCTGGTTGTAGGGATGTCAACCGCGTGGGCGCAATTGCCGCAGCCTTTCTCCGCAGACTTTACTGTCACTACCAAGAACGCCACAAAAGTGGGCGGGAAGATGTATTTTGCCATGCCCAAGATACGCATGGACATGACCTCCATGCCGGACAGCGCGCGCAACAGCCCCATGGGCGGAAACATGAGCATGATCATCGACAGCAGCACGCAGACCAGCTATATGCTGATGCCGCAGATGCAGATGTACATGGAGATGCATGGAGAATCCGGCCGTATGAATCCGGGCATGCGCAACCTGCAAAACCTGGGCAAGGGCTACTGTCTTGAGGGCTCCACCTGCAAAAAAGTGGGATCTGAAGTGGTCAATGGCCGTAGCTGCGATAAATATGAGATTACGGACAAGAACGGCAACAAGGGTACGGTGTGGGTTGATCAGAAGCTGAATTTCCCCATCAGGGCTATTGGTTCCGATGGCAGCCAGACGGATTTCACAAACATCAAGGAAGGCGCTCAGGATCCTGCGCTCTTCAAAGTGCCGCCGGGATACAAGCCATTTGATCCCCGGGCATTGCAGCAAAAGCCCCAGTAATTGAACCGGCGCCACAACACTTCAGCCTGCGCGGGAGGATGATTGCCAACTCTGATTAAATCGTCCACCCGCGTACAGGCAGCCGGGAACCTCCCCAAAACGATCGACGAATTCATCGGGCGGCTAAACAGCAGGGAATCCCGCATCAGCGTTGCTCATATGCGCAGTCCGGCAGGCTGGGAAGAACCTGGCCAGACGCCGGAGTTTGACGAGTACACGCTGGTTTTGCGCGGATGTTTGCGTGTGCGTCACAAAGCCGGAGAAACAGAGGTGCGCGCCGGCCAGGCCATCATTGCGCACGCCGGAGAGTGGATTCAGTACTACACTCCAGATGAGGCTACAGAGTATATAGCCATCTGTCTGCCTGCCTTCTCGCCCCACACGGTGCATCGAGACGAGAATCCATGATCACAGGTGACATGTTCCAGGTCCCAGATATGCAAAAGAATGCAGCAGCAAGGCTCTATCTTTCTTGATGTTATTTGCTAAAACTTGATTGTGCATGGGCTGAGCGATGGGCTACATTCTTAGCAGGCAATTTGGGTCCACCCTGGAGGACCTGTGAAACACTTCGTCTCACTTGCTCTGCTTACTGTTCTATTGGGAACTGTTGGATGTGTGGGCTACCGCGGAGGCACCAGCCCGTACTACACCAGTTATTACAACACCTACGATAGCTACCACCACTGCTACTACCATCGATCCTATCGCTCTTATTACGGTGGAAGTGGGAGCGGGTACGTGTCTGGAGGCGGTGGCGGCCACCGGCATCATGACGGCGGCAGTCATCACCATCATGACGGCGATCATCATCACGGTGGCGGGAGCCATCATCATGACCATCATTAAATAGCGGAGGTGTGATCGGGCAGGGTGCGGAAGAAACAGATTCAGACTGTTTGAGACAGCTCGGTCACTAGAGTTTTGAGATTGGCTTCGTCGGCGGGTGTTACGAATCCACTGAATTCAATTCCCATGCCTACGCCGGGATGAAAAGTAACGGTCTTTCCGGCGATGTTCACATCGGCCAACGGAGTCCTCACCAGCAGTACTACAGACGTCCCCGCAGGCAGCGGTGAAAAGGTATTGATATAACAGCCGCCCAGGCAGATGTCCGCCAGCGTTCCCCAATAGCCTGTCTTTGCATCTCCTACGCGGACTTCAACTCCGAGATCGCAGTTGTAACGGGGATGTTTTCTGGTTTCCTCATACCGCGCTTGCGCAGTGCCCATACCGGCCTCTTTCGAGGGCTCCTGATTAAGAGAATTGTTGCACCTTTCGCGACTGGGTAAAGTTACTTTTGTTCAGTTACCCGCTGCTGCAAACAGGGCGAAACCAACGCCTACCAGCAAAAACGGCCATTTCGCGAAGCTTTAACGCTGCTCCTGGCGCAGGCAAAGTTAGGCAAACCCAAGTAAAGATAGGTTGATTCGTGGCTAAGAATTGTTCCGAATGAGCTGCTTTGCGGAACTCTTCTCACCAGCTTGCGTTCGCACTTGTGGAAGGTCAATCCGCCGGGATGCAGAGGCGGACCAGCTTCCGGTCTTGCAGGTGATCGTCAAACCGAATGGATTGGAGGAGGCAAGTAATGAAACATCTTAAATATCTCTTACTGTTGGCGGCGTTACTGGCGGTTCCAGCGGTGCAATCGCACGCCCAGGTTTCCATTGGAGTTCAGATAGGGCCGACTTACGGTTTCTATCATGATCCACCGGTATGCGCGTACGGCTATTACCCGGACTATCCGTTTGCCTGCGCGCCTTACGGATACTGGGGTCCTGAATGGTTCGTCGGCGACGTATTCATCGGCGCCGGCCCGTGGGACCACTTCTATTACAGCCATCCCGAGTTTTATCGCGGCGGCCGCTGGGTACACCGGGACTTTGACGATCACGAACGGTTCGAGCGGTTCCATGACCGCGGCCGAGTTTACGTCGAGCCACGGCGCGATTTTCGCGACAATGATCATGGATTCAGAGACCGCGACGATCGCGGATTTAGGGATCGCGACCAGGGTTGGCATCGCGATGACAATGGATTCCGCGGGCGAGCAGAATTCCACGGCGACATGCGCGGCAGCGGCGCGATGGCTCATGCCGAAGTGCGGGGCGGTGGCGGCTCTGGACGCGGTGACTTCCACGGCGGCAGAGGTGGACGCCGCTAAAAGGAGAAGGAGCTTTTCAGCAATTGCGTGAAAGCGCAGAAGAGGCTGGCAGCCAAGTGCTGCCGGCCTTTTTGCTTTTTTCAGCAGTGAACTGGACAGTGTGGCCGCGGTACAGTAACTTTGATTCCGCAAATCCATTATGCGAAAAACTGGAATTTGCCTGGTCGTAGCGACCTATGCGCTGCTGCTCTACATGTCACTCGGAGCACCTTCGTACGCTCGCGCTCATCCTCATCTTGATCCGGTGCTTTTGGCTGAATACGCGAGGCCCTGGCCGGTGGCGCTGGCCTGCGCGCTGGCCTTGGCCGGCATCATGCTGGCCGTGGTGCCGCTCCGCCGTGGAGAACGCTGGGCATTCTGGACCTCACTGGCCATGATGTTGATCCTGCTGGGAACGCGATTGGCGACCGACCCTCGCTGCCTGGTGGTGCTGGATCCACACCAGCACGGCTGCCACACCTTCATGATTGCGATCCTTGTGGGAGTAATAGGACTGGCACTGAGCTGGCGAAAGCCGTGATACTGGCGCCGGCGCTCAGACTTTCCCGCTGCTGATCCGGGCGGAGACTTCATTCGCCACGAAAAATTTGCGGTTGGGGTTGCGAGCGAAGCGGCGATCCAGTTCGTAAGCCATGATCTCCAGAGGAATGCGTTCATAGCTCCCGCCGGTGAGGAATCCGCGAACGTAGAGTTCGGCAAAACGCTGGACGCCAAGCTGCCGATACTGCTCCACATGAACCAGCTCGTGAAACAGAAGCTGGTCGGAGAAAGGCCCGTGTGACACCACCACATCGCTGAAGGTGACAGCGGCCATGTGAGCAAAGTCTGGAAGATTAGAGAGACCCATGGATGCAAGACGAGGGTAAAACGGGGGATTCTGGATGCGCGCCCGTGTGAGGACGACCAGGCGAGTTCCCGCAAGCAATTTCGGCAAGAAAAAGGCCTTCATGGTTGCCAATTGCACGCCGGATAACGGAAAGCCCTGCGGCATAAAAGTTTGCCGCTGCTGGGTTATGTAGGCAGCAACCAGTCCGGCGGCCTCGGCCTGCTGCTCCGGCGTTAAGTTGATGTCCATGTGAATGCCTTTATTTCACCACAGGCTGCTGCCAAAATTCTTTGCCATTGGCCTGTTTACAATAGAAATCCTATGACGTCCATGCAGGAATTCACGTGTGAAATCTCCGGAATCACGAGCAATCATCCGGTCCACTGGTCTGTGATTCAGTGCGGAAGTTCAGAGCTCACGGTGATCAAATGGAACTCCGAAGCCCTGGCCGGGGTAGCAGTTTTATTGGTACCACGAAGTTCGCGGTCACGAACGTAACAAGCCGTTCGGTTCACTTACCCCGTTCTTCAACCCAACTGCGAAAAACTTATACCAAAGTATCGCCGATACCAAGGTGCAATTGTTTCTCCTCCACGCTTTTGGTGTGATTGCTTAGCCGCGAGGACCGCAACGAATCCGAAGACGTAACCCTGGCGGCTAAGGATGCTCTGCTCAATATGATCGACCATCTCGTCGCTCAGTACGGCTACAGTCGTGAGCACGCTTATTGCCTGACGAGCGTGGCCGTCGATCTGCGCATCAGCGAGCTTGTGGATGTCCCCAATGTGACGGTATCAGCTTTTCTTCCACTGGACATTTTTGTCTAAAGTGGTAGCTTTTCACAGCGCTTGAGTGTGACGACCAAAACCGACAGCGATCGCTTCCAGAGCGATGCCGCCAAGTATGCAGCCTACCTCGAAACTCCGGAAGGCCGGTTGCGCACAGATCTTGCATTTGCGAACCTGCAGGAATTTGTGGCGCCAGCCAAAAATAAAAACTCGTTGCGCGCATTGGACCTGGGATGCGGCACGGGGGCAATCGCCGTTCGCCTGGCGCGTCTTGGCCTTCACGTCACGCTGCTGGATTCTTCTCCGGCGATGCTCGATTTCGCAGAACGCGCCGCACAAGAAGTGGGAGTTGCAGAGAGGATCAAGGTGAAGCTCGGCGATGCCGGCCGAGCGGCGGATTTGTTTCCAACGGAATTGTTCGACGTGATTGTCTGCCACAACTCGTTGGAATATGTGGAGGATCCGGGCGCTGTGTTGTGCGGCGCTGCCCGTATGCTAAATTCATCGGCCATCCTGTCCGTCCTTGTGCGCAATCAGGCAGGCGAGGTCTTAAAGGCCGCGATTCAAGCCGGCGATCTGGCCGCGGCGGAGAACAACATTGGCGCGAAGTGGGGACAGGAGTCTCTGTACGGAGGCAGGGTGCGACTCTTCACGCCAGATGGGCTCGAAGCCACGCTGAAAAAGGCGTCATTGACGATGGCGGCGAAGCGGGGAGTGCGCGTGATTGCGGATTACCTGCCGGCACAGATTGCTCGCGACACCGACTATGAGCAAATCTTTGAACTGGAGCGCAAGCTGGGCAGGCTACCCGAGTTTGCTGCAGTCGCCCGCTACACGCACTGCCTGGCGCGCCGCTCAAATCCGGTGATGGAGTCTTGCGCGTGAACAATCTCACAATGCCGCTTCCATCGGTTGCAACCAGCACGGCGGCGGCTGGTACCGGCATCGCGCTCGGGCTCGGGCTCACGAATGAATGTAATCTGGCGTGCGCCTTCTGTTATCGCGATCCAAATCGCACCGACCGTCTGTCGCTGGATCAAGTGAAGTCAGTCATGGAACGCCTGCCGGTCCGCTCGGTGAATCTGGGTACGGGTGAGAACGGCATGCACCCGGATTTCAAGACAATCCTGGCCTATTTGCGAACACAACCGGCAAAACTCACCATCACTTCCAACGGCCGCAGCATAGCTGTTTTAGAAGACAGCGAATTGCGCGCCTTCCACGATGTCGAGTTCTCTCTCGATTACCCGAATGAAGCCGAACAGGATGCGCAGCGCGGAGCCGGCAATTGGGCCCTCATCCATCAGCAAGCGGAGCGTTGCGTGAGGCTGGGCGTGCCCGTAACCATGATCGCGGTCATGATGAAGTCGAACTACTTACGTCTGGCGGAGGTGGCGCGAGTGGCCAAAGAGTTTAATGCTCCATTGCGAGTGAACGTATACCAGTCGGTGCGTTCTGACCTGTACGCGCTCACGTATGACGAGTATTGGGAAGGCTTCCGGAATTTATTTGAGAAGACAGATGTAATTGCCATCGGCGAGCCGTTGGTGCGGGCGATGGCGGGCCTTCCGCCACTCGCTGGAGGATGTGGCGCCAGCACAGTGCGAGTCACACCTCGAGCCACCACACAGCCGTGCGTCTATTGGCCAGGATCAGGTGAGCCGCTTTCGGACTTGGTGGAAACAGGTACGGAGATACTGGATTCTGCTGCCTTCGAACTGGCGCGCACACTTCCTGAGGTGTGCCAAGCCTGCGCGTTCCGTGACTCATGCCACGGAGGATGTGCTGGGCGCCGCCGCTTGCAGGGCACGCTGGCACAGCCTGACTACTATTGTCCGATCATTCGCGGGCAAAGCCACAAGTTGAAGATCCGCGTGGCTGCAACCCGTGACCTGCCCAAGCTGAGTAGTTCCTGCACTACCATAGTCATAGCGCGGGAAGCGGATTCCTAAAAAAGCAGTTACCTCTTATTGTGCATTCACCCAGGTATCTGAACCGTTCACCTTTACGGCTACATCTGTAAAAGTGAGGCTGAAAGGCTTGCCGTCGGCTGTACCACGGTGATCGGTTGAAACAAGGAGAGGGCCGGCTTTCTTGTACCCCGCCCATGTGGCAATCACCTCACCCGGCTTTGCGTTTCCACCGTGACGAAAGTCGAGCACCTGTACGCGGTTGTCAGGGCCGACGTACAGCGTCCACGTATCGCCTGGAGTATAGCCGCCGACTTCCGAGGGGTACTTCACGACGACCTGCTCGGCGGAACCCTTGCCGATTGGCAGTTTCTGCTTGCCGCCGTCGGTTATGTTGGCGCTGGTGTCCCAGCAGGTATGGAAGGGGAAGACCAGCCAATACTGATCGTTGACGAAACCCGGATCGATTTCCTTCTGGACATTCTCCGGCTGGCTGCTGAGCTGCGAACGCACGTATGTAACCTTCACCGGCTTGCCATCCTTGTCTTTTCCTTCGTAGGTGACCCGGTTGGCCTTGGGCTCCCAGGTCCACGTCCGCGAGAGCTTGAAGACGGGAATGTTGAAGGTGTAGCGGATCGCGTCAATTTGCCCCCACGAATCAAGGCCATAGGCCTTGGCGATTTTTTCTGCGGCGGGCGGGCAATTCTGCGCCCAACAGGTTGCGCCGAGAAGCAGCATGGCGACGACCAGAAGACCAGTCTTTGTTACACGGTTCGAACTTGTCATTGAGAGTTCCTCTTCAGAAAGTTGGATGCATACACATTGCAATTAGGCCAGAAACGCGGACACGAGGCTATTGGACGAAGGTATTGGGTGATACGAAGGTACGGAGTTGAGCCATTTTGGAGTTTTTGAACGATGGCTGAACGCAAGGTCTCTCCGATTTACCCCCGCTGGCGCGTAGGTAAACTCTCAGGATGACGAGCTGTTTTTGCGAAACGGCGCAGCCCGATAATGGCGCCAGCTGCTGCAATGGCTGCGTATTCCAGCAGCATGACCCAGCCGGGCGCTATCCATGGTTGTCCCAGCGTGCGCAGATGCCAGACGTAGTAAGTAGGGATGATGCTCACTGTCCAGATGATAAGCGGCACAGTCGAGACAGAGCGCAGGAAGGGCAGCAGCCAGAGCAGGTACCAGGGATAAACCACCGGCGCACACAAGAGTGATGCGGCCATCGGCCAGGCAAATGCATCTGAAGACCACGCCGCAGATTTTCTTCTCAGCCAGACTGCGGTAACAAAGCCGACGAGCAATACCAACGCGACCACGATTTGCGGAGACCAGACTCCTTCCAGCATTGCAAACACCGGATCATTAAAACGGAAACTCTGCACGTAAGTCCCGAGTGAACCTGCAGGAATCCGCCTGCCTTCGAGATAGGGCAAATAGAGCAGGCCAAAGACACACACTGCCAGCAAAGCATCGCGAATACGCAGACGCCGCCAGTAAAGAGGCGCCAGCACAATGGGAAGGAACTTGACGGCAACCGCGAGCGCAAACGCTACCGCTGCAACCGCGCGCCACCTTCGCCAGATCGCGGCCACGGATACCAACAACAGCAGCGCGCCGAGAATATCGATGTGGCCGCTGCCTGCCACCTCCGTGGCCAGCAGTGGGTTCCAGGCATAAGCCAGGATCCAGTGCGCCGCCTGCCCGCTGCGGCGCAAGACATCGAGCAAAACTAAAACAATGGCAAAATTGCAGAGCACAAAGGCTACTTTCAGCGCAAAGACAGATTCGTGGATCGCGGTTACGGCGCGGAAGAAAATTTGAGCGCCGGCTGGATATGGGCTCGGCATACCGGGGTTGTTCAGGGCGCGGGTCTCGGTCGTATGCAGTCCGGCGAGCGCAGGGTCGCTGGGCACCAGGATGTACGGGTTGTAGCCGAGCCGCTGAACGCGGCCATCCCAGACATAGCGATGGATATCGTCATCTGGTCCCGGAGGCCGTACCAGGAATAGAACATGCCACACAGCGGCCAGTGCGAGCCCGATGGCGATGGCGCGCTTCGGCAAACTTGGCGTGGAGAACAGCTCCCGCACGGCGAGAAGGTAGGCGATGCCCGCGGCCCCGAGCAGAATGATGAAAGAGGGATCAGCTTGGCCGTTGAATTTTCGGGAGCAGATGGCCAGCGTCAAAAGCAGGATGGCGCCGAGCGCGTAGATCCTGCGCGCTGGCATGAGTTTCACTGCGTCGCCACCGGCAGTCGCAACCTGGCGACTGTTTCGTTCCACTCCTCGAACCAGGCGGCAGTTCGTGGCGCCTTCTCCGGAGCAAGTCGCAGTTCCGCAGCGAGTTGAATTAAGTCGCCGGCCACATCAATATCGTAGAAAGGTTGAGTGAGGCTGGTGGAGAGTTCAATCGTCCGGGCGCGCGCCAGCAAATTTTCCAGCGCGCTTCTGGTTCCCATACCGTCATTTTCGAAGAGCGTAGGATAGACGGCGGTCGCTCCCACGAGATAATAGCCACCGTCGTGTGTGGGGCCGATCACAACGTCGTGCGCAGCGAGAGTTTGAAAAGCGTTTTCCAGAACGGCCGCCGGAAGATGCGGGCTATCGCTGTTGAACGCGATCACGTGGTGGTGACCACTCGCAGCAAAATGGGCAAAAACTGATGTGAGTCCGGCTGCAAGACCTTCACCTTTCTGAGCTACGATCTGCGCGGCATTACCCAGTAAGCGCGCGAGTTCTTCCACGTCCCGGCCGGGACACATAAGTGCAACCCTTACCCCGCGCAAAGACAGTGCCAGCGCTACCGTATCCTGCAAAAGACTTGAGTAGAGTGCGGTGACCGCCGGAAGAGGAAGGTTTGGAGCCAGCCGAGTCTTCACTGTGCCCGGCTTTGGGGCTTTAGCCATAATGACCAGCGTACGTTGTATGGCGGTTTCGCTGGGGGGGACCATGGGAGCTATCGTCTAATAATCACGCCGGCTGCGGTGTTCCCGAGCTTCGACGCCGAAAATAATAGCCTACTATGCGGCTGAGGATGAACCACGTTGCTCCAATCGTGCCCTTGACCGTACCGCTGATTTTCGATTTCCCAATGCGCGGATAATAACTCACCGGGACTTCAACAATGCGAAATCCGGCGAGGGCCCCTTTTAAAATCATTTCCACCGCCCAGCCGTAGGTGGTCTCTTTGAGGGCGAGTCCGCGCAGGACATCTGCGCGCGCGGCGCGGAACGGACCCAGGTCGCTGATCTTCAGGCCATACAGCAGGTTGATCAGCGCAGCCGCGAGGCGGTTGCCGAACGCGGAATGCCAGGGCAAAGCACCGGGAATGCGCTTCGATCCAAGGCGCGCGCCGAGCGTTATGTCAGCCCGGTCATCGATGATCGGGGCCAGCAGCATCGGCAACTCAGAAGGGCGGTCACTGTAGTCGCCGTCGAGGAAGACGATAATGTCAGGAGCATTCGCATGAGCGAGTCCAGTCAGGCAGGCGCGTCCGTATCCGCGGCGCGGCTCCTGCAGAACGCGAGCCCCCAGCTTGCGAGCGATCTCGGCAGTGCCATCATTTGAATTGCTATCAACCACAATGATCTCAGTGACGAGATCGGCGGGAAGTTCGGAGAGCACGCGCCCAATGGCTTGTGCTTCGTTATGCGTTGGAATAATGACCGACACGCGCATGGGTCTGGTTGAATTTACCACCACGGAGAGTCGGGCCGCCGTCTTGAGAGCAAGGCGTCGACGCCCCAGGTGCGACCTGCCCGGCCAATAGCAAGCCCAAGCGATGCAAGCATGGGAACCAGCAACTCCCATATCCAGGATGTGCCCCACTCTGAAACCCAAAGGCTGGTGAGGAACAGGAACGCCACAAAGGCCACCGGCCGTGTAAGCAAGCCGATTACCAGCAGAATTCCCAGCGAGATCTCTGTCATCGCTTGCAGGGGAGCAGCTATCGAGGCATGGCTCGCCGCAAGCCCAATCACCGATTTCCACGCGGCCGGCGAGTGACCCATTTTGATGTAATAGTTAATCACGCCTGCATAACCCGCCGGGGTGTAGGCGCCTTTTCCCAGATTCTCAAAGAAGACCCACAAGAACATGGCGCCTATGGTCAGCCGAACCAGTGCCAGCCCCTTAGCCGCATACAGCCCGCTATCCGTGCTGGTTGCTTCTTGTGCTCTGTTTACGTTCGTCGTCATCAGTGACCTCATTCTCAGAATGGAGAGACCCAATTCTAAACTGTCGGTTCCTCTATCAACTATTGGCGTTCGGGAACGGCGCTCTCACTCCTCTCAGAGGAGAAGCCGCTGGCGAGCAGATCAGGGTTGACGCCCTCAATGAGCCATTCGAGGAGTTCGTAATCTGCGAACACGCCTTCCAGAGCGAATGGGTCTTGATTGAGGTAGGAGATCGCTTCCTCTCTGCGGGCCGCGTTGTAGACAAATAGCCCTCCCTCATCGTCTGCAAGAGGACCGGCCAGGGCCAATTTGCCAGCACTCTTAAGTGTCCGGTCATACTCCCAGTGCGCCGGGCGAACGGTGGCGAGTTTTGATTTGTCAGCGGCGTATTTCGCGTAGTTCGCAAACAACCGCATTTGCGTATTTTTGCCGCGCTGGTCGGCAGATCGATTTGCTTTGATGAGAAGATCGAGATTCGCTCCGCGAAGACGCCATTCGGTGATCTCGTAACCGCTCAATGCGTCTGCAAGAGTGAAAGGGTCTTCCTGCGCAAAGGCCAGCGCTTGGTCTCTCGAAATGGCTTCGTAGACAAAGAGCAAACCGATTCGTCGGCCCTGATCATCCGTGAGGGGGCCGCCGATCGCGAGCTTGCATCGTTCCCGCAGTCGATCCGCGTATGCGAAGTGAGCCGTACGGGAATTGGCGATCTTGTCCAAGTCTCGGTACTTGGCATAGTTGATGAACTTCATGGAGCGA
>Ga0126371_10004497_pt1 | contig 12291 bp, 8 predicted proteins | sample PanSoiMetaPlot_4_FD_110145 | JGI IMG/M metagenome (GOLD analysis project Ga0126371, IMG submission 110145) | Tropical forest soil microbial communities from Panama - MetaG Plot_4 | ecosystem: Environmental > Terrestrial > Soil > Tropical forest > Bulk soil | place: Panama | collected 2016-02-17
CGATCCCTGGGAAGTTTCTGCTGTCTTGTATTCGCCGCAACTCAGCTTCACGCCCAAGATCAAATCTTCTTCAACGCGAAAGTGTTCACCGCCGACCCCGAGCATCCCTATGCTGAGGCTGTCGCTATCCGCGGCGACAAAATCCTTGCCGTCGGCAATCTACCCGAAGTCTCGAAGGCCGCCCCCGCCGCCACTCAGACCGACCTCGAGGGAAAAAGCCTCTTCCCCGGGTTCATCGATTCCCACAGCCACACTATCGATGGAGGCTTCAATCTCATCAACGCTGATGCTACCGAGAAGGTCGACACGTTCGAAGAGCTGCAGGCCTTTGTCGCCGACGCTAGGAAGAGCGGACGCGGCATGCACGGCGACATCCTCGAGATCTTGGGGCTTCCGCTGAAGTTCTGGTCACGCACCGACACACTGAACCAAGACTTCAGCACCGGCGCTTACGAAAAACAAGCCCTCATCTTCCGCGGCATGGATGGGCACACCGCTTGGGCCAACCATGCGATGCTCCAGCGAGCCGGCATTACCGCTGACTATCTCAAGACCCTCAACGCCGACCAGCGCAGCTACTTCGGGTACGACAAAGATATGCAGCCCAACGGATTCCTCGTCGACGCTGGCCAGCATAAAGTCGACCGCCTTATGCCGCCGCCCACCGACGCAGAAATCCTCGCTGCCGGACGCGCCGCCCTCAAATACAACTACAGCCTGGGTATCACAGCCTGGCTCGAGCCCAGCGCTCCCGAATCAACGCTGAAAGCCTACAAAATGCTCAATGAACGAGGCGAGTTGAACAACGAAGTTGTCGCCTTCCCCAAAGTCCTCTCTAAAGATCCACCCGCGGAACTTAACTTCGTGCACATGCAACAGGAAACCTACGGAAACATTCCGCATTTGCACATCACGGGCATCAAGATCTTCGCCGACGGCGTCGCTGAATTCCCGTCTCAAACCGCCCACCTCACCAAGCCCTACAAGAACTCCGGACGCAACGGCGAACTGCTATACGATCAAAAGGCCTTCAATCAACTATGCATCGCCGCTGACAAGGAAGGACTCATTATCCACGTCCATGCCATCGGAGACGGTGCGGTCAAGTCCGCACTTGACGGTATCGCCGCCGCGCGTACCGCCAACGGAGATTCTCATCTGCCCCACACGCTTACTCACGAGCAATTTATCCGCCCCGAAGATTTCCCCCGCTTCCGCGAACTAGGCGTCATCAGTGCCTTTCAGCTCTATTGGGCTGAAGGCTCCAATGACACCATCGAAATCCTCAAGCCTTATGTCGATCCCGGTATCTACAAATGGCAATACCCCGCGCGCTCGATCTTGGATAACGGCGGGATCATCTCTGGCGCAAGTGATTGGCCAGTCTCCACTGCAAACATCTTCCGAGCCATATACAAAGCTGAGACAAGGAAGGGAAATGAAGGCATCCTCGACGCCACCGAGTCGATGCCCCGCGAGGCGATGTTCTACGCCTACACGCGCAACTCCGCCAAGGCCTTGAATCTTGATTCGATCGGAGTAATCGCACCCGGCAAGCGCGCAGATTTGGTGCTCTTGGACCGCGATGTTCTGACAATCAGCCCCGACGAGATGGAAGCGACAAAAGTACTCTGGACAATGGTCGCGGGCAGAACCGTCTACAAGGCCAAGTAGCAGCGATTCTCGTGTCGGGACGGCCGCCTTCGGCCGTCCAGCGAACGCGAAGCCAAGCTTTGCCCCGCGGTCCTACTTACCTTTGATCCGGCTGATAAATAGCTGCAGGAAGCGCTCCGCGTCGGACGCGGTACATACCTTCGCGTTCGATTTCAATTCGACGACGCCTTCGATTTCGTAGTGGTCTCCGTGCAGAACGTTATTTTCGTTGGAGCCCATGCGGTTGGCCACCGTTTCTCCGCGTGTAAACTCTCCCTTGGTTTCAACGTCGACATGCATCGCTTTTAGCGTCACGAGGCTTGGATCGATCACCGTCGCGACTGCCAGCGGATCGTACATTGCCGCTCCGGAATAGCCACTTTTCTCCGAGCGGGTCAGATACCAGTCTGCGAGTTTAGAGATAAAGTCGCTCTCGGGCCCGTGCAGTGCCTGTAGTTGCGCCAAATGGGTTCGCGTGATCAGCGTGCGCTCGCCAACGTCCGAACCGATCATGGTGACGAGCCATCCGGCATTGAAGACGATCGACGCGGCTTCGGGGTCCCCATAGATGTTTGCCTCAGCCGCGCCGTCCACATTGCCGCCGCTAATGGATCCACCCATGATTACGATGTCCTTCACAAGCGGAACAATCGACGGATCCTTCGAGACCGCCAGCGCGATATTCGTGAGCGGGCCAACCGGGATCAGGGTGATCTCGTGCGGATATTTATGCACCAATTCGATGATGAGATCCGGCCCGAAGCGCGAGTCGGCCTTGCATTTGGACGCAGGCAGTTCCACTCCCGCCAGCCCATTTTTGCCGTGCCAGAACTGAGCCGTGATCAGCCTTTGATTCAGCGGATGTTGTGCGCCGGCGGCAACCGCCACATCACATCGTCCGGCAAGGGACACGATTTTTAATGCGTTCTCGAGTCCTTGCCAGCCTTCGACATTTCCTGGAACTACTGTAAGAGCTTCGACCTTTAACTCCGGCGAATTGAGAGCAAGCAGGATCGCCATCGCATCGTCGATGCCAGGATCGGTGTCAATGATGACTCGCTGGGACGACTGCGCCAGGCCATCGGCGACAAATAGCTGGAGGGCAAGAATTATCAAAAATGAAACGCAGTGCTTCACGGGCAAGGGTCCTTGATGTGGGATGTGAAACAACGAATCTTACAGCAGCATGCCCGCGATGGAAGCAGACATCAGATTTGCCATCGTGCCGGCTAGCATAGCGCGGAAACCAAGGCGCGCCAATTCACCGCGCTTATTCGGGGCCAGCGCGCCGATCCCGCCGATTTGAATCCCGATTGAACTCAGATTAGCAAACCCACAAAGCGCAAATGTGGCGATCGTGAAAGAGCGTGGATCGAGCGTCGCTTTCTGCGGACCCAGGATCGTGAAGGCAACAAGTTCATTCAGTACCATTCGTGTGCCGAGCAGATTTCCAACCGCAGGACAATCACGCCACGGAATCCCGATCAACCATGCCACCGGGGAAAAGAGCACCCCGAAAATGCTCTCCAGACTCGTCGGAAACCAGGCAACGTGGCGATGAATACCGCCGAGAATGCCATCGAGGAGCGCAACCAGTGCGAGGAACGCAATCAGCATGGCACCAATGTTCAACGCCATGTGCAGGCCATCTCCCGTGCCACGCGCAATCGCCCCGAGCAGGTTTTCGTGACGCTCTTTTTCGGTCTCGTCCTCACTCATCACAACGCGTCCGGCAGTTTTCGGTTCTTCGGTTTCCGGCACGAGCATCTTCGAAATAAGGATCGTGCCCGGAGCGGTCATAATGACGGCACTCAGCACGTGGCGGGGTTCAGCACCATAAGCAAAATAGGCCGCCATGATGGATCCTGAAACATGTGCCATGCCACTGGTCATCACGGTCATGAGTTCCGACCGAGTGAGTTCGGGCAGAAATGGCCGGATGGTCACAGGAGCTTCGGTCTGTCCCATGAAGATGCTGGCTGCCACATTCATCGACTCGGCACCGCTTGCGCCCATAATGCGAGTCATAGCCCAAGCTGCGATTCGGATAATGAACTGCATAATCCCGTAGTGATAAAGGATCGCGAAGAGCGCACATATGAAGATCACGGTGGGCAGCACCTGAAATGCGAAGATGAACCCGATGCTCGACCCACGCTGGCCCAGCGGGCCGAATACAAACTCTGAACCGACATAGGAGTAGCTGAGAACGCGATTCGCCGCGTCACCGGCTGCCTGGAAGATTCGCCTCCCTAGGTCAACCCGCAACACAAAGATCGCAAACGTGATTTGTAGACCTAGGCCCCATGCCACCGTTTTCAAACGGATCGCACGGCGGTTGGTGGAGAAGATGTACGCAAGACCGAGTAAAGTGATAAGCCCCAGAACACCCGTGAATTTCTGCATCAGGGTTGGTCTCCGGACTTCTGGATAACTCTGTGAATCAGCGGCCGCTTCGGAGGAACGGCATCGCCGATCTGAATGCTCCTGGTAATCAGGCTTGCAGCCTCTTGGGCGCGCGCCGGGGAATTGTAATGAATCGTTGCCAGCGGTTCTTGCGCGCTCACCTGATCCCCAACTTTCTTGTGCAGAACGATTCCAACTGCGGGATCGACCGAATCCTCTTTGCGCTCACGTCCACCGCCGAGAATCACACAAGCAGTACCGATCTGCTCACATTGCATGGAAGATATGAAACCCGCTGTCGGACTGACAACATGCTTTGTGCTTTTCGCCTGGGGGAGTTGGCTCGTGTCATCAATCGCCCGCACATCTCCACCCTGAAGTTGAATCATCTGCCTAAACTTCTCAAGTGCTTTGCCAGACGAAATCAGTTGCGCACTGAGCTGTGTGCCTTCCGCAACGCTCTTTGAAACGCCTCCAAGATGCAACATCCAGCCGGCAAGATGCAGGCATAGCTCACGCAAGTCCTCTGGCCCGCGACCCCGCAGGATTTCTATCACTTCGATCACCTCCAACGCATTCCCGATCATTTTCCCAAGCGGCTGATCCATATCAGTGATCAGAGCCACAACCTGCTTCCCCATCCGCTCGCCTGTTTCCACCATAAGCTCGGCCAGAAAAGCAGCATCCTTCTCCTTTTTCATGAAGGCGCCGGATCCGGTCTTTACATCGAGTACTAGCGCATCGATACCCTCGGCTAATTTCTTGCTCATGATGGACGCGCAGATCAGGTAAGGGCTCTCCACCGTGCCGGTGACGTCGCGGAGTGCATACAGTTTCCGGTCAGCCGGCGCAATTTCGGGCGTCTGGCCGATCATTGCGCATCCGCTGGTTTCAAGCACGCGCCGGAACTCAGCCACAGCAAGGTTTACGTTGAAACCCGGAATCGCTTCGAGCTTATCCAGAGTGCCGCCTGTGTGGCCCAGGCCCCGCCCGCTGATCATCGGCACTGCGACACCCGCCGTGGCCAGCAAAGGAGCAAGGACCAGGGAAGTTTTGTCTCCAACCCCTCCGGTGGAATGCTTATCGACTTTCCTCTGCGGCAGCGAGGAAAAATCGAGGACTTCACCCGAATGCAACATCGCATCCGTCAAGGCGGCAGTCTCAGCCCGTGTCATCCCGCGCAACACGACTGCCATCAGCCAAGCGGAAACCTGATAATCAGGTACGTCGCCTACCGTGTAGGCATGCACCAGGCCATTGATTTCCTCACAGCTCAGCTCACGGCCATCTCTCTTATTTCGGATGACGTCAATAGCACGGAATTTAAATGGGGCCGATCCTCGGTCCGTCACTCGAAGCGGAATCCTTCCGGAAGAAGTTCTTTAATGTGTGCCTGCTTGGAGCCGTCCGTGCCCTGAAAGAACACGGTCGCGTCCGGGCCAAACTCATAAATCACCTGCCGGCACGCGCCACAGGGAGAACAGGCGATACCGTGATCGTTCGTAACGGCGACAGCCTGAATCTCAATCTTCGGACCAAGTTCAGCAACGGCGGTGAAGATCGCTGTACGCTCTGCGCAGTTGCTCATTCCGTACGAGGCATTCTCGACGTTGCAACCAGAAAAGATCTTTCCATTGGTCAGCAGGATCGCCGCGCCGACCCGAAACTTTGAATAGGGAGCATGTGCGTTCTTCATGACTCGCGTGGCCGCCCGCTCCAACTTCTTGCGGACAGCCATGGACGCCTTAATCTGAGGCATATTCGATGAATTTCCTAAGTAGCTGTCAATCTCTTGGCATTGCCCAAATCGTGCGACATTTTAAACCCTCGGCTGCGTTTCTACGACGGGTCTTTCCTTTTCAAAGGGGAAGCGGCTTGCTCGCGCGGAAAACTGTACGTGCCGTACAATTACATTCTGGCTTGATGCTCCCAGAATCTCACGCAAGCCATGACTTCTATGGTGGGTGATCGAACCCAAATTGCACGACGTCATGACTCGATAGCGACTCAAGATCGGGACGCACCTCGTGTAATCGCCTCCCTCCACGGGCGCCCGCTTCTGCCGAATTCTGGCCTTCCACTCGATCTGAACTGGGTGCGGAACGCCCGCGTAAACACCAGCGCTGTTGAACGCCGGGTTCAATCACAGGTGGCGCGACGAACTGTAAAGAAAGAGTTTCAGGCGGCGTGGCTTTTGCGGGCGATCACCTGCATGGACCTGACCACGCTGTCTGGAGACGACACGGAAGAACGGGTACGCCGCTTGTGCGCCAAGGCCAAACAGCCGGTTCAACAGGAATTGGTAACAAAACTTGGCATCGAGGAGCTCGGCATCAAAGTCGCCGCGGTATGCGTGTACCACACTTTTGTCGAAACCGCTCTCCAAGCACTCGCGGGGAGCGGAATTCATGTGGCCGCGGTTTCAACTGGATTTCCCGCGGGACTCTCTCCCCTGACAGAACGTGTAGCTGAAATCCGTAGATCGGTAGAGGCCGGAGCCCACGAGATTGATGTGGTCATTACGCGTGCGCACGTTTTCGGCGGCGAGTGGCAGGCACTTTATGACGAGGTGGCTGCCTTCAGGCAGGTGTGCGGTCAGGCGCACATGAAAGTCATCTTGGGCACAGGCGATCTGCAGGTTCTCCGCAATGTCGCGCGCGCCAGCCTGGTTGCCATGATGGCGGGCGCCGACTTCATCAAGACCTCAACTGGGAAAGAGAATGTGAACGCCACGCTCCCGGTCAGCCTGGTGATGGTTCGCGCCATACGCGAATACGCGCAGCAGACCGGCATGGCCGTTGGATTCAAGCCCGCCGGTGGCATTCGGACGGCGAAACAATCGCTGGACTGGCTTGCGCTCATGAAAGAGGAACTTGGTGATTCGTGGTTGCGTGCGGAGATGTTACGTTTCGGCGCCAGTGGACTTTTGGGTGACATCGAACGGCAACTGGAACATTACGCCACCGGACGATACTCCGCCGAGTACCGTCACCCAATCGCCTGACAAGATTCGCCAACAGGAAAGATCGAACCGATGAGCATCGCAGAAAAGTTCGTCAGCATGGAGTACGGCCCAGCGCCGGAAGATCCGAAAGAAGCGCAACTCTGGCTGGATCGCCACGGCCGCAAATTCAGCCATTTCATCGGCGGAGAATGGCATACTCCGGAGGCGGGAGAATATTTCGACACTGTCGATCCTTCGACTGGTGACAAGTTGGCGAGCGTCGCTCAAGGCAGTTCAGCGGACATCGACGCAGCAGTCCGCGCTGCACAAGCAGCTTCTCCGAACTGGCGTGCTCTGAAGCCTCACCTGCGCGCTCGTTATCTGTATAACCTTGCCCGTCTCGTGCAAAAACACTCTCGACTTCTTGCCGTGCTCGAAACCATGGACAATGGCAAGCCCATTCGCGAAAGCCGCGATATCGATATTCCACTCGTGGCTCGCCACTTCTACTACCATGCGGGATGGGCGCAACTGCTGAATCAGGAGTTTCCGGAGCACGAACCCTGCGGGGTGGTTGGCCAGATCATTCCATGGAATTTCCCTCTGCTGATGCTGGCCTGGAAAATTGCGCCTGCGCTTGCAACTGGCAACACCGTGGTACTCAAGCCCGCCGAGTTCACACCTCTCACCGCCCTAGCGTTCGCGGGCCTTTGTCAGGAAGCAGGTGTCCCCGCCGGAGTCGTCAACATCGTTACGGGTGACGGATCGACCGGCGAGGCTTTGGTGAAGCATCCCGACGTCGACAAGATCGCGTTTACTGGTTCGACCGAGGTGGGGCGAGCCATCCGCGCAGCGACCGCCTCCAGCCACAAGCGCCTTTCTCTCGAACTCGGCGGCAAGTCGCCGTTCATCGTTTTCGACGATGCCGATCTTGACAGCGCCGTCGAAGGCCTGGTCGATGGAATCTGGTTCAATCAGGGCCAGGTCTGCTGCGCAGGATCGCGCCTGCTCATGCACGAAAGCATCGCAGAAGTGCTCCTTTCGAAAATTCGCGATCGGATGAACACGCTGCGTATCGGGCCGCCACTCGACAAGGCAATCGATATCGGCGCCATCGTCGCCCGCGTGCAATTGGAACGAATCGAGCGCATGGTGGCTCAGGGAATAGCGGAGGGCGCCACCTGCTGGCAGCCGCAAGTGGTACTCCCATCCCGTGGTTTTTATTTCCCGCCAACAATTCTTAGCAATGTGCATCCGACGTCGATCGTCGCGCAGCAAGAGATCTTCGGTCCGGTACTCGCCGCAATGACCTTCCGCACTCCGAAGGAGGCCGTTGAGCTTGCAAACAATACAGTCTATGGACTCGCTTCGTGTGTCTGGAGCGAGAACATCAATGTCGCGTTGCACGTCGCTGCACAGATCAAAGCAGGCGTGGTCTGGGTGAACTGCACCAATCTTTTCGATGCCGCCTGCGGTTTTGGTGGATATCGAGAAAGCGGCTATGGCCGCGAAGGCGGACGCGAAGGCCTGCTCGAATACATGGAGCCCAAATGGTTCAAGCGAGCGCCCAAGCTGGCCGCGGCTCTTGCGCCCCCGCACTCGGAATCGCAAGAAATGGCAGATTCAAGTCCTCCGTTGATTGACCGCACTGTCAAGCTCTACATCGGCGGCAAACAGGCGCGGCCTGATTCTGGCTACAGCATGGAGGTGCGTTCGCGCGACGGCACATTGCTAGGCGAGGCATCTCTCGGAAATCGCAAAGACATTCGCAATGCAGTCGAAGCGGCTCGCAAAGCCGAAAGCTGGGCAAAAGCGACAGCTCACAATCGTGCCCAGGTCCTCTACTATTGCGCGGAAAACCTGGCCCTTCGCAGTGAGGAAATCGCACGCCGGCTTGCTTCTGCAGTCGGAGCAGAGCAGGCAAAACGAGAAGTGGAACTTGGAATTGAGCGCATCTTTTCTTATGCTGCGTGGGCCGACAAGTTTGACGGCGCGGTTCACAATCCTCCGTTCCGCAACATTTCCATTGCGATGAACGAACGGATTGGCACCGTGGGAGTGATCTGTCCATCAGAGACGCCTCTTCTCGGATTTCTCTCATTGGCGATGCCGCTTCTTGCGGCCGGGAACACCGTGATTGCGGTTCCCTCTGAGAGATATCCGCTGATCGCGGCGGATCTCTATCAACTCTTTGATACGAGCGATCTACCCGGGGGGGCGATCAACATCGTCACCGGATATGTCTCACAACTGCTCAAACCGCTGGCCGAACATGATGACATTGACGCAATCTGGTGCTACGGCGACGACGCGACAGTAGCGTCCGCCAATGCAATGTCGACGGGGAACCTCAAGCAGGTCTGGACCAACGAGGGCCGCGCGATCGACTGGTTCGATCCCAGCATTGCCGAGGGCCGATGGTTTCTGGAACACGCCACTCAGGTCAAGAACATCTGGGTTCCCTACGGAGAGTAATCTGACCGATTGATTTTTCCACCCAAGCAGGACTAGCATACCCGCAGTTTTCATTCGCCCGGCATCATTTCTCTTTGCAAAGTCCAAGTTGACCAAGGAGGACCCCCAAATGGGCATCGCTGTCTCGCCGCAAATCCATCCGCATGTAGCAGAATTCATCGACAAACCGCGAAAGATGTTAATCAACGGACAGTGGGTAAACGCCGCGTCCGGCAAGACTTTTCCAACCTACAACCCGGCCACCGGCGAAGTTCTCGCACAGGTCGCAGAAGGCGATCGTGAGGATATCGAACAGGCCGTAAGAGCGGCACGGAACGCTTTTGACAATGGGCCTTGGCGCCGAATGACTGTTTCTGAGCGCGGACGCCTGGTCTGGAAGTTGGCCGACCTGCTGGAACAGCACATCGAGGAGTTCGCCTACCTTGAAAGCCTTGATAACGGCAAGCCATTGACCATCGCCAAGGCGGCCGATGTCCCGCTCGCCGTTGATCTCTTCCGCTACATGGCAGGATGGGCCACCAAAATCGAAGGCAACACGATTCCGATCTCCGTTCCCTACACACCGAGCGCCAGGTATTTCGCCTACACCTTGCGCGAGCCGGTCGGCGTGGTTGGGCAAATCATTCCCTGGAACTTCCCGCTGCTGATGGCTGCATGGAAACTCGGCCCGGCGCTGGCCACCGGCTGCACCGTCGTGCTTAAGCCCGCAGAGCAGACCCCACTCTCGGCCCTTCTCCTGGGCGAACTGATCATGGAAGCAGGCTTCCCCGAAGGTGTCGTGAATATTGTTCCGGGTTATGGCGAGACTGCCGGAGCTGCTCTGGCCGCGCATCCTGACGTCGACAAGGTCGCATTTACCGGATCGACGGAAGTCGGCAAACTGATCGTCCAGGCCGCCGCGGGCAATCTGAAGAAGGTGTCTCTGGAACTCGGCGGAAAATCTCCAAACGTGGTCTTCAAGGATGCCGATCTCGAAACTGCGATTCCCGGCTCGGCCAGCGCCATCTTCTTCAATCACGGGCAATGCTGTTGCGCCGGATCGCGTCTGTACGTGGAAAAATCCGTCTACGATCGCGTGGTGGAAGGCGTCGCCGACTTTGCGAAGAAGATCAAAGTCGGATCTGGCCTTGAACCCGGGACGCAAATGGGGCCACTTGTATCCGAAGAGCAACTGAATCGCGTTTGCGGATATCTCGAGTCGGGATTTTCGGAGGGCGCGAAGGCAGTCACCGGCGGCCACAAGGCCGGGGAACACGGATATTTTGTTGAGCCGACAGTTCTGGTCAACACAAACGAAGATATGAAGGTGGTGCAGGAAGAAATCTTCGGTCCGGTCGTGACAGCCATGCCATTCACTGACCCCGACGAGATTGTTCCTCGTGCCAACGACAGCACGTACGGTCTGGCCGCAGCGGTGTGGACGCGCGACATCAGCAAGGCGCATCGCACGGCCGAGCAACTTCGTGCCGGAACTGTATGGATTAACTGCTACAACATCTTCGACGCTGCGCTTCCGTTCGGCGGCTATAAGCAATCCGGATGGGGACGCGAGATGGGGCACGATGTGCTCAATCTCTATACACAAACTAAAGCCGTTTGCACACGAGTCGCATAATCCTTCACCCGAAAATGCGAAGACGGTGGCATTTCGCCACCGTCTTTTCTTTTCGGAAAATAATCTGGATTATTTCTCCATGAGCAGCACCTTCTCAGCTTCGTCGACTTCGGTCAGCTTTACCTCAATGACCTCGTCCATCGTGGTTTGAACGTGACGGCCAACAAAGGTAGCCTCTACGGGAATCTCCCGATGACCCCGATCGATCAACACGCACAGCTGCACCCGGCGAGGCCGGCCGTGCTCGAACAACGCATCCAGCGCCGCGCGAGTGGTGCGACCGGTAAAGAGTACGTCGTCGACGAGCACGATATTCTTATCCCCAATCTCAAACCCGATTTCTTTTTGCTGCACGACGGGCTTGGGTCCTACTGTCGAAAGGTCGTCGCGGTAAAAAGTGATATCGAGCGTGCCAACCGACACCTTGGCATTTTCAATGCGCGTAATGATCTTGCCTAAACGTTCAGCGATCGGAACCCCGCGCCGCCGAATCCCAACTAGTCCCAGGGCGTCGACCCCACCGTTCTTTTCCACGATCTCGTAGGCAAGACGCACCAGCGTTCGTTCAATTTCAGATGCAGACATCAGTTGAGCCTTCTGATGAAGGCCCGTTTTGCGCGCAGGATTCTTCATTTCGGAATTATCCCTCAGATTGCCGCGGACCGGCTTCTCACTGTAGTCAACCCCATGCCTCAGGTCAAGCCACATAGAGGATCGAGCGTGATTAGTTGTGGCCCGTGCTTGCCGCATGCGCGGCTGGAAGCTGCGGCAGAAGCACGTGAGCATCCGTCGGGCAGGACGTCTCGATCGCGTGCGCAATGGAAGCCTTCACTTGGCGCAAGGACTGCAGGTTGATTTCCGTCGGGTTCTGTGCTGCCGCCTCAGTTGCGATGATGCCGACACCCCGATTCCGGCCCAAAGCCTTAGCCCGGTAGAGAGCGGCATCGGCGAGTTCGATTGACTCCTCAGCACAAATCGCCTCGTAAGCCTGGCGGCACCACGGATACGCTGCCCATCCCACGGAACAGGTCTTGGTCACCGTGATTCCACGTCCAAGATCAAAAGGTTCGGACGAGATTACTTCGAGGATACGGCTGCAAAAAGCGGGTGTTCCCGAAGGATCGGCCGAGCGGCTCATGATCAGAAACTCTTCGCCGCCCCAGCGCACCAGCACGTCGGATTTGCGCACCACAGTCGA
>Ga0126371_10004498_pt1 | contig 12290 bp, 10 predicted proteins | sample PanSoiMetaPlot_4_FD_110145 | JGI IMG/M metagenome (GOLD analysis project Ga0126371, IMG submission 110145) | Tropical forest soil microbial communities from Panama - MetaG Plot_4 | ecosystem: Environmental > Terrestrial > Soil > Tropical forest > Bulk soil | place: Panama | collected 2016-02-17
CGGGTGTGTTGTTCTATGCAATCATGGCAGGACTGATGGTGCCGGGCATTCTGCTTAGCCTTGGTCTGGCGTCACTGCTGCGCCAGCTCGGCCTGCCTCCAGCATGGTGGTCGTCGGCGCTTGGCCTTCATGTGGTCTGGACGCTGCCATTCGGCTTCCTGGTGATGATGGCGGTGTTCAACCGCTTCGATGGGCGTTTGGAAGAGGCGGCTCGAGATATGGGAGCCGATGAGTGGACCGTCTTCAGAGAGGTGACATTGCCGCTGATTACCCCAGGAATTGTCGCAGCCGGTCTATTCGGGTTCACGCTGTCGTACGATGAATTCGCGCGGACCACACTGGTCGCGGGGGCGCAAAACACGCTTCCCCTCGACATTAATGCCTCACTCACCCAACGCGTGCAGCCGACGTTGTTTGCCCTTGGGACCGCCTCCACGTTGTTTTCACTGCTGATGATTGCCATGTTCATCGCGGTCTACACGATCCTCTATCGGCGATCGCACTAACGGCGCAGCGTTCTTAGGATGAGGGAATGCGTTCCGCACCTGGCATAGACCGCAGGACTTTGAGCAAGCCGTAAATCAGACAGAATATCGCGGTTAAGATGATTGGTGCTATCACGGCCAGAAGACGCGCGCCGAATTCCTGGCCGAGCGTATAGCCGTTCTGCAGGAGAGAGACACAGATGATTTGGATCGATTGCAGCGCCGTACCCGCAGTCAATAAGATGGCCACAAAGGTGGAGCCGCGCAACGAAGCCAGCACCATCTTTTCGACACTGTGCTGTTGGACGATGTAGAGCCTATAGGCCCGCCAATGATAACCACAGAAGCCGACGATGCCGGTGATCAGAACCACCCAATAAATGGCATTGTCGTAACCGACGCCGTTAAGCACAAGCGTGAACAGATCCTCGAACGGCTTATAGAAGTAAGCGAAGATCAGAACCACAATATAGACAATATAGCCAACCAGGGCCCAAAACCACTGCCATCCGGACATTTTGCCACAGCCTCGCGATTGATGGGATCAAAAACGCTGGGATCATCAGCACGAAAAATGCTAACCGAAGATCGTCCCGTGGGGCAAGGCACGAGGGGGCGGTTATCCTCATGCCCGGCCGCCAGTGCGCGCCGCCACGATGAGTAAGATCGCGTAGAGCACTACGAACAACCCGTCCTTGGCGGCGGGAAGCACTCGCCGCTCCAGCTGACCGGACGCGGGCAGGCTGATGAGCTCGAGAATGAAAAACACGGCGCCGAGGATGAAGAAGGGCCACACTGATCCCCACCATGGGAGTTCGGCCGGCGTGGGGACGCCTTGAATTGTTCGCCAGATCAACAGGAGCAAGGGTACACAAATAAAATAGGTGTATCCGGCCAAAAAGCGCAGGCGGCTGGTGCTGCGGTCCACTAACCAGAATACGGCGAAGAAGATTGCCAAATTTAGCAGGTCCCAAAACGCCGCCGCATAGGTCGCTGGCTTCTCTACGCTTCGCAAGTTGAGGAAGCCGAGAAATATCAGGAAGACCAACGCGTCGCAGAATATCCACTCGCGCACCACGTCGACGTTGCTCTTGATATTCCAGGTTCGGCTTGCCTTGTCGAACAGCAGCACCAGGACCACGCCAAAGCTGCCGGGATAGATCAGTTGCTGCATAAGGGCAAATTGATCGGTTTTGGGAAGCGCGACCCAGCACATGAGGAGAAACGCAACCGCTAGCAGCAATTGCCCAAGCAGACCGACCGGTGATGGGGTTCGTACGGCGGGCCCGCCAGGCGCGACCGGGGGCGTTTCCATGGCGGGTCGGCGGGTTTGCCGGGCCGACGCCTCGAGGATCGTATAGACAAGCGACCCGACGAGCCCGATGAGGGCGAGCGCCACCATGACAATGGTGAAGGCCTTTGTCCGTGGATCCGACTCCCAGTTGGGAATGCTCTCGCCCCAAGCCCATTGGCCCCCGCGGGCAATCAGCCAGACCAGGACGCCCGCAGCCGCAACCACGAGCAAGAGCGCCGGTAGGAAGCCGTACCACTGCGGGACATTGGTTTGCGGTCTCAAGCCCGCCGCTTGGCGCGCATAAATCACGATCAGGCCGGCCACGAAGGACAGCACGCCGATCACCGCCATGGCAATCATGACGTCCAGGAACTCGATCGATCTGCTGTCCACCCGCCGTCTTCCTTGCCTTGATCGCCGCCGACCTACTCACGGCGCCCGTTGACGCCGACGCCTGCCCGCCCGTCTCCGGTACGGCCGAGGAGAGCGAGCGCGCATTTTCGCAAGCTCTCATCGCTCGCCCGTTCAAGAAGCTCACCCTGAGAGCCGCCCCTGTTGTCGGCTACGGCCGTCTCGCGGGCCGTCGATCCATTGGCGCGCAGCTGGCCCACCACTTCGATCACGCCGCCGTGCACACGGTGCTCGACGATTTCGAAGCTCCAAGCGTCTCCATAGGCCGCGCGCAATTGATGCACGACGTCGGCGATGGCGGGCGTGACGTTGGCTGCAGACGAGGACCTTGAGGGTCGCGCTGATGCGCTCGCAGGAGGCGGTGGGCTGGCGTGACGGACGCTTGGCGAAGGCAGCTGCGGCGTTTGCCGCTGCAAGCGTAACTGGTCGCGCAGCCGCTGGGTGGCGGTGGCGTCGACTATCTCGGCAACCGGATCGATCACCACCCCATAGGCCATGCGAGCATGCTCGACGGTGCAGAATCCATCAAGCACGTCCTCGAGCAGCTGAGCGGCCGGCCGCTCCAAGGGGTCGCCGAAACCACCGCCGCAGGGAGCGTAGAACACGTGGACGTCACCAGCGCGCATCCGCACGCCGGAAAATTTTGCCGGCATCGCGGTGATCTCGTCCGGTTGGTTGATGTGGTAAATCTCGACTTTTCCGACCTGTCCCGGGCTGCCACCGAATATCCCCCAAGGTGCATCGTGATGACGTTCGTTCTCATGGGTGATGAAGCCATCGGTCAACATACGTTGCGCCTTGACGACCCCGATCCCTCCACGAAACCGGCCCGCACCCGGCATCACGTCGTCACGAAGTTCGTAACGGTCGCAAATCATCGGCAAATGCATGGCCAGATCCTCGAGCGGATTGTTGCGGGTGTTGGCCATCAGATTGTCGATCGAGTCCGGGCCGTCCGACCGCGGCCGACCCCCATAGGCGCCTTCGTTGACCTCAAGAAACACCCAATAGTCGCCATTCGAGCGAACCCCCGAATAGGCGCAAAACGACAGGCTAGCGGAACTACCGGCAATGACCTCATCGGGCAGCACTGGCGCTAGGGCTTTGTAAATGAGGTCGATGACGCGATTGCACTGAGCAAAGCGCGCCTCGGCGGCGGCCGGAAATCGCGGATTGTAGAGCGATCCTTTAGGGGCAGTCACCTTGACGGGTCTGAAAGAACCCTGGTTGGTGGGGACGCGCACCTGGGAAATGGCCGTGTCGAGCAGCAGCGAGCGGATGGCGCAGAAACATGCGACCTTGGTCGACCCTTCGAACGGCACATTGAAACCGGTCTCGACCTGATCGGAAGAGCCGGTCAGATCGATCTCGATGCCGTCGCCTTGAACGCGCACACAAACCTTGATGGGTAGGCGAATGTCGCGATTCTTGCCATCGTCATCGAGGAAACCTTGGGCATGGTACTCACCGTCCGGTATCGCGGCAATTCGTTGGCGAAGCACGCGCTCAGTGTAGTCCATCAATTGTTGGGTCGCACTGATGACGGTCTGCCGGCCATAGCGGTCCATCAACTCGCCGAAACGCTTGGCGCCGAGCCGGGCCGAGGCGATCTGGGCGTCAAGATCCGCCTGCAGCTGGCCCGCGGCCCGGCTGTTACGCCCGATGAATGCCCATAGCGCCTCATTGCGCTTGCCGCGGTCGTAGAGCTTGGTGCCGGCGAACAGCATGCCCTCGGCAAAGACGTCCGGGATATCGATGATCAAACCAGGCGTCGCCGCGCCGATGTCAACGTGATGCGCGGTGTTCGCAGCGAAGCCGACCAGCAAGCCGCCGTGAAAGACCGGCACGACCACCGCAATATCCGGAGAGTGGCTCGAGCCGTAGTAGGGATGGTTGTGAATGACGACATCTCCATCGTACCATGCGCCATCCTGCAACGTTTCCGTAATGCCAGCGAGATAACCCGGCAGCGAGCCGATGTGCAGCGGGGTTGACTCGGATTCGCACAGCGTATTGAACTCGACGTCAAATAATCCGGCACCAAGATCTTGGGATTCACGAATGATTGAGGAGAACGACATTCGATAGAGAATGTGGCCCATTTCCTCGGCAATGGTCTGCAGCGCGCCATTGATAACTTGCAGCGTAATCGGGTCAAGCGGATCCTTAGACATAACGGCGTTCGCTTTCGGCCGTAGAGTGAATGTGCAGAGTGCCGTACTCGCCGACCACCGCGATGTACTCGGGGGGTAGAAGAGTGGTGGCGTCAGTCTGCAGCAGGATCGCTGGCCCGACAACTTGATGACCTGCCTTCAACCGGCCTCGGTCATAACGCGGTGTGTCGACCGTGCGGCCGTCATCAAATGTCGTGGGGCGGCGATAGAGGAGCGAGCCCTCAAGCGCTTCGCCGCTGGCATTTTCGATCCGGCTCACTTTGAGAGGCGTCACGTGCTCTCGCCCGATAACGCGAAGCGTGATCAACTCCACTTCGCCGCTCTCGAAATGATAGCCGTAATCCAGACGATGCTGCTGATGAAAGCTGGAAATGACGTCCCCGACGTTTGCGAGCGTTAGCGGAGCATCGGGAATGCTGGCTCGCAACTCGAACCCTTGGCCATGATAGCGACACTCCGCAAGTCTTTGGAAGCGCTGGCGATCGAGAGCCACGCCGTCTGCCTCTAGGTCTCGCCGGCAGCGCGCCAGTAATTCATCCAGGAGCGCATTGATGCGATCAATCGCGGCCTGGTCGACGCGGCTCAAAGACGCCACCAGGGTGCGTGCATGCTCGTATTGCATGTCGGTTTCCAAAAGTCCCATGGCGGCTGTAATCCCTGGCGCCACCGGGATGATGACTTCCTTGGCTGCGACCGCCGCGGCTAGAGCGACGCCGTGCAGGGGCCCGGCCCCTCCAAATGCCACCAGCGCGAATTCGCGTGGGTCAATACCACGAGCAACCGAATTGGAGCGGATCGCGAGCGCCATGTTGGAATTAATCACTTTGATGATGCCGAGCGCCGCATCGCTGACCGAAAGTCCCAACGGGTGGGCGATCTTGGTCTCAATCACGCGGTGAGCGAGTTCGGGATCAAGCCGCAATTTGCCGCCTAACATTTGATCGGGATCGAGGCGCCCGAGGACCACCTGGGCATCCGTGACCGTTGGTTCCTGGCCACCTTTGCGGTAGCACGCCGGGCCTGGATCGGCCCCTGCCGAGCGGGGTCCCACATGAAAGCCGCCAGCAGGGTCGATATAGGCGATTGAACCGCCGCCCGCGCCGATCGATACCAGATCGATCATCGGCACCAGAATGGGATGGCCGCTGACGTAGGAATCGCGCGCGTTCATGATTTTAATACGGCCATCGGGAATGGTGCTGATGTCAGCGGAGGTGCCGCCGATGTCAACCGTGATCAGGTTTGAGCGGCCGCAGAGCAGGCCTTCGGCGCGTCCGCCGATCACACCTCCAGCCGGTCCCGACATCAGGATGCTGACTGCCCTGCGCGAGCAAGTTTCGACGGTGGCGATTCCACCGTTCGACTGGATCACCCGTAAATTGCCGCGAAAGCCGTGCTCACTGAGTTTGCTCTGCAGATTGTTGAGGTAGAGGGAAGTCTTGGGGCCAACGAACGCGTTCATGGCCGCAGTCGTAAACCGCTCATACTCGCGGATCACGTTGGCGACCTCAGACGAACAGCAAACGTAGGCGTCGGGCATTTCGGCGAGCACAACCTCCTTGGCTCGGCGTTCATGGACGTCATTAAGGAACGAAAATAAGAAGCCGATCACCACCGCGCGCACGCCACGGCGTTTGAATAGCCGCGTGGCCTCAACAACCTCCTGCTCGATCAGCGGGGTCTCGATGCTGCCGTTCGGGGCGCTGATGCGTTCGGTGATCGCCACCCGGTTGCGACGCTTGACCAGAGCGCGTTGCTGCCAGGGGACATCGAAATGCAGCGAGAAATTGTGCGGCCGCTTGTGCCGCCCGATATGCAGTATGTCGCGAAAATGCCGAGAGGTCAGCATGCCAACGTCGGCGCCGTTATGTTCAATGGTGATGTTGGTGGCAATCGTGGTGCCATGGACGATTAGTGAAATATCCCGTGGTCGCAATCCAACGATGTCGCACAACTCACGCAGCCCGATTAGCACGCCCTCGGATTGGTCATGTGGTGTGCTTGGCACTTTGTGGACGAAGATACCGCGATCGGACTCGAGCACGAGGTCGGTATTCGTGCCGCCGACATCAACACCAACCCGCACCATATAGTCCCCCGTGTTGCGTCGACCCGGCAATCGTCAGCAAAGATAGTCAGCATCCTCGGCGCGGCGCAATCCCCAAATGAGGAGCCCGAAAACCAGCCGCGCCGTTTCATGGCGTCTCTTGGCGCGAAGCGGTGAGGTTCATCGGAGATCATACTTCCGCTGGGGCGCGCGAGGGTCCTGCCTGCGCCGGCGGCCGATCGGCTAAGCCAAACAATACCGTCTCAAATCTCCGATCGGCCAGGGTTGCGGCGTCGACGCCCGTCTGCTTGTCGATCGGACAAGGTCGCGTGTTTCCAGATGCGCCGCTGGCGGAGCTCGGGCAAGCCCAGGCGCCGATGCCGCTCAAACGCCGCGGTGACCACGTCGCGCCGGCGCGTTAGAGCAGTTTGACGCAATTGCCTAGCGCGTTCTCGGCGGCGCGACGATAGGCATCCTCTTCGCTCCGTTCGCCGGTGCCCGGCTCGAGCCGGAAACGTACCGCACCACTGCGGCCGGCTATGGAACCGGCCGCGACCGTCGCACGTCCGAATTGAGTCTTGACGACTCCATGGTCTTCGAGGAACAGCTTGCACATGACAACGACCTCGTCGCCGACGCGCTGTCGTTCGACAATCTCGTAGTGCCAGCGGTTTGCAAACCGCTCGTTTAGATACTGGGCCGCCGCCGAACTCCCGGGGGCCGGGGTTGCGCGACCCGCGCGCGTCGGTGCCGGTCGGTCGCGGTCACCGCTCGCGCCGGAGCGTTCCTCACGCAACAAGGCCTCGAGACGCTCTTTGTTGTGCATCAGCATGCCGTCGAAAATGGTCGAGAGCTGCGATCTTTGTCCACTGGCCATCGGTGCCCTCAGCCGGCCGACCGTTGCCACCAACGATGGAAATTATCGCGGGCCGCCGCCGCGAAATCGTTGGCGGCCGCGAACGCGCGCAGGTAGTCCAAGGCGTCTGAAAGAGACACCACATCGGCATATTTGGCGTCGATATCGAAAAGATTGGCTTCGTGCGGCCCGGCGGCCCGGTCGCCGACGGCCTCCCTGACTACCACGGTATGATAGCCGTATTGCAGGGAATCGATCGCCGACGCACGGATACAGCCGCTGGTGGTGCAGCCGGCCATGATAACGGTGTCGACGCCCAGGGAGCGCAAATACGGGTCGAGGTCGGTGCCGAAAAACGCGCTTGCGTATTTCTTTTCGATCGTTCGCTCGCCCGCCGCGGGTTGAAGCCGCGCGTCGATCTCGGTCAGCGGTGAACCCCTTTTGAGCACCGCGAGGGACGGCACCTTTTTGACGAACAAGCCGCCGTCGTGCAGATCTGGCGCATACGCAATCGTCGTGTAGACGATCGGAAGCACCGCGCGTCGACACTGCTCCTGCAATCGGGCGGTCGCCCGCAATTCTCGTTCAAAATCGCTGCCCAGCGGGCTCGAAGGATCGGTAAATCCGACGATAAAATCCACCACCAGTAGCAGAGGGCTGCGGCCATAGCCGGATCGGCCGGCGAATCCCTTGCGCTCGTAGTCGAGTCGCGTCGTGTGGTGCCAATCGCTCATCACCATCCTCCTGATGTCCAACGCGAGAGGCATTGGCGCCTCCGGCGGCGCTAATCCAAATAGTAACCCGGGGCGCCTGGCGGCGGAAGAGAGGCAAACGGCGCCTCTTGCCGACGCGACAGCAAAATGGAACTGTTACGCCAGCGTTTCCGGATCGCGGCGCCGATCCAAACCGCTCCCTGGCCCGAGCGGCGGAGTAGTGGACATGACCGAGGATCATCGTAGGAGACCCCCGCTTGGCGTGAATGCCCCCGAATTTGCCTCCCGCGGCCGCGATTCGCCCCTCGGACCGCGCTATCAGCCACGCGCCCTTGTCGTGCCTCGCCGGCCGGAGACGGGGGCTGGCCGGTCGCGGCTGCAGGCCGGGATTAATGGCCAGAAAGAGATCTTTTGCGCCTTCGGCATCGACGTCGACGCGGTCGCCGGGTGGTTGGGGTCATACGGCGGGGAGAGTTCGCCGTGCGACATCTCCCGCGGGCTGTTCGCTGGTGAAGTGGGCGTACCGCGGCTCGTCAGACTGTTCGACCGGCTAGGCATACCGACGACTTGGTTTATTCCCGGCCACTCGATCGAGACCTTTCCCGAGCAGTGCAAAATGGTGGTCGATGCCGGCCACGAAATCGGTATGCACGGCTATTCGCATGAAAACCCGATCGCCATGACGCCCGAGCAGGAAGAAGTCGTCATGGATCACTGCGTCGACCTGATTGAGCGGCTGTGCGGACGGCGTCCCACCGGGTACGTCGCGCCGTGGTGGGAATTCAGTTCAGTCACCAACGAATTGCTGCTGAAGAAGGGGATCAAATACGACCACAGTTTGATGAACGACGATTTCCATCCGTTCTACGTGCGCGTTGGCGACCACTGGACGAAGATTGACTATTCGCAGCATCCTAAAGCCTGGATGCAACCACTGGTCCGCGGCACCGAGACCGATCTCATTGACATCCCCGGAAACTGGTATCTCGACGACCTGCCGCCGATGATGTTCATCAAAAGTGCTCCCAATAGCCACGGCTTTGTCAATCCGCACGACATCGAAGAGCTCTGGAGTGACCAGTTCGACTGGGTCTATCGCGAATACGACTACGCGGTTTTCGCCATGACAATTCATCCGGATGTCTCAGGTCGGCCACAAGTCCTGCTGATGCTGGAGCGCATTTACAAATACCTGAGCAGTCATCCAGGCGTGAAGTTCTGCACGTTCGACGAGATTGCCGACGACTTCCGGCGTCGTGCGCCACGGGCCGATGCTGCGATCGGTGCGGCGCATTCCATCTGAAAGGGGGCTCGATGTGCAGTCTGTGCGGCATGCTTGAGGGGCAGCTCCACTGGACCGAGAGTAAGCCGCCCGCAGCCCAGGTGCACAGCCAGTGGCGCGAACGTCAGGCGCGCGTCCGCCTCGTCAACGCGGTGCTGCAACATTACGGCCTTAAGCTCACCGAGTGGTCTGGGAAGAGCTACGTGTTGTCAAGCCGAACCGGCCGCACGGTCATTGTCGACAATTTAAGTGAGCTTTGGGGTCAAGCCGAACGGCTCTGCGGTCGGCGCTGTGATCCTCTGGACGAGCGGCTGCTCGTTTGGCTTGAACACCCGAGCCGCTGAGGCCGGCGATGGTCGATTACACGGTTCTAACGCCTGTCAACATCCTCACCGGATTTCTCGGTAGTGGCAAGACGACGCTGCTGCAGCGCTTACTCACGTCGCCGCAATTGGCCGAGGTTGCGGTCCTGGTCAACGAGTTGGGCGAGATTGGACTCGACCACCATCTGCTGCAAAACGTCGCCGAGAGCACGCTGCTGCTCGAAAATGGTTGCGTGTGTTGTGCAATCCGCGGGGATTTGCAGCAGGCCTTGCGCGATCTGCTGTCGAAGCGCATGCGCGGCGACATTGCACACTTCCGTCGGCTCGTCATTGAGACCTCCGGCTTGGCCGACCCAGTGCCGATCGCCTACACGCTGCTGCGCGAGCCCGTCATCCGTCATCATTACCGGCTTTCGACCATCCTCACCACAGTCGATGCCCTCAATGGGAGGGGGCAGTTGGAGACGTTTGCCGAGGCAAGCAAACAGGCGGCGGTGGCCGATCGACTGATCCTCACCAAGACCGACCTTGCGGATGCCGACAGTGTACACGCCCTGGCCGCGCATCTTCGTCGTCTCAACCCGTCAGCGTTGCTGCTCGAATCGGCGCAGGTCGATGCAGATGGCGACCGGTTGCTCATCGACGACATTTATGATGCCGGCGGCAGGCCTCGCGAAGTCGCACGTTGGCTAGCGGCCGACGATCTCGGCAGGGGTGATCGGGCGGTTCAGGCGCTGGCGCACGACCACACCCACGACATTCAGTCCTTTAGCCTCACTTTTGAGCAGCCGCTCGACTGGTCGGCCTTCGGTATCTGGTCAACCATGTTGCTCCATCGGCACGGTGGCGACGTGTTGCGGATCAAGGCGCTGCTCAACGTTGCTGGGGTCTCAACGCCGGTGCTCATCAACGGTGTCCAGCACCTTGTTCACCCGCCGAGCCACCTTGATGCCTGGCCCGGCGCAGACCGGCGCTCGCGTTTGGTTTTTGTGGTGCGGAGGCTCTCTCGGCCGCAAATCGAGCGCTCACTTGCCGCGTTCACCGCGCTGGTCAATCCACAGCACGTGGGCACCGCGTGAGCGGCGCGGACGCCTCAGCGTATCCTGGGTGGCGCCCGGCGTGGGGTCCAGCCGGAACGGAAGGCACGGACCACGTAGTGCAGCAGGTAGAACAGGGTCGCCAGAATGACGAGCAAGACAATGGCCAGCAGCTTTTCGCCGAATGTGGGGTCGATAATCGCGCCGCCGTGGACGAGATGTTCGCCCAGCATTTCAACGGCTTGAAGCGTCGCTCCGGCGCAGAAAATCACGGCGACCAGGATCGCCGCCTGAAGGGTGTCGAACACCAAGTTGTCGACATTGAGCTCGACTACGTTGCGGAAGATTTCGGTGCGAAACGACTGCCAGTGAGCAACCGCATAGGCAACCACGCCCACCAGCGAGGCAAACCAAAACACCACATTGCTGAAGTGAATCAGCGGAATATGTGCAACCAGGAACGTCTCGAACGGTCGATAGAAATACAGGAAGACGAGCAGAATGAGCACCGCCACCAGAGCGATCGGAAATCTGTGCTGGCGCCACCCCCCATCCCCCGCCATGCTGCGTCGCCTCGTCCTAAGGTCCGATCAAGCCTGCAGACGGTAGAGCATTCTGCGACGATGTCAAAAAATCAGTGGTTTGAGCTTGCAACCCTGGCAAAACCGCGGGTTGATGAACCGGGAACGAGTTGACCCGGTCATGCCGCTCAGGGATCATAGACTTGGCCACGTTGCTGCCGCGTTTGGCACTTCAAGGAGCGGGCATGACCAGCCGGCTAGGGATTGATGTTGGAGGGACGTTTACCGACTTCCTGCTTCTCAACGAGCGATCCGGCGAGATGCGGCTGCTGAAGACGCTGTCAACACCCGAGGATCAGTCCGTCGGGATTCTCAGTGGCATTGGCCAACTGATCCAAGAAACTGGCGTCCCAGCCTCGGAGATCCGCCACCTCCTGCATGGTACCACCGTCTCAACCAACATTGTGCTCGAGGCAAAGGGAGCCAAGGTTGGATTGCTGGTGACCGAAAACTTTGAGCAGGTGCTGCATCTGGCGAGGTCGCAGACGCCGGGGCCGCTCGCGGGCTGGATCATTATGCAAAAGCCCGACCCGCTTGCCGATCTTGAAGTGACCCGCGGCATTAGCGAACGCCTGAACGCGCGCGGCGAAGTCGTAAAGCCTCTCAATGAGGAGAGTGCTCGCCAAAGTGTGCGCGAGCTGATCGAGCTTGGCGTCGAGTCGCTGACGATTTCCCTGCTGCATTCTTACGCGAATCCGCACCACGAACGCCGCCTTAAAGCCATCGTCGAAGAAGTCGACGCGAGCGCCCCGGTATCCCTTTCGTCGGACATTCTACCGGAGTTCCGCGAGTACGAGCGTACATTGGTGACGGTGATGAACGCCTACGTGCGTCCCAGCATGCGACGCTACTTGGGCGGACTAACCGACAAGCTGGGTCGCCTGGATTTCGAGCCCCGGGTCAACATTGTTCGTTCGGACGGCGGCCTCATGAGCCTGCAGCGGGCGAGCGAATCTCCCGTGCACACCATGCTGTCTGGACCCGCCGGTGGGGTCTCGGGAGCCGCCTACGTCGCCCAATTGGCGGGCTTTCCGGACGCGCTCGGTTTCGACATGGGGGGTACGTCGACCGATGTGTCACTGATCCA
>Ga0126371_10004499_pt1 | contig 12289 bp, 9 predicted proteins | sample PanSoiMetaPlot_4_FD_110145 | JGI IMG/M metagenome (GOLD analysis project Ga0126371, IMG submission 110145) | Tropical forest soil microbial communities from Panama - MetaG Plot_4 | ecosystem: Environmental > Terrestrial > Soil > Tropical forest > Bulk soil | place: Panama | collected 2016-02-17
AACAACGGTTTCTGCGCGTGTACATCGACCGCGTGGCCAAGCCCGCGGCAGTGATTAGCGATGCCGTGGGACCTTTGGGGGCGGACAAAGTAGTACACGACCCCTTTCCAAAGATCAGCCACGCGGATTGTGAGCGCGTCAGTCAGCAGCTCAGCGTGATTTTGGACGTGGAAGAACTGGTTCCCGGCCCGGGGTACATCCTGGAAATTAGTTCGCCGGGGATGGACCGGGCACTGAAGAAGGCTACGGATTTCGAGCGGTTCCGCGGGCGGCTGGCGAAGATTACGACCACGGAGCCGGTGGGCGATGCCAAGTTTTTTGAAGGGCGTCTGGCGGGATTTGCGAACGGAAAAGTGCGGATGGAGTTGAAAGGGAAAGAAGCTCGGACCGTGGAGCTGCCGCTGGAGACGATTCGCAAGGCGAATCTGGTAGTCGAGTTTTAGGGTTGCGGCGGGGCGTCGCGGGGATTTAGGAAGTGATATGGCGAGTTTGCTTTACCAACAAATCGAAATGCTGAGCCGCGAGAAGCACATCGAGCCCGAAGTGGTCGTGTCGGCGATTGAAGACGCGATGGTGGTGGCGGCACGTAAGTTTTATAAGACGGAAGAAGATCTGCGCGGCAAGTTCAACGCGGAGACCGGGCAAGTGGACGTGTATTCCGTGCTCACCGTGGTCGAGGAAGTGACTGACCCGAAAAAAGAGATTACCCTTGCGGACGCGAAGAAAAAGAATCCTTCCGCGGAGGTCGGCACGGAAATCCTTACCCCGAAGCCAACCGATGTGCTCGGTCGTATCGCAGCGCAAACGGCGAAGCAGGTGATTCTGCAAAAAGTGCGCGAGGCTGAGCGCGACACCATTTTCAACGAATACAACGGCAGGGTGGGCGAACTGGTGACCGTGATAGTGAAGCGAGCCGAAGGCCCGGACCTGATTGTCGACATGGGGCGGACCGAAGCGCGGCTGCCGAAGCGCGAGCAGTCAAAGCTGGAAACCTACAACATCGGCGAACGGCTGCGTGTGGTGATTAAAGCCGTTGATCGCGCGGCGAAGGGCCCGCAGGTGATCGTTTCGCGCGCCGACGCAAGCCTGGTGCAGCGGCTCTTTGAAATGGAAGTGCCGGAGATCTATGACGGTACGGTGCAGATTCGCCACGCGGCACGCGAAGCCGGCGAGCGCACTAAAGTGGCAGTCATGAGCCGCGACAAGGACGTGGACCCGGTAGGTGCGTGCGTCGGTATGAAGGGCATGCGCGTGCAGTCAATCATCCGCGAATTGCGCGGCGAGAAAATCGATATCATTCCCTACAGCGAGGAAACGGTGGCCTTTGCGCAGAAGGCGCTCAGCCCCGCAAAAGTGACGCGCGTGCAAATCGTCGATCCCGAAACCAAGAAGCTGGAGGTGATCGTCGAAGATTCACAGCTTTCGCTGGCCATCGGCAAGAAGGGCCAGAACGTCCGGCTTGCGAGCAAACTCATCGGCTGGGACATCGACATCAAGAGCGAAGAAGAAAAGCGTCAGGAAATTGAAGCAGAAATGACCGCGCTGACGGCGCCGACAACGCCGCTAACCTCGCTCGCGGGTGTGGGCGCCAAAACCATCGAAAAGATGGAAGCAGCTGGGATTAATTCCGTCGAGAAGCTCGCATCGATGACCCCGGAACAATTGATGGAGATTCCCGGAATCGGCGAAAAGATGGTGGACAAAATCTATCAGGCCGTGAACCGCTTCTATGAGAGCGGCTCGGAGCCGGCGGCTGCCAGTGAGGGTGCCGCGAGCGTAGAGACCACGGAAGCTGCCGCGGAGGGCGGCGAAGAGGCCGGGGCAGCAGACCCTGCGGAAGAAGGCTCGGCCGTAATCGCGGAAGCGGCGGAGCCCGAAGCACCTCCAACGGAGCAGGAAGCGGCGGCGGAGCCTGAAGCACCTTCAACGGAACAGGAAGCGGCAGCGGAGCCTGAAGCACCTCCAACGGAACAGGAAGCAGCGGCCAGAGAAGAAACGGCGACCGCTGCGGAGGGAACCCGCGCCGAAGCCGCTCCCGCTGAGGGCGAAGGCAGTGCGGAGCAAAGAGAAGAGGCCAAGTCAGAGTAAGGGTGGAACAAGGGTTCTAGTAGCGACCAAGCGCATGAGCGACATGAATCAAGTTCGAATCAACGAATTGGCCCGTGAATTGGAGGTCAAGGCCAAAGCGATCATTGACCTTCTGCCTGGTTTCGGCGTCGCAGAGAAGAAGACGCACTCCAGTTCGATCCCCGCTGACGTTGCGGAGAAGGTACGAAAGAAAATTCAAGGGGTTGCAGAGGCCGAAGCTCAGGCAGAAGCGGCTGCCAAGGCGGAGAAGGAAGCGAAGGAGGCCGCGGCGAAGGCGGCGCGTATCAAGCCAGCCCCACCGGCGGCTGCTCCGCAAGCTCGCCCGGGAACCCCAGCCGCGGTGAAGCCGACTGCCCCTGGTGCGCCTGTCGCGCCAGCGGCAAAACCAGCGGCGCCTGCCATTCATGCGACCCCTGCTCCGGCGGCGGCTCCCGCGGGGCCAAAAGTGGTTCCCAAGGTGCCGGCTCCTGCGCCACCCAGTACCCCTGCAGCCGCGAAGCCTGCGGCACCTGCGGGCCCGCCGACACCCATTCGCCCGCCGGCTGCTCCTGCGCAGCCCGGAGCCACGCCACTTCGACCAGCAGCGGCTGCCGCTCCGGTTAAACAACCCTCTGTCGCGCGGCCGGCCGCCGCTGCCCCTAGCGCTCCGGCAGGTCGCCCCCCCGCTCGACCAGCGGCGCCGATACGGCCCACCGGAAATCGCGGCCCGCTGCCGACCGGAAATCGCGGCCCGCTGCCCGATATTTCTCGCGAACGTCCGAGTGGCCCCCGGCCAGGACAACCGATTCGTCCGCAGCAGCCAACCCAGGGTAGACCGCTGCGGCCTGCGGCTGGGGGTGCCGAGCCAGCACGCCCATTTGAGCACCGACGAGGCCCGCTGCCGACGGGAACACGTCCTGGACCGCGCACGCCCGGTCGTCCGGGAATGTTGCCGCCGCTGCCGGAAAAACTGCCGCCAAAAGCGGAGCCGGGAAAGCCGCTTTACGCGCGCAAGACTCCGCCCCGCCAGCGCCCCGCCATGGATAAGCGGGAAATCGAGGGGGAACGCAAGCTCCACCCGACGCGCTTGCGTCAGGCAGGCCGCGGGACGGCTACCGCCGCGGTGATTGCGCCGCCCGAACCGCGCCCGGCGCGCGAGGTAACCATCACCGAAGGCATCACCATTCGCGAACTGGCGGAGAAACTCGACGTGCGTGCGAAAGACCTCCTGAAGACGCTGCTCGACCGCGGCGTTTTCGCCAGCATCAACCAGGCGCTGGACGTGCCCACCGCAACGACACTGGCGGAGTCCTTCAATGGCATCGTCAGCGTGGTGTCCCTGGAAGAGGAAATGGTTCTGGAGGTCGCAAAGGAAGAGACCAAGGAAAGTTTGAAACCTCGACCCCCGGTGGTAACCGTTATGGGCCACGTGGACCACGGAAAAACGAGCTTGCTGGACGCGATTCGCGAAGCGGACGTGGCCGCAGGTGAAGCCGGCGGAATCACCCAGCACATTGGAGCCTACAAGGTTCTGGTGCACGACCGCAGCGTGGTGTTCGTGGACACGCCTGGCCATGAAGCGTTCACGCGCATGCGTTCGCGGGGCGCGAAGGTGACGGATATCGTGGTTCTGGTCGTGGCCGCCGATGACGGAGTGATGCCGCAAACCAAGGAAGCCATCGACCACGCCAAGGCGGCGAATGTTCCGATCATTGTGGCGATCAACAAGATTGACAAACCGGAAGCACAGCCGGAGCGCGTGAAGCGGCAACTGTCAGAGCTGGCGTTGATGCCTGCGGAGTGGGGCGGCGACACGGAATTTGTGGAAGTTTCGGCCAAGCAGAAAAAAGGCATCGACAAGCTGCTGGAGATCATTTTGTTGGTTGCCGATTTGCGCGAACTGAAGGCCAATCCCGATGCGCCTGCCAGCGGCACGGTTTTGGAATCGCGCGTCGACAAAGGACGCGGACCGGTGGCCACGGTGCTGGTGCAGAATGGCACGCTCAATCCGGGCGACTTCTTCATCTGTGGCTCGGTGTTCGGCAAAGTCCGCGCGATGTTTGATGATCGCGGCCGGCCGGCAAAAAGCGCTCCTCCCTCCACGCCCGTCGAAGTGCTGGGATTGCAGGGAGTGCCAGAGGCGGGCGATCACTTCCAGGTAACGGACGAAGCGAAAGCCCGGCACATTGTCGAGTACCGTCAGAGCAAGCAGCGCGATGCTGCGATGGCACGCAGCGGCGGCGGGCGCATAACCCTGGACCAGCTCCATGAGCAACTCAAGGCCGGCGAGGTCAAGGAGCTGCCGATTGTCATCAAGGCCGACGTGCAGGGTTCCGTGGAAGTTCTCAGCGAAATGCTGCCAAAGCTTTCGACCGAGCAGGTGAAGCTGAAGATTATCGGGTCAGGCGTAGGTGCGGTAACGGAAAACGACGTGCTTCTGGCCTCGGCGTCCGGAGCCATCATCGTCGCCTTCGGCGTGCGCCCGGATCGCAAAGCCGCGGATCTGGCGCAGCAAGAACACGTGGATATTCGCACGCACAACATCATTTACGAAGTCTCGGACGAAATTAAGAAGGCCATGGAAGGCCTGCTCGAGCCGGTTGTTACCGAGACTTACCTCGGCCGCGCGGAAGTGCGCAACACCTTCCGCGTGAAGGGTGCCGGGACGGTGGCGGGCTGCTATGTGGTCGACGGCATTTTGAAGCGCGACGCGCAGGTGCGCGTGGTCCGCGACGGCACGCTGATTTACTCGTCGAAGCTAAACTCGCTGAAGCGGTTCAAGGACGACGTCAACGAAGTGCGCACGGGCTTCGAATGTGGCGCGGGCGTGGCCAACTTCAACGACATCAAAGTCGGCGACGTTCTGGAATGCTTCAGCGTCACAAAGATGAGCGCCGCGGAAGCTGCCGGGCAGGCGAGCGTGCCCTCCGGCAAGAAATAAACCGCCCAGCTTTTCCCGGAGCCGCACATGCCGGTGGGCTTGCTCACCCTCGAGCTACACATCCCCGAAGCGCAATCGCTGAAGGACAAGCGGCAGGTATTGCGCAGCCTCAAGGATCGGTTGAGGAGGGAATTCAACGTCGCGGTCGCGGAACTGGAGCATCAAGACGTGTGGCAAAGGTCCGTTGTGGGAGTCGTGACCATCTCAAATGAAGAAAAGCACGTCAATGAAGTGCTGCAAAAAGTTCTGGATGAGGCGGACGGCATGCTTGGCTCGATTTTAATCCACCAGGCGGTGGAAATTATCTAGCGGCGCCGTAAAGACGCATTTATGAGTCTGACTAACCATCGACACGAACGAGTGGGCGAAGAAATTGCTCACGAAATCAACGCCATGCTGGCAGGCGAATTGAAAGACCCCCGGCTGGAAGGCAGCGTCACCGCCAGCGAAGTACGCGTGCAGCCGGACATGAAGCACGCGCGCGTCTTCATTAGCGTGAAGGGAAGCAATCAGGAACAGACCGATGCCATCAAAGCCTTGGAACATGCTGCCGGATTCATCAAGCACGAGCTCATGGAGCGCTTGCAGCTTCGCCGATTGCCGGAATTGCACTTTGCACTGGACCTTTCTGAGGAACGAGTGGAGCGCATCGAACAGCTCTTGAAGGAAGTGAAGAGGGACAAACCGAGCACGAAGAGCACGAAGAGCAGGAAGAGGAAGTAAACAGCTATTCAGTCACGGGTTTTCAGTTCTGAGTTGTGCGTCACAAGTGCTGGGTTAAGAAAATCAAAGAGCTGAGAACGGTTTTTCCCGCAGGTACGCCTTCGTTGCAAGAGCTTTTGCTCGGGTTCCTTATTACTTACAACCTGGAACGGGAGACGGAAAACTCTCTCCATGCCACGCCAGCCACAACCGGTGCCGTTTGACGGCGCTCTGGTCATCAACAAGCCTAAAGGAAAAACGTCGCATGACGTCGTTGATGCGGTCAGGCACTTGGCGGGGTTCCGGCAGATCGGACATTTGGGCACCTTGGACCCTCTAGGAACGGGCGTCCTCGTGTTGCTGCTGGGGCGGGCAACGCGGCTGGTGCAGTTCTATTCGGGCAGGAGAAAACGATACGCGGCCGGTTTCCGTTTCGGCTTCGCAACCGACACCTATGATTCCGACGGCGAAGCACAGGGCCCGGACACCGCACCGGCCCTCGATGCCAGCATGCTCGAGAAGCTGGCGGCCGAGCGTGTCGGGCCATTCGAGCAGATGCCACCGGCATTCTCGGCCAAGAAGGTGGGAGGCCGCCCGGCGTACGAGCTGGCCCGAAAAAAACAGGAGGTCGCGCTAAAACCCGTTCACGTGGAGATCTTCGAATACAAGCTGACAGGAATCGAGGGAAGCGTCGCGCAGTTTGTGATCGAATGCTCTTCCGGCACGTATATCCGTTCTTTGGCTCATGAAATGGGGCAAAAGTTGGGCGCTGGCGCGCATCTCGCGGAAATCACGCGCACAGCGGTGGGGGAATTCTCCCTCGAACAAGCGATCGCTCTGGAGGAACTTGCGGAAGCCAGTCGCGCGGGTCGCTTCGCCAACTGCTTGATCAAACTCGAAAACCTCCTGCCCAACTTTCCTCGCGTCAATGTTTTGCCGGTGATCGAAAAGCGCGTGCGCCACGGCTCAAAATTCAATATTTCTCTTTCCCAATTGCAATCGGGACGCAGCGAACCGCCGCCTGGCGCGACGACGGAACTCGACGGGGGGCCGCCCAAGGCTCCGCGGCTGCGCGTGTTCAACCAGCAAGACAAATTGATTGCCATTGCCGAAGCCGTGGTGCCCCGAACCTACCAGCCACTCGTCGTGTTCGAACCGCTGCCATAAGCGGGTCTCAGGCAAACCAGCCCTTCCTCAAGTTTTCTCGCCGGAGTCCGCTTCTGCTGCCCACATCGTTCGCTTTGCTGTCCGCCACACCAACAGGCTTGTTAAATGGCCAAACGCAGGAACGCCAGGCCCTCGGCTAAGGCTGCGGCCGCTCGGGTTGTGGTTGCGGCTGCGGCTGTTGTTGAAGCGGCGGCTGCTCCAGCGGGCGCTGTGGTTGCGGTTGTTGCGGTAGTGTCGGTGCTGGAGTCCCGCGGAATCCTGGAGCAAACCCGCGCCCGATTCCGCGGCCTGCGTAGATCGTCCGCGTGAGATGATCCGCCAGCCGCAGTGTGCGGGGGGTAACCACAATAAGCAACTCGGTGTCTTCGAGGGATCTGCTCTTGGAGCCAAAGGCATATCCTGCGCCAGGTACTTCCGCGAAACCGGGCAAGCCCGCGATGGAACGCGTTTCTTCCTTATCCGTCATGCCGTTGATGAGCGTCGGCTCGTTTTCCTTCACCCGCACGGTTTGCGACAACGTACGATTCGAAAGGATGGGCATGCCGTTGACACTCGTGCCGGAAAGCGCACGAATCTCGAATTCCAGTTGCAAGGTTACTTCGCCGTCGGGATGAAGCGTGGGCGTGGCTTTGATCTTCAAGCCGAGGTCAATATACTCTGAGGCGGGATACGGCTGCTGCGCGACTCCAGGCGCTACGCCGGAGAACAGACTGGCCGGACTCAGAACCACAGTAATGTCGCCCGCGGCCCCAGAAACATTATTGGTGATGGCCACATCGGGAAATCCGCCAGCCGCGAAGGTGCCGGCGACGATTGCCGTAGGTGTAGAACCGGTGGGACCTGCGGGGGGCTCGAAGGCTTGGCTGAACAGGCCTCCCGAAAGACCTACAAATACCCGGAAGGTATTCGCTCCCCCATTGGTCACGGCAATATCCGCGAGGCCATCCTGATTGAAGTCCGCGATGGCGATGCCGGTGGGCGACGCCGCGGTTTGCAGTAGCGGGATCGGTCCAGGCACAAAGCTGGCGTCCCCGTTGTTGAGAAAAATGCTGACGGTGTCATCGGTTTGATTCACGACGGCGAGGTCCGGCTTCGCGTCGCGATTCAAGTCACCGGCCGCGACCGCCACTGGTCCATTGCCCGACGCTAGGGGCGATCCCGTGGCTTCCGAGAAGGTGCCGTCCCCATGCCCCAAGAGAATGGTCACGTTGTTGGTGGTTTGATTTACGACGGCCAGGTCCTGGTTCCCATCGGCATTAAAGTCATTTGTCACCATGGCCACCGGGCCTCGCTCGCTTGCGGTAAAGGGCGTCAAAGTAAACTGCTTTTGTGCCGTCAACCGAGCGGTGCTGGAATCGGTGACCGCGACCGTAAAGGTGAAACTTGTCCCCGCGGTGGGGGCGGCGGGAGCTCCGGTAATCTCGCCGGTCGTTGCGTTCAAGCTCAGGCCAGTAGGCAGCGTGCCGGACGAAATGCTCCAGCTAAGCGGAGTGGTTCCTCCGGTAACCGTCAGATTCTGGTGGTAGGGGGTGCCGACACTCCCGTCGGGAAGCCCGGCGGTGGAAACAGCAAACGTCGGAGCGGTCGTATTGATGGGAATGCTGAGCACGGTGGTAACCGAGTCCGGAGGGCTGGCGGAATCTGTGGCCCTGACGATGATCGGTGAAATTCCTGCCGCTGATGGGGTGCCCGCGATGGCGCCGGTGCGGGGATCGAGAGTCAGGCCTGCCGGAAGCGTGCCGGAGGCAAGGCTCCAGGTGATCGTTCCGGTTCCACCGCTTGAATGCAAAACGGTGTTATACGCGGCATTCAAGACGCCATCGGGCAGCGTCGTGGTTCTGATCATAAGTTGCCGCGCGAAAAGAAAAGGAGAATTCGTCGCAGCTGTAAATTTACCGGTGCCGTCACCAAGAAGAATAGAAATGGAGTCATCGCCCTCGTTGGCTACAGCGAAATCCTGGTGCCCGTCGCCGTTGAAGTCTCCAGTGGTAATCGCAGTGGGGTTGAAGCCCACGGGAATAGGCACGGGTTTCTGGAACGTGCCATCGCAGTTGCTGAGGAGCACGTTCACCACGTTCGCAAGCGGATCGCTGGCGACCAAGTCATGGCATCCGCTGGCGGTGAATGTCGCCGAAGCGATTCCCGGGGGCGTTGCCGGCGCGGCGCTGCGCGGAGTTCCGAGCGTAATGGGAGAGCCTGAGGCTTGGGAAAACGTCCCCTGATGGCCGCCCTGGTTCAGCAGAACCGTAATGGAGTTATCGATTTCGTTTACGGCCGCAAGGTCAAGTAGACCGTTATTCAGGAAATCCGCGGTCACCAGCGCGACCGGGCCGGTCCCGGCGGGATAAGAAGTGCTGGGGAAGGGATTGCTCGCTCCGCCAGGGTTGGGCGTAAAGGTTGGCGTCCCCAGGCTGCCGGAAAGTAAGGACAGGGTGACGGGGAAGCGCTCGCCCACGAAAAAAGTGGCTGGCTTGCCATCCTGGGCGCGCAGGAGAACCTGGCGCCCGCTCTCGACCAGGGAAAGCGCGTCGGAGAAGTCGGCGGCGACCGTGGGGAGAGTCAGGAGAAAGGTAGATTGGCCGCCTCCGAACGCAACGAGCGGAGGAATCAGAGAGCTAATCGACGTCGACCCGCTGCTTGCCGCGCCTCCAAAGATTCCCGTCAGAAGCGTTTGGAGCGCCGACAGATCATTTGCTTGCTTCAACTGGTTAATCAAGTTGGGCGGAAGAGTGATCAATCTCAGTCTGGTGGGTGGTTCGATGCCAAGTTTCCGCGCGGCGCTGCGGTCGACTTCTAGCAGCTCGATCTCAAGCATCAATTCCCCGCGAGCCCTCTCGATCTGCTGAATGAGCGCGCCGGCCAAAGCCAGCCGCTCGGGAGTGTCGCGCATGGTAATGGTGTGGCTGCGGGGGTCTAGATTCATGCGCGTGGAACCGGTGATCTCGCGCAGGATGCGCAGTACTTCCGTTGCATCGTCGGGACTGACAGAGGAAGAAAGTGGGAAAGTCTGCTCCACTTCCAAATCATAATCGCGGTGTTTTTCCGCCGTGTCCGCCGCCACAAACATCAGCGTAGCATTCACCGGGCGCCAGAACGTTTCCGTCTCCGCGGCGAGGACCGTGACGGCGTTGCTAAAGTCCACATCGTTGATGTTTAGGCGCACGTTTTTGACGGTCAGATCGGGGTCGAAGGTGACGCGTACCCCGAAGATTCCGGCCAGCTGCTCGTAAACGGTCTTGGTGTCCCCTCGCAAGTCAAGGTTGTGCTTCCCTGTCTGCGGTTTCAATCGAGGCAAGTCGGGGATTTTCGGTACAGCTTTCGGCTTGGATTCATCTGCCATGCTTTTGATTTGCCGCAAGCGCTCCACGACGTCGGGGTTGCTGGGGGCAATCGCCAGCGCAGCGGCAAGATCTTCGGTTGCTTGCTCTAAGCGGCCGGCTAAGGCGTCTCGCTCGGCGGCATCCGCGTAAGAACGCAACAGCTTTGAGCGCAGAGCTGCGGCGCGCTCGGCAAAGGCGATTTCCTTGGGCGCACAGCGCGCCGCTTCCTCGTAGGCGGCCAAGGCGTCTTCCAAGCGACCGGCGGCCTCCGCTCTTTCACCCTGCTCGGCGGCTTTGCGCGCGCGCTTGGCGTCCGGACGCACGGGCGTGGTTAGCGCTTGCGGAGCCGAAGGCGCCGATTGCGCGAACGAGACGTGTGAAAACAGCAGCAGGCTCGCGAGTGTCAGGGACCAGGCTTGGCGAACGATGCCCATGTTCAAGAAACAGAATAACCTATTCCGCCGATCTAGAAATCGGACTGAATTAGTCCGGTTGACCGGAAGGGCATTGCTAAGGTAAACTCGAATCTGCAGTTGCAAATCACTTACAACTGGACAGACTGGACAATCCGTGCTTTCCGCATTTCTTATCGCGCTTCGCGAAGGCGTCGAAGCCGCGCTGGTGGTCGGCATCATCCTGGTGTATCTCTCACGCACCGCCCGCACCCATCTGACGCGCTTCGTCTGGTACGGCGTCGCAGCGGCCGCCGCTCTTAGCCTGGCTGTGGCGGTGGGGCTCGAGCGCTGGAGCATCAGCGAAGATGGCTTCGAGGGACTGATGCTCCTGGTGGCGTCAGTCTTCGTTGTTACGATGATCGTTTGGATGAACCGCGTTGCGCGCCACCTGCGAAAAGAAATTGAGGAAAAAGTGGAGTGCTACGCCGAACGCGCGGGGAACGCCGCCGGCTGGGGGATCTTTCTCTTCGTCTTTCTTATGGTTCTGCGCGAAGGCGCAGAACTGGCGCTTGTCCTACGCGCCGTGGAGCTCTCGACCGAAGGCCTCGAGACCTGGATTGGGACCATCGCCGGAATCGGTGCGGCGGTTGCCGTCGGGCTGTTCTTTTTCAAAGGAACGCTGCGCATTCCGTTGCAGCGGTTTTTCGCGGCCACGAGCATTATTCTGGTGCTTGTCGCGTTCCAGCTGGCGCTGACCGGCCTGCACGAATTGAGCGAAGCCCTTTGGCTGCCTTCGAGCAAGGTGGAGATGGCCATTCTTGGTCCCATCGTGCGCAACGAGCTTTTCTTTTTCGTTTTCATTTTTGGCGCGGCGATCCTGGTGATTTTGCGGGAATGGCAGGTGGCTTCACACGCCAAAGCCGCAGGAGAGCTCCTGAATGCCGCCGAAAAGCGGCTGCTGGAGTCGCAGAACCGCCGCCAGCGTCGCTGGATGATTGCCGCGGCAACCGCTTCTCTCACGGTCATTCTTGTTTTGACGGCAGATTTCATTTACGCGCGAGCAAATTCCGCCCCGCCGGCGGCCCAGGCGATCGATCCCGTTGGCAGCGTCGTGCGCGTGCCGGTTAGCGAAGTGCAGGACGGAGCTATGCACCTTTTCACACTCAGCACAGGCAATCAGTCCATCCGCTTTATGGTCATCAAGAAGCCGAACGGCTGGGGCGTGGCCCTGGACGCCTGCCGGATTTGTGGCGCGGAAGGCTACCGCCAGGACGGCCAGAACGTGGTGTGTCGCCACTGCGCTTCGGCGATTTTTGTTCCCTCGATTGGCAATCAGGGAGGCTGCAATCCCATCGGCGTGCCCGCGCGCGTAGATGGAGGAGAGATTGTGATCGACATTTCCGCTCTCGCTCAGGCGTCTAAGGAGATTCCCCACTAGGGCGCAAGTTAGCGCCTTACCTGGGTGACGACTGATTCCATGTTCCTACGACTCGTGGCCGATTCCTTCGGGCGGCGCCCGCGGCACAAGCTGCTGACAGGCGCGGCGCTCGCTCTCGGCATGGCCGTGGCTACGGCGGCGCTTAGCGTTGCGCTGGACGTGGGCGACCGCCTGGCAAAGGAATTTCGCAGCCTGGGCGCGAACCTGGTGGTCACGCCGAAAGCCGACTCGCTGCCGCTCGAAATCGGCGGCGTGGATT
>Ga0126371_10004500_pt1 | contig 12288 bp, 9 predicted proteins | sample PanSoiMetaPlot_4_FD_110145 | JGI IMG/M metagenome (GOLD analysis project Ga0126371, IMG submission 110145) | Tropical forest soil microbial communities from Panama - MetaG Plot_4 | ecosystem: Environmental > Terrestrial > Soil > Tropical forest > Bulk soil | place: Panama | collected 2016-02-17
AGGCCGCCCTGGCCGGTGTAGAGCACGGGGAAGTACGGGTTGAGCCGCTTGGCGACGTAGTTGGCGTTCAGTATCGCTAGCTGGGTCGCCCGCTTCAGCCCGTCCGCGCCCATCATGGTCAGGTACGCCCAGGAGATCGGCAGTATCCCGGCCGACCCGAACGGCGCGGCAGCGACCGGCCCGGTCCGCAATTCGGCGGCCACGTCGTCGGCGTCGGCGCAGGGCGGGGCCCCGACCACGGCGACACCCGGCAGCACAGGATGCCTGGGCAGGAACGGCGCCAGATGAGCCCGCACTGCCACCGGGCCGACGCCTGGCCCGCCTCCGCCGTGCGGTATGCAGAACGTCTTGTGCAGGTTCAGGTGCGACACATCAGCGCCGAAGTGGCCAGGCTTGGTCAGCCCGAGGAGCGCGTTGAGGTTCGCGCCGTCCACGTACACCTGACCGCCCGCCTCGTGCACCAGCTCGCACACCGTGCCGACAGTCGACTCGAACACCCCGTTGGTCGACGGATAGGTCAGCATGATCGCGGCGACCGTGCCCGCCTGCGAATCGAGCTTGGCCTTCAGGTCGCCGAGGTCGATGGCGCCGTCAGAGCCGCACTTGACCACCACGACCCGCAGCCCGGCGAGCACCGCTGAGGCCGCGTTGGTACCGTGCGCCGACTCGGGGATCAGGCAGACCGTACGGTCTGGCTCGCCTCGTGACATGTGGTAATGCCTGATCGCCAGCAGGCCGGCTAGCTCGCCCTGGGAGCCGGCGTTCGGCTGCAGGCAGACCGTGTCGTAGCCGGTGATCTCGGCCAGCGCGTCCTGCAGTCCCTTGATCAGCTCGTGATAGCCCGCCGCCTGCTCGGCCGGCACGAACGGGTGCAGCCCGGCGAACTCCGGCCAGCTGATCGGCTCCATCTCGGCGGCCGCGTTCAGCTTCATCGTGCAGGAGCCGAGCGGGATCATCGACCGGTCGAGCGCCACATCGAAGTCCGAAAGCTTGCGCAGGTAGCGCAGCATCGCGGTCTCGCTCCTGTGCGCCGAGAACACCGGATGGGTGAGGAACGCGCTGGTCCGCCGGAGTTCTGCCGGTATGGCCCCATCGGCCGCTGTCGCCAATTCCACGGGCTTGCCAGCGATCGCGGAGGCCACGTCGGCGATGTGCTGGTCGGTGGTGGTTTCGTCGCATGCGATCTGGACGACGTCTGGCCCGGCCAGATGAATGTTGTAGCCGGCCGCTCGCGCCCGGTCCACGGCCGCGGCCGCGTCAGGAACCACAACGGCGATCGTGTCGAAGTACTCGCCTGATTTGACGGAAAGACTTGCGCTAGCCAGCGTCGCGGCCAGGCTGGCCGCCTTGGTGCCGACTCGCCGTGCGATCTCGGTCAGCCCGTCAGGGCCGTGATAGGAGGCGTACATCGCCGCGATGACCGCCAGCAGCACCTGGGCGGTGCAAATGTTGCTTGTCGCCTTCTCCCGCCTGATGTGCTGCTCACGCGCCTGCAACGCGAGCCGGTAGGCGGGGTGGCCGTCAGCGTCGATCGAGACGCCGACGAGGCGGCCAGGCAGCTGGCGCTTGAGCTCATCGCGGACGCAGATGTAACCGGCCTGCGGGCCGCCGTATCCGATCGGGACGCCGAACCGCTGTGTGCTGCCTACCGCGATGTCCGCGCCGAGCTCACCCGGCGGGGTAAGCAAGGTCAGCGCGAGCGGATCGGCGGCGACGGTGACCAGCGCCCCGGCAGCACGGGCCGCCGCGATGGCGGGCCGCAGGTCTCGCACCTGGCCGCTGCCGCCCGGGTACTGCAGCAGCACGCCGAACAGTTCTCCATCCGGCAGTGCCTCGATCAGCTCAGCGGTGACCGCGCCGGTCTTCAGCCGGTAGCCGAGCGGCTCGGCCCTGGTCGCGAGCACCGCGAGGGTCTGAGGCAGGCAGTCGGCGTCGGCGAGGAAGATCGAGCCCTTTTTACTCGCCCGATGCGACAGGGTCATCGCCTCGGCCGCGGCGCTGGCCTCGTCGAGCATCGATGCTCCTGCCACAGGAAGTCCGGTCAGGTCCTCGACCATGGTCTGGAAGTTCAGCAGCGCCTCGAGTCGGCCCTGCGAGATCTCAGGCTGATACGGCGTATAGGCGGTGTACCAGGCCGGGCTTTCCAGCACATTCCTGCGGATTACCGGCGGGGTGATGGTGCCGTAGTAGCCAAGGCCGATCATCGGGGTCAGCACCTGATTCTTGCCCGCCAGCCTGCGCAGCTCGGCTTGCATCTGATCCTCGGCCAGCGCGGCCGGCAGATTCAGAGGCTGATCGGACGCCAGGCCAGCGGGCAGCGCAGCGCTAGTCAGCTCGTCAAGACTGGCATAGCCGATCGCGTCGAGCATGCGCTGCTGCTCTGCCTGGCTGGGACCGATGTGCCGCTGCGCGAAGTTCACAGATAGCTCCAGGAGTGCGGGGTCGCTACGTTGTCACTCCCCCTCTGTCGCCTGAGCGCCGCTCCAGAGCTGCCTGTTCCGTCCGGTCCTTGCTGCCTGAGAGGTTCCGGGGAGGTTGCCCCTTCGGCGCCGGGCGCTGGCTGCGCTCGGACTCTCCCGGACGGTGTCGCTGGCTTGTCACGAGCCTACCGCGACGGGTGCTAGCTCTGCGCGCCTCCGGCACGACCAATCAAACGTCGTCCCAGCGGAACACACGGACCGCGATGAGGCTCAGGACCAGCGTGAATCCGAGCAGGATGCCGATCGCCGGCAGCGCGGCTGCCGGGCCTTCTCCGCGCGCCATCACGTCCTGCATGGCGTTGACCAGGTAGCTGAGCGGCATGGCGTGGGAAGCCTCCCTGACCCAGGCCGGGGCAAAGTCCAGCGGCAGGAACGCGCCGCCGAGGAACGCCATCGGCAGGATGACCAGGTTCACGATCGCGCTGGCCGCCTGCTGGGTCTTGGCCACGGCGCCGACAAGCAGGCCGATCGACATGAATGCCAAGATGCCGCAGACGACGAGCGGGATCGCCATGTACCAGGCGTAAGTCAGCTTGAGGCCGAAGTACGGCAGCGTCGCGATGCCGAGGAACACGGCCATCTGGACGAGCCCGATCGCCACGCTGATGCCGATCCTGGCCGCCACGATCTGGCCGGTGCCGACCGGCGCGAGCCTGAGCCGCCGAAGCAGCTTGTTCTGGCGCCAGGTCACCAGCGTGATCGACGAGCCGAACGCCGCCCCTGAGGCCAGCGCCCAGGCCAGCAGGCCAGGGGTGACGTACTGGATGCCCTTGAGCGTCCTGTCCTGCACCTGGCTGGCCGCGAGCGTGTAGGCCGGGGGCCGGCCGGCCTGGTTGGCAGCCTGCACGATCGAGCCGACCACCGACTGGACGATGCCCGCCTTGGTCGGGTCGGCGATCGAGTACCGCAGCACCAGCGTGTTGCCGCGCTGCAGCACGACGCCGTCGTCTGTGCCCTTGCGCACCGCGGCCAGCGCGGCCGGCAGCGACTTGCCCGCGGTGACCGTCATGATCTTCGCGAGCCCGCCAGGATCGGCTGCCTGAGCCTGGCGGATCAGGCTGACCTGGCCGACCGTGATCAGGCTGATCTTCGGCGCGCTTGAGTTCTTGAAGATCGTGCCGAAGAGCAACAGGAACAGCACCGGCAGCAGGATCGAGAAGATGACCGCGGCGCGATCCCTGACGAACCCGAGGAACATCGCCCTTGACAGGCTGGCCAGCTTCACGCGCGGTACTCCCTTCCGGTGAGGCTGAGGAACACGTCCTCGAGCGTCGCGCCCTGGACGCGGAGCCCGGCGAGCGCGTCGCGGTTGGCAAGGCCAGCGAGCACCTGCGCTGGATGGGTGGTAACGATGGTCAGCGAGACGCCGTCGTCGGTTGCCTGCTCACCGCTGAATTCTGTCGCCTGATCGGCCGAGACCAGGCCGGACTGCACGCTCATCCGCAGTGGCCGATCGAGCTCGCGCACGAGCGCGGCCGGCGGGCCGGCCCTGAGTATCTTGCCGTGGTCCATGATCGCGACGCGGTCGCAGAGCGTCTCGGCTTCGTCCATGTGATGTGTCGTCAGCACCACGGTCCGGCCAGATCCGGCGATCTGCCGTAGTAGGTCCCACAGGTTGCGCCTGGCCTGCGGGTCGAGCGCCCCGGTCGGCTCGTCAAGGAAGAGCAGCTCAGGGTCGTGGACAAGCGCGCAGGCGATGGACAGCCGCTGCGCCTGGCCGCCGGATAGCTTCTCCGTGCGAGTCCCGGCCTGCTCGGTGAGGCCGACAACCTCGAGCATCTGGTCGGCCCGCTTGGCCGGCACGTCGTACAGCGCGGCAAAGGTGCGGATCTGCTCGATGGCAGACAGCCGCTCGAAGAACGACGACGCCTGGAGTTGGACGCCGATCCTCGGCAGCAGTCCTGGATTGCGCGGCCAGGCGGGCAGGCCAAGCACGGTCACGTCGCCAGAGTCTGGCTTGCGCAGCCCTTCGATGATCTCCAGCGTGGTGGTCTTCCCCGCGCCGTTAGGACCGAGTATGCCGAAGAACTCGCCCTGCTCTACGTCGAAGCTGACCCCGTCGACGGCGGCGACGTCGCCGTAGCGCTTACGCAAGTCGCGTACAGAGATACTGGCTGACACGTATTGGACTTTAACACGATATGACGTGATTAGGTTAGGCGACACCGTTGTTCGGCGGCGCCATACCGCTAGCCGATCTTGCGTGCCCTCCGGCTAGCTAGTTCATCCGTGGCCGACGGCTGCGCCGGTTGCCTGGATGGCTCGTCACCGGCGGCGCCGTCCGTGCCGCTGTCGACCGGGAAATCAGCGAGCACGCCCTCGACGTCCTGCCATATCCGGCCGAGTGCGATGCCGAAGACTCCCTGGCCGCCCTGCAGCAAGTCGACCACCTCGTCGCGCGACGTGCACGCGTAAACGCTTGAGCCGTCGCTCATCAGCGTGATCCTGGCAAGGTCGGTCGCGCCGTGCTCGCGAAGGAACGTCACCGCCGCGCGGATCTGCTGCAGCGTGATGCCGGTGTCAAGAAGCGACTTGACCACGCGGAGCACGAGGATGTCGCGGAAGCCGTAGAGGCGCTGCGAACCCGAACCCCTGGCTGGCCTGATGCTCGGCTCGACCAAGCCGGTCCTGGCCCAGTAGTCAAGCTGGCGGTAGGTGATGCCGGCGGCCGCGCACGCGGTCGGGCCTCGGTATCCCACGTCCTCGGCCAGCGGCGCTACCTCGTCTTCGAACAGCAGACCCTGCTCGCCAGCATTCAGCTCGGCGGCACGCCGTGCCCGCTCATCACTGTCGTCAGTTACCGCCACGCCAACCTCCGGCCACGCTCCCGCACGATTCGCACGCTAGGCCCGTGACATACCGTCGTCAACGACCCGGCCCGGCGCGTCGTCAAGTCCCCGTTAAGCGCCTATGTAGCAGAGCCGAAGTCTTCTGGCGTGATGTTGTCGAGAAACTCCCGGAACTTCTCGACCTCGTCTTCCTGCTCGTCGGGAATCGAGACGCCGGCCTCGTCGAGTATGTCGTCGTGGGCGAAGATCGTCGTTCCGGTCCGCAGGGCGAGCGCGATCGAGTCCGACGGCCTGGCGCTGACCGTCGTGCCGTTCGAGAAGACCAGGTCGGCGAAGAAGATCCCGTCGCGTAGCGCTGTGATGTTGACCTGCCTGAGCTCGACCTTCAGGGCGGTCAGGATGTCACGCATGAGGTCGTGAGTCAGAGGGCGGGCAGGAACCATGCCCTGCTGAGCGAAGGCGATGGCCGTCGCCTCCATCGGGCCGATCCAGATCGGGAGGTAGCGCTCACCGCCGGTCTCTTTCAGCAGCACGATGGGCTGGTTCGTTGGCATCTCGACGCGGACGCCGACGACCTCCATCTCCTTCACAGCGACTCCGTCCTCACCTGCGCCTGCGGTCCCCTACGCCATGCTCTTGTACAGCACTGTTCTTCCCTGCGGTGCTGCTCCCTAGCCAACGTACACCCCTCGCTGTAGTGGACCTGCCCCCTGTACAAGTGTTGGTTTGCGCGCCTACGGCGCCCACGCGCTGGCGTCCTTGATCGCTTCTGTGCTCCGTTCTGGCTGATCGCCGCTGACCGCGAGGCCGGCTTCGGCAAGACCTGCCTCGAGCAGGCTGCCGTGCAGCCTGAGCAGCAGGGCGGCGACCTCGGAGGCGGTCCGGTCGGCTGTCTGCCTGGCCTGCTGGCCGCGCTGCCGCAGCACCGGCCCGACGAGCTGCTCGATCAGCGCTACGTCCCGGCCCGCCGACGTGGCGACGGTACGCAGGTGCCTTGCCTGAACGCCGTACTTGGAGAGGGCGGCTACCGCGGCCACCACGTCGAGCGACTCCTGCCCGTACAGCCGGCCGACCCGCTTGACTAGGCCGTGCGTCTCGAGCTCGGCTAGCTGCTGCTCGTCGACTCCGGCGTCGAGCAGCTCGCGCCTTCCCACCATCTCAGTGCGCCCTGAGTGGGTCGCCGTGCCGTCGGCGTTGCGCTTCGCCAGCCGCTCCCTGATGATGCGCAGCGGCAGGTACTCATCGCGCTGCGCGGCGAGTATGTAACGGAGCTGGTCGACGTCGGCTGGGCTGAATCGCCGGTACCCAGACGGAGAGCGTGCCGGGCAGAGCAGTCCCTCCGACTCGAGGAACCGGATCTTTGAGACGCTGATGTCAGGAAATTCCGCCCGAAGCTCGACGAGAACCTCGCCTATACCGAGGTAAGCGCGCGCGAACGAGGCGTTCATCCCATCCCGCGCGACTCGACCTCGGCGTGCGACATGCGGCCTTGCAGGAAGACCAAGCGGAACTTGCCGATCTGAACCTCGTCCCCGCCGTTGAGCGCCACTTCCTCGATTCGCTCTCGATTGACGTAAGTGCCGTTCAGGCTGCCGACGTCGCGTACAGCGAACCTGCTTCCATGGCGGTAGAACTCGGCATGCCGCCGCGAAACCGTCACGTCGTCGAGGAAGATGTCGCTGTCCGGCCTGCGGCCCACCTCGGTCAGCTCGCTGTCCAGCAAGAACCTGCTGCCTTCGTTCGGCCCGCGCCTGACCACGAGCAGCGCGGTGTTCGGCGGCAGCGTGTCAATGGCAGCGGCGTCGGCGGCACTCTGGTCAGCGGGCTCGACGTCGGGCGCCTCGACCCCGGTGAAGATCATGGAGGTCGTCTCGCCGGCCATTCCCCGGTCGGGTCTGGTCAGCGGCGTCGCGCACTGCGAACAGAACCGGGCATTGTCCGGATTCGTCGCACCGCACGCAGGGCAATAGATGCCAGGCATCTGACCGCCGAGCCTCCCGTTAGTCGGTGGTGTCGAGTGTGGCGCGCTGACCGCACTGATCGAATAGACGTCAGTGCGGGCGTCATAGCGCTCCTGCCCACTCCACGCTACCGGCGGTTGCGGCCGCCGGTCCACCTGCCACGCCCCGCCCCCGCCTGCACTACCTGGCGGCGCAGCACCAGCGCCGCCACTGAAACCGCCAGACTGCGCTGGAGCGCCAGTCCCCCCCTCTGGCCGTGCCGCGACGGGCTTTGCCCGCTTGCGACGCCTCCGCCAGAACACGCTGCACACCTCCGACGCCAGCACCGGGGCCCAACAAACACTGGACCGCCACCTGTTGGACAGACAACCGTCACTTAACCACGGTAATTGTCTCACGCGTGGATAGTGCCGCGTCGGCCTTCAGCGTGACCCGCCGCGCTCCCTCCCGGCCTGCTCGACTACGCTCGCCCACTCGTCGATCAGCTCCTGGGCGGTGTCTCCGTCCGATGCCTCGGCCCACAGGTGGGTGATCGCGAGCGCTGGGTCAGGCAGCACGAGCGCCCAGCCGCGGCCAGGCTCGATCACCCGCACCCCGTCGGTGGTGTCCATCTTCCGCTCGCCGACTGCCTCAACGATTGTCCGCATGACGCTGCCCTTGGCCGCCCACGGTGTCGGCACCGACCGCTTGAGCAGCTGGGCGACGGGGATCCTGGCGTGAATCTGGCTGAGCGTCAGCCGGGTCCTCGCCACCAGGCCGAGCAGCTTGGTGAACGCGGCTATGCCGTCGAGCGACCTGGAGAACTCCGGCACGACGAATCCGCCCCGGCCGTCCGCCGCGAATATCACGTCGTCGGCCGCGGTCGCCTCGTACAGGCCGTGCGGTGAGGTTGGAGTCCATTCGACAGCCACCCCGTGGAACCGGCAGACGTCCTCGGCGACCCTTGTGGTGGTCACCGGCAGCGCCACCCGGCCTGACCGCCGCTCGGCGGCCACGAGATCGAGCACGACCAGCAGCGCTCGGTCGTCGCTGACCAGCGCGCCTTTGTCGTCGATCAACATGATCCGCTCGCCAACCGGATCGAACCTGACCCCGAACGCGGCCCGCGATGAGTACACGAGTTCGGCCAGCCTGTGCAGGTCGGCCCTGATCTGGGCAGGCGACTGGGTTGGCGTCGCCTCGTCAAGGCGGTTGTTCACGGTCAGAACGTCGACGCCGATCCGGCCGAGCAGGCCGGGCAGCACGAGCGACGCCGTGCCGCCTGCGCAATCGGCGACGACCTTGAGGCCGGCGTCCCTGACCCCGGTCATGTCCACGCACCTGAGCAAGTCGCCGGTGTAGGCCTCAATCACCCGCGGCGGGTAGGTGAGTTCGGCGATCTCGCCAGGAAATGCGCGCCGGTACTCCTGCCTGGAGAACACGCGCTCGAGCTTGCGCTGCACGGCCTCTGACAGGTCAGCGCCGTGCTCGTCGAGGAAGATGATGTCAACTGACTGCGGGTCCCCCGGCGTGGTTCGCATGGCGATCCCGCCGCTGCACTCGCTCCGCGCGGTCTCGAACCTGGCCACCGGCAGAGGCTGGGCCTCTAGGTCGACGACGTTGATCGCGCTGGCGTTGAGCGCGCCGTGCACGGCTCGCTTGAGCGCCCTGGCCGCGCGAGATACGTCCCGTGACGTGGTGACCGCGGAGCCTTTTTTCAAAGTGGTGGCATATGCACTTGCCAGGCGCACGCATAGCTCGGGCGTAATCTCCACGTTGACCAGGCCCGACACGCCCCGCGGACCGAACAGCGTGCGCTGGCCCCTTGACTCCCAGATCACGCTGGTGTTGACCACCGCCCCGGCCTCGATGGTCTTGAACGGGTAGACCCGCACACCCGACGAGATGTAGGCCTCTGACTCGATCACGCACTCGTCGCCGACGATCGCTGCCTCTTCAATCCTGGCCGAGGCCATCACGTCGGTGTTCTTTCCGATCACGCAGCCGCGGAGCGTCGCGCCGACCCCCACGTACACGTTGTTGTGCACGACCGCGCGGTGCAGGAACGCCCCTTCCTTCACCACGACGTTGCTGCCGACGACGGTGAATTCGCGCAACTGCGCGCCAGCCTCGACCTTGGCGTAGTCGCCGATGCACAGCGGGCCGGTGAGCACCGCGTCCGGGTCGACCTCGGCCCCTTCCGCTTGCCAGACCCCGGGCGAGACCTCGAAGCCGTCGATGTCGGCGGCGACCTTTCCTGACAGCACGTCGGCCTGCACCTTGTGATACGCCTCGTGGGTGCCTACGTCCTCCCAGTAGCCGTCGGCGACCCATCCGTAGAGCGGCGCGCCTCGGTCAAGCAGCTTGGGAAACACGTCGCCTGACCAGTCGACTACCTCGCCGGGCGGCACATGCTTGAGCACCTCGGGGTTCATCACGTAGATGCCGGTGTTCACGGTGTCCGAGAAGACCTGGCCCCATGTTGGCTTCTCGAGGAACCGCTGGATCTGGCCGTCTTCGTCGGCGATCACGATCCCGAATTCGAGCGGGTCGGGAACGCGCTTGAGCGCCACGGTCACCAGTGCGTCGTTGTCCTTGTGGAACCTCACCAGATCGGAAAGGTCGATGTCGGTGAGCGCGTCGCCAGAGATCACCAGGAACGGGCCATCCCGGAGCGCGTCCTCCGCGTTCTTCACGCTGCCGGCGGTCCCGAGCGGTATGTCCTCCGTCGCGTACTGGAGGCTCATGCCCCACTCTTCGCCGTCCCCGAAGTAGTTCCGCACCATCGAGGCAAGGAACTGGACGGTCACGATCGTCTCGTCGAAGCTGTGCTTGCGGAGCAGCCGCAGGACGTGCTCCATGATCGGCTTGTTGACGACGGGCAGCAGCGGCTTCGGCTGGTTCGCGGTCATCGGGCGCAGCCTGGTCCCCTCACCACCTGCCATGACTACAGCCCTCACCGTGGCCAGCGCTCCTTCGTCTTTTTTAGAGGCGCGTCCGATCAGGCTCCCGGGTCATCGCCGCTCCGGTCAGCCGCGAGCAGACGGCGGGCTTGCTCTAGATAGAGCGCGGCAGCCCACCAGTAGAGTGCAGTTCCCCACAGAGCGAAGGCCCAACCGAATACGCGCGCTACTAGTGCATAAGTGCCCTGGTGAGAGCCTAGAAAAAGCAGCGGAAAAGCGTAGAGAAGGCACAATGTCGCGGCCTTGCCGACAAAGCTAACCCGCAACGGCCCGTATCCGGCCCGGCGCAACAGCAGCAGTGCGAGCGCGAGCGTGAGCTCGCGCGCCGCGAGCACGGCCACCAGCCACCAGCCGATGATCGACCTGACAGCCAGCGCGATGATCGTCGACACGATGTACAGCCTGTCGGCGGCCGGGTCGAGTACCTCGCCGAGGCTGCTTTGCTGATTCAGCGCCCTGGCGATCTTGCCATCTAGCCAGTCCGATGCGCCCGCGGCGGCGAGCAGGCAGATGGCCCACCAGTCGCCGGCCTGGCTGCGCAGCCCGAGCACTAGCCAGAGGAACACGGGTACCCCGGCCAGCCTGGCGATGCTGATGAGGTTGGGAATGGTGAGAACCCGCGCGTTAGTGCTCGTGTCCCGCACGGTCATGTGTCTCATCCCTCCCGCCGTGCAGGTTACGCTGTCACCCGATCAAGGCGCTAGGAGGCATCAGGCGGCGTGCCAGAGGCTGGCGATGCCCTGCCCTACGCCGATGCACATGGTCGCCGCGGCCTTGCCGCCGCCTCTGCGCCTCAGTTCGTGCAGCAGCGTGGTGGTGATTCTCGCACCAGAGCAGCCGAGCGGGTGGCCGATGGCGATCGCGCCGCCGTTGACGTTGACCAGCTCGGGGTCGCACTTGAGCTGGTCGACGACGGCGACGGCCTGGGCCGCGAACGCCTCGTTGACCTCGACGAGCGCTAGGTCGCCGATCTGCCAGCCTGCCCGGCCAAGCGCCTTGGTCATGGCAGGCACCGGGCCGATGCCCATGTAGTCGGGATGCACTCCGGCAGCGTTTCCCGCCACGTACCTGGCGAGTGGCTGGGCACCGGCGGCGGTCATCGCGCGCTCGGACATGAGTAGCAGGCACGCCGCGCCGTCGTTGAGTCCCGAGGAGTTGCCGCCGGTCACCGTGCCGCCCTTGCGGAATGCCGGCTTCTTGGCGGCGAGCTCGGCCGCGGTCAGGTCTGGCCTGATCCCCTCGTCGTTGGTGACCTGGCGCCCGTCTGGCGTCGTGACCGGCACGATCTCGGCGTCGAAGCGCCCGCCGCCGGCCGCCGCCGCGGCCCGGTTGTGGCTGAGCAACGCGAACTCGTCCTGCCGCTCTCTGTCGACGCCGTACTTGTCGGCTACGTTCTCCGCGGTCTCGCCCAGCGTGATCGGCGGGTACATCTCGGCCATCCGCGGGCTCACGAGCCGCCAGCCAAGCCTGGTGTCGGCGAGGCCAGCGTCGCGCGGGAAGACCTCGGCCGCGCGCGGGAGCACGAACGGTGCCCTCGTCATCGACTCGGTGCCGCCGGCGATGCAGATATCGGCGTCCCCGGCCGCGATCGCCCGCGCCGCCGAGGTGATCGCTTCCATGCCTGACCCGCACAGCCGGTTCACCGTGGCGCCCGGCACGTCGACTGGCAGGCCAGCGAGCAGCACGCCCATCCTCGCGACGTTCCTGTTGTCCTCGCCGGCCTGGTTGGCCGCGCCCCAGTAGACGTCGTCGACTGCCTGAGGGTCGAGCCATTGATTGCGCGCGATCATGGCGGCGATCACGTCGGCTGTGAGGTGATCAGGCCTGACCCCGGCAAGCGCGCCCTTGATCTTCCCGATCGGGGTCCTGCAGGCGTCGACGGCGAATACGGCTGACATCGGCCACTCCCGGGTTCTAGGGCAACACCCCCGGTCATACCTTACGATCAGTAAGGCAGCAAGCAGATCCCCGCGAGGTTCTTGACGCCCCCGCACATGTTGCTGTTCTCCCAGTTGTCGCTGGCGATCCACAGTCCTTCCGCGGTGATGATCATGTCGTCGGCACCGATACCGCGCGCTCTTGTCGGGTTGAACGTGAGCAGGCCGGTCTTCGGCGA
>Ga0126371_10004501_pt1 | contig 12288 bp, 11 predicted proteins | sample PanSoiMetaPlot_4_FD_110145 | JGI IMG/M metagenome (GOLD analysis project Ga0126371, IMG submission 110145) | Tropical forest soil microbial communities from Panama - MetaG Plot_4 | ecosystem: Environmental > Terrestrial > Soil > Tropical forest > Bulk soil | place: Panama | collected 2016-02-17
CCCGAGCGTCCGAAGACGGCCACTTTCGGACGGTCGCGCCGCAACTCAGAAGTCCCGTTTGCGGTTGTTCGGGCGAGCAATGGTGCTCCCGTAGGTTGGCGCCTTGGCCGGGCAAGAGCCAAATGCAGTCCGCCGTGACCGAGCCGCCGTAAGCGCGGCGGTCCTGCTGTGCGCCGATGTTGGGCATCCGCCGGGCGAGAGACGCCCGATTAACGAAGGGAAATATCAATAAATTCAGGGGTGCTCGAAACCCAACTCACGCCGCCCTACCATTTAGCAATCAATAACTTAGAAGAACACACTCGAGTCTAATTCCCGACTCACCGACCCTCTCACTGCCGAGGCGTCCGCGCGGCAACGCCCTTTCTCACCGAGAAGAAAAGCTGTCGGTGTCTGCCAGCCCGAATGATGCTCGCCGATCGAAGCGCGACCAGGACGTAGAGAACATTGAGAGCCGCCAGCGTGTTGGGAATGTGCCGCGTGCGTCTGGCTGCGGCCACGACATCTTTCGCCGTGACGCCTCGCGTCCCGCCGAGACGCTGCTGCACGTAGTCCACCGCGCCTGTGTCGATCACATTGAAGTAACCCGAACCGCGCCGCGCTTTCGAGAGCGCAAAGGAAAGCACGAAGAAATAACCCTGGGCCTCGAACACGTGGTAGGTCTGACGGACGGCCTTGACGCGATCACAGTATTTGAGGCCGCGCTGCAGCGTTCGAATATTCATGGCATCCCCGTTCCCAGGCCACCTACCGTGCGAGAGCAATCAATGCATCGAGCACCGGCACCGCACCCGCGGTCTCCGCCTGGGGCTGATTCGCGATCAGGCCGCCTTCCGACGCTTGTAGTACTCCGCGATCTTCGGATGACTGGCCACGCGCTCGAAGTGCTTAACCAGGAGCGGCGAGACGCGGTCCACGAGGTCCTTCGGAATGTGGTCCAGCGCCCCGGATCGGAGCCACCGGATCAACATGAAGATTTTAAGATCGGCTACCGTGAGACGCTGGTCCGCGAAATACTCTCCGCCGGCCGCTTCCAGTCTTGCCTGGAGTTGCTTCAGGTAGTGGGTAATATGCCCCGCCGCCAGCTCTTCGCGCGCCTTCTTCTTGGCGTCCGCGGGCAGATCGATGGTGTGGCCGATCCGCGTGCTGATGTCCTCAGCCACATCCATTACTTCGTCGCATAGGAATGCGTGCCAGTCGTCCTTGGGATACAGGCCAGTCAGCTTGCCGACGTAGCGATTAATGCTGTTCGATTGCGAAACGATCTCGCCGTCGACTTCAAGCGTCGGCATGCCAAGGAACGGGGTCTTGTCGCGCAAGGCGGGCCAATCCTTGCCTCCGATGCGCTGATCCTCGAACGCGATGTCCCCTATGTACATCGCGAGCCGCGCAGGCTCGCCGCGTCCGCCGTCGAAATCGAAGTAGGTCAGCTTCAGCTTTGGCATTTGAGGATCCCTCGAGGGTGCTTGGCTCTCACTCGCCGGGCTCCGACCCGTGCGCAAAGTTGAGTATAGCGCCTCAGTGCAGTGCGGAGAGGCCGGCGCCGGTGGCGTGTCATGTCAAACGTCCAAACCCACGAGGCGCGCGTCCGGGGAAGTCAGGCAGGACGTGCGCTATGAAGAGCGGCTAATACCTTCTCGGGCGTCATGGGCACCGAACTGATGCGGATCTCCGCTTAAGCCGGTGGATCAGAAGACCAGGCGAAAGTCCGCCCGAATCGTTCGCGGCACACCGGGGTGAATCACGTGGTCACTTGAGGGGAAGGCTTGATTCATCAGGCGCGACACGTAGTAGTACTCGATGTCGTTCCACTGCACGTTGGCGATGTTGAAGACCTCCAACGCGATCCGCCACTGTCGGGAGGATTCAAATCCCACCTGTGCGTCGACTGTGGTGTAAGGCGGTGAACGGGCGCTGCCGTCCTCCACCAGCGGAGAGTCACCGAAGTGCCGCGCGCGCAGGGACGCGAACCAGCCCGCGGGGACGCGAGCGGTCAGCCTCGCATCGACGACGTTAGTCGGGCTATTGGGAATATAGCGTCCGGTGATCGCCACGGTTTGCTGGCACGGATGGCTGGGCGCGGCGTCGCCGCAACCCAGATCGTCCGGCGGTGTCTTGTGGTCGAACCGCCCCTTCGTGAACGCCGCGTTCAAGTCCCCGGAGAGCCAGGAAGTAAAGCGATAGGTATTCCCCCATTCGAGGCCGGTACGGGTGGTTGATCCGCTCGGTGACGTGACGCCCGCGTCGCCGTCGAAGACCAGCTCGGACTCGAGCTTCAGCCCGAACAGGTCGAGCCGAGTCTCGAGGTTCGGAAGGACCTCGGTCGCGAACCCGATCTCCGCACTGCGTGCACGGGTGAGGGGTGTCACCGGAGGGACGGCAGGGTTCTCGCCGCTGCGAGTAACGCCGCGCGCATCGTTACTGTGATAGCCATCACCCACGTTCAGAAAATAAGTAGTCTTTGCCCAGGGACCCAGGACCAGGGCGAATTTCGGACTGAAAATGGTCGCGGTGCGCGTGCCGGTGTCGCAGCCGAGGGGGTCACTCGTGATATCGCAGCTCCCGTCGGCGTGGACCATCTTGTCGCGCACATCAAAGCGGAATGCGTCTGCGCGCAGTCCGACCACGGTTCGCAGCCCGGCGGTCCATTGCACGCTGTTCTCGAAGTACAGGGCCGCGCTTCCCTCGGTGACAGCCGCGTTCTGGCGGGTTGCGAGAACCTGGCGCTGCAGCGTCGGGAAGATGCCCACGTCGAGGATGTCATCGAGACGAAACTGGCCGCCGATGATGTTGGTCATCTGCCGCGAGCCACCGAGATCCGTCACCCAGGTCCTGGAGCCCTTGGCCCCATACACGATGCGATCATCGTGCTGGAGCATCTGATCCCCGTGCACCGGATCCTTGAGGTAATAGGTGAAGGTCGACCAGAGATCGAGCTTGTAGCGGATCACGTAGGCCGACAGCTGGACCAGTCCGTCGTCGCCGCGCAGCACCCGGCTGCACGAGAGGCTGTAGCGCTGCGACTGGCCACCGTCCGTCGGATTCAGGCTTCCGAACCGCCCGATCACCCCGTCGGCAATGGCGCTTTGCGGAACCTGGTCGGTCGAGGTCCAGCGCCCAGAGTACGCCATCGCCGTGACGGTGGTGTAGTCCCGGCTGTCGCCCGCGGTATAGGCAAGCACCCCACTCAGCCGCCGATAGTCATCGGGAACGTCGAACGGTCCATCGTTTCGATAGACCTCACTCGCGCCGAGCAGCGTACCTCCCGCGAGAGGTAAGGTAGCCGTCAGCAAGGTACGACGATATCCGTACTCGCCACCGCCCATGTCCACGGAGGTCGGCAGGCTGCTCGCAAGAGCGACGCGCACGGTTCCCGCCGTCGCGAAGTCCCCTTCGTCCGCGTAGTACGGCCCCTTCTTATAGTGCAGATCCGACGTCAGCTCGGGAATGAGAAAGTTGAGATCGGCATACCCCTGCCCATGCGCGTGTGTCGGCATGTTGACGGGCATATCATCAACAACCACGGCCAGGTCGGTCCCGTGATCCAAATTAAATGCGCGCAGGAAGTATTGGTTCGCCTTACCCTCCCCCGAATGCTGCGTGACGATGAGCCCCGGGATGTTTTCCAACACCGCAGCCGGCCGCAGCAGGGGTTGGCTCGCGATCTGCTCCTGACTCGCGTCCCCTGCCGAGGCGGCGTCCATCGCGCTGACGCCGGTCGCGGTCACCGTGATGATGGGAAGACTGGCCTCACTCGTTTCTGTGCCAGCGATTGCAGGCAGCGAGAGCAGCGCACCGATCACCAAAGAGGCGCCTGCCGAGCGGCGAGCGCTGCTCACGGGTCTTCGCGGCACCCTGAGCCTGTCCCCAAGGCGATCACCCAGCCTGTCCCTCTCGGACGGGGGAATCGCCGCGCCGGTCATGGTTACGCGGCCAGAAAAGCCCGTTCAACCAACCACACGAGCGCCAGCATCGCGATCGCGGCCGAACCCCAGGGCAGCAGCGCTCGGCGGTAGGCACCCTCCCTGCGCAGCACGTATGCGATGGGCATCACCCCAAGTACCACCGCCAGCTGTCCGGCCTCGATTCCGCAGTTAAACGCCACGAGGGAGATCAGGCGCGCGCCACTCGGCAAGCCCATGTCAGCGAGGACCGAGGCGAAACCGAATCCATGCAGCAGGCCGAACGCGAAGGCAATGCGTGCGCGTCCCTCCGTGACCAGGGGGAAGACATTGTTGAGTGCGGCGATGACAATCGAGGCGGCGATCACCGACTCCGTCAATCGGCTGGGCAAGCGGACGACATCCAGCGCGGCGAGCGACAGCGTGATGGAGTGCGCGACGGTAAAAGCGGTGACGACCTTGAGGATGCTCCAGAGCGCCGGCCGTGCAGTGCACACCGGCTCCCACGCACCGTGCCGCCTCATGAGCACAGCCGGTAACAGCAGCGACACGAGAAACAGCAAGTGATCGATCCCGCTCCAGATGTGCCAGACGCCGGCCTCGGAGTACTCCCGGAAGGCCCGCCACGCGCTGCCTTGATGGACCCGCAGGTTGAGCGGGGCGGCCTCGCCTCCCAGCACGGCGGTTTGCACCAGGGTTCCCGCTGTGAGCGTCAGCAAGCCGCGGTGCGAGGGGTCGAGATCCGAGAGTACGCCATAGCGGATCTCGAGCTCTCGCGTGTCTCGAGGACAACTCGCAGTCAATGGCAACCAGGCGTAGTTGCCGTCCACACGGTGGTTGACCGCGACCGAGCCCAGGCGGATCGGACACGGTGCTCCACCTGCAGCCAGACTCAGATGCCGGATAAAATAGGCTTGCAACGCCGGCTGGCCCGCCCGCAGCTCGCCCCAGGTCACGTGACCGTCGCCATTGGCATCAACGCCGACCGCGAGCTCGACATCCCTAATCGCCAGCTCCACCGAGCCGGCCAGCTCCCGGCCATGAACATTAATCTGCACAAAACCATTGCTCGCGACGTGCGCCTGCGCGCGGGCGGCAAGCAGCGCGCAACATGCGAGCAGCACCCGGGCGAGCCTCACGGCGCGCCCTCCGCGTAGGAATCGAAGCGAACATCCTCGGTACCATGCTGGCGGAGGAACTCGATCGCCGGCGCCGCTGCCGCTGGCCGCCCGGCAGCCCGTGCGGCGCGCAGCAGGATCAGAAGATCAGCCGGTTCACGCTGGACGCGCCAATTCTCTTCGGCAGCCCGGAGCGCAGCGGCCGGCTCGTGAGTGACGTCGAGGAGAAAACGCGCTTGCTCGCGCCGATGCACGGCGTCGCCGCGCTGCTCTTCCGCCGCGAAAGCGCTGGAGAGCTGCGCAGCGCTCTCTGCGAGGTGCGGATCCCGCAGCTGCTGTTGCGCGATCGCGATGCGCAGCAGCAGCGACTCCATGGACTCATGACCGCGCAGCAGAGTGAGTGTGTCCGCGGCCCGAGCTTCGCTCAACAGCAGGTCGGCATAGGCGGCGCGCGTGTAGACATCATCCGGGGCCACCTGCAGACCTTCGAGAAACCAATGCGCCGCGGCGGCACGGTCGCCCAGACTCACGGCCATCTCGCCAAGCTCCGAGTAGCGCCAGGCGCGCGCGCTATTGGAGAGCGACTCCTGCGGCAGGGCACGCACGGACTCGTAAGCGGAGCGCAGATTGCCGGACAGCGCCCGCAAACTCTCAACACACAAATCCTCGATGACCGGATCCCCGGCGGCGCCCCCGAGGCGCCTGCATGCCGCGGCGCCTTCGGCGTAGCGACCCAGCACGCGAAGCACCGTCGCGCGCGTCAACCACGCCTGAGCATCATCGGGACTCGTCTTGAGCGCCGCATCGAGCTCGAGGAGTGCGGCGTCAAAGGCGTGTCGGCTCTGCAGGACGGTCGCGTTGAGGACTCGCACCGCCGGAAGCACCGGTTCCTGAGCGCGCCAGCGCGCAAGAACCGCGTCCGCGTAGCCGAGAAAGCGCAAATCCCCCGTGGCGCGCGCTTGAGTGATGTAGAACTGCGCGAGTGGCAGCGCCACATCGAGCCGTGCGCCCGCCTGCTCTCTCACAACGGCACTCGTGTGCCTGGCGCCAGGTGGGAGGCTGGCCAACACCTCATCATCCCGCGCCGGTACGTACGGGGCCGCGGCAGCCCCTACGCACATCACGATCCCGAGCAACCCGGCCCACGCCGGCCGTCCCCGACGTGGTCGGGGACGGCGGGTGAAGGGCGCCGGGTATGTCATGGCTCCTGCTACGGACCGACGATGCTGATGGAGTCGGCCGACTCACTCGTATCGGTGATGGCCAGTGCACCGCCATTCACCGGAAGCGGCTCCGTCGTCTCGGAGCTCTGCTTTGCTCGATCGAGCACCTGAGCGGTCGTCAGAGCGAGCCTCATGGAGGCGGGCGGTGGCGGCGGCGCAGCCATTCCGCCATCGCCTCCACAAGCACTCAGTATTGCCGCCGCCACCGCGGAGATACCCGTAATGACAATCCTGCGTTTCATGACTCCTGACCTCTCAATCGTTGCCGCTCGTGGGCGAGCCGCCGAGCGGTGTGTTGAGGTACGGAAAGACCGTCAGATAGTCGGCTGGATTCGGCAGTGCACCGTCCGTGTAGTGCAGCTGCCGTGAGGCGTCCGATGCAGGATCCGGGTCCTTGGCGCTCCCGTCGAAGGGTGACAGCAGTACGCCCATCGCGACCCGCAGCTCGATGTCGACCACGTCATCGATGGGTCGCCTCCCGTTCGGGAAGCCCCCGAGGTCTCCGCCCAGGACGCCCAGATCGCTCTGTGCGGTTGCCGCGGTCGGCGGCGTGCCGGTGTTCAGGCGCAGCTCCTCTGCCGGGGTCACGCTGGCGGGCTGATTCAGGCCTTTGAGGCCAGTGAGAAACGCGGCGACGAGGTCGGTCCGCGGATAGACACTCGGCGCCTTGACACCCGCGCCCCCGAACAAGGCCTGCAGCAGCACCGGGAGCGAGGGGTTGGTCACGTAGTCGGCAAACTGCGCATCGTTCATCGGGCTCGAGGCGTTCCAGCGATCCTTGTCGGGAAGACCGATAACCAGCTCGTTGACGAGGGGCATCCCGAGCCGCGACACCTGCGCCCACGCGCCGCCCTCGACCGTAGCGTCCGTGGGCTGCGCGACCGGCCCGACGCTCGCGACGCTCTTATCGCTCTGGGGCTCCGGATTCTGAACGCGAGCCTGGCGAATGCTGGCGGTCGTCCAACCACCGACGACGGGATCACTTCCCGAAGTGAGGCACGAGGCCGCGACCTCGAGCGCCAGCGTGGTCACGTTGTATCCGGCGAGCGAGTTCGGAGCGAGGTTGCGCGCGTTCACCCCGGCCGGCGCGAGTTCTTCGACCGGAAACTTGATGTTCACCAGGTCGAAGGTCTCGCCGAGATTGACCACGAAGGGGTCCTTGCGCTGCCCGACGAAGACTCGCCCGGGCCGGCTGCACCCCGGAATGGTGATGTTGTGGATAAAGGTATTGGCGTAGCCCGCATAGTCCGCAATCGACTTCATGCCGATGTTGTCGAACGGCTTGGCAAAGGTCGCGCTGCCGGTGTCGGCGTCCGTCACCGGCTGGGCCTGACCGCTGCGGCGATCCCCGCGCACCAGCGTCAGCGTGTAGGTCTCGATGACGTTCTGCATCGCGGTACTGGTCGCGCTCAACGGCCCGATGTTGCTCAAGGGAACCGCGATGGACTTACCGCCTGCCATCACCGCCAGTCCGCTGTCCGCCACCTTGAAGCGGAATTGAAAGGTCAGATGCTCGTGACCGTCGCCGACGTTGTCGACGTGGACCTCATAGAGAGCTTTCGGATCCATCGTGTAGTAGTTCGGCCCTCCCTGTGGGTTCTCGAAGGGCTGGTAGTTGGCAATGAGCGTGACGTAGCCCGCACGTCCCGCCTCGTAGCTGTTGAACATGTAGAAGTCGGTGCCATCGACCTTTGGATGGGTCGTAATGAAAGGCGCCTCCCGATGGCTCGAGGCGAGCGCGGTGAAGGCGAGTCCTGCCGCGACGGCTCCGGCCAGGATGCGACGACTGTTGGACAATCTCATGGCGTTCCCCTCCCGGGGTGAACTGTGGTGAACACCCCGTTTCTACGCACGCCGCCGACGGATGGATGCATAGAGAGCCAAAGGCTCACCGTTCCCGGGGGGTCGAAGTGCACGATCGGACGAGGCTGGTCGCGCCGCATGTGCATCCGGACGCCGTGCGGATGCGTAATACCCTGAAGGCCCGGGCGAATAGGCTTCGCATAGACATCCAGCCGCACAAATCGTACTTTCCCAGTCGCCCCATCAGCGTTTTCACATGATTTCCGCCACGGGATCCGACAGGGAGTTTGACGCGCAGCTCACCGCGCTTCTCCGCGCGTGCGCTGCCGCGGACGCGGCGGCGCTGCAACGCCTGTATGAGCTCGCATCCCCGCTGCTCTTTGCATGTCTTAAGCGGATGCTGCGCCGGAGCGCAGTGGCGGAAGAGGCGCTGCAGGATGTCTTTGTGACTGTCTGGCAGCGGGCGGGGCAATACCGCCCGGAGCGTGGACGACCGATGGCCTGGCTGATGTCGATCGCCCGGTATCGCGCCATTGACATCCTGCGACGCGAGCGATTCGCACCGGCGTTCGTGGTCGACCTCCACGAGCAGGCGCTGGAGCCGGAAGCAGCGGAGCAGTCCCATTCGTGGCTGCCCGGTGCCGCGCTCCTTGAGCGCTGCCTCGCGCTTCTCAGCGATGAGCAGCGGCGGTGCCTCGAACTGGCATTCGTAGGCGGCAACTCGCACGAGGGCATCGCGCGCATGACCGGCAATCCACTCGGGACTGTGAAGAGCTGGATTCGTCGTGCGCTGCAGAGCCTCAGGGCCTGTCTCGAATCATGAACACCGCACCAGACAACCCCGCGCTGATCGAGCTGCTTGCCGGTGAATACGTGCTCGGCACATTGCGGGGTGCAGGCCGGCATCGGTTCGAGCGGTGGCGAAGCACATCGCCCCTTGTGGATGAGCGTTGCCGATTCTGGGAGGAACGACTCATGCCGCTGCTGGAAGGCCTCCGGCCCTCCCCGCCCCCGCCACATGTGTGGCAAGGCATCAGAGCTCGGCTGAACCTTGGAGCGACGCCGGCGCGACGAGTCACCGTGCGTGCGCTCGCGCTCGCTGCCAGCGTGGTGTTGGTAGTGGGTTTGGCGGCCCTCCTCTACTGGCGCTCGTATGCTCCGAGTGCGCTTGAGGTCGCTTCCATTTCGGCGCCGTCGGGCAAGGAGTTATGGCAGGTCGAGATCTACGGGCACGCCGGTGAGGCGGACAGTCTCCGTGTGCACGCGGGAGCCACCGCGCTACCCCCAGCAGGGCGAGACTACGAGCTCTGGGCGCTTCCCAAGGGAGGCGCGCCGGTGTCGCTCGGGGTGCTGCCGTATCAGGCCGGCGCGACGCTTCGCGCACTCAGCGCCACCCAGCGAGCCGCGCTCGTAAAGTCCGCGCAGCTCGCGGTCAGCATCGAACCCCCCGGAGGTTCGCCCACCGGCGCGCCCACCGGCGCCGTAGTGTTTGTCGTTGCGCTGCGCGCTGTAAGTTGATCGCGCCGGTGCAAAGCGTTGCAGGGTACGGCTGGGCCTGGACTGGACTGGATGGTTGATTTCCACCAATGCCAGTCAATCCCTGTGACAAAATGCATCCCGGGCGGAACGAGAATTAGCCGATCACATCGGGCACTCTGCCCGGTAGGCCAGGTCGGCGTGGACGTGCCCCGTGGTGACCATGAGCTCAACTACGCTGCTTGAGATCCGCTCGCGACTTGGCGCACGCGGTGCACTCTTCCTCGCCTGCGTGCTGAGCTACGCGAGCGCCGCGCCGCTGAGCGCGGCGGACGCTCCAGCCTCGCGCGCTTCGCGCCCGCCCGGCATCGCGCCGCTTCCGAAAGTCACGTCGCCGCGGCTCTATGTGATCGATTGCGGCACGCTCACCTACAATCGGCCCGAGGACTATCAGCTCACGCGCGAGGAGGTGGCCGACACCAACATGTCGGTGCCGTGCTTCCTCGTGGTCCACCGGAAAGGCATCCTGCTCTTCGATACCGGCCTCGACGACCGACTGGTGGGCCGGCCACTCTGGGAGAACGTGGATGGCGGTTACGGACAGATCAAGTTCAACACGCTCAGGGGCCAGCTGGCCGATATCGGCGTGACGCCCGCTGATATCACTTACCTCGCGATCTCGCATTCGCATTGGGACCACGTCGGCAACGCCAATGACTATGCGGGCTCGATCTGGCTGACGCAGAAGGCGGAGCTCGACTTCATGTTCGGCGCGAGCGCGGATCGCGCCTATCTGCCGCTCTACTCCGCGCTCGCGCATTCCCGCAAGGAGGTGCTCGAGGGCGACCACGATGTGTTCGGAGACGGCACAGTAGTTCTCAAGTTCACGCCCGGTCATACGCCTGGGCATCAGGCGCTGTATGTGAAGCTCGCGAAGACCGGTGGCGTGGTGCTCTCGGGGGACCTCTACCACTATGCCGAGGAGCGTCAGCTTCACCGTCTGCCTAAAGAGGAGGAAAGTACCGGCACTCCGGCTTCGCGGGAAGCAATGGAGCGGTTCCTTAAGGAGAAGGACGCGCAGCTCTGGATCGGCCACAGCACTGCGTTCTTCAGGAACGCCATCAAGTCACCCGGCTGGTACGACTGAGAGCCGCGCATGGACTACATCCGGTTCGGACGGACCGACCTCACAGTGTCGCAGCTCTGCCTCGGCACGATGTCGATGGGCAGCTCCGCCTGGAAAGGCTGGGTGCTGGATGAGGACGCCTCGGTTCCCCTCCTGCGCCACGCTCTCGATTGCGGCTTCAACTTCTTCGACATGGCCGACTGGTATTCCCTGGGCCGCAACGAGGAGGTCGTCGGACGCAACCTCCTCAAGATGACGGCCCGGGAGCGGCTGGTGCTCGCGACCAAGGTGTTCTATCCGATGAGTGACGACCCCAACGATCGGGGACTGTCGGCCGAGCACATCGCAATCTCCATCGACCGCTCGCTCAAGCGGCTGGGGACCGACTACGTCGACCTCTACGTGATCCATGCCTTCGATGCCGACACGCCCGTCGAGGAGACGATGGCGGCGCTGCACGACGCCGTGCGTGCCGGTAAGGTGCGCTATCTCGGCGCTTCCACCATGTATACTTGGCAATTCGCGAAGATGAACCACGTGGCGGCGCTCAACGGCTGGACGCCGTTCGTCAACATGCAGTGCCACTACAACCTGCTCTACCGCGAGGAAGAGCGGGAGATGTTCCCCTACTGTCGCGACCAGGGCATCGCCGTCACCACCTTCAGTCCGCTCGCGCGCGGCTTCCTCGCACGCGCCGCGCAGACTGCGCGCACGACTCACGATGTCTACCAGGAATACTATGGCGATGACATCGATCGAGAGATCACCCGCCGCGTTCGCGAGGTCGCAGCGCGTCACGGGGTGAGCACTGCACACGTCGCGATGGCCTGGGTCGCGGCGAGCCCTCACCAAAATGTTCCGATCGTGGGAGCTTCGAAGACGGCGCAGCTTGACGTCGCCGTGGAGGCGCTGGCGCTAAGACTCGACGCGAAGGAGCGGGCTTTCCTCGAGTCGCCCTACCGGCCACGTGATGAGATCAACGACTACAACCCGGTGCGGCGTCCGCGCGCGCTGCAACCGGACTAGCCTCGCCGGCGGCTAACCCCGCAACCACGGGCTGTCCTCCCTAACTTCGATCAGGGTGGGACGATCGGCGCCGAGCGCCTCGCTCACCGAGCGCGCCAGGTGCCCGGCGCTCGCGGCGCGGACGGCATGACAACCGAGGCTCTCGGCCAATCGCAGGAAGTCCGGGCTCTTCGGCTCGACGCCGATGCGCGGAATTCGCCGCTCATCCATGCCGTCCGCGATCGCCTTCAATGCATCGTTGTTCCAGACGATCAGGGGGAGAGCGACGTGTTCTTCCACCGCCGTTGCCAACTCGTTGACCGTGAACATCACCCCGCCATCGCCGGCGATGGCCACCACCGGCCGCTGCGGCGCGCCGATCTTGGCGCCGACGGCCATCGGCACGGCCGGGCCGAGGGCGCAATAGTTGCCCGAGTAGTACCAGCAGCGCTCCCTTTCCATCGGCATTGCGAAGCTGCCCGTGTAGACGAGCTGCGTGGCATCGCCCATCACGATCGCGTCGGTGGGCAGAGCCGCACGCAGGATCTTCCAGACACGCGCGTGCAGCTTTTCCAGCTCGGTCATCTTTGCGGCATTGCGCGCGAGGATCTCGCGCGTGCGCCGCTCGCCTTCCG
>Ga0126371_10004502_pt1 | contig 12284 bp, 12 predicted proteins | sample PanSoiMetaPlot_4_FD_110145 | JGI IMG/M metagenome (GOLD analysis project Ga0126371, IMG submission 110145) | Tropical forest soil microbial communities from Panama - MetaG Plot_4 | ecosystem: Environmental > Terrestrial > Soil > Tropical forest > Bulk soil | place: Panama | collected 2016-02-17
GAAAGCGATCGCAAGCTGGTGATTGCTATGGTAAAGAAGATGGCAGCGTCGGGAAGATAAACCTCACCACTGAAAACACTGATTCAACAGATTTGCGCTGATAATTTGGGATTCGTGTGTCGCTATCGCGGCAATTGCCACAACTGCCAAAATTGCCGGAATCGTAGCAGGCTTACGCTGCCTTGCTGATTTCGCTCAAGGCCAGAACCGCGAGTTCGAGGCGATCGCGAGCGCCGGTCTTGGTGAAGATGCTTTGCAGGTGGCGCTTGACAGTGTTCTCGCTGATTTTAAGTTCCTGGCCAATATCCTTGTTCTTCATGCCGCGAGCCACATAATAGGCGATTTGCCGTTCGCGTTCAGAAAGACGCGCCAGCGCGTTGGTCGGCCCCTTGGTTTCCGCGCTCATGGTGGTCAACACCTGCTGTGCCAGCTCGTCAGAAAATGCGAGCTCGCCATTGGCCACAGTGCGAATCGCGCCGAAGAGGCGCTCGGGACCATCGCTCTTGAGCACCAGCCCGCGCCCACCCAGTTTGACTACCTGGGCATAATCCAGTTCGCTTTCCGAACCAGTGAGCACAACAGCGGCAACGCGGTTGCCTGCGCGATCGAGGGTTCGCAGCACCTCAAAGCCGTCACTACCGGGCATGAACAAATCCAGCACCAGCACGTCCGGACGATGCTGCTGTACCTGAGCCAGCGCCTCCTGACCATTGCTCGCCAGTCCTTCAACGTGGAACTCAGCCTGGGTAGAAAGCAAAGCAGCGAGCGATTCCCGCAAAACCGCGTGGTCGTCTGCTATCACAATGCGGATCGAGGGTTGGGTCGAATTCTTAGCTGCCATAACACCTTTTTTAGATGCAATTCAGAGTTGGCGCAGCAGCCGGAAAATTAGAGGGTACCCTGGAGGACGATTCGGGCGCTTAGCAGGGTGGGTAGAGCAAGGCTGGATCAGCAATCGGGTCACCACCGCCCCGAAACACGCAAAAGCAAAATCGCGCGCTTTGGGGCCCCCGGTCATCGGTTCATCGGAAAAGCAATCCTTGAGATTCCAGAAAGAATGAGTCGATAGACTGGTTACCAATTCATAACGTACCAGTTGTTTCTGCCTCGACCTGCATGAACCAAAGTACTGCTGGTAGCAGGCGTGATGGCTCGGGCCGTGTGTTATATTCGCGGCCAAGGGAGCTTGTGCAGTGGGTGTTGACGAAGATCTGACAACACTGGACGATTACGTTCGCCGGCTGAAGGTGGAATATGACATCTACTTTGGCGGCGGCGCCAAGAAACCTCCGGGAGAACTGGAGTGGCGCGTCAAGAACCTGCTCAAGAAATTCTCTGACGGCACGAACCTCAATTTCAGCCAGCGTTTCCGCCTGAATAGCATCCAGCAGCGTTACGCCCTGATGTCTGCCCTGTGGGGGCAGAAGCTGCGCATCAAGGAAGAAGGCTATCGCCGGCCGCAGGATGCCGCCCTCGGCATTCAGGGGTTGCGGAGTGAAGAGGAGCACGCGGCAGAGGCGGCGCTGGGCCATCCCGAGGCGAGACCACAGTCGCCGGACGAGTCGTTCAGTATTGATTTTGCCGATGTGGATGCTGAATCACAAAAAGTGGAGACGCTCTTTACCGCTTTCAGCGAGGCACGCAAGGAAGCCGGGGAAAAAACTCCGGGCACACTGGATTCATTCAAGAAATTTGTGCGGCAGAAGACCACTGATATCCGCAAGCAATACGGCTGCACAGCGGTGGAGTACTCGGTAGAGTTTAAGAACGGCCAGGCCAAGCTGAAGGCGAAGCCGAAGAACCAGTAGTTACAGGTCATCTCATAAATACTTCCTGCAAACGCTTTAAGGCGCTCCGCTCCAAAACCGGGACCTCCACCCCACCACGCGCAAAAACCAAAAACGCGCGTGTCGGGGGCCCCGCTCCGCAGCCATCGTTCGCTGCGCGAACTCCGGCTGGACGCTCAAGTCATGCCCTGACACAAATCATTTATGAGATGGCTTGTTAGTACTTAGCATTTAGTAGTTAGCTAAGAGCTAAAAACCTTTCGCGCAGATCAGCTTCTCGTCGTCCTGGCGTTCTTCTGATAATTTAGAAATCGTGGCCAAAATTCAGCGCGCTATTCTGAGCGTTACCGATAAGACCGGGCTGGTCGAGTTCGCCCGCAAACTGGAACAACTGAAAATCGAATTGGTCTCCACCGGCGGCACTGCCAGGCTACTGCGAGACTCCGGCATAAGCGTAAAAGATATTTCAGAGCTCACCGGCTTCCCGGAAATGATGGATGGCCGGGTGAAGACGCTTCATCCCCGGGTTCACGGCGGCATACTGCACGTGCGTGGCAATCCGGTGCATGTGGCCGCGGCGCAGCAGCACGGCATTCAACCGATCGACATGGTGGTGGTGAACCTTTATGCCTTTGAGAAGGCCGCGGCCAAGCCAGGGGCGCATTTTGACGAATTGATCGAGAACATCGATATTGGCGGGCCCTCGATGGTGCGCTCGGCCGCCAAGAATTTCCGCGACGTTGCCATAGTCACCTCGCCCGATGACTACTCCTCTATCTCCCAGGAAATGGCTGCCTCCGGCGGCAAACTCAGCCTGGCAACGCGCTGGCGTCTGGCGCAGAAAGCTTTTGCCCTGACCGCCGCCTACGACACCGCGATAGCCTCGACTCTGGCCGGAATTTCGCTCAGTGGAGATCGTTTTCAGATTCCGCAGCTGGAGGAGCGCGACTTTCCTCGAGTCCTGCGGCTCTCGCTGAACAAGGTTATGGACCTGCGCTATGGAGAGAACCCGCACCAGAAAGCCGCGATGTACTCGGATAGCTCCGGCAAAGGCGTGGCCAACGGCAGGCAACTACAGGGCAAGGAGCTTTCTTACAACAATATTGTCGACCTGCAGGCGGCGTGGGACCTGGCGCGGGAGTTTGAAGAGACGGTGTGCGTGATCATCAAGCACACCAATCCTTGCGGCGCCGCCACGGGAAAAACCCTGCGAGAAGCCTACCTGCGGGCGCTGGAGGCCGATCCGGTTTCCGCTTTCGGGGGCGTGATTGGAGTGAATCGCGTGATTGATGCCGAAGCGGCGGAGGAGATGGCCAAGCTGTTTGTGGAGGCCATTGCGGCCCCGGGATTCGCGCCTGCAGCGCGGGAAAGATTTGCCGCCAAGAAAAACCTGCGCCTGGTCGAAATTGAACCTGCTGCAGACGTCTGGACCATGAAATATGTCTCCGGAGGCATGCTGGTGCAGGATGCCGATGTGCGTCCCCTTACTCCTGCCGATTTGAAGGTCGTTACACAGCGCAAGCCCACGGAAGAGGAGATGCGAGCGCTGGTGTTTGCCTGGAAGGTTTGCAAGCACGTGAAATCCAACGCGATTGTCTACGCCCGGGATGGCCAAAGCGTGGGTGTCGGCGCGGGACAGATGTCCCGCGTGGATTCATGCAAGATTGGGGCTATGAAAGCGTTCTTGTCCCTGAAGGGGACGGTCGCGGCTTCGGACGCCTTTTTCCCGTTCCCCGATGGCGTGGAAGAAATCGCAAAGGCTGGGGCAACGGCCATCATCCAACCCGGAGGGTCGGTGCGCGACCAGGAGGTCATTGACGCCGCGAACCGGCTCGGGCTGGCGATGGTCTTTACCGGTGTGCGTCATTTCCGGCACTAGGGGTTTTTCTTTAGGAAAGCAAAGCCGCAATCGGCGAAGTAAAAGTTACGTAAAGCTGGGTTACAAGTGCCTGGTTACAAGCTACAATTGATTTGGAACAATACTTAAGCCCCGCAGATACTCCCCGCATCTAAACATGGGGCCGGTTTGTACGCTATGACGTTGACAAAACCTCGTGTTCTTTTGCTGGGGATTTTCCTGGCATCCTCTTCAGTTTTTGCACAGCAAACACCTAACGCAGCTCCGGCGCAGCAAAAGCCTGCCGCTCCGAGTGCCGCCGCACAGCAGCAAAATGGCCAGGCCGCATCGCGGGCCGCTCAGGTGCCGGCCAAAAAGGCGGACCGCTCGGCTGCGTATTATCACTATGCTCTGGCGCATATGTACGAGGAGATGGTGGCCATGTATGGCCGCTCCGAGTACGCCACCAAGGCAATCGAGGAGTACCGGCTCGCCATTGAGGCTGATCCCTCATCGGAGTTCCTGAATTCCGGCCTGGCCGAGCTGTATGCCAAGACTGGCCGAATTCGCGATGCGGTGGATGAGGCACGGGAGATCGTCAAGCGCGATCCCAACAATCTAGAAGCGCGCAAGCTGCTGGGCCGAATCTATCTGCGCTCGCTCGGCGACGTGCAGTCGGGTACTCAATCGCAGGAAGTATTGAAGCTGGCGATTGAGCAATTTGAGGCGATCGTCAAGATCGAACCGAAGAATCCTGACAACCATCTGCTCCTGGGGCGGCTATACATCCTGAACAAGGATCTGACAAAAGCGGAAAGCGAATTCAAGACCGCCATCAGTTTGGACCCGACTTCGGAAGAAGCCATTACCAACGTCGCATACCTCTATAACGAAGAGGGAGACAACAAAAAAGCGGCTGAGATCCTGAATTCCGTCCCCGAGGGAGCGCGCACGGCCAAGATCGATTCTGCTCTGGGCTATACCTACGAGCAGCAGAAGGACTTCAAGAACGCCATTGCGGCCTATAAACAGGCCATCGCTCTGGATCATGACAACCTGGATGCGATGCGCGGGCTGGCACAGAATCTGGCCAACGACAATCAGACAGACGCGGCACTGCAACAATACCTGGTGATCCAGGAAGCTGATCCGGAAGATCCACAGGCCGCACTGCGCATTGGGGAAATTTATCGGCGCATGGGTAAGTTCGACCTGGCGCTGGAGAACCTGAAGAAGGCTGAGGCTTCCGTCCAGGATTCCCTGGAAGTGCCCTACAACGAAGCTCTGGTGCTCGAAGCCCAGGGAAAATACGACGACGCGGCCGGCATCCTGCAGCGCCTGCTCACCCGAACCACCCGCCCTGACAACAATTATTCTCCGGGCGAGCGCAACAATCGCGCGCTGTTCCTGGAGCGGCTGGGCAATATTTACCGCGAAGAAAGCCGCCCTCTGCTGGCGATTGAAACCTTCCGCAAGATCACGGAGATGGGCGGCGATGAAGCATCACGCGGCTACCAGGAGATCATTGAATCCTACCGCGACCAGAAGCAGTGGGCAGACGCCACGCGCGTGGCTCGCGAAGCTGTGGCCAAGTTTCCCAAAGATAAATCGCTCAAGCTGACGCTGGCTACGCAACTGGCTGATGACGGCAAAGGCGATGAAGCCATTCAGACCGGCAAAGCGCTGCTCAAGGGAACTGCGGAGGACCGCGAGACCTATATTGGGCTCTCCCAGATCAATGCGCGCCTGAAGCGCTGGAAGGACGCAGAAGATTCGCTGGCGCAGGCGGAAAAGCTCTCAACACGCCCCGAGGAAAAACAGTACGTCCTCTTTCTGCAAGGCGCGATGTTCGAGCGCCAGAAAAAGTATGACCAGGCGGAACAGATGTTTCGCCAGGTATTGCAGCAGGATCCAAATAATTCCATGGCCCTGAACTACCTGGGATACATGCTTGCGGATCGCAACACGCGACTGGAGGAGGCGCTGAACATGATCAAGAAAGCGCTGACCTTCGATCCGCAGAATGGCGCTTATCTTGATTCTCTCGGCTGGGCCTACTTCCGGCTCGGCGACTACGATCTGGCGGAAGAGAACCTGCGCAAAGCTGCAGAGAAGACGCCCAACGATGCCACTATCCAGGACCATCTGGGCGAACTGTATGCCAAGACCAATCGTCTCAAGCAGGCGGCCACCCATTGGGAGCGCGCGCTGGATGAATGGTCCAAGTCCGCTGCTGCCGATGTTGACCAGCAGGATGTGACCCGCGTACAGAAGAAACTGGAAAGCACCAAGGTGAAATTGGCACAGCAGAAAGAACAGTAAGCTGTATTTCCTGGATTCCTGGCCGGCGTGGTGTTCTCGATGACCCCGCGATTTGATTTGCTACACTGAACTCATGCTGGCCTCCTACGCCTTCCCTCCGGAGCAAAGCCGAGGACGGCGCTATCCTGAGCCCCGGCATCCTTATCGCAACGATTTTCAGCGCGACCGCGATCGTATTGTCCACTGCCGCGCCTTTCGCCGTCTGGAGAACAAGACCCAGGTATTCACGCGCCGTTACTCCGATCACTTTCGCAACCGGCTCACGCACACCATCGAGGTCTCGCAGATTTCCCGCACCATTGCCTCCGCGTTGGAGCTGAACGAGGATTTCGTCGAGACTCTGGCCCTGGCCCACGATATCGGGCATCCGCCGTTTGGGCACGCGGGCGAGCAGACCTTGAACTCCCTGATGCAGCAGTATGGCGACAGCTTTGATCACAACCTGCACGCGCTACACATCGTGGAACAGTTCGAGCAGCGCTATGCCGATTTTCCCGGGTTGAACCTGACGTTTGAGGTGCGCGAAGGAATCATCAAGCATTCTGCGGATTATCAGCCGGGCCTTTTTCCGCAACTGGCGGAGTATCTGCTTGAGCAGTTTCCTCCGCTCGAAGCACAGCTCATCGATCTTACCGATGAAATCGCCTATATCACGGCCGATCTGGATGACGGCCTGGAGTCGCACATTCTTACCCTGGAACAGATTCGAACCGAATTGCCGGTTTTTGCACGCCTGTACTCCCAGGTTGAGCAGCGATTTCCCACCGCTTCCGAGAAGCTCAAATTCAACGAAACCCTTAAACGCCTGGTGGACTATCTTGTGAGCGACCTGATTGCTACGACGCGAAGTAGAGTGGCAGCAGCGGGAGCAAACTCAGTCGAGGCAGTGCGGCAAAACGGGGAGCGCCTCGGCAGTTTCAGCGTCCTGGTGGAGGAAGATCGGCGGCAGATCAAGACATTCCTGTACGAGAACCTCTATTACAGCCCCGCATTGAAGATCGACAAACAGAAAGCCAGCCAGATCGTAACGGAGCTGTTTGATTTCTTTATGAAGATGCCGGAAGAGCTGCCCGGCAGCTACCATGAAAAAATGCAGCACGAACCTGTGCACAGAATCGTGTGTGGCTATATCGCCGGGATGACGGACAACTATGTCCAGGAGCAGCACCGGCATTTTTGTATCGATCCGAATATAACCGTCGAGACCTGACGCGTCTGAGACGCGCTCCAGCCACAAATCAGATGTTTGAAATCAGGGTCAAGGGAAGGCTCTATCTAAAAAGGAAAACGGCGACGCTCTGCGCCAGCGTCACCGTTTAGTGCTGTTAGATAAGACCCGTGTAACGGTTATTTGCGTTTGAGGAGCAGTCCTGCGGCAAATACTGCTACAGCAGCCAGAAGCCACTCAATGCGCCAGATCTGGACTGCCTGCCAGTCGAGCACAGTTGTGGCGGTATAAATAAATCCGGTTACGAGGGCTGCGATCACGCAGGCAAATCCCAGGAACAGCATGATCAGCGACCCGGTGCTTTGACCCATGGCATCGCGAAGGGAAGCAAAATCCAGCCACTCCCGCAGTCCCGTGGTGCCGGGAGAGGTAAGATCGCCCTGCCGGGCAGCACCACAGACGTAACAAAAACGTGAGCCTACCAGGAAATCGGTTCCGCAACGATCACATGCCTGCTCGATGGAAACGGCCTGCTGGGGTTCCTTGCGCAGAGGAACGGCGGGCTTCCAGAATTCCTGCCTTTCGTCGCAGTTGGGTAGCGTTTGCGCCATCGGATTGATCCTCGGGTTTCTTGGGGAAATCATTCGCACACAGATTGCCAAAGGACGTGAAGCGTAAACCCTTGTCAGGCAAAGATTTATTCTTCCAGAGCACCTGCTGCTGGAGCACGGGAAGCAATAATTACGTGTAAAAGCTGCTGTTACCGATGGCGCCTAGCGGCGCGGCATGCGGATGATCTTAGGGTTGTTCTGAGTCTTCATCCAGAAGCCGAGTACCAGCAAGTCAGGCTCGCTGAAAGTCAGGTCCGCGGGTCGGTGAGTGCCGTCGTTGAAAACATGCTGGTCAAGCAGCGAATGCAGATGCCCTACGGAGATGTTCAAGTAAGCAGCGGCTTCAGCTTCCGAGTAGCACTCCTTAACTGTGTTGAGCGACTTCGTCATTTTTGAAAGCCCCATTTCTGAGGGAGAATCACTTTTTACAGCTTTTTGGGTGAATCTAACATCAGGTAAACTTCCTCATAGTGACCTGCATTCACCTTAAACATCTGATTTGACTCTAAGTGCCTCACACTGCTGCTTTTAGCCCTGTTTCCCCTGGTTTTGGCCTGAATTGGGGCAGGGAACCCGGATTGGGCGAATTGCGTATTACCAACAGGGAACGTGGCAGAATTCTCTGGGACGGGAAAGAAGCAGGCTGGTCTGCTGAATATCGTCCGGGCGAATAGAATTAAAGGAATACCGAGGTTTTATGTACTGCAACTACTGCGGAAAAGTTATTCAAGATGACGCCAACCTCTGTGCCTACTGCGGCACGCGGGTGGCGGGAGTTGTGGCGCGGCAACGGCTGGTGCGTCCGCGGCACGGACGGAAGATTGCCGGTGTCTGCCAAGGCATGGCGGAATTCTTTGATCTGGATGTGTCGTTGATCCGGATCGCGTGGGTGATCTGCCTGTTTTGTGGAATCGGATTGCTGGGTTACATTGTCGCCTGGGTGGTGATTCCGGAGGAACCACTCTACCTGGCGACGCCCGTCGCTCAAAACAAGCCGTCCACTACAACCTGAGTTCCCCTGCCCTTGAAGCTCAAAAGCGACAGCACAGAGATCTTCTACATCGTGCAGGGCAATGGGCCGCCGGTGGTGTTGTTGCATCCCTTTCCTGTAAACCATGAGTTCTGGAAAGGGTGTCTCCCTTCGCTGGAACACCGTTACAAGCTGGTGCTGCCCGATTTGCGCGGCCACGGGGATTCACCTCCAGGCGACGGACCGGCCACCATGGAGCGCCATGCGAAGGACGTGGCCCAGCTCTGCGATGAGCTTAAGATCGGGAAAGCCGTCTTTATCGGAGTTTCCATCGGCGGTTATATTCTGTTTGAGTTCTGGAGGAAATTTCGCGAGCGGGTGGCGGCGCTGGTTCTGAGCAATACTCGCGCCTCTGCCGACACGCCTGACGGACTCAGCAATCGCCAAAGGTCTATCGAAAATGTGCGCCAGCGCGGGCCGTCTGCTCTAATCGACGAACTGCTGCCCAAACTGCTGGGCCGCACGACTCTGGAAACCCGCGCGGATCTCGTAGCCCAGGCGCGCGCGATGATGGCCCGCATGACGGGAGCTGGAATCGCGGCCGCTCAGTCGGGCATGGGTGCAAGACCCGACTCAATTACCACTCTCAAGACCATCAACGTCCCAACGCTCATCATCGCCGGCGAAGAAGACACGCTGACGCCGCTGCACGACGCGGAAGTGATGAAGCAGGGTATCAGCGGCAGCAGTTTAGCAGTAGTGCATCGCGCCGGACACTACGCCGCCCTGGAACAGCCTGAATACTACGGCAAGCTGCTTCGCGGGTATGTGGATGGATTGAATCTGGTTTGAAAAAGAGAAACAGGGAACCACAAAAATGCAGGAGATTCTCTGAACTTAAGGGTTCCCCGCCAGGGAAACAGCGAGCAGCAATTTTGATTTCAGGCGGCTGCTTTGCTGGCTTGCGAGCTGAGAATCTCGCTCTCCGCTTGCAGCCAGTCTTCTTCAGCATGGCCTTCTTCTTTGCCCCTGAGTTCATAAAGTTGATAGGCGCGGGCCCGGATTAACTCAGTTACATCCGTGGCTTGCGGTTGCGGAACAACAGTCGGAGGAACGGCCGGTTCCAAATGAGAATGTGGTGGCTTTTTGGTCACAGCTGTAGTGGTCTGTGACATTGGAATTCCTCCTCTCAGAAAATTAGTTTCTCGATCTCCACTTATTTAGCCACAATTGCGCCTGGCAATCAACGCCAAGATGCGTCAGACATGTTCTCCGCTCAGAACGGAATCCTTATCGTTAAATCACTTCTCAAAAAAAGCCCGGCATTTGCCAGGCTGTTTCACTTCTGCGCATTATGACAACGAACTGTGCGGGTTTCAGCGCTCTTCACTGAACTCGAGGTCTTGATTCACACTGATGTTATGGGCGGCGAGCGAACTGCTAGGGCCGGAATATGTGGCAGTGGCGCGAAAGCCGGTGTCGCTGACGTCAACGGAGTAGGTATAGGGGCCACGGCTGGTTCGATCCATGCTCAGATCGCCGGAAGATCGCAGCTCTTCCAGTGAGACATATTTTCCGCCCGTGCCGCTGTGCATGCGCTCGGCCCGGGCAATCGACATGAGATCGCGCTTTACGCCCACGATGTCCACGGTGCCCTGCGGTGAGCCGGCGCCCTCCACTGTGGCGCTCTGCGCCTGGCGCATGTAAATGTAAGCTCCGACGCCTATGACCGCCACCAGCATGATGAAGCTGAAGAATCGTCCCATGCTTCCCGTCCTGCTGCGATGATAGTCTTTGCGGTGGCCATTTCCGTCTGAGAAAATCACTGCTTGGATAACGGAAGTCCAATTCGAATTGCAGTCGTTGGTGTAGGGGCCTTCGGCAAGAACCACGCCCGCGTCTACCACGAGCTTGAGCGGCAGGGCCAGGGAGTGAAGCTGGCCGCAGTTGTGGATACTGACGTGGCTCGCGCCCAGGCTGTAGCCCGCCCGATCGGCTGCACGGCGTTCAACACCGTTGAAGACTTGCGGGGACGCGTTGACGCGGCATCAGTCGCCGTGCCCACTGTGGATCACCTGCGGGTGGCCGCAGCATTGATGGCTGCGGGGATTGACGTGCTGATTGAAAAGCCGCTGGCCGCGAATTTGCAGGAAGCTGACGAGTTGATTGCCCTGGCCAACGCCAACAGGCGCATAGCCCAGGTCGGCCATCTGGAGCGTTTCAACCCCGCCGTACGCGCGACCCTGCCGCTGCTCACCAAACCCATGTTTTTTGAGGTGCATCGCCTGAGCGTGTTCACGCCGCGCAGTCTGGACGTGGACGTGGTCCTGGACCTCATGATCCACGATATTGACGTGGTGCTCTCCTTCGTGAAGTCGCCGGTGAAGGAGGTGCGTGCCGTGGGATTGCCCGTGGTTACCGGCAAGGTTGACATCGCCAACGTGCGTCTGGAATTCGAATCCGGCTGCGTGGCCAACCTGACCGCCAGCCGCATCAGCACGGAGCGCGTTCGCAAATTGCGCTTCTTCCAGCCGCACGAATATGTCTCGGTCGATTACACGCGCCAGGACGTCCTGCAATTTCGCGTGACCAACGAAAAAAAATTCTCCCTGGATCAACTCATGGGCATGATGGATTCTCCGTCGGACGTGCCAATTCCGGGCGTGACCGTGAACAAGCCCGAGGTGCAAGCGGAAGAACCTCTGCATGCGGAATTAAAGTCGTTCATTACCGCAATCCGCAACCGCACGACGCCGGAGGTTCCTCTGGAAGACGGCCGGCTCGCCCTGGCAGCAGCATTGTCCATTTTGTCTGCCATTGACGAACACATGCGGCGGGCAAACCTGAGTGCATTGTAAAAATATGTAAAGAACTAAGGTGCTGGCCTGCTTCTGATCAGAGCTTTGCGTTAATTTGCAAAATCTTTGTCATCTCTGGTGCATGACCTCTCGAACTCCGCGTTCTAATGAGAAAATAGTAACTTAGACGAGTGCGCTAGTGTCTAATTCAGCAAGGTGGTTGTGCCTCCCGTAATGGAAGCTCCTGTTCGCGACCCGGAAGTCTCATCCCCCACGGATGTGGCCGAGTTACATCTGCTCATCAGCGAGATGGGCGATGAGCTTTCTTCCTATCGCCGTCGCGAAGCGATATGGCTTTCCATCATCGTCCATGTGCTGGGCTGTCTTGCGATTATTTTTGTGCCCAAATGGATTCCCAGGAGCGCCGTCGTCATCCCCTTAACGCCGACGAACCACAACACAACCTATCTCGATCTTCCAAAGGATCAGCAGCAGGTAAAGCAGCGGCCGGACACGGACATTGTCTCTGATAAGAACCGCGTTGCACAGTCGCCTACACCCTTGCCGAGAAAAGAGTTGCTTCGGAAGTTGCTCGACGCGCGCAAGCCTGGACGCGAAGCGCCGCCGCAACCGCCTCCGGGGCAGCAGGCCATGCAGGAGCAACCCACGCCACAAACCGCGCAGCAGCAGGCCCCATCGCAGAATCCCCCTCCGCAGCCCCAACAGTCGGCGCAATTACAGACGCCGCCCGCAGGCCAAAACCCATTCAAGACGGCCGCGCCCGGAATTCA
>Ga0126371_10004503_pt1 | contig 12283 bp, 10 predicted proteins | sample PanSoiMetaPlot_4_FD_110145 | JGI IMG/M metagenome (GOLD analysis project Ga0126371, IMG submission 110145) | Tropical forest soil microbial communities from Panama - MetaG Plot_4 | ecosystem: Environmental > Terrestrial > Soil > Tropical forest > Bulk soil | place: Panama | collected 2016-02-17
CAGGTTCTTCCCGCCGACCTCCTCAACGGATGGGATCCGCCGTACGAGCTTTAAGGGCTCTACGGGAAGCTCAGAACCACCGAAATGCAACGCTTGCTGGCCAGCAAGAAAACCGTCGAGGCCCACTCGGTGTGCGCAAGCCTCTTTCCGATTTCACAGTAGCAGACGAAATTCGGCTCTTCCGGTTGGCGTGCAACAAGTCGTTTCGCATCAGCAAAAGATTTCCGAAAACGTTTGTGACTCTCGCACGGCGGCCAGCACGCTGCCGCCACAACGAGGAATGAAAACGGGTGCCTACCTCTTATCTCTGCCTGGTCGGCGTGAGCGCACCGGCAGTCCCGCCAGCCGCTGCGCCAGCAGCTGCGCCTCTACCGCGGCCAAGGATGGCTCCGGCCGCGGCGCCACCCGCAGCACCAACCCCCACATTTCTGGCACGCCTGCGCCTTGAGCGGTTGCGGTTATGTGTTGATTTCTTCGTCGAGCTCGGGCTTCTCGTCTGGCTTTGAGAGGTCGCGGCGATAATCGGGACCGCCGTTCCGGCCATTAAACCCGTTGAGAGGATTGCGGCCACCAGTGTATTTCTCATAATTTTCGCCCTCCTTATGTGGACGGCTAAGGAGCCGTCACTCCTGTCTTTTTTGATGCGGCGCCGTTTGAGATGGGGGTATTTTCACGTTCGCACAGGTGTCAAATGCACGCGAAATAAATGCGCCCATCACCATTTGTCTGCAGTCTTCGGTCACGTCTCTCCGACTGCAACAGAAATCGACGAAAGGAACCGAGGCCGCACGGCCTGACTGTCGTTATCCATGAAGGCGGCCATTTCAAAGACATGGGACATGCTTCGGCTAATCCGCAATGGCGGTCCGGCACTGTGCAACATTTCAGTAACAAACTCCTGCAACGCAACTTGTGATTTTTGCAACTTCGCACGAGGAAAGGTACCGTCCTCACACATACGTTGGATCGATGCCGACCGTTTCGCTTTCGCTCTCGATATCCTTTTCGCGCGGGGCATTCGCTATGTGAGCTTCTTCGGCGGAGAGCCGTTACTGCACCCCCAAATCGCCGAGATGATCGGAGCAGCTGCGGAGAGGCACATGGGCACCGCGATCATTACAAATGGCTGGCTTCTTCCCCAATTGGTCGACAGACTGGCAGAAGCTGGATTAAGTACGATCTATGTGTCGATCGATGCGACGACTATAGCGGAGCACGAGGCGAATCGAGGCCTCGCGGGCGTCTGCCGTCGTATCCAAAAGGCTACCTCGCGCATACCGTCGTTGGGCATGACCGCGGTCGCTCAAGTTACGATGAGTAAGTTAATCAGTGACTATCAGGCGCTGATTTCTCTGGTTCGGGAGCTAGGCTTTTCGGCCGTTGCTTTCTCGTATCCCCAACGAGCCCGGCTTGGATCATCCTCCCTCGCGTGGTCTGACAGTTCCAACCTCGTAAATTTCACCAATGACGAACTAGCCGACACCTTCGACAAGATCAATACCCTGCGCAGCGAGTTCCCCATAAATAATCCACAGGCATCAGTAGAGGACATGAAGAGACACCTTCGCGGAACCCCAGAACGGTTCGTTTGCTATGGAGGGTACAAGAGCTTCTACATGGACTGGAACTATGAAATGTGGCGATGCGACGCCTGGAGCAAAAGCATGTGTTCGGTGTGGGAATTCGGGGAGGCGAAACTTGTCCGCGATGGCTGCACGGCCTGTATAGCAGATTGCTACCGGGATTCGAGCGTTATGCTGCACTTTAGCGTGTCAATTGGGGACGCTCTCGATCATTTGGAGGCAGGGCGTTTTCTGGGTGCCGTCCGGACTTTGATAGACGGCCGGAATCTCAGTTCTCTCGGCGCGGTTTTCGCCAACGGCCGAGTTCTCTCGAAGCTGGCCAAACTCGGATGACCGGATGCCTCGGCACCTGCGAGATTTCGGATCGTTCGATCCGGCCCAATTAAAACAGCCGGGGAGCGGCAATGGGGTGAACTTGTGATAAGTACCTCGATAGCCCAGATTTCGATTCTGGCCGCGCTGTTCAGCGCGGTCGCGGCGGCAGATATGCAGGACGGGAATCAAGCACTAACGCTGTATCAGAGTACGGAATATCGCAGTTCTTTAGATGTTCTTTCATCCACTGTTCGGAAGGATGCCACGGTCTTTTGCCTGATGGGACGGAACTACTTCATGATCGGCGACTACAAGAAGGCGATACAGGCTCTGAGCAAAGCCACGACCATGGAGCCGCGCAATGCCGAGTGTGCGAACTGGCTTGGACGTGCTTACGGGCGCCAGGCGGAAACCGGGAGCGTTCTGACAGCAATCGGCTACGCAACCAAGGCACGTCAGATGTTTGAGAAGTCTGTTGCTCTCGATCCTTCTAACAGGAAAGCCCTGGGAGATCTCCTCACTTTTTACTTGAGGGCGCCAGAAACGGTAGGCGGTGGCATCAAGAGGGCCGAGGAATTAGCGCAGCACCTCGCCGGGAGAGATCCGGCCGAAAGTCATTTCGCCCAGGCGCAGATTGAAGAAAAGCGGAAAGACTACTACTCTGCCGAACAGCATCTGCGGCTTGCGCGAGAACTGGATCCAGCGAATCCGAGGCGCTCTTTAGATCTAGCGATTCTTTTGGGAAAAATGGGCCGGCTCGCCGAAAGCGACAGCATGTTCACACTGGCCGCAACGTCAGCGCCCTCCTGGGCGGAAATAACGTTCGAGCGTGCCCGTGCCTATATCGTGGAGCAGCGGAATTTGGAGCAGGCGAAGCGCCTGTTGCAACGATACGTCCGCTCCCAGCTAACTCCCGACGATCCACCGCGAGAGGAAGCTGAAACGCTGCTCAACAAGATCAATGCCTGTTGTCCATGACGGCGCACCGGATGAGAAAGCTATTTTCGAACCGGCAGTCATTTGAGAATGTCGCCGGTCCGAAGTGGACACTTGATCTCAAGACTAGGGTGCTTACCATGCTTGTGGTGCTGACCGATGTCTCCGGCAACTTTACGATGTCGTGGGGCCTGAAACACCAGGGCACGGTGTTTGGTATTTCGCCGTTGGTCTATCTGCGTCTAATATTCGATCCATGGGTTGTGCTGGGGACCACGTTGCTTTTGATCTGGTTCCTGTCGAGAACTATTCTTCTCGGCTGGGCCGACTTGAGTTACGTTTTGCCAGTAACCTCGTTCAGCTATGTGTTCAATGAGCTCACCGGACATTATCTGCTCGGCGAACAGATTGCCTGGCCCCGCTGGACCGGTACGCTCATGATCACAGCTGGGGCCGCGGTTGTCGGGCTTACGCGCTCCAACACGACCGATCTGGGGAGGGAGCCGGTCTTATGAAATGGCTGACGGTTTTGATTATTGTGGGCGCAACCGTCGTGGCAGACCTGTTTCAGAGTCTCGAGATGAAGCGTCAAGCAGTGACGATCGAGGAATTGCAGCCCCACCGATTCGGGAGAGTGCTGGTCCGTCTCGCGCGGCGAAAGTTCTTGATACTTGCGGTCGTTCTGATGGGGGTCTCGTTCTTTGCCTTTCTAAACCTGCTTTCGATTGCGGACCTGAGCTTTGCTGTTCCCATCACGGCAGCCAGCATGGTGTTCGAAACCGTTCTGGCGAAGTTGGTCCTCGGAGAATGCGTTTCGGGACTGCGTTGGACTGGCGTTTTCCTGGTGGCCGTGGGCGTGGTATTGCTGACAATTTGATTAGGCGCGTTGGAAGAGTTGCAACTGTGGATCCGGATTGATTCGCACGAAAAGCAAGAGGTGTTTCGTAGACCCAACGAGTTGATCGGTTGGCAACTCCCCATTCCTGGGACGGCCTATGCGGTGATCCTCTGACAGGCGGGCCTCTTACGATCAGTCCTTTTGAAACAGTATCGGAGTAGAGTGAACGCCTCACCCATCTGGGACTTGCGGCGAGGAGACGCCGACGACAACCGCACCAGCCCTTATGGACGCGGCATGTGGAACGTAGTTTTCTCGGCCGCGCTCGATTTCAATATTCTGAAGGCCTCGATCAACGCCCTGGTTCTCATCATTGGGCCCGCTTTACTTGTGGGTGTGGCACCTTCGGCCGCGGTATACGTGGCCCGCCTAAAGCTACCGATAGCAAATTCCTGGGAAAAGCACCCGTTACCCATCATTCTCTGGTTGGCGGGCCTGGCTAGCGCCGCATTCGCGATTGGACGCCCCCTTCTCTTAAGAGCTGTCGATATCTTTTGGCATCTGCATTACACGCTTGTGTTTCCGGCGATCGTGGTTTTGCGCGAGATGTTGCAGATCGTCGCAGAGCGAGTGCCCGGCCGGCCGCGAACGCCTCAGCAACTTCATCGCAGACGCCGTGCCGGTTCGGTTTTGGCGGCGCTCCTCCTCGCATCGGCCGGCGCTGTACTCGCGTGGAGAATCGAGGTCTCGCTCGGTCTCCAACTCATACATGGCGGGCGGGTGCATCCATGGGCGGCTGCCAAGGCCGCGTTGGGCAATGCGGCGCTAGTTTTGGGTCTATCGACCGTCTTCGAAAGCGGATATTGGCTGTGGCGCGAACTCAGCTTGAGCGCTCCGGTTCTCGACTGGCATCCCGGCGCTCCCGACGCCAGGCTCTCGACAGGCCGCGTCGCTCATCTCTCCGATTTACATACTGTGGGAGGCCGCTACGATTACCGCATGGAGTCTGGTCTGCTCGGCCCGCAAGGCAATGAATGCGTTCGTGAGGCGCTCCGGAAATTGTCAACGATCCAGGAGCACGTGCCGGTCGCTCGATTTTTCATTACGGGAGACGTTACGGACGCCGGTACACGAGCCGAGTGGGCGGAGTTTCTCGACCTTCTTCAAGAACGTCCGGAGATTCGCAGCCGTCTCTATTTTGTGCCGGGTAACCATGATGTGAATGTTGTGGATCGTGGGCACCCAGCTCTGATCGACCTGCCGTGGAGCACCGGTCAGGCGCTGCGAAAGCTTCGCGTCATTCTTGCTCTGGACGAAGTGCAGGGCGAGCGCGTTCGTCTGGTCGATCGCTCGTCAGGCGCTCTTGCAGCCTCGTTGCGGGAATTTTTGCGGGAGGGTAAGCGCGCGGAATTGCTGGGCGAGTTGGCACAATGCGGCTCGACACGCGGACGGAGGGAAGTCACGAAGATTTGGGAAACGGTTTTCCCCTTGGTCGAACCAGCCAGCGACAAGACTCCCGGGCTCATCCTTCTCAATTCCAATGCACGCAGCCATTTTTCGCTCACAAGCGCAATCGGCGTCATCGACCGATCGCAACTGCGGGCCCTCCGATCGATCCTCCGGACTTCGCCCGCCGATGCATGGCTGATTCTATTGCACCACCATGTTGTAGAGTACCCGCTCGCTTCGATCGGCCTGCGCGACCGAATCGGCCTGGCACTCATCAATGCTCCGGACGTCCTGGCGGCGATCGCACCGCATGCCCACCGCACGCTCGTTCTGCACGGCCACCGGCATAGGGATTGGATCGGCATCTGTGGCGGCGTCATACTCTGTTCCGCGCCCTCAACCGCATTAGGATCTTGTGACGGTGAGATGTATCAGGGGAGCTTTCACATTTACGAGTTCGCCACCGGTATGGGTGTGCCCGTTCGGCTAGTCCGCACGGAACGGGTCAAGGTTACGTGATCTTCGTAGCGACGGTACGGGAGCGCGGCGGAGAGAGCGGCGGTACAGGCAAGTTACCGGCAATATTTCGTGAACTCCGTTTCAGCGGCGGCGGTGAGGGTGCTTGCAGGCGCCGCCTGTGAAAGCGGAGCCTGCAAGCGGAAGTTCTGCTAGGTGACGACCAACGGCCGCATCATATCGTGCTCTTCATGTTCGAGGATATGGCAGTGCCAAACGTACTCTTTGCCGGAGACGCCGAGGTTCGGGTTGAGACTGTTCGGGATCGAGGCGATTCCGGGAGGATTGGCCGGCAAATCGAACCGCATGATGATAGTCGTGACCGTGCCGGGATACATCTTCACCGTCTCCTTCCAACCCAGTTCGGTCGGGTCGGGGCCGGTTGGAGGTGCGTTGTAGTTCGGCATCGCGGCACCCGAAGTGGGGCCGAAGGAATTGTAGGTCTGCCGCTGCAGCACCTGCACATTCACCAGGTGGAAGTGCATGGGATGCATCGGCGGTGGTGTTAACGATCTGCCAGACCTCGGTTGAGCCCGCTTTCGGGTTCTCAGTCGATAGGTCCATATAATTCCGAGCGAAGGTGTTGCCGCCGCCCTTAGCTGATTGCACGTTGGTACCGAGGCGCTGAACCAGGCGGCCCCAAGTGTCATAATCCTCGTTGAGAGTAAGAATGCGGACCGGCACGCCAGCCGGAGGCGGAAGCGGTGCGGTGGTCCAGGTTCCCACGAGGGACGGATCGATGCCGGCTGTCAGGTCCGTGGAGTTGGTAATGTTTAGCGGCGGATCGGCGCTGGTCGCAGGGACGACGTTGAAGCGCATGATTTGCCGCGTATTGGGTCCGAAACCCGGCGTAGTGATAGTGGGATTCTTCGGAGCACCCGGGAAGTAATCGTTACGCGGGTCTCCCATCGGGAACGGAGCGGGCGCATCGTTATACAGAATTACTTTCTTTCCGGCGAACCCGCTGAAGTCTACGATGATGTCCCAGCGCTCGGCCGGGCCGGTTACGAGGCTCCCGCCGAAGGTAACGGGATTAAAGGGCACGTTCGATTTAACCAGCGCTGGTTTGGATAGGAAGCCGCCCTCAGTGCCGATTACCAGGAAATCGGGGCCCTTGGTATTAGTCGGCGCGAGCGCCGCATTGAGCGTAATGCCGTCAGCGCTTCCGTTGTCCACGTAGAGCTGAAGGTTCAGGAACCGGGCTTGCGTGGCGTTCAGGACCCGCAACCGGTAACGGCGCGCTTCGACGGTGGCTTCCGGATAGACGGTGCCATTGGCCAGCATGGTATCGCCAAACATCTCGGGGATACAGGAAGGGTCAGGGATCGGGGGCTTGGTGCTGTTGGTGGTGGACTTCCACCGGTTCGTTTCATAGATGTGCGGATACCAGAGGCTACCGACGCCGGCTGGACCGGGCCAGGTGGGATCCGCCGTGGCAATGTTGGCGCCTACGAAGATTTTCTCCTGGATGACGATGGGGATTTCGCGGCCGCCATTCTCGACAAAGTCCGGCAAGCCCTGATTGCGCAGATTGGCTTCAAACGCATCGCGAATGATATACGCGCTGGCGAGGCCGGCATAGGCATTCAGGCGCGTGATGTCGTGGGCGTGATCGTGGTACCACATCAGGCGCGCGCTCTGGTTGTTGGGGTAATAATACTCGCCTTGGCCGGGTAGCAGGCCGGGGTTGAGCAACTTAAAAAAATTGGTGCTCGCGTTGGCAATGCTTGGCCCATACTTGCCGCCCGACGCTGCCGGCGTGAACCACGCCATGGGTCCCCCGTCGCTGATCCAGGGTACGAATCCGCCATGGCAGTGGACAGAGGCGGCATTGTAACCGTTGCCGCCGAACTTGGCGGCGGCGTCTGGAAAGTCGCCAAACGCGTTCATAAGGGAGCTGATGTCCACCGGCAGGATGTGCGTGGACGGAAGGTTATTGGTGAACGTGAGTTGGATCGGCACGCCTCTTTGGGCGACAATTATGCCTCCCAAGTGCGCGGTCGGATACGCAGCTCCGCCCAGGGCGACAGACGGGCTGTATCCCCAGAGGGTGGTTGGACCAAGCGCAGGATGAAGCCGATCGCTGAACTGCCCGATGTTGAACGAATAGTGGAGAGCTCCAGTCACGGGGGCCGCGCCGTCAGGCAGGGCTACGGGGATTCCGCCGGATCCTACGCCCCGCAGCGGCTGCGCAAACTTTTGAAGCCCTTGAGTTTGGTAAAACGCGTAGGCGCGACGCCTGGCGGCCAGAAAGGCTGCCGCGCCGGCTGTGGTTTGCATGAATCTTCTTCGATTGATCATGCGGTCCTCCTAAACAGGGCGAACGTTGGCCCTGCGGGTGACCCACACTTGGCGTGAGGGTGTGAGCGAGCGATGCATGGCGCAAATCTCGCTTGACGACACCGGACTAGTTAACTAATTTCAGACCCTAAAGTATGTAATTAGATTTAACTGGATTGAAGGATTCTGTCAAGCATCAAAAGACGCAGTACCTAAAGAAATTACTCGTGGTACGAAAGTCACTTGTAGCAATAGATCTCATAGATCACTTCAAGGGCGTTTCCCGAAGCCCCGTTAAGGTCTCACCGGCGGCGCTGGGAGACGATGGTGATCTGCGTGTCGGCGGAGAGGCGGACGATCTGCTGCACGACCGTCTCGCTCAGAAGCTTGAACCAGGGGCGCGGGAGGGAGCGGCCGACGAAGATCTGCGTGACCTGGTGTTCGCGGGCGAAATTGGCGATGCTCCTGGGGACGTGAGGGCCGGCGATGGCGTGAGTATCGATGCGCAGGTTGCGCGCGAAATGCAGGTGGCGCTCGATGACTTCGCGGGTACCAGCGGGAAGTTCGGCCCATCCGCCTTGCGGCAAGACGTGAAGGGCGAGGCAATCCCCTCGCAGGTAGTCCGCCACTCGTTTGCCGCGGCGGATGAGAGATGCGGAGAACGGATTGGCCGTGACACAGATCAGGATCCGTTCGCGCCGGCCCGTGTCCACCGTTTCGGCCGGCGCCGCTTCGAGTTTCTCTTCAATCTCGTGGGCAGCGTAGCGCAAGGCAATCTCACGCAGCGCGGCGAGATTGGCCTCGGTAAAGAAATGATCCATCGCCTGCTGCGCCTTTTCCGTGCTGTAGACGACACCGCGTTCCAGGCGGTTGCGCAAAGCGCGCGGCGTGACATCGATCAGCCGCACTTCGTCGGCTTCGTCGAGAACCCAGTCCGGGACGGTCTCGCGGACTCGAATGCCGGTCACGTTCCAGACCTGGTCGTTGAGGCTTTCGAGATGCTGGACATTCATGGTGGTGAGGACGTCAATGCCGGCGTCGAGCAGGACGTGCACCTCCTCCCACCGTTTGTTTCGGTCACATCCGGGCACATTGGTGTGCGCGAATTCGTCGACGACGCAGACGGCAGGCCGCCGGCGCAGGATGGCCGCCGTGTCCATTTCTTCGAGACGCGTGCCGCGATACTCGAGGACCCGGCGCGGGATAACTTCCAAACCGGTGATCTGGGCGATGGTGTCCTGGCGGCCGTGGGGCTCGAAATACCCGACCACGACGTCGACGCCGCGGCGCCGGAGGTCTTGCGCGTCCGCCAACATCTGATACGTCTTGCCGACGCCGGCGGCGTATCCGATATAGACTTTGAGGCGGCCGCGGCCGGCAGAGCTCACGCCATCCCCCGGTGCGGGAAGACGCGGACGTCGAAGGATTCGGAGGCGTCGATCAAGCGATCGACGGGATTACGCGTCAGCCAGCCGCGGCGGCGCAGGCTGTGGCCAATAAAGATCTGGGTGACGCGCTGCGACCGGGCGAGTTCGAGGACGGCATCGACGAAATCGCCGGACTGGAGCGTATGCAGTTCGGCGCCGGCCTCGCGCGCAGCCTCGAGTTTCTCCGAAAGCAACTTCTGATCCTGCTCCGAGAGGCCGGCCTGCTCGACGTGGGCGGCCAGGAGCGCGCCGTGGAAGCGGAGGGCATTGCGGCGGCCGCTGCGCAACATCTCGAGGTCGCTATGGGGAGTCAGGCAGACGAGGATGCGCTCCTGGGCGCCCCACTGGGGCGTCAAACCATGGGAGCCCAGATATCCGAGCAACTGCTGGTCGACGACATCGGCTGCCAGCAGAAGCGCCAGCTCGCGCAGTTCGCCGAGGCGCCGGGGATCGGGCTCGCCCGGGGCCAGGTGGAGCTCTTCGGGAGGCGCATCGACCACTTCGATTTCATCGGCCTCCGCAAGAAACGCCTGCGGGATACACTGGTTCGCACGCTTGCCGGTGATCCGTTCGACGGCCGGTTGCTGCTCTTCGATGTGCTGGAGATTGACGGCGGTGATGACGGAGATTCCGCGATCGAGGAGCTCGTTGACGTCCTGCCAGCGCTTGGGATTCCGGCTGCCCGGAGGGTTGTCATAGGCCAGACCGTCGATCAGGCAGGCAGCGGGATGACGCCTAAAGACGGCCGGCAAATCGATCACTTCGTAAGGCCGCCCGGCATGCATCCAGCGAACGGTGGGGATGACCTCGAGCTTCTCGAGGATCTCCGCCACATCCGGCGGCACCACCGGCTGGATCGCGGCAACGATTACGTCCTGCCCGCGCTGTTTGCGGCGCACCCCCTCGTGCAGCATGCGCTGCGATTTGCCGACACGAGAAGCATAGCCAAGAAACACTTTCAGCCGCCCACGCTGTTCACGGCGCTCATCAGCCTGAAGATGGCGGAGAAGTTCTTCGGGATTGGGTCTACGATCGGCCGGTCCGGTCACCGCATCGACTATTTTACTTTCGCAGAGGGACGGATTGATCGAGATCGACGTTCAGCAGGAGCACGTTTACGCGTGGCTCGCCGAAGACACCCCACTGACGGCCTTGGGTGTGCTTCGCGACCAGCTCAGTGATGCGGCCGGGTGAGACCCCGCGCGCGGCGGCTACCCGAGCCACCTGAGCTTCCGCCGAAGCCGGGCTGATGTGGGGATCGAGCCCGCTTCCGGAAGTAGTCAGGAGGTCAGCCGGGATCGGGCCCGTGTATGCGGGGTTTTCAGCCCGGAACTTTTGAGCGTCGGCTTTCACGCGGTCTACGAGCTTTTGATTGGTCGGTCCGAGATTGGAGCCGCTCGAATTGGCCGCATCATAACCGTTGCCGGCCGCCGAGGGCCGGCCGTGGAAATATTCCGGCTTCGTGAAACTCTGGCCGATCAGCTCGGAGCCGACCACTTTTCCATTGACCGTAACCAAGCTGCCGTTGGCCTGGTGCGGAAACAGAAGCTGGGCCAAACCCGTGAACACCAGGGGGTACGCGAGGCCGAACAAGATCGTCAACACGATCGTGGCGAGAATTGTAATCTTGATTTGCTTCATTGCGATTTCCTTACGCCAGATGCAGCAGACCCAGCAGACGATCGATGACCCAGATGCCGGGGAACGGAGCGATGACTCCGCCGACACCGTAAATTAACAGATTGCGCCGCAGCAAGGCGGCGGCGCTGGTTGGCCGGTATTTGACTCCTCGAAGCGCCAGCGGCACCAGCGCGATAATGATCAGCGCGTTGAAGATCACCGAGGCCAGTACGGCGCTCTCGGGATTGCGGAGGCCCATAATATTGAGGGCCGCCAAGGCCGGATAAGTGGCTGAGAACATCGCCGGAAGAATCGCGAAATATTTCGCGACGTCATTGGCGATGGAAAACGTAGTAAGCGCGCCGCGGGTCATCAAGAGCTGTTTTCCAATGGCGACGACTTCAATGAGCTTGGTGGGGTTGCTATCGAGGTCCACCATGTTGCCGGCTTCCTTGGCGGCCATGGTCCCGCTGTTCATGGCGAGGCCAACATCGGCTTGGGCAAGAGCCGGCGCGTCGTTGGTGCCGTCGCCCGTCATAGCGACAAGGCGGCCGCCAGCCTGCTCCTTCTTGATCAGGTCCATCTTGTCTTTGGGAGTGGCTTGGGCGAGGAAGTCATCGACGCCGGCTTCGGCGGCGATGGCGGCGGCGGTAAGCGGGTTGTCGCCTGTGATCATGATGGTGCGGATGCCCATGGCGCGAAGCTGTTGGAAGCGCTCGCGCATGCCGCCTTTGACCACGTCTTTCAGATGGATGACGCCCAATACCCGGCCGCGGTCGGCGACGACGAGGGGCGTTCCGCCGGACCGTGAGATGCGATCAGTCACTTCGAGCAGTTCGGGGGGCACGCTGCCGCCGTGCTCGCGGACAAATTCGGAAACGGATTCGGTGGCGCCCTTGCGGATGCGGCGGCCATCCAGATCGACGCCGCTCATCCGCGTCTGCGCGGTGAACGGGATGAAATGCGTTTCGTGTTCCATCACCTCACGGCCGCGGATATTGAATTTCTGCTTGGCCAACACGACGATCGATCGGCCTTCGGGTGTTTCGTCGGCGAGGCTGGAAAGCTGCGCCGCATCGGCCAATTCGTGGTGCTCGGTGTGGCCGACGGGAATAAACTCAACAGCCTGGCGGTTGCCGAGCGTGATGGTGCCGGTCTTATCGAGCAGCAGCGTGTTGACGTCCCCAGCGGCTTCTACGGCTTTGCCGCTCATCGCCAGAACATTGTGCTGCATGACACGGTCCATGCCGGCGATGCCGATTGCCGAGAGCAGGCCGCCGATCGTCGTCGGAATCAAGCACACGAGCAGCGCGATGAGA
>Ga0126371_10004504_pt1 | contig 12282 bp, 7 predicted proteins | sample PanSoiMetaPlot_4_FD_110145 | JGI IMG/M metagenome (GOLD analysis project Ga0126371, IMG submission 110145) | Tropical forest soil microbial communities from Panama - MetaG Plot_4 | ecosystem: Environmental > Terrestrial > Soil > Tropical forest > Bulk soil | place: Panama | collected 2016-02-17
ACCGCCCCAGAAAAGCGCTGACTGCGCGCTCGACGCTCAGCCCAGCGGCCTGAGCTTCTCCCAGCACCGCCTGGGGTAACACCAAGGTAATGGTGCCGGTCGCACCGAACGTAATTGCCGGATTCCCATTCTTCGGAATGACGTCCTCGGGCCAGGCGTTTGCGAGCCAGTCTGCGTTGGCAGGAGTGAAAGCAATTACCGATAGGAACACCAACCAAAAGCCGCGCATCCCAATTTCTCCTTTTGTGCCCTTCGGCGTCCGCACAAAACGTGTGGACGGCGGCTATGCTCGCCGTCCCGCACCGCAGGCACGCGATAGGCGACCAACGCGCCACGGCGTTTCTGCTCCGCTCCCGCCAGGCCGCAATTTTTGATGGGATTGCCCGCGGCTAAGGTGGGGCGCAAAGAATCACGTCTGACCCGGGCGGTACAGTCCGGCAAGCTGCGTAGGCAGTGTCTCCTTGAATACGTGCTCATTGAGCGTCCATCCCTGTCGAACCCAAAACAGTTGAAAATCGCGCAGGAGGCAACGAGACACCACCAGGAATAGCGATCCCAACAAACAGTTAGCGGAAACGAACTATAATGCGCACCGCAAACCAGCCGAGTGCCGTAGTTGGAATGCTCAACCGCCATACTAGCTTGCAGGGTCGATCGGTATGTGACACTGCAGCGAGACTAACAAATGTTTGATGTCCCGAGATGCGGCCAAATTGGATGTGGCCTCGCTCAAAAAAGATACGACTGCCTGCGACAGCCCTCAACGCCCCGTGAAGGACCTCACACTCTACCTCTGAACGCGGAGGTGTGGGAGTAGAGGCAAACCCGGGCCCCGTCGGCGTCATTCACCTCGCGTAACGATTTCCCCTGTTAAGGATTACCGCCTTCGACGCGTCCGGTCGGAGGGGCGTCGCGACTATGGCGCTGTGCCGTCGATAGATGCCTAGGAAAGGGGCGTCGGGCTGCGGTTGCCCTCGTCGAGGAGGCTAAAAGCCTTGCCGAGAAATGGCCAGTCCATCTCCGCAGCGATCGTGGGCCAGCATGCGATCGAACAAACTGGGCAATGCGTGGGGCGATCTCGTCGCGGAACCGCGCTCCGTTGAACACGCCGTAATGGCCAACCCCCTTTTGGACGTAATGTACCTTCCAGTCCTCGGGAATAGCTGAACACAAGCGATGCGCTGCCTTAGTCTGTCCGAGACCGGTGATATCGTCCTTCTCCCCTTCAACAGTTAGGAGTGCGACGCGACGAATGTAGTGAGGTCGAACCAGGCGACCGCGATGGAGCATCTCGCCTTCCACCAGTGCATGCTTGATAAAAACCGTATCAACGGTTTGCAGGTAGAATTCCGCCGTGATGTCCATGACGGCGAGATATTCGTCGTAGAATTCCCGATGGCGCCTCGCGGATTCGCCATGACCACGCACAAGGTGCATAAACATATCTTGGTGCGCGCCGACGTGTCGGTCAAAGTTTAAACCCAGAAAACCTGCGAGCTGAGCAAATCCTGGATAAACTCGACGCCTGGCGCCAGGGTAGGAAGCCGGCACCGCATGGATTGCGTGACGCGCAAACCACTCGATTCCTTTGCTATGGGCGAGTCGATTAACTGCGGTGGGGTTCGCACATGGATCAATCGGACCACCCATCAGTGTCATCGATAGCGGGGCGGAAGGATCGCTATCTTCTTCCATGAGGCTCACTGCCGCCAGTACCGGAACAGCAGGTTGACATACGGCGATCACATGCGTGTCGGTGCCGAGGTGATGCAGCATAGCGATGACGTAGTCTATATAGTCATCAAGGTCGAATGCGCCCTCTGATAGCGGCACCAGCCGAGCATCAACCCAGTCGGTGATGTATACATCGTGATTTGGCAGAAAGCGTTCAACCGTTCCACGCAGCAGCGTCGCGTGATGGCCGGACATTGGCGCAACGATCAGTAATTTTGGATGCGGCCTGGGGGATGGGCGTTCAAAATGAAGGAGCTTGCAGAATGGCTTTTCCCAGACGGCGATCGGGTCTCCAGCGATCTTCTCGCCTTCGGAGGTGTTCGCATGGATTTTCCAAGCAGGTTTCTTGTAGCGTCGCGTAGCGCGTTCGAAAAGTTCGCATGCGGCGCTTGCTGAACGCGAGAACAACGTTCCGCCAATCGGATTGAGCGGCGTATCGAGAAGCGACTGCGTGTTGCTGATCGCTATTCGCAGAGGCGCGATTGTGGCGTACTGCATCTCGAGCCAAGCATATAGGAACGATATTGCGGCATCGGTCTCCGATGACATGCTCATTGCCACCTCGCGTATCCAGGTCATCCCGCGAAGAGCACCACATCCTGATCACGCGGGGCAGACAAATAACAAACATCGTGTCGAAGAGTTCCGTGGGTTCGCTAGCTGACAATGGATGCGTGACAAACCTGCAGGTTGGATGTGCTTAAACGGCGATCGAGCAGAAATTATCTGTGTGAGAGGCTTCGCAAGCTTCGCTAAATTATGTTGGTCGCGCAAATTTACCAAATGGTCGTGAAACGTACGATGTGAGTTGAGAAATCGGCCGACGGAGCGACGAGGGAAGTCGTAGTGAGAGATGCAGGAAATGATGTTTGAGTGAGGCAAATCGGCGCGGGCAATAGTGCGCTAAATGCCGCTATCGGGGGCGTGTAAAACCGTAACCGTATGTCGGCTCAGACACTGACGCTAGTAAGCTGTATTGGAGTTGAATGGCGTGACTTTATTCTACGGCATACGGCTTTGGATTGCTGGGTTGAGGATATCATCGAATCCTTTGGAACTTGAGTTTATTATCATAGGAGAGCAGCTTTTGGATGCAGTAGGAGCGGCCGCCAGCTCAAGTATGCGGTCGGATCGCTATCGAGTATCCGACTAGTTACCTTCGTCGGCTCTACACCGAAATGTTGGTCGTCGGTTCACGGTTGTGCAATCTGACATGCTCGGCTGAGCGCGCAGTGAATTTGGTTGACGTCAAAAGGATCTAGGGCCTATCCGTCCGCTGTCCCGGGACCATGACAGCAGATGCCAACACTAAGCCGATGTTAGCCTCATGGTTTACGCGGCGAATGTCGCCAAGAGAATAGGTTAGGCGACAGGTCGTTTCGAGGCGCGCATATTTATTTGACCGGAAACCGCCATGATCCGCGTTTCCTGCCGACAGATAAACGTCGGTATTGAGTATTTGTTCCGAACCCATTCATCGAGGGTATACCCGACCCAAAGGTCACCGTCACTTAGTCGGGTAGCGAACCGGAACCAGTGTCGTTACCTCATAGGGCCAAGCATCCTGACTTAAACGCAACTATGGGTCTGATCGATCGAGGCTATGGGGTGGCATTCGAGAACGAGGTCAAGGGCCTCGGCTGAAGCTGATGGGCGCGCTGTGCACCGCATTCGCTTGAGTGAGGGAGGCGTTCCGGTAACGATGCCGAATCGCCGGCTTCTGACCAATGGTTTAAGGCTATAAGCCATGGATATCGCGGTTATTTTGTCGCGGCACGCATTTCCGCTGGTGGCCCGAGCGTGTGGCCGTTGTGTGCGTCCACTTGCGGTCGCGGTGCAGTGAGTGATTTGCGAGGAGCCGTCGGGCGTTCGACCTGTTGCATCGACAGGGCAGGGGCTTTTACGGCTGTGGAAGCACAAAGGGCTCTTTGACCAAGCATTTCGATCGCGAGGGTTGCGTCGGTCGTCCGTAGGTCTCGCCGATTGCCGCGGCTGCCTGACTCCCGCTGCGCAAGGTCGACTGAAGCAGGATTCTGCCGGCCGATGCGTAGTCGCTGTCTCACCTCCGACGGTCGATATACGGTGTCTGCCGGAAGAGGTAAATTTCGTAATAATACTCCCAATCGCGCAATACCGCGCTAGCGGGTGTTTGGTTGCCCAAGCATCTTCTGTGAACGCAAGATGGTTGGGTCGGCCGACGAAAGGGAGAATGTCATGGTGCTTCGACGACGCCTACCCACGTCCGCGACGGTCACGACAGCGACTGCCCCCTCACGGTGGGGCCCCACTGCGCCGGTCCGGTACCCCGATCCCGACTTTAGGGTGCTCGATCCGCGCTTCGAACGAATCATTCTCGGGTTCGCAGCGATCGAGCGTATTGCTGGCAATTGTCGCTTCAACGAGGGGCCCGTGTGGTTTGGCGACGGTCGCTATCTCCTGTGGAGCGATATTCCAAATGACCGCATCATGCGTTGGGAAGAAGAGACCGGCGCGGTGAGCGTGTTCCGCCGGCCGTCGCATTACGCCAACGGCAACACCCGTGACCGAGAAGGGCGCCTTATCACTTGCGAGCATGACACTCAACGGCTTACGCGGACCGAATACGACGGATCGATCAGCGTCCTGGCGGCGACCTTCGACAGCAAAAAGCTAACCGGACCGAATGACGCCATCGTCAAATCCGACGGATCGATCTGGTTCAGCGACAATGGCGCTGCTATCCGCGGGAACTACCTTGGTCATAAGGCGACTCAAGAGCTTCCATTCCGAGTCTACCGTATAGATGGCAGGTCTGGCGAAATGACCGTCGTGGTTGACGATATGGAACGACCGAACGGCCTGTGCTTCTCGCCCGACGAATCCAAACTTTACGTGGTCGATACGCCGGGCGGACCAAAGACTGTCCATGTATACGACGTCGTCGACCAGGGCACAAAACTGGCTGACGGGCGGCTGTTCTTTGATGCGATGCCTGGGTATGCGGACGGCATCCGATGCGATACTGAAGGTAATGTCTGGTGCGGTTTTTCGGGCGGCGAGGGCCAGGATGGGGTCGCGGTATTCGCACCCGAGGGAAAAATGATCGGCCGCGTTCTTTTGCCCGAGCGGTGCGCCAATCTCTGCTTCGGCGGACGCAAGCGCAATCGACTATTCATGGCCGCGAGCCAGTCGATCTACTCGGTCTACGTCGAGGCTCAAGGTGTTCTCGGCGGTTGACCGCAAAGGTCGTGGATGGATTCAAGACGGCGCTTCGATCGTGGCCACCAGCGGCGCGTCGACGTGCTGAGGGGCTCACGCCTAAATGCGGGTGATTGTAGGTCGGCGAGCAACTCATGTGCAGCTAGTGACGTTATAAAGGTGTTGATCTGCGGACCCTGTTTTGAGCGGAAGATAAAAAAGAAAAGGCAGACCGCCAAGCGCACGCTCCACCGGCTATTTCTCCGGAACGGCGGGTGAAGCGACGGCGGGTGGCCCAGGGTTCGGTCGTCGGGAGCGGCAAAGATGCTTAGGACGTGGTTCTCATCGGTCGTTATCTGCCTCTTGGTAACGATCAATCCTTGCGGCGCATCGCCAGGTCCTGCGCCTGTGAAGATTACCTCGAGCGGCGCCGGTATCAGCGTTTCTGTCGCCGAGGACGGATCGTTTGATGTGACGACCAGGACACCGGCGTGGCGTTTCTCAGGGAACATTGGCTCGCGCCCGTTCGACCTCTCGTCACGACGCGGTCGAGACCGTGCTGGCAGCTACCATGAGATCGTATTCGCTTACGAGGCAGCCGGCTTAGGCAAAAGGCTCGGGGCGATCCGCGTCTACGATCACCGTCCTGTTGTGTTTTTCAAGTTGGTATTCCTGACGGCCGGACAAGTGTCCGAATCCTTTCCTTCCATTTCGTCCTATCCTCGCCAACTTCACCACCTGGCCTTCACGTCGGTATTCGGCGGCTACAGCTTCGAGCATTTCAGCGCCGACGGTCCATGGGTGTTCTTCGACGACAGCGCGAACACGTTTATTTTCTCGCCAGCCTCTCACTACATGAACGCCGCGCTGTCGTTCGGTCCACGCGAAGAGCTAGTGAGCGGAATAACCGCTGAACCAAAGCAAATTCCGCGGCAGTTTGCCGAGACGGCTGTGCTAGTGATTGAGACCGGAATCAATCGCGCGTTCACGTCGTGGGGGCGGTTCCTAACGGATCTGGCCGGCAAGCGTCGTCCGGTCGGCGAGACCAATTTCGCCCTAAACTACCTCGGGTATTGGACAGATCACGGCGCTCGATATTACTACGACTTCGAGAACAAGTTGGGATACGTCGGGACCCTCTTGAAAGTCAGAGACGAGTTTCGCGCTAAGCATATTCCGCTCGGATATCTGCAGCTCGATAGTTGGTTCTACCCTAAGGGGCATGAGGGCCAGTGGCGGAGCAACGATCCGCTGGGCGGCGGAACCTACCTCTACCAAGCCGCGAGGGATCTGTTCCCGAAAGGGCTAGCGGACTTTCAGAAAGGGCTCGGCGTACCACTAATCACCCACAACCGCTGGATTGATGAGCACAGCCCCTATCGGTGGACGTACACAATGTCTGGCAATGTGTCTACGGATCTACGCCTTTGGAACCATTGGATGCATTTCCTCCGCGCCTCGGGCGTGCGCATGTACGAACAGGACTGGTTGGCTGGCCCTGCAGTTCCCGCGCGCGATCTTTACTCCGGCGAAGCCTTTATGAACGCCATGTCCACGGCCGCGCAGAAAGCGGGGATTGCGCTTCAATATTGTATGCCGCTACCGCGTCACTTTCTACAAGGCACTCGCTACTCGAATCTACTGACGATCCGAACAAGCGGAGATCGTTTTGACAAGGACCATTGGAAGCCATTTCTCTTCAACAGTCGGCTCGCGAGCGCGCTTGGCGAGTGGCCGTGGACCGACGTCCTCATGAGCGGTGAAACCGCGAATCTTCTGCTGTCAGTCTTGTCAGGGGCGAGCGTCGGCGTTGGCGACGCAATCGGTGCGCTTGATCAAAAAAACCTGCAGCATGTCATCCGCGCCGACGGTGTGATCGTCAAACCGGATGATTCGATAACGCCGCTCGACACCGCATATCTTGATGCAGCGAATAACCGCGCCTCGCCCCTCGTCGCCGTGGCGCGCACCCAGCATTCCAGGACAGTTACTTCATACGTTTTTGCCTTTGTTCAGTCTAGCAAAGAGAGGGATGCAACGATCTCACCGACTGCCCTCGGCTACGACACTCCGGTCTTTGCCTACAATTATTTTAGCGGGATGGGGGTGTATCTTGAATCAGGACGAGTGCTCACGTTTTCGGTCCCGAATGAGGGAGCCTACTGGATTGTGGTGCCTGTGGGTCCCTCCGGGGTGGGATTTCTAGGCGATACCAACAAATTCGTCTCCAATGGAAAAGCACGTGTCGCGATTCTGCGAAACGCGGAGGAGCTGTTTGCACGAATTTTATTTTCAAAGGGCGAGGAACGCGTGCGGCTCAACGGCTTTGCACTCGCGCCGCCAAGGGTGCGGGCAAGAAACGGGATAGTCGACAACGTGGTCTACGACCCGCAAAGCCGGCTATTTCATTTCGACTTGATAGCGAAGCCCAGCGCGCCAGGGCGGGTAACGCTGGTACTATCCACGGACGCCAAGCGAGGGCGATCTTGGTGAACCGGTGATGGGATGGTGGTGACGACCAAGTTCGGTGGTCCCGGTCATCGCGATGCGTTGTTATGGGTGCCGTCGACGGACGAAGCAGTGGTGGGATCAGGCCGAAACGGTCCGATAGCCGCTAGGCGCCAAACCGAATCCTCTTGGCGATGCCGCCGACCGCGCTCGGCTGCGTAAGGACGACGATCGGGTGCGCCGGAATGGCCGCCAACGTGGGAAACCAGAGCCGTCAAGTCGCGCTAGTTTCAATCCCAAAGGTGCGACGATTAAGGACGAAGCGAGCCCAGGTAGTAAGCAAAAACTCGCCGCCCGTGGTGATGAGCATCGTCGCAAGGACATTCACCTGAAATGGAGATAGCGGGACTCGTCCTAAAATCCACTCAATGCCAGTCACCAAACCAGCGACTACTGGAACAATGGCGACAATCGAGTCTACCACGCCGATGGCGCGTATCTGAGTCGCCGAAACAAGCAAGCACGCTATTTGAATGAAAATGTACGCAAGTGCCACCCATCCAGGAATAAGCCAAGCTAAGTTGTTGGAGGGCTCAAAGTCAGGCACCTGCCACAGGAACGCGGTGGTTGCTGCTGCGGCCGCAAGCGCTGTGAGAATACTCCACCATTCTTCTGGATGCGCCGCTCTTGCCCGTTTAGCGGACCGGTCAGCCGTCGTCATAGGTCATCTCCTATCAAGAATTAACGCAGTTGACTTTCGGTGACTGTACTACCTGCGGCCGAAGGGCGTTGGGCATAGTCCACGCAATGGCAATATGTTGAATGGCTGTCGATGTTTCACACATCGCCACGAGATAAGGCCGAACGCGGATGAGCATTTTCATCGCATTCGCTGTGGAACCGGCAGAAATTGGTAACGGAGAGTCCATGGTTTGTCGCGGGAGATCCGCCGACGCTATTTTTACGCCGGCCGCGCCGCCTTGCGGACGTCCCAGCTTCTCGATCGTGATCAGACGCGCACATGGCCTACGAGCCAGAGAATGAGGATGACAACCAGCACGAGACCTAGAACGCCACCAAGTCCACGATGTCCATAGCGGTAACTGCGATATCCGCCACCGGAAAGCAGCACAATCAGTAACACAATTAGAAGGATGGTCAGCATGACCCCTCTCCCAATATGTCAGCAGAGCTGTACCCTGGCGACATGACGATCTCGACAGTTCAATATGGTTGGCTTGTGCGCCTCAGCGCGATTGACCACGGTGTCCCATCGGTCGCGGTCGATCTTGCCGGAATTGCGCGTCGCTGACGATTGTCTATGTCGCCCGTTACGAAGCCTCGCTAGTCGCCGAGCAGCACTCGAGCATCCGCCCGGCACAGGCACGAAGCGGGGTTCTGTGAACCTGCGTAACAACTAACCCGCTTTTGGTAGCAAAAGTTCCGTGTTGCGAGTTCCGGAATGAAGTTTTTAATCTCGCTATTGGCAAGAAAGCCAAACGAAACGGCCACAGCAAGCCTGTCGGTCCTGCATTGGCAAGAAACTAAGGTTTTCTATTTCGACGGATTCCCGGTGCGGTAACTCATTCACGTCTCGGAAAATGCTATAACGGCCCTGTCGAGCGAAGAATATGGAATGAGCGAGATCAAATATATGGTGTACAAACTATGGGAGATTCCAGAACGTCAGAACGAACAGCAATAGCGTAAACGACAATTGGGTCGAACCGAAGACGACGGGGGTAGCTGACGAATGGCGAATCGGTCTGTCAAAAAATAGCAACAGTTGTATATGCGGCGAGCGATTCTTGACGAGTGCTTGCTGTTCGGTCCACGCCACCGCGGGAAGCGCACGGGTTGAGGCGCCGCGAAAGCCAGACGACTGAATAGGCTTTCGGCGCCCGCTCGCAGGGAAGCGCTCGTCGCTTGGCGCGACGCATGACCAAGAAATCGGTGGCCGCGTGGCAACGCTGCCGATTTGTTGGGCGGCCGCAGGGGTGAGGAACCGATTCTCCAGGTCGGCTTCGTGGAGCCGTGTGCAACCCTCTGCGAGGGGTTGCGGTATTATGCTACACTCAGACGCGGTTTCTCTCGACAAGTAAGCAACACTCGAGCCGCCCCAAAGGGTTTACAGCGGCGCGACACCTGTGGCGCCAGCGAGACGCTTATCCGAGACCTTAGTGCGGCGAATGGCATCGCGGCGGGACGTTATATGCCCCTAGGGCATTCCGCGTGGCGGTGGTAGCTTAGGGAGGGGGGATGGCAGGCCTGTCTCATGGGCAGGCAGTAGAGGCGTGGTCCTGCGCTTAACTTAATGCGTATTTCACACCATCTCGCTCTGCTGGTATGCGCTGCGGTGGTGCCGATCGCCGTGGTCGCATCGATCATGGCGGTCCTCCTGGTCATGCAGGAACGCGGGCAGGTCGACGCGTCGCTGGAACGGATCAGATTGGAGTTTACCGCTGCGTTTGATCGCGAACTTAGCGAGATTGTCCATGAGCTGGTTGCGACGGGGATCTCCGGCTCGCCCGTCCAGGGGGATTTGCGTACTGTCTACGAGCAAGCCGTCAAGATTCAGGCGGAACACAAGAACTGGATTGCGGCCGCGCTCATCGAACTTCCGGGCAGAACGATTTTCGACACGACCCTGCCGTTCGGCGCCCCACTGACGGCAGGCGATCTGGGGCCTTTGGCGCTCGAAGCAGCGCAAACCGGTAGGCCAGCGATATCTCCAACCCTGCTCAACGACATCGGCGCAGGCGAGGAAACGTTGGCTATCGCCCTGCCAATCTCTTTGTCGACTGATCGCGAAGAACCGAGCCACTACGCCGTTTGCGTTAGATACCGGGCTGTTGCCTTAAGCAAGGCCTTTGGCGCCGTTGGCGTCCCGCCGCAATGGAGGGTGGACGTGCTCGACGCCGCCGGTACGCTCATGGCTCACTCTGGAATGCCAGGCAGTGTCATTGGCCAGAAGGCGACGCCTGGCCTTGTCCGGCTCGCGGCTGGGGAGAGGGATACGTCACTATGGGAGCCGACAAAGGACGGTGTCGAGACCTTTGCGGTGGTCGGCCGGATTCCGCGGGCGCATTGGTCGGTCGTCGTCGCTCTGCCGGCAAGTGAGTATTGGGCGCCAGTGCGACGAACGGCTACCTTGGTGAGTGCGGGAGGCGCGACTGCCGCGGTTTTGAGCGCGATATTGGCAATCGGCATAGGTCGGCGGATTTCACGGCCAATCGGCGTTGCGGTGCGTTCGTCGGCTGCTATTGCGCGCGGGGAGCGTTTTGAGGTCGATGCGCCGGCCGGTATTGCCGAAATTCGCCAACTGTTTGAAACGTTCAAACACACGGCCTTGCTCATTGCGCGCCAAAGTGCCGAAAGAAATACGGCGATCGCAGACCTCGAAAATCGTGGCAGGTATCGAGACGCATTGGGGCGAATCTACCTTCTGGGATGGGACGAAACAGATCTTGATGTGCTGCTAACCAGAATTGCCGAACAGCTGGGGAGCTTTCTCGGCGCGCGAGCATGCGTTATCTTCCGCGAGCAGAGGGGCTTCCTCGATGTTCAGGCGGCGACTGGGTGGTCCGCAGCGGCCGGCCGGGGCATTCGGGTCACCGCCCGCCTTGAGCAAATCTTGACCGATGCCGCAACCCGGCCGTGCACCTGGGTTTTCAACGAGTCTCCTTCCGACACATTCGAGCGGATCGCGGTTGCGCAAGACTTTCGATCGGCTCTGCTTATGCCGATTAAGGAGCTCAATCGGCGATACGGCGCTCTCGGCTGGTTCTTCGAGCGGGAGCACGAGCTATCCGTAGAGGACCTATTTTTCGCCCAGGCCGCGGCCGTCATGGTAGGCAAGCGAATCAGCGAATTGAATGCACGCGAGCTCGCGCGGACCAACTCACAGCTCGCGGCTGCAGTGAATTCCATGGATGCCGGCGTAGCCATCACCGATATGACGGGGGCCGACAGTCGCGTCATCTTTGTCAATTCCGGATTCTCGAGAGTGACGGGATATCTCCCAGAGGAGACGGTGGGGCAACGTCCTCAGTTTCTTGCCGATTCGGATTTGAATGAGAGCGAACTCGAGCGGTTGAAGGAAGCGATTGCGCATGGTGATCCGATGACGACGACCATCCGAGGGCGTCGCAAAGACGGGAAGGTCTATTGGAGCGAGATCCATCTAAGCTCCATACGCAACGATGCAGGCAAGGTACAATTTATCATCAGCATACATACCGATGTTACCGCGAGATTGGAAGCTGAGGAAAAGCTACGTCAGACAATGAAGATGGATGCGCTTGGCAAATTGACCGGCGGTGTGGCGCACGATTTCAACAATATTCTCACCGTCATTACCGGGACGATAGAGATCCTAGCCAGCGCGGTGGCCGATCGGCCGCAGCTCGCTGCCATCGCCAAAATGATCGGCGAGGCCGCGGGGCGGGGCAGCGAGATCACACGTCGGTTGCTAGCATTCGCTCGAAAACAACCGTTGCAGCCGCGGGAAACCGACATCAACTCATTGGTCACGGATGCCGTAAATCTGTTGCAGCCCTCGTTAGGTGCGCAGACCGAAATTGAGGTGGCGCTGGAGCCCGATACATGGCCGGCGCTCGTCGATCCTTCGCAGCTCGTCACTGCGCTGGTTAATCTATCGGTTAACGCACGGGATGCAATGCCCAGCGGTGGTAAGCTAACGTTTGAGACCGGCAATGTCGTACTGGACGAGTCGTGCGCGGCCGACAATGCCGACTTGTGTCCCGGAGCCTACGTGATGATCGCGGTAAGCGATACCGGTACGGGAATTCCGGCGGAAATTCGCGATAAGATCTTCGAACCGTTCTTCACAACGAAGGACGAGCGCAAGGGCACCGGGCTTGGTCTGAGTATGGTTTACGGCTTTGTCAAGCAGTCCGGCGG
>Ga0126371_10004507_pt1 | contig 12278 bp, 9 predicted proteins | sample PanSoiMetaPlot_4_FD_110145 | JGI IMG/M metagenome (GOLD analysis project Ga0126371, IMG submission 110145) | Tropical forest soil microbial communities from Panama - MetaG Plot_4 | ecosystem: Environmental > Terrestrial > Soil > Tropical forest > Bulk soil | place: Panama | collected 2016-02-17
CTGCCGAAAAACTCTCCCGTGCCGCCACCAGAATGCTCGGAGAATTCGTGCTGAGACGACACGGCACACCTGCCGCCAGAAAATCTTCTGTCAGCGGCGTGCTCGCGTTCTTACGTAGAAAGTCGCCCATTGAGATACGTTGATCCGTTTAAGGTCTGGTCAGTACCAGCAGTGCTGGTGACCGTTGCGATGGTTCTGATTCTGGATCGCCAGCGGGGGAGTTCGCACCAGTAACGGGCGGTGGTAGTGGTGTGATACACCAGCCGCGATGCGATCCATGTGATCTTTTGCCTAGCCGCTCTGAGCTTGGTCTGGCTCGACCATGTTGACGGTGCTACGTGCCGGAGTCCTCCCCATGGAAACAGAGCCCGACGGTTGAGATTCGTCTGAACTCGAGCGTCCCGCGTGTAGATGTCCTTCAGAAAGAGCGCCACCTTAGTCGGTGGAAACATGGTTAGACCATTGTAGGAACCGTTTTCAACGAGCCAATTCCGCGCGTATTGCTTGATCCAGAACTGCGCGGCGGGATGGACTTTCTCAGCCCACGGCACTACCGGTTCAGGAATGGGTGTTTCCAATACTTGGCTGGCCATGCGAGCAATAAAACCGATCACTTCCGGCAACATGACATCGAATTGGACGAGTTCTCCCACGCTCGACCAGAACGGCACGTCATGCCTCCGTCCTATAAGGAACTGCGAAAGCTCCAGCAGCCAGGAAGGCTTTAGGCAGCGGTCCATGAGATGCCGAAAAGCATGCAAAACCTGAACCAGAAAGGCTTCAGGATCAGGCAAGGCACGATACTCACCTCCGTTGAATCTGCGAATCTGAACCCGACGGGTCGAGATAGTCGGCACATCTACGTGAAAGTCCCGAAAAGACGAATTCCAGACGGATAAATGCAGTTCAATCGCGAAAGGGGTAGCGGCGCTGAATAGCTGGGCGTCCCACGCAGACTCGGCGGAAGGAATCCAAAACGCAAATTCCTCAGCTGTTTGTTTTTTCAAGACGTAACCCCGCTCAGCCAGAACCCGCTGTGCAGGCTCGAGTGAACTGGCTGTTACGAGATAGTCGAGATCGCTCATGGTGCGGAGAGAGGCATCCGCGCAGTACTCCGGTACCAGTGAAAATCCCTTCAGTGCTGTGTATTCCACTCCCTCTTGGACGAATCGGTGATTCAGGATCGCGAAGGTCTCTGCTATGCGGGAAATACGTTCCTGGTTGCTGCGTTTCCGATTTTCCAGGCAAGCGAGAAAATCTCGAGGGACCGAAGATGCCAGGTTGCGTTTGGTAAGGGCCGCAAGGAAATAGAGACTCAGTCCCGCGGAGTCCAGCCACGCGAGTGAGCGAACCCAACGGCGCGAATCCGCAGCCGGAAGAAACGTCTCGGACAAGCCTTCCCCGCCGGACCGCCCCAGGAATTGAAGTACGGCATTAGGCAATGTTGCGGACAATCGGGTTCCTCAATTACTAGTACGAACTTGGGCAGCCTCGGCTCCTGTGCCGGCCGTTTAATGCATTCTGCGAAATCGACAGACCAAGACGGCTCTGAGTTCAGAAGCAGCGGCAAAGAGCTCCTGTTTTCCAGCCGCGACAAAAATCGGCCACTCCGATTCGTCGAAACCAAATCCGTACGTGGCAACACACTGGAATCGGTTCGAGCAGAAGGTAGTAACAACGTCATCACAAGAGCGAGCAATCGTCTCGATTTCTGCTGCGCCACGATGGTCTCGAAAACCGGTGCGCCACCCAGCCGAATAGGCGTCGGGATGCAGATCACTTATAAATAACTCAGCGCCGGCTCTCAGCACGCGCCCGCATTCCGCGGCAAAAACGTCGAGATTGCGAATATGTCCCGCCGCGAACGAGCAGATCGCAAAATCAATCTCGCCATCTTTCAGCGGGAGGGCAGCGCAATCCGCTTCGATCAGCGCCAGCGGCAAATTCAGCTTGGAGACGGCCATTCGCAACATAGCCCGAGAAAGATCGGCGCCAATCAGTTGGGCCACGCCCCGTGCGGCCAGCAGGCTGAACCACCTCCCGGTTCCGCATGCCACATCAAGGACTCGCTTGCCGGTGAGGTCCGGAAGCATCGCAGCGATCATGCGCTGCTCAAGAGCCAATACGGGATTGTGGTTGTGATCGTAGGTTTCCGCCCAACGCTCATAACCCGCCTTTACAGAAAGCACGGGGGGGACAGCCGAACCCGAGGCGTTGCGGGTCTTACTTCGGTCAGAGTTCTCGAACTGGGCTACGCCGGCGATCACAAGCTTTCCACCTTCGGTTTACGCAAGTCGATCATGTGCTGCGCCCATTTCAGCTCGAAGGGTGAGGTGTACACCTGTAAGCGATAACGCCAGCTGCTCAGAGCCTTCAAGGCCATCCGACCCCAGCCCGGCAGGCGTATATCTTGCGCCGTCGGCCAGCGAGACGAAATCACCAGTTCGAAATTGTCAATCAAGCGCTTGGTCCGCGACTGGATCCATGGCGTTGTGGGATCCTTCTGCGTGGCGTAACGCTGCCAGCGATCGGTTGCCCATTCGTCAGCCGTGGTAGGGAATTGAACCTGATCCTCGACGTTGCCGTACATGCGTGTCCGCTGCGGCACCGGCGTGTAATGCTCCACGACAATCTCTGCATCGGGATTGAGTCGTTTCAGCTGGCGGATAAAACGGATGCAGTCGGCAGTGTCGGCTTCCGGGTTTTGCGGGTTTCCGAAGATGATCGAGAACTCAGGGATAATTCCGAACCTCCGAATGCGGGATGCGAGCGCGACCGTATCTTCGGCGCGCAGATCTTTGTTCATGGCTTTCAGGGTTTCGTTCGAACCGGACTCCGCTCCAAAAAAAATCATGGCACAGCCCGCCCGTCGAATCGCCTCCCAGGTTGCATCCGAATACCGCATCATGATGTCGGTACGGCCTTCGCACCACCAGCGAAGCCCCAGAGCCTGCATTCGATCCATGAGTTCGCGCGTGTGGTCTTCGCGCAGAAAGAAGTTGTTGTCGTAAAACTGCACCGCATCGACGCCATAGGTCTCGACCAACCGGCGGAGCACGCCTGCGGTGCGCGCCGGAGACTCCATTTTTTCGCGGCTGCCGGAGAATGTAACCACGCCACAGAAGTTGCAGCGGAAGGGACATCCGATGCTGGCCTGATACACCGCGGTCCTTTGTCCGAGAAATGTCGGTAGCAGATATTTCTCCGCTGGAATGCGATGGTAGGGAAGGGGAGGAAATTCGTCCGGAGACTGCAGGGGACGTTCCTGATTGTGTTGCGCGATTCCATCAGCCTTGTACGAGAGCCCGAAGATCTTCTTGACATCGCCTCCGCCGCGAATGGCATCGATCAGCTGCAGAAACGTGTGCTCGCCCTGTCCACGAACGGCATAGTCCACATAGGAGGTATTCAAGGCCGCATTCGTGTAGTTCGAAGCGAAGTATCCACCCCAAACGATGGGCACTTGCGGAAAGCGCGCACGCACCTCGCGACAGGTTGCCACAGCCCCCACCGTTTGCGGTCCCGGCATCACTGTCGATGCCAATAACTCGACCGGACGCGACTTCATCAGAGACAGGATCGTCTCCGTCGGCTGCGGGTCCAGATTGCCGTCGACAATAACGTAGTCCTCGCGCCCGTCAAGGACAGCCGCCATCGAGAGGATGGACAGAGGGAAGCGCCGATTCTTCGGCTTAGTCGCCTTCGGGTTGTACAAAACGATCATCGCGGTTGCTGATCCTGAGTCTTCAGTTCAAGGAAGCCCCGGGCCTTCTAGGTGCATGCGGGCGCAGGATTCGGCTCTAGTGTCTTTGCATCCACGCTGGGTTTGGGCAGCTTCACAATGTTTCTCAATTGCCGATTTACCCATAGCTCGACCGGGAAACGGTAGAAGTCATGATGCAGGCGTATGCGCGCTGGATAAGCCGTGAGATGTTGTACGGTTTTCGCAAATCGGCCGGGCCCATTCTTCGCGATCGGATCACGGTCAAACGCGATGCGCAGATAGTCCCGCATCGTCTGCACCCGCTGGTGGTCTTTGCCTTTCAGCCACGGCAAAACCGTGTACCGCGGGAAATAGTCGACCCACCCTTCGAGCGACTTGGGCAGCTCAATGCCCAGCTGTTGGGCCTGATGAAACACCGGCGATCCCGGGTAAGGGGTGAAGATATTAGTCCAGAATTCCGCGCCGGGGAATTTCTTGCAGATGTCCATCATGAAATTCACTGTTTCGCGGCGCTCTTTCCATCCCTCGCCGGGGTATCCAAAAATAATGTTGAAGGAAGGAATCACCCCAGCCTGGATGCAGCGAGCCGTCGACTCATAGATGTCTTCGAGGACCTGGAAGTCCTTGTTCATCAGTTTCATGACGGTCGGAGACGCAGTCTCGATGCCCTGGCAAATCTGGTGAAGGCCGGAACGTCGCAATAGCGTGAGTTCTTCCACGCTCAGCCGCGCCGTTAGATTTGTAGTGGCCTGAATGCTCCATTTGAATTTCGAGTTCCGGCGCACCAGGCCATCGGCGATCTGTAATGCCCGATCAAGATCCACAAGAAAATTGTCATCGGCCATCCAGATGAGTTCGAGCCGGTAGCGCCGGGTGAGTTCGATGGTGTCCTCGACCACCTGCTCAACCGGCAAAGCGTTCCACTTGCGCCCATATACCCCGGCATTGGTGCAGTAATTACAGTTGAAAGGGCAGGCGAGACTGGAGACGTACATTGCCCATCGCCGCCCACAGATACGTTCATAAGCATCGAAGTCGGCCAATTGATACGCCTTTTCCGGCATCTGGTGGATCTGCTGCAGTGGCCTCTCAGGGGTCAGAAATAATTTTCCGTCTCGCTTGAATCCAATTCCAAGGACATCATCGAGAGGGGCGTCATCGCGAAGCCGCTCCGCAACCTGCAACATGCTCTCTTCGCCTTGGGCGCGCACGATTATGTCAACATATGGTGCGGCAAGGGTTTGGCCGGGCAGTAGCGACGGGTGCCATCCCCCCAAGATCACTGGGAAATCGGGATTCCAAGCTTTGACCGCTCTGGCCACATCGACGGTCTCCCGAATCATCGGACCAGTGACCACCGAGATACCCAGGCACAACGCGTCTTTCACCTCTTCGAGAATTCGCTTCTTGTAATCCAGATGAATTGTCGAGTCGATGATCCGCACGTCATAGCCGGCTTTGAGCAGCGGCGTGGCGATAGCCAGGATTCCTAGGGGCGCGGTCGCCTCAATGCTAGAGAACGACGCAACAAAAAAGACAACTTTCTTGGAGGGATTCACGCGGCACCTCGAATCATGTTGGCTTCGATGCACACGTTACCAGCAGGTCACAGTCGAGGGTGTCTGCAAAGTGTCAAGTTTGTGTAAAACGTCCTGTGCCCGCATGGAAGTGTCATCGCCATTGCATGATGTTCTTGTTGTTTCGCGAAAAAACTTTTTCTGCCAAGGCGAAAGCAGATGCACGCGGGAAATGACAAAACTTTAACCGCACAATGACAAGCAGCTCTCCTCTTGAAAGCTAGAATGCCCTAGTCGCGGGGGGATGTTTTGCGAGTTTGCCGCTCGCGCGGTTGTGAAAACCAATTAGGCAAAGTCGAGTTAAGTTGGTGCGCACACCAAGCAAGGTCGTACTGGTTTATCCACCTTACGATGGTCCCCCGCTGGGCGCCCCGCTATGTCTGCTCGCGCTTGCTGCGCCTTTGCTCGAAGCCGGCTTCGAAGTGAAGCTGGTCGATAGTGTCACGTCACCCGACTACGAAGAGGTTGTCCTTCGCGAGATCGACGACGCCCTTTGCCTCGGCATCTCGCTTCTCACCGGTCCCATGATTAAGTTCGGGGTTCGGTTGGCGCGGGAAGTCCGCAAGGTACGCCCGAACCTCCCCATTATCTTCGGCGGTTGGCATCCGACACTTGTTCCCGAGCAGACTTTGGCCGCCGATTGTGTCGATGGAGTGGTACGCGCTCAAGGTGATTTAACGCTTTTGGAACTCGTGCAGCGCATCGCGGAAGGCCGTTCCTGGCACGGCATACGCGGCCTCTCATTCAAAGATGGCGCTCGTCAGCATCACGAGCCGGAACGGCCGGTTACCAATCTCAACAGCTTGCCCGCTCCCGCATTTCATCTGGCGGACTTCGATGCTTATGAGGCGGTTTCCGGCATTCGTCAACTAGCCTACGCCAGCAGCATGGGTTGCCCCTACGCCTGTAACTATTGCACGGACATGGTCTTCTACAAGCGCCGCTTCAACGCCTATCGCGCCGAGAAGGTCGTGGCTGATCTTGCCGAACTTGTTCCTCGCTATCGCATCGACGAAGTAGCCTTGCTCGACTCGAATTTCCTCGTAGATATTAAACGTGCGATGGCGATTGCGCGCGGCATCGTCGACAGCAAAGTCAAATTCCGTTGGACCTTTCAAGCGTCGACGGACTTTCTCTGGCGCATGAGCGATGACGATGTGCGGCTCATGGGCGAAAGCGGTGTGAGCCACATGGGATTCGGTACCGAATCCGCCTCCATGGATGTGCTCAAGCTAATGAACAAGCACCACCAGCGGATCGAGCAGATGGTGGAAACGGCGCGCAAGGCCCAGTTGGCGGATATCCACGTCACCTTCAATGTAATCCTGGGTTATCCGGGTGAAACTGAAGCCGACCGGCTCAAGACTTTTCGCATCATGAGCGACATTGCAAGGCAGTATTGGAATGTCAGCTTCTCCCCCAACATTTTCACTCCCTATCCCGGAATCCCGATCTGGCCCCAGTTAAAGCAGATGGGTGTGCATGAGCCGGGATCGCTCGAAGAGTGGCAAGACATCGCTCTTGGACACAACGTGCTTCCCTGGTTGCAGGGCGAGGAACTTCGCCGGCTGCGTACCAGCCTGGAGTATTTCCTTCTGAACAACCACATTCGTAAGGCGACGAGGAATACTCCTTGGCTGCGGACGGGGGTGCGGCGAGCGCTGGGCGCGCCCCTGCGCTGGCGCATCGCGAAAAACCGTTACTCGTTTCCGTGGGAACTGTGGGTCTCCCGTGCCGTGCAGCGTGTTACGACTCGGCGCTCCCTGCTCACCGGCCAGAAGCTGAGCGACAGAATGCAAGAGGTTTGTTGAACTGCGATGGGGCAGGCAGGTACCCGTGACTGATATTTTGCTGACACATTCCTACCACCTGTATTACGACAAAAAACAGGTGCGCAAAATGCAGCCCTATCCTCCGCTGGGAACCCTCTACGCGGCCGCCCTGCTGCGCCAGTCCGGTTACACGGTTGCTGTCTTCGACACCATGCTCAATGATCCCGAGCAAGGATTTCGCGAAGCCCTGCAACGTGACCACCCCAAAATCGTTGTCGTGTACGAGGATAGTTTCAATTTTCTTTCCAAGATGTGCCTCACGCGCATGCGTGAGGTGGCCTTCGATATGGTGGAAAGCGCACGGCAGGCGGGTGCCATGGTCCTGGCGAACGGTTCTGACGCTTCCGATCACGTTGCTGACTATCTCGAGGCGGGCGCTCTCGCTGTGCTGCTTGGCGAAGGTGAGTGGAGCCTGCTTGAAACCGTGCGCGAACTTAGTAACTCCTCGAAATCCAAGTTGTCGGAGGTTGCGGGAATTGCTTATCTGGACGCTGGTCGGGTACGCCAAACCATGCGTCGTCCGCTATTGCGCGATCTCGATCGGCTGCCGTTACCCGCTCGAGACTTAGTCAACCTGCAGCCATACCAGCAAGCTTGGCGCCAAGCACATGGGTACTTTTCGAGCAACATGATTTCCAGCCGCGGCTGTCCTTACCACTGTAACTGGTGCGCCAAGCCGATTTACGGGAACTCCTTCGCGCTACGCTCTCCGAACGAAGTCGCGTATGAAATGAGTGTTCTCAAAAACCAATACGGCGTCGAGCACATCTGGTTCGCCGACGACATTTTCGGCCTCAAGGCGAGATGGGTCGAGGACCTTGCCGAAGAAGTCGAGGAGCGCAATGCCGCCGTTCCGTTCAAAATGCAGTCGCGGGTCGACCTTATCAGCCCCGCGACGGCGCAAGCGCTGCGCCGTGCCGGCTGTGTCGAGGTCTGGATGGGTGTCGAATCGGGTTCGCAGAAGATCCTGAAGGCTATGGACAAAGGCACCCAAGTGGAGCAGGTCGTTACCGCACGCGCGAACCTGCGACGCGAAGGCATCCGGGCCTGCTACTTCCTGCAGTTCGGTTATCCGGGGGAAAACTGGGACGACATCCAGCAAACCGTGCAACTGGTACGCGCCACCCGGCCGGATGACGTCGGCATTTCAGTTTCCTATCCGCTGCCCGGAACTAAGTTCTACGAGCGAGTACGCGAACAGTTAGGCTCCAAGACAAATTGGGAGGACAGCGGGGATATTTCCATGATGTTCCATGGAACGTACAGCAACGAGTTTTACCGCGCTCTGCACGACTATTTGCATGCTGAGGTCGACTCGTGCAACTCGCGCCGTTCGGTTCCGGGTCAGGTCGGAGATACCGGGCAGTTATGGCGGGCCATCACGCAAATGGAACCGAGATGCCGAAATGCGAATGCCACGTCTTTCTCGGAATGTCCGCGTGAGGATCTCGTGCAGCTCCGGCCAGCGGAGGAGCTCGGCACTTTCTAAGCATGCAGATTATGGATTTGCTCCTCACCCACGGGTATTTCTTGCTCGAGGATCCCAAAGAGCTTCAGATCATGAAGCCTTACCCTCCCCTTGGGATTCTTTACATTTGTTCCCACTTGCGGGCCAAGGGCTTTCGAGTGGAGGTTTTCGATTCCACGTTTTCTTCGCGCCAGGAACTGTTCCAGGTTTTGCGGAACGGACCACCGTCGGTGTTGGGCGTGTATGCAAATCTCATGACCCGGCCGAACGTGGTGGAGATCCTGGGGGTGGCGAAACAGAGCGGGTGGAAAGTGGTGGTGGGCGGACCCGAGCCGGGAGCTTACCCGAGCCAATATCTCGCCGCTGGCGCCGATGTGGTAGTCAACGGAGAGGGCGAAATTACCTTGGAAGAGTTGCTGCCTGCGCTCAAAGCCGCTTCTCTCGATCGCCTATCCCAGATCGATGGCATTGTTTTCCGCGGCACAGATGGCCATGTGGTCTACACCAAATCACGCACCCAGATACGAGATCTCGATGCGCAGCCGTGGCCGGCGCGAGACGCGATTGATGTGGAGCGGTATGTGTCCACATGGCGGACCCATCACGGCATGGGTTCCATTTCACTGATCACTGCACGGGGATGTCCTTATCACTGCCGCTGGTGCAGTCACGAGGTGTTTGGTAGAACCCATCGGCGGCGTGATCCGGCTGCGGTTGCGGCTGAACTCGACTGGTTGGTTGGGCGCTACCGTCCTGACATGGCCTGGATAGCCGATGACGTGTTCACGATTCATCACGGCTGGCTCAGGCGTTATGCGGAAGAACTCGGCAAACGTGGCGTCAAGATTCCCTTCGAATGCATCTCGCGCGCTGATCGCTTGAATTCCGAGATAGCCGATATTCTGGCCGATCTCGGCTGTTTTCGTCTTTGGATCGGCTCGGAGAGCGGATCGCAAAGAATCCTCGACCGAATGGAGCGCGGCGTTACCGTCGAGCAGGTGCAGTCGGCCGTAGATCTCTGCAAAGCGCGTGGAATCCAAACCGGCATGTTCCTCATGTGGGGATACGAAGGCGAGGAGTATCCCGACATTGAAGCCACCATTCAGCACGTGAAGAAAAGCAATCCCGATGTTTTCTTCACCACGGTCGCTTACCCGATTAAGGGCACTCCTTATTTCTCTGAGGTCGCCGATCGCGTGGAAAGCCCGAACGGATGGCGCACCAGTTCCGATCGAGAAATAAAGATTCGCGGTCGCCATTCCCGCCGCTATTACAGCTTTGCCGATCAGCTCCTGAGGACGGAAGTTGAACTTGCGCGTATGACACAGTCCGGCAGGGCTGACGCTTTAACGGTAGCGACCATGCAGGCGAGCATCGCTGATTTTCGGGCGAAGCTGCAGGCGTCCGCCTCGGAAACGGAGGCCTGAACAGGAAATGCCGTCCCTCGATGTCCAACTCGAGCCCAGTCCATTCGACCCGATTGCCGCAAGCTACGACGAACTCTTCACCGATTCTCCGGTTGGGCAAGCGCAGCGGTCGGCGGTGTGGAGGGAATTGGGAAAAGCATTCCACCCCGGCGATCAGGTTCTCGAGGTTGGCTGTGGTACAGGGGTGGACGCGTGTTTTCTCGCCGAAAGGGGCGTGAGCGTGCTCGGGTTTGATAGCTCGAGGGAGATGGTCAGGGTCGCCCGCGAGCGCGTGCGCGAGGGTTCGAGCCGCTTTCGGAATGCGTCCGTCGAACTGTACACCGGGTCTGCCGAATGCATGGCCGCGATTCAACCGCAGCGGGAATTCGATGGCGCGTTCTCAAATTTCGGTGTGGTCAACTGCGTGCATGATTTGCGGGCTTTCGCCCGCGCGCTGGCCAGGCGTTTGCGGCCTTCTGCCAAGGTCCTCCTTTGTTTCATGGGCCCGTGCTGCCTTTGGGAGACTGTCTGGTTTCTTGCTCGCGGGAGCCCAAGCCGCGCCACCAGGAGATTGCGACAGGCGGGCAGCGCCGTGAAGTTTGCGGGCGGCCCTGAATTCCGCGTGCGCTATCCTAAAATTGAGTTCCTCGCGAGAACATTCGGTCCTGAGTTCCGGCTGCGGGGAGTGAAAGGGATCGGAATCTGTATTCCTCCCTCTTATGCCGGTGCCCTGGCGGCTAGGTTCCCGCGCCTGATGAAGCTTGCCATTCATACCGACCGGCTGGTGGCGGGCTGCCCGGGCATTCGCGTTCTTGCGGATCACATCCTCGTCACCTTTGAGCGAACCGAGCTATGAGGATGAGTTCACCTCTTGCCAACGCCATTCCGCCGGCTTCCTCGAGCCAAGGGGCACTGCTCGGAGCGGTGGTCGAATGTCCGGCTTGCCGGCAGATAATCGGTAAACTATTCGGGGATGGAGCGACCTGCCAAGCGTGCGCATCCTCGATCACCTGCGTAGACGGGATCTATCGTGCACTGCCGCCCGATCGCATGCTCCACTTCAGCCGATTCGTAGCCGAGTATCAATCGGTGCGGGGGCGAGAAGGCCGTGGTTCCACTTCATCGGATTATTACCTGGCGCTGCCTTTCAGTGATCTCACCCGACGTAACCATTGGCAGTGGGCGATTCGGGCGCGGACCTTCGCTCATTTCGAGCACCAAATTCTACCCAGGATCGCAGCGCTGAATCCGCGTGGGGCTGACATTCTCGACATCGGCGCCGGAAATGGCTGGCTGAGTTACCGTCTGGCGCGCAAGGGACATCATCCTGTCGCGGTAGACCTACTCGATAACGGCTTCGATGGCCTGGGGGCGGCACGCCATTATTTCTCTGATCTGACCCGGCCCTTCCCGTGCTTTCAGGCCGAAATGGATCGGCTCCCGTTTGCTCCACGGCAATTCGATGCCGTGATCTTCAATGCGGCTTTTCACTACTCCGTGGATTACGAAGTCACCCTCGCGGAATCGCTACGCTGCCTGCGCCGCCCGGGAATCGTTGTGATAGCAGATTCTCCTCTCTATCGCCGCTCGAAAAGCGGCGAGCAGATGATCGAGGAACGAAAAATAGATTTTCGCCGGCGCTTCGGTTTCTCTTCCGACAGTCTGCGCAGCAAGGAATATCTGACCCGGCGAATTCTCTCCGATCTCGCGCGGGGACGGTCATGGAAGTGGCAAATGGAGAAGCCGTGGTACGGGCTGGCGTGGGCCTTACGTCCGCTAAAAGCGCGGATACTACGCAAACGCGAGCCATCGAAGTTTTACCTGCTGTGGGCGAGGGTTGAGCAATGAGGGCGCCAGCGGAGATAACGCCGACCGGTATCGGCGACCCGCAACGGCTTTGCGGGCACGAGATCCGGAGGATGCCGGTCGTCGTCATCGCGCTCCACGAGGGCTGCAGTTGCCGCTGCGTGATGTGTGACATATGGAAGATTCGCGAGCCCCAGGAACTCGCTTTAGAAATGCTGGAACGCCAGCTCGATTCCTTCGAAAAGCTGGGCGTAGAGTGGGTAGCACTGACCGGAGGCGAGCCGCAGCGCCATAGCCATTTTGCCGAGTTCACAACGGCGCTCCACGCGCGTGGGGTTCGCGTGACCATGCTGACCGCCGGCGTTCGGCTCGAAGCAGACGCCAAACTGGTCACGGGGGCGGTCGACGATGTGATCGTCTCGCTCGACGGCCCCCCCGAGGTGCATGATCGCATTCGACGTATCC
>Ga0126371_10004508_pt1 | contig 12278 bp, 7 predicted proteins | sample PanSoiMetaPlot_4_FD_110145 | JGI IMG/M metagenome (GOLD analysis project Ga0126371, IMG submission 110145) | Tropical forest soil microbial communities from Panama - MetaG Plot_4 | ecosystem: Environmental > Terrestrial > Soil > Tropical forest > Bulk soil | place: Panama | collected 2016-02-17
AACTCGCCGCCCATGAACATGAGCTTCTTGCCCGGATGGCCGAACATGAAGCCGTAATAGGCGCGCAGATTGGCGAAGCGCTGCCAGTCGTCGCCCGGCATGCGGCCGAGGATCGAGCGTTTTTCGTGCACGACCTCGTCGTGCGACAGCGGCAGGATGAAATTCTCCGAGAACGCGTAGTGCAGGCCGAACACGATGTCGCCGTGATGATAGCGGCGATGGATCGGATCCTTGCTGATGTAGTTCAGCGTGTCGTGCATCCAGCCCATGTTCCACTTGTAGCCGAAGCCGAGCCCGCCGAATTCGATCGGGCGCGACACCTGCGGCCAGGCGGTCGACTCCTCGGCGATCGTCGTGGCGTGGCCGAAATGCCCGAACACCTCCTTGTTGAGCCGCCGCATGAACGCAATCGCGTCGATGTTCTCGCGTCCGCCATACTGGTTGGGCACCCAGTCGCCTTCCTGGCGGCTGTAGTCGAGGTAGAGCATCGAGGCGACCGCATCGACGCGCAGGCCGTCGACGCCATAGCGGTCGAGCCAGAACAGGCCGTTGGCGAGGAGGAAGTTGGCGATTTCGGTGCGACCGTAATTGTAGATCAGCGTGTTCCAGTCGCGATGCAGTCCCTGGCGCGGATCGGCGTGCTCGTAGAGCGCGGTGCCGTTGAAGCGGCCGAGCCCGTGCGGGTCGTCGGGGAAATGTCCCGGCACCCAGTCGAGCAGCACGCCGAGGCCGGCGCGGTGGCAGGCATCGACCAGGGCGGCGAAATCGGCGGGCGAGCCGAACCGGCTGGTCGGCGCAAACAGCCCGGTCGGCTGGTAGCCCCACGAGCCGTCGAACGGATGCTCGCTCACGGGCAGGAACTCGACGTGGGTGAAGCCGAGATCGTGCGCATAGGCCGGCAGCATCTCGGCGAGCTCGCGATAGGTCAGCCAGCGGTTCTGCTCCTCGGGCCGGCGGCGCCACGAGCCGAGGTGGACCTCGTAGATCGAGATCGGCGCGTCGAGCGCGTTGGCGCGCGCTGGAGGCGGCGCCGGACGCGGCATGCGCGCCATGTCGACAACCAGCGACGCTGTGAGCGGCCGCAGCTCCGAGCCAAAGCCGACCGGGTCGGATTTGAGCGGCAGGAGCTCGCCATGCTCGCTGACGATCTCGTACTTGTACTTGTCGCCGGCGCGCGCGCCGGGCACGAAGATTTCCCAGAACCCGTTGCCGCGCACCCGCATGGCGTGCCGGCGTCCGTCCCAGAAGTTGAAATCGCCGACCACGCTGACGCGCCGGGCGCTCGGCGCGAACACCGCGAAGGCGACGCCCTCGACGCCGTCGATCGTCATCGGATGCGCCCCGAGCTTGTCGTAGAGCGTCAGATGCGAGCCTTCCGACAGCAGGTAGATGTCGAGGTCGGACAGCACCGGCGGGAAGCGATACGGATCCTCCATCTCGACCACGCGGTCGCCGTAGCGCGCGCGCAGGCGATAGCGCGGCTGCCGCGACCGCAGCGGTCCTTCGAACAGCCCGGCATCGTGCACGCGGGGCAGCGTGGTGGCATGCCCCTCCTCGTCGATCGCGGCGACCTCGGAGGCATTGGGCAGGAACGCCCGGACGGTCGGCGTCTCGTGCTCCATATGCCAACCGAGATAGTGGAACGGATCAGGGTGACGCCCCTCGATCACCGCATAGGCTTCGTGCGGCAGTGAACTCAAGCGACCTCCTCGGGATTGGGCAGGACACGCAGGATTCCGGCGAGCGGCACGCGCACCCACTGGGGACGATGCGACAGCTCGTACTCGATCTCGTAGAGCGCCTTCTCGATCAGGAAGAAGTCGAGCAGGCGCGCGGATTCGTCCGCCGCCTGCGGCCACAGTCGCGGATCGGTCATCGCCTCGCGATAGGCCTCGACGAAGGTCGCCGCGGAGCGGTCGCGCCACACGCCGAGCGCGGCGGCGAGCCGGCCGGTCTCGTCCGGCGCGGTGCCCAGCGCGCGCTCGTAGGCCGACGTGGTCGAGTAGTCGATCGAGCGACAGAGGCCCGCGACGTCGCGCGCGGCCGGCGCCTTGTGCCGCCGCTCCGCGATCGTGCGATTGGGCTCGCCCTCGAAATCGATGATGAACACGTCGTCCTTCGCGATCAGCACCTGGCCGAGGTGGAAATCGCCGTGGGTCCTGATCTTGTGGGCATCGAGCTTGGCGGGAAGGAAAGTCCGCAGCAGGCGCTCGAGAGCGCGCGTCCCATCGAGCAGCTGCGCCGCCATCTCGCCGTCCGCTTCGCTCAGGCGGCCGCGTTCGGCGGAGAGCCGCTCGCGCACCCGCGCGGCCCGTTTCATCACGTCGGCGATCCAGACCGAAACGTCGCGCTCGTCGATTCGGTCCGGCCGGAAATCCGGGATATCGTTCCGGCTCGCGAGCGCGAGCTGCATCTGCGCGAGCCGCTGCCCGATGTGCACCATCAACAGCTGGTAGGCGGCGAGCTCGCTGCTTTGCGCCGCGTCCTCGTTCGCCAGCAGCCGCTGCTCCTCGACGAAGCGGTCGAGATAGGCGCTGGTGACCGTCCAGGCCTCTCCCTGGTTCTGTACGAACCCGTGCACGACCGCGACCGAGCTGCGCCGGTCCTCCTCGACCAGCTCGACGGTGCCGAGCAACGGCGGCGCGTTCTGGAAATCGGCGACCTCGGTGAGAAAGCGCCCGATCTCGATTTCCGGATTGATGCCGGGCTCGAGGCGCCGAAAGAGCTTCATCACCAGCTTGCCGTCGACGATCGCCGTGCTGTTCGACTGCTCGGTGTCGATCGCGCGCACTGCGCCACCGGCCGCGCAGACGTCGTGCGGGAGGCGACTGGTGGCGCGGAACTCCAATTGTCGGCCCTCGGCCTCGACCGTGTCGGCGGCGCTGATCTTCTCCAGCATCGCCCCGATCAGCTCGTCCTGAGTCGCGACGTCCAGCAGCGTCCCCTCGCGCGCGCCCTGGCGCACCGCGGCGAGCGCGCGGGGATCCCGCCGCTCGCGCTCGAACCGGCTCCAGCGCACCGCGAGCGGCAGCACGTAGTGCGCGGTCTGCCGGTCGCTGCTCGCCTCGACGACGGTCAGCTCCAGATTGTTGCCGTGGCCGTCGAGCGGAATCGACGCCTTCACATGGGTGCGCACGCCCGTGCCGCCCTTGTCGGCGAACCAGCGCGAGCGGGCGAGATAGGCCGGCAGCACGTCGCGCTCGAACACCATCCGGGCGCGCGTCTGGTGCAGGACGAGCTTGCCGGTCGTCAGCACGAGCGTCTCGAACTCGGGCGCCAGCGGCGGAGCCTCGCGGCGCTCCAGGTTCTCGCACAGGCGGAACCAGAGGAAGCCATAGGGGGTGAGCGTGATGAGGTAGGGCTGATCGCGCACGGGCGGGAATTCGGTACGGCCGATCAACTCCAGCGGCGTCCAGCCGCGCCACGGCGAGAGGTCGAGCTCGGCCGCCTGCGCCGAGCGCGACAGGTTGGCAACGCACAACAGCACCTCGCCCTGGTGCTCGCGCACATAGGCGAAGATCGCGCGGTTGGACGGACGGATGAACGCGAGCGTGCCGTAGCCGAACACCTTGCTCGACTTGCGCACCGTGATCATGCGCTTGGTCCAGCTCAAAAGCGAGGACAGGCTGCGCGACTGCGCCTCGACATTGACCGCCTCGTAGCCGTAGACCGGGTCCATCACGGGCGGCGAGTAGAGCCGCGCCGGATCGCAGCGCGAGAATCCGCCGTTGCGGTCGGGCGTCCATTGCATCGGCGTGCGCACGCCGTTGCGGTCGCCGAGATAGATGTTGTCGCCCATGCCGATCTCGTCGCCGTAGTAGATGATCGGCGTGCCCGGCAGCGAGAACAGAAGCGAGTTCATCAGCTCGATCTTGCGCCGGTCGTTGTCCATCAGCGAGGCAAGGCGCCGGCGGATGCCGAGATTGATGCGCGCGCGCGGGTCGGTCGCGTAGGTCGACCACAGATAGTCGCGCTCGACGTCGGTCACCATCTCGAGCGTGAGCTCGTCGTGATTGCGCAGGAACAGCGCCCATTGGCAGTTGCCCGGGATGTCCGGCGTCTGCCGCAGGATGTCGGTGATCGGAAAGCGGTCCTCCTGCGCGATCGCCATGTAGATGCGCGGCATCAGCGGGAAGTGGTAGGCCATGTGACACTCGTCGCCGTCGCCGAAATAGGCGCTGACGTCCTCAGGCCACTGGTTCGCCTCGGCGAGCAGGAGCTTGCCGGGCGCGTAGGAATCCAGCTCCGCCCGGATCCTGCGGATGATCGCGTGCGTCTCCGGCAGGTTCTCGTTGCTGGTGCCCTCGCGCTCGCACAGGTAGGGGATAGCGTCGAGCCGGAACCCGTCGACGCCGAGGTCGAGCCACTTGCGCATCACCCGCAACAGCGCCTGCAGGACGCGCGGATTGTCGTAGTTGAGATCGGGCTGGTGCGTGAAGAAACGGTGCCAGTAGTACGCGTTGGCGACCGGATCCCACGCCCAGTTCGATTTCTCCGTGTCGTTGAAGATGACGCGCGTGCCAGTGTATTTCTGGTCCGTGTCGCTCCAGACGTACCAGTTGCGCGCGTCGGTGTGCGGCGCGCTGCGGCGCGCGCGCTGGAACCAGGGATGCTGGTCGGAGGTGTGGTTGATGACGAGCTCGGTGATCACCCGCAGGCCCCGCCGCCGCGCCTCGTGCATGAAGCGGCGGAAATCCTTCATGGCGCCGAACTCGGGATTGATGCGCCCGTAGTCGGCGATGTCGTAGCCGTCGTCGCGGCCCGGCGAGGGATAGAACGGCAGCAGCCACAGCGCGGTGACGCCGAGCTCCTGCAGATAGTCGAGCTTCTCGGTCAGCCCGGCGAAATCGCCGATGCCGTCGTGGTTGCTGTCGGCGAACGCCTTGACATGCAGCTGATAGATGATCGCCGACTTGTACCATTCCTCGTCGGCGTCGAGCTGCGCCTCGACGGTGCTGCGCGGCACGAAGTTCATTGCTGCACCAGGCAGGCGAAGATGAGCGCTGGATCCTGCTGCGGATCGATGCGCAGCCGCACGCCGCCCCACTCGACCGGGTGGCGCTCGCCGCTCGCGAGGTTCTCGATCGCGACCACCCGCTTGCGCGCCGCCGGTGGACCGACCTCGAGGTCGCCGAAATGGAACCAGAACTGGCGCGACTCGCGGGCGAGCGCGATCGCGACCGCCACCGCTTCGCTGTGGTCGGTCGATTCCTTCACGAAGCCGATGACCTGCGGGTCGTCGAGCTGGGCGAAGCGGAGATCATCGGTCTGCAGCAGCGCCGGATGGGCGCGCCGCAGCCGGTTGATCGCCGTGATGTAGTCCTTGATGTTGCCGGGCGCGTTCCAGTCGCGCGTCTTGATCTCGTACTTGTCGGAGTCGAGGTATTCCTCCTTGCCGGGGATCGGCGTGTGCTCGATGAGCTCGAAGCCGTTGTAGACGCCGTAGGCGCCCGCCAGCGTCGCGGCGAGCGCAAGCCGCGCCTTGAACATCCAGGGCTCGCCGCCCTGCAGATGGTACGGCAGGATGTCCGGCGTGTTGACGAAGAAATTCGGGCGGAAATATTCCCGCTCCGGATGGCCGGTGATCTCGGTGAGGTAGGACTGCAGCTCGCTTCTGGTGGTGCGCCAGGTGAAATACGTATAGGACTGGCTGAAGCCGAGCTTGGCGAGCGCCTTCATCAGCTTGGGACGCGTAAAGGCTTCCGACAGGAAGATCGTGTCGGGAAACTCGCTCTTCACCTCGCGAATGAGCCATTCCCAGAACGGCAGCGGCTTGGTGTGCGGATTATCGACGCGGAAGACGCGCACGCCCTCGCGCGCCCAGAACAGCACGACGTCGCGTAGCGCGAGCCACAGCTGCTCGGCGTGCGCGCCATGGAAGTCCGGGTTGACGATGTCCTCGTACTTCTTCGGCGGGTTCTCGGCGTAATGGATCGACCCGTCCGGCCGGCGCTTGAACCAGTCGGGATGCTCGACCAGCCAGGGATGGTCGGGCGAGCATTGCACCGCGAAGTCCATCGCGAGCTCCATGCCGTGCTCGCCGCAAACGTCCCTCAGCCGGCGGAAGTCGTCGAGCGTGCCGAGCTCGCGATGGATCGCGTCATGCCCGCCCTCGGGCGAGCCGATCGCATAGGGGCTGCCGGGGTCGCCGGGCGAGGCTTGCACCGCGTTGTTGCGCCCCTTGCGGTTGGTGCGGCCGATCGGATGGATCGGCGTCATATAGAGGACGTCGAACCCCATCGCGGCGATGTCGGGCACGCGGGCGATGCAGTCGGCGAACGTTCCATGCTGCCCCGGCACGCTGCCCTGGCTGCGCGGCGTGATCTCGTACCAGGCGCCGGCGCGGGCGATCGGACGGTCGACGATCAGCCACATGGGTGGCGATTGCGTGAGGTCGTAGCGGGTCTCCGACTCGGCCATGGCGGCGGCGAGATCGTCGGACAGAAGCGCGTCGGCTTCCCCGGTGCGCACGAACTCGTCGCGCCGCCGGCCGATCACCTCCTCGGCGCCGCCATTCGGCGGCGTGGACGCGGAGAGCAGCGCGGCGCCTTCGAGCGCCTCCAGGGTGCCGGTCTGCCCTGCCTCCCGCTTGAGCAGGAAGTTGCGCCGCCAGGTCGCGAACTGGTCGGTCCATGCCTCGATCACGTAGAGATAGAGGCCCGGCCGTGGCGGGGTGAACGACGCCGTCCAGCGGTCGTTGCCGTGCAACCGCATCGCGACACGGTGCCAGGATCGCGACCCCTTGGCGCGCCAGCGCAGCGCCGCCGCGATCACCTCGTGCCCGTCGCGGAAGACGTCGGCCCAGACATCGAGCGGCTCGCCCGCAATCCGCTTGACGGGAAATCGCCCGCCGTCGACGGCCGGGTAGATGTCCTCGATGACGAACCGTTTGGCGGCGAGGCCGCCGATGGACGTCTCACCCAAATGTTTCACGTTCGGCGATCCGAGCGTTGTCCGGCGGTTGCGGGACTTGTCTGTGCGGAATGGCTGGCTTTTCAGAAAAATCCGGGCGGCCCGAATAGTTCCATTTCCCTGCCATGCCGGGCCATGCCGGCGGCGCACTGGAACCGGCCTGCGGGGCGTCCCGTTACCCCTGAGCACGGCGCCTGACATCAGGGGACGGGCCGGATGAGTCTGCGCGCGCAAGCCGCCCGCCTCGGCATCCAAGGCGAATACGTCGATGCCTTCGGCCGACGGCGAAAGGTGTCGCGCCGGGCGATGGAAAGCATCGTACAGGCCCTGGACGCTGGATCGGCCATGCCCGCGCAGGCGCCCAGACGCGATCCGACCGCCAAGCCGGTGCGCCTGGCGTTTCAGGGGTCGGCCGGACGGTGGTGGCTGCTCGCTGTCCAGCTGTACGGCGTCCGGTCCGGGCGCAACTGGGGACACGGGGATTTTTCCGATCTGCTGGAGCTGGTCGAGCTCGCCGCGCAGATCGGGGCCGGCGGGGTCGGGCTCAATCCGCTGCATGCCCTGGTCGACGACCCGGCCGATCAACCAAGCCCCTACTCGCCCAACAGCCGGCTGTTTCTCAACCCGCTCTATATCGACCTGGACGCAGTCCCCGAGTTCGCCGGCCTGCGCACCGCCGAGATGACGGCGACGATCGAGCGCCTGCGCCGGAGCGCGCTCGTCGACTACCGCGGCATCACCGCGCTCAAGCAGCACGGCCTGCGCGCCGCGCATCAGGCCTTCCTGGATCACGCCACGCCCGAACGGCGCGAGGACTTCGCGGCGTTTCGCGCCTCGCGCAGTCCGGCGCTGGCGCGCTTCGCCGCCTTCGAGGTTCTGCGCCGCCGGTTCGATCAACCGTGGTGGACATGGCCGTCCGAATGGCGGACCCCGGACCAGGCCGCGATCGAACGGCTGCGTGCCGATTCGGGCGACGAGCTCGGCTTCCACGCGTATGTCCAGTGGGTCGCCGACCGCCAGCTGATGCGCTGCCGCGATCGCGCCCGCAAGCTCGCGCTGCCGATCGGGCTCTATGTCGATGTGGCGGTCGGCGTCCGCCCGGACGGGTTCGATGCCTGGAACGCGCCTGATGCGATCGTCCGCACGCTCTCGCTCGGCGCGCCGCCCGACCAGCTCAACACGGCTGGGCAGAATTGGCAGCTCGCCGGATTCAGCGGCATCGGCCTGCAGGCACAGGCGTTTGCGACGTTCCGCGACATGCTGCGCGCCTCGATGCGCTATGCCGGCGCGATCCGGCTCGACCATGTGCTCAGTCTCAAGCGGCTCTATCTCATCCCGGCTGGGCTGCGGGCCGACCAGGGCGCCTACGTGCGCATGCCGTTTCGCGAGCTCCTGGAGGTGACCGCAGAGGAAAGCCTCGCCCGGCGCTGCATCGTGATCGGCGAGGATCTCGGCACAGTACCGCGCGGCTTTCGCGCGGAGGTCGCCCGTTTCGGCATCTGGTCCTACCGGGTGATGCTGTTCGAGCGCGACGTGCAGGGCGACTTCCGGCCGCCCGCCCACTTTGCCGAGCGTGCGCTCGTCACCTTCTCGACCCACGACCTGCCGACCTTCACGGGCTGGCTCACCCGGCATGACCTGGACGTGCGCGCGACGCTGCGCATTCTGGCCGGCGAGACGCGCGACGAGCGCGCCCGCGCGGTTGCCGCATTGGAGGCGGCGCTCCGCCAGCAGGGATGTTCGGCTTGCGACTTTCCCGCCGTCGCGGGCTATCTCGCGGCTTCGCCGGCACGGCTGCTGGCGATCGGCCTCGAGGACGTTCTCGACGTGCATGAGCAGGCCAACGTGCCGGGCACGATCGACCAGCATCCGAACTGGCGACGCAAACTCCCGCTGGAACTGGAGCGCATCCGCGACGATCCGCGGCTCGCTGCGGTCGCGCGCATCGCGGCCGAGCGCGGCAGAACCACGCGCCGAAACGGAGCCCGGCCGCGCGGCGGAACATAGCGAGACCATCGCGCGTTAGGCACGAGTTGCTGTGAGATCAATGATGGCCCATGCGTCGCACAAGCTCTGCCAATTGCCGCTGCTCAACCAGAACGGCCGCTGGCTGATTCGATTCCGCGGCAAGTGCGTCGAATTCGTCAACCGTGCGTCGGCGCTGCGCGAGGCGATCCTCGAAGCCTTCGAGCACAGCAGGAACGGAACTCCGACCCAGGTCGTCTGCATCGACGAGCAACTCGCGATCGAGGTCGTGTGGACCTACGGCGTCGATCCGGATCCGCCGGCAGCGCTCACCGACACGGCGCGATGGTCGGACCGGCAACGTTCCGCTGGCGCCGCGCCGCCGCGTCCGCTGCGCACCGGCCGCATGCCGGCGCATTGAGCAAGAAGCCGCAGCGCGACATCAGATGCCGGAAAAGTGCTTGCCGTACACGGTCCCGCAATGGTCGAGCCGGCGAGCCAGCCGTGAAGCCTCGTCGGGCCGGCTGGCGCGCTCGGCCGCGCCGGTCGCCAGCGCGAAGAGATCCTTGACCTCGGCGTAGAGCCCCGCCGGAAAACGCGTCTCGTACATCTCGTCGTAGGCTTTCTCGGCGAGCGCCTCGAGCTCGGCCATCCGGCGCAACTCATCATCGACTGTCGCCATGGCGCACCGTCACCCGAACCCGAGCCCCATCTGGTGCAACGCGATCCGTGCGAGCAGGCCAGCCGGCGAGGCGAGCGTGGTGACGATCTCGAAGTGATTGAGCCCCGCCCCCTCGAACAGCCCGACCGGCACGCCTTGGCGCTCCACCGCGGCGGCGAACTCGCGTGCCTGCCGCTTGAACTCGTCGCTTTCGTGCTCGCCGATGCCGACCGCCAGCGGGCAGCGCAGGTCGGCGAGATGACGGATCGGGCTCAGCGCCTCGACCAGCGCGCCGTCGAGCTGCACGTAGTCGTTGCGCGCGCTGAGCCGGACCGGCTCGAGATCGTAGATGCCGCTGCAGCAGAGCGCGCCCTTGACGATGTCCTGCGGCAGGCCGAAGCGCGCCTTCCAGTCGGTCGTCACTGCGGCGGCGGCGAGATGCGCGCCCGACGAGTGGCCGGACACGAAGATGCGGTTGGGGTCGCCGCCGAACTCCTCGGCGTGGCGATAGAGCGAGGCGATCGCCGACCTCACCTGCTCCACCATCTGATCCAGCGCGACGACCGGCAGCGGTGCAAAATCGATCGCGACATAGTGCGCGCCGGCGCGCACGAAGGTCTCGGCCGGAAACGCGCTCTCGCGCGCGCTCAGGAGCCGCCACGCGCCGCCGTGGATGAACACATGAATCGGCGCGGGCGTGCGGTGGGTGCGGAAGAGATCGAGCGATTGCGCGCGGGTGTCGCCGTAGTGATACCTGACCGGCTCGCCCATTCGCTGGCGCACCGCGGCGCTGTCGGCGCCATAGCGGTTGATCAGCTCGATCGCGTTCGGCGCCCAGGCGCGCTGATCGTATTGCCGGTCGAGCTCGGCCTGGTCGTAGTCGCGAAAGATGGCGCGTTTCATTCGGCGGCGGTCCTTGCCGGCTCGGCGGGTCGTTGCAACTCGGCGAGCGCGCGCTCAAGCGCAATTCCCTCCTCGTCCGCCAGCGCGGCCTTGCGCAAGCGCGCAAAAGCGGTTGCGCCGGCGGGATCATCCGCGAGCGTCAGCACGAGCGCCATCAGCCGGTCATAGCGCGCCTGCCCGCGCCGGCGCGTGTCGCCATAGCCCTTGAGCAGAGTGCGCGCCTCCGCGACCTCGGCTGCGAGCTGGTAGTTGAGCGGCGCGAGCCGCACGATCGTTGCGATCCACGCCTCGATCGAGCGCATTTCCTCGGCAAAGCGCAGGGTGCCGCGGCGGAAGCGCTTGCGGCTCGCCACGCCATAGAGCAGCAGGAACCCGGTGATCGACGTGGTCTTGACCACCTTGCCGGATTTCGTCAGGCGCTCGACCAGGCGTCGCGCCCAGCCGGTGCGCAACAGCCATTTTCCCAGCGCCGCCGGCAGGGTGTCGGCGATCTCCTCGACCCGCGGATGGAGGAACTCGGCGATCTCGACGATCTGGCCGTCGCCCGCACGCACCTCCTCGCGCACGCGCGCGAAGCGGTCGGGCCGGATCTTCAGTTCGGCCACCCGGATCGTGTCCTCATACGTCAGGGCGAGCGCAAGCTCGCGCGCCGCCTCGGCCAGCATGCGCCCGCCGCCGTCGCCATGACGCCGCTCGGCCTCGGCGAGCCGGGTCAATCCGGCCAGATAGTCGTACGCATAGGCGATGTCCTGATAGTCGATCACCCGTTCGATGCCGGCGCGCACGAACTCGCGCGCGGGTTCGGGAAAGGCCGTGGGTGAGGCGGCAAACAGGCCTGTCGCAGGCGCCTCCACGCGGGGCGCGGCGGTGCTCCCCCTCGCCTCGCTCCGCGCCGCCTCGTATCCGGCCGCGAAGGCCGCGAGGCTCGCCTTGACGCCGACGCCGCTGCGCCGCACCGCGGCCTCGAATGCGGCGCGTCCGAACGGCAGCGCCTCGGCGCCCGCGATGGCGCCGAGCAGCGCGGCGCTGATCACGCTGCCGCTCGCCTCGGCCAGCGCCGCCATGTCGGCGCCGATGAACCGCCTCGCCGCCAGCCGGCAGGCCTCGGTCAGGCGGCCGGCATCGACGCGTCCGTCCTCCAGCGCGATCTTCTCGGTCATCGCATACACACGGTGCGTCGAGGCGATCAGCATGGTGCGCTCCGGCGTCACCAGGTCGCGCTCGATCGCGCGGCCGGCTTCCATCAGCTCGGAGGCCACCACCAGGTCGATGTCACCGGGCACCGGCATCAGCGAGAGAACCGGATCGCGCCCGGCCGCCGCGGCGTCCTTCTCGGCAAACAGCTCGAGATAATAGATCGTGGCGCCGGTGCGCTGCGCCACGCCCGGCACGGACGTGACCTGCGCCAGATGGCCGCCGTGCTCCGCCACGTCGACCAGCCAGTCCGCCAGCACGCCGCCGCCTTCCCCGCCCATGGCGAGGATCGCGATCGTGATCGGCCGCGGCGTCCCGCTCATGGCATCACGTCTGAGGTGCGGCCAGCACCGGCCGCGTCATGCGGCGCTGCAGGAAACCGATGACCCGCCCGCGCCAGCGCGCCTTGAGGCGATCCCAGCCGGACGGATTGCTGATCACGGTGGCGCGATAGAACGACGGGCACAGCACCGCCGCATGGCTCACCTCGCCGCACAGCCCGCAGCCGACGCAGGAGCTGATCACCTTGGTGACGGGCGCGCGTCGCAGCGGATCGGGATTGGGCGCGATGGTGAGCGAGGGGCAGCCCGACAGGCGTATGCATGAATGGTCGCCCGTGCAGGTGTCGGCATCGACGCCGAAG
>Ga0126371_10004509_pt1 | contig 12277 bp, 10 predicted proteins | sample PanSoiMetaPlot_4_FD_110145 | JGI IMG/M metagenome (GOLD analysis project Ga0126371, IMG submission 110145) | Tropical forest soil microbial communities from Panama - MetaG Plot_4 | ecosystem: Environmental > Terrestrial > Soil > Tropical forest > Bulk soil | place: Panama | collected 2016-02-17
CCCGATTCTTTATTTAAGAATCAGGTTGAACCGCCGCTCAACTTTCAACTACGGTCGGGGCACCCTCCCGATCTCTTTGAATTGGCATGCTGTGGTCTAGTCTATTGTCACAGAAATGTGTAATCTAATTCTGGACCTCTGCGTCATAAAATGCACGAGGCCGGATTCGCACGGGACGACCCAAACAATCGTTGTTGCTGACAGAGGAAGAGCGAGCACGGCTCGAATCGCTGGCACATCGGGCGCGGAGTCAGCCATTGCTGGCGCGACAAGCACGGTCTGTGGCGACGGTCTGGATAATGAGGCTGTTGCGCGCAAACTACGGTGTTCGCGCGGGATGGTGGGCAAGTGGCGAGCCCGTTTTTTTAAAGGAGCGTCTGGAGGGATTGTACGACGAGCCGCGGCCGGGTGCGCCGCGCAAGATCAGCGACGAGCAGGTGGAGCGCGTGGTGATTCAGACTTTGGAGAGCACGCCGCGCGGGCGGACCCACTGGTCAACGCGGGAACTGGCGCTTTCTCCCTTAGCTGGATAGAGCGGTCGGACAGACGCTTACGTCCATTCGGCACTACTTACCCTGATCATGCGGAACGGTGCATGTCGCCTGGGCGATACTCTGGTTGCCCGCCAGATCGGTGGCGGTTGCAGTGATGGTGTAGACGCGGGCCTTCCCGCTGCCAAGGCGGCTGGCCCGAAGCCGAACAGTGCGAGGCTGCAGGCCGGAACCCGTGATCACAACGTCCGGCATTATTGGGTTCTGCGGCTCGTTGCTGACAGCACTCACGTCAAAACTCAACAGACCCGAAGGCACATCGGCTGCTGATACCACCGCGACCTGAATCAACTTGCCGTTCGGTGGCCAAAGCGTGCAGCCAGGCGCGGGAAGCCCGGCAATCGACGGCGGCGTCTTGTCGATGCGGACCGTTACCGTTCTGGCGACTTCCTGATTCCCGGCGTTATCGGTTGCGAAATACGTAACGACGGTTGTTCCCTCGGCGCTGATCGAAACGGAACCAGTCGCCCCGGTGAACACCTGGGATCCAGTCTGGGCTCCCGAGAGCGAGACCGAGATTTGCTTCACACCGGAACCGCCGGGGTTATCGGTCGCAGCAAAGGAAACCAGGACATTGCTGTTGTTCCAGCCATTCGCGTTGGGGCTTGGCGAAATCGCTGCGACCGTCGTGGGCGGAATCGTGTCCACCGCTATGAGCGGCACAAGCCTGAGGGTCTGTTGAATCAGGAATTCGCTCACTCCGCCGGGCCGGAACGGATTGATGGCGTCGTGATAAAAGGCAGATTCAATAGTCAGAGGTGCGCTGTCGTTGTATCCGTCCTTCTCTGCGGTCACAACGGTGCGGGATGGTGTGCCCGGAACAGTGACAGGCAACCGAAATGGGGACACGCCCTCTGCATCGACTACATAGTCGAGATTGTGATCGTCAAGCGGAGGATCGTATTGAATCTGGATGTGGAATCGCACCCCGGTCAGCGGAGTGCCTGTGTTCGCATCCACCACCGACAGCAGAGCAGTGCCGCCGGGAATGTCAGGTACTTTTGGCCGCCGAACCGCTGGACCCCGTGGCGGGTTGCCGTCCCAGCGCGTGACTCCCACCTCCTCGCCCGCGCTATAGAGGCCATCGCCGTTTGCGTCCTGGTAGAAGCCTCGTTCCACGAACAGACAGTCCACGCCCGGGACTGCGTTCCCGTTGAACGTACACCGGTCGCCCGTCAGATCGGCAAAGGCGGTTGGGTGCGCCATTTCGAATGCCTTCATGGCGTCGTAAAAGGCCTTGAAGTTCCGCAGGTCAGGCACGTTCGCGTTCAGCACTGGCCAAAGCTGGTTGAAGAGACCAATCCGCCGATGCAGGTCCCAGAGCAGGCTCGAGATCGCGAATTCTTCTCCCAGCGCTCCGAAAGTCATATTCCAGCCCGCAGCCCGGGGATCATCCAGCCTGGCGCCTCCGGCTTCGAGATCCAGCGGACGCCCGCCGGCGAAGATGAGCACATTCGACTGTGGATCTCCACCCTGCTGGGCATCCACCGCGGCGAAAAACGACGCAAGTCCTTCGCTCCACGAATCGGCGGAAGTGGAATTTGCAATACCCTGATGGTTGACGTCTCCGGCCGCGCGCGCCGGCACATTATCGACACCCGCGATTGGTGAAACACAAACGATATGGTGGCCGTACTCATGGAAATCGAAGAAGGGCCTGTCGCGATCAGGATCGTTCGCAACGGAGTCCGCGAGAAGAACCTCTATTCGGTGGTCAGGGCAAACGTAGCTTGTGCTCTGCGGTGAGTAAGCGTTGACTTGTACGTTTTGCACTACGGGCAGCATGCCGGCGACGCGTTTAGCGAAGGCGGTGTTGTGATACGAGTACGCCAGATGGGCGAACCGGTCGGCTGTGCTGTTGGTCGGATTTGTGCTGTCGAGCGGAGGGTCATAGAAAGTTGTATTTCCGCCGCCGGCAACACCAATCCTGAGCGTGAAATCCTGCGGTACACCGGCCAGGGGGGTCAGCGTCAGCGAGCGGGCAAAAGCCGCGTTGACGGGATCGCTATTGATGTCAAAGACCTGGATTAGAGCATCACGGTCTTCGAGGCGGACCTGCAGATGGACCATTTGTCCGGCGGTGACGGCTGGAAAGGAATAGCGCCCGTTGTCGCGCGTGAACGTATCTCCAATCGTGCGCCCCGCCGCGTCTTCCAGAAGCACGTGCACCCGGCGCAGGGGCAACCGGTCGCTGTAGAAACCTGATGGATTCACCTTAACGCCCCTGGGACGGGTGAGATCGACAAAGATCCTGCCCTGAAGAGCGTTGCAGGTACGCGTGGAGCGGCCAGGGAATACCGGGAAGTCGGAAACCCAGAGAGCATTAAGGAACGGGGAGCCACCGATGCCGGAAAACGCGACGCAACCCGTGTCGTTGATCGCCAGACTGTCGAATTCCGCAAACGTCCCGCTGGTCCCCGGTGCAAGTTCTCCGGTCAGCACGGCCTTCGCTGTTGCTCCCTGAGATTTCACAAAGACACCGGAAACCAGAGGGCCGGGAATCTGGAGTGTTCCGATAAACCCGAACTCGTCGAGGTTGTTGAGCGCACGCCGGCGGATATGAATCTCCGCGGCGAATACACCTGCCAGCGTCTGCCCAGGCGGATTCACCACCGCATCGCCCGGGCCAGAAAGATGCTGAAGGGCGCCATTGGACCAGAGAAAGACTTCGCCACCGGGAGTCGGACTGGGCAGAACCACTTTACCGCCGTCATTGAAGCCCAGGATGCAACAAGGCCCGAGATGCGCCGGCCATGGCCCGCCGGGGGTCGGGTCTCCGAGCGTCACTACCTTGCCGCAGTTGCTAATCCCGCACAGGAAAATGCTTTCGCGCGAGGAGTCCGCCAGAGCCCAGATCGAGGATTGAAGATTATTGTTGACGAACGGCCCCAGGGTACCGGAGCTCAGATCGAGCGCGCCAATCGGCGTATTAAGGCCACCGTCAATAATGCGCGTAATGGTTCCCCCCGTCCATAAATAGAGACCAGCCCTGGACACTGTGGTTACGGGCGTCTGTTTACCCTGGAAGCCCATGAAGGTGATCTGGCTGCTGTCGTTCAGATCGAAACTGAAACCAAATGCGGAAACAAAGATGTCGGGGTCCGTGACGGGATCAATCAGGAACGGCCGCGGGGCACGGTCTCCGGCCGCAACCACCTTGTTGATTGTCCCTGACACACTTGGAATCAGACGTTGCCAGATGAATATTCCGCCTGAGGTCGATCCGCCAGTAATCTCTGCCGTGAATGCCACGTCACCGCGGTTATTCAGCCTGGCAGTGGTCAACCCGATATTGGTGAACATTCCGCCCACTGGAGAACGATCGCCGTTCGCGACGACCGGGCGGGCAGTTCCCCCCGAAAAAAGAAACAGTCCCGCATCGGTGCTGCCGCCATTGACACCCGCCCAGAAGAGCACCTCCGCGTCATCACTGATTCCAAGGACAGTTGGCGGAAGCGACGACGAGAATGTGCCCCCATTCGGCGTCCGCTCTCCGGCAGCGACGAGTTTCCGAACGTCGGCCCCTGCACCAGGGCTGAAGGCAACAAAGCTGAAAGCCAGGAGCGCGAACAGGATGCCGCGCGCAGACACACCTCGCGCAGGAAATTGAACAACTTTGAACATGGTGCGCCTCCCCTCTCGAGTGCGCCACCGGTCATAGGAGGTCCCACGCGACGTCGCCCGGCGACAGCGGCGGGCGACGCTACAACCACCGGGAAGTGACGCTTTCGAACACAGATGCAACTCGCATCCGAAACTGGCCGGATTATACACCCGATGCGTTTTCCGAACAACGGGCCAGCCAATTGAACACGGAGTTGAAAGCAGCGGCGATGGACTGCCACTCGCTGTATCCTGCAGCGAGCTGCCCGTTTTCGGCAGCGCAATCAGAATAGTTAAAGCCGATTCGGCTCACGCCGAAATCGAGTCTACACCGATCGAGCGATCCCCTCGTCACGCCGAAGCTCGCGTGCACCGGTTCGTGGGCATTCGCGGATACGTTCATGCGCGGACGTTCAAATCGTCGCGCGCGGACTGTAGTGCTCTGAACTTAACGAGCAGATAGTTGGATGACGAAACCCGCTAAGGTATGGATATGGCGATGGTGATTGAGATCGGAACTCTGATCGACCGCGATCCCGGAGTTCGCGGCGGTCGTCCGAAGATCGCGGGTACAGGCGTAACTGTTAACCGGATCGTGCGTTGATACAAAACTGGCACGATGCCAGAGGAAATCGCCCTTGAGTACCCTCATCTGACGCTGGCTCACGTACACGCGGCGATTGCGTATTACCTTGCAAACCGCGATGAGATCGAAGACGACATCGCCGCGGAGGACACGGCTGCGCTTGAGTGGGAAGAGCGTCTGGGCTCGAAGGCCGATCGCCGGTGAATCTAATTTAGAAACCTGCCTTCAAATGGTGTCCGGTTCTACCGTTTGCAACTAGATGATGTCCGGGTCGAGCTGGTAGCTGCCTGGAAAAGAGCGAATCCGTCCGTTGTTCTTCGCGCCTTCCTGGAGTTGATTGATATAAACGCGGCACAGATTCGCAGCAAGGCGGAGCTTCACTAAAACATCGATTATTTTGCAGCGACCGGTCGATCTGATAAAGCGCATATGGCGAAGACAAACGACGATAATACTATCGCCACCGCTGGGATGAATTCTTTCTCGAGAACGGTCTGCAAATATCCTCTCACTGCAGTCTCTTCAGTGATCGGTGCCAATAAGGAGGCTCCTGCGATGATCGCGCCGGCAAACAGCGGGGAAGAAACAAAGTTGGACGGGAGTAGACGATTCGGCGGCATGTGGAACAACTGGAACGCGATGATCCACAGACCTGCCAACGCGGTGATGGCGAATCCTCCGGAAACCGGCTGAACTGGAACAAGCACAGCAACAACTGTGCAATGCCACCCCGCAAACGAAGGAGGAGGCTCGTAAGCGCTTCCTGGAAGCCCTACACAACTTCAGCTTGCTTGTGCTTCATGGGAAGACACCACTAGCGCTGGTGCGCAAGCTGTGAGGGATGAGTGGATCACGCTACCATCGGCCAGCCGTCAGAGAAATAGCAATGCGCTAGCGGAGGTACAATATCTTACAGCCTCCCCGTGGTGAGTTCATGACGGTAAACCTGCACAAGCTGGATTTCCTTTGGACGCGGCTGGAGGACGCCATAGCATATAGAACCGTGGTCTGCCATCGCTACCGCATCCAAACCAAGCTCAAGGCCCATAAAACCGCTGACTTGACAAGGGCTGCGCTCCGAATGGGCTTGATTGAGCTTTAGTCGCCTTCGCCAACGTCCCAAAACAGTCCGTGCTTATAGTCCACTCCTGCCAACAATTGTCGTGAACGCCTGAAGGAGAGCGTGGTGCGCAATTTCCCAACACTAGCCATGCTGAAAAATCAAGCAAAAAATGAATCTCTCTGGCGCCCAACGGATCTAGGGCCGCAAAAAGTGGTGACACCTTCAGCAGTCGGCCCCGCAATTTTAATACAGTGGCCTAATATTTGATCGCTATTTGATTGCAGAGGCAGACAGAGAATGAGGCACACTAAAACGGTGGGCAGTAACGGGATCGAACGGCAGTGGTTTGAAAGAGTCAAAGGGGCGCAAGCCCACTACCAGCAAGCCTTTGAGCATCAGCAACGGATGATTGAGGGGCTGAACAAAGCCCTAGTGGAGCCTGCAAGTGACACCCACGCTGTAGAGCAGGCAAACCGTGCCGCAAGACTGGCTCTAAATGATCTTGTGAAGCGTCAAAGGGTCCTGGCGGACTTGGTACTCAACATGTCGCCTGGCGATGAGAGGTGTTAACCCGAAGAATCTCTCATCCCGCACTCGCTCAATTGGGATGAAGGTGGGTATCCACGAAAACCAGCCAAGCCATGGTTGCTTCCGAGTATTGCGTTATGGCAGCGGCGTAAGCACGCCCCTCATTTCGCAAAGCCAGCATCCCGTCCGCATTCACCTCAGTGTCCATTACGATTGCGAGTGAATGCTGATATTTTTCGTGGGCCACGTTTAGTACCTGACGGGCTTCAAGCATTGCCGTGCCCAAAGTATTAGCCCGGCCTGTTCGAAGATCCTCTGGTATTTCCATTACCGTCGCCCTACTATTTTTGTCTTATATCCCCAGTGCGGTCAAGACGGATTATTGCTGTGCCACCGTCGGATATTCCCTTGGCCATTCGATTGAGATTATTCGCACCTAAGCCCACATCTCCATGTAATTAGATTCACTCTGCCGTCAACTGAATCGAGAGTGGCACGGGTTCACAATGACTCTGACAGTCCTGTGGGTATGTGACACCTGCGGCGCTTCTGGAGAGATTGACGTGGAGGTTGCATGTACGAATCCGGCTGCACTGACAATCGAAGAAGCGCTCAGCGCGCCATGAAAGATGGGCGTCCCCTGACATCGTGGAGACACGGCTATTACACACCGCTCGAATGAACTCGCTGCACCGCGCATAGACTGAAGCAAAAGTAGCTTCCTATCTTAACTTTGGCGCCAATTCCACCTGGAGCGCGATAGGGATGTTATCTTGGCGGCTGATTCGCCGACGCGACATTCCAGACCCATGACGCCGGTTAATCAGGTCAGCGTTGTTCCCGTTGCGCCAAAGCCGAAAAAAAGAGGCCGCCTTCTCAAGAGCGGCCTCTACAAAAGATCTATGAACGCACTCAGAATAAGGGGATTCGTTTAGGGACTCAACACCTGTTCGGTTACAAATTCTTTACAGCCCTATATCTTTCGGTTTGTCCGCCAAGTCTTCATCAGAACGTTATCGCTCTGTAACATCGGTTCGGTACTTTGACCGCCAAACCATGAAATTCCATTTGTTACGCGCAATCGGAATGGTCGTGCTGACGACTCCTTTTCTCACTCCTCAGAGTGACACGGGCCGCCTCGCCGGTTCAGTCACCGACGCCACCGGGGCGGTTGTCCCGAAGGCCTCGGTCACGATCACCAATGAGCGGACCGGTCAAGTTCGAAAAGTCGCGACCGGTGACGATGGAAACTACCTCATCACTCAGCTGGGTCCGTCCACTTATACGGTCAAAGGAGAAGCAGCCGGCATGGCTGCGGCGGAGTACACCGGCGTTATTCTCCAGGTGGGCCAAGAGCGCAGGTTGAACATTGACATGCAACCAGCCTCGGTTTCCACCGAAATCAAGGTATCGGCTGGCGATTTGGCCGTGGTTGAAACCAGTTCCGCGGTCATCGGAACGAACGTTAGCGCGCGTGAGGTCGCCGAGTTGCCCATCAATGGCCGTCAGATTTCGCAGCTCTACCTGATGACGCCGGGTGCGGTCAACTTCGGCCCCGGCACTTTCGACGACGTCCGCTTCAACGGACGTTCTTTCGAAGAAAACGCGCTCCGCTTCGACGGTGTCGAGGCCGGCGGCATTATCACCAACAATCCCAGCAACATCGGCGGCGAGATCAACGGCGTCTTTCGGCTTCAGGCCAGCATGGAGAACGTCCAGGAGTTCCGTGTGGAGGCCAGCAACTACCCGGCGGAATTCGGTACTGGCAGCGGGGGCCAAATCAGCCTCATTACCAAGAGCGGCAGCAACGCTTACCACGGCAGTTTGTTCGAGTATTTTCGTAACGACGTCCTAGACGCACGAAACGAGTTCGACGGCGCCAGCCCGTCGGTCCTGCGCCTGAATCAATTCGGCGGGTCAATTGGAGGCCCGATCGTCAAAGATAAGCTCTTCTTCTATACTGGCATGGAGACTCTGAAGCAGCGAACAGCTGTGCCGTTCGTGGAAAACACGATTAGTGCGGCAGTGCGTGCTGCTCCCGATTGTGCGCCGGGTGTAGCCCCGTCGGCAACGGCAGTAAGTTGTATCAGCCCCAACATTCGCCCGTTGCTGGCCGCGTTTCCCAAGGGATACACGGCGACCTCCAATCCCTTCTTCGACCGGGCCAACGTTCGCGAGCCTGGCACAATCGACGAATACTCCGGCAATATCCGGTTTGACTACCAGGCTACGGAAAAGGACAAGCTCTATGTCCGCTACAACCGCGACCAAGGCTACGCGGCCCTACCCCTCAACTCCGCGGGGAGCGGAACCTATGAGACGATCGTGCCGCAAAACCTCGTCCTGGCCCATAGCCGTGTGTTTTCCGCGTCGATCGTGAATGAGGCAAAGTTCGGGTTTAACGGTTCCAAAACCCGCGTCAACGGCCTCGCTCCTTCGGTCCCTGGCATCAACCTTGATGGGGTTTCAATCGCGGTCAATGGCGTCAGTGCAATCGACGGTAACGGCGGGTATGCTTTGCCGACGGGTCTGCTTCGCATTTCGACCGCCTTCAACGGTCGCGCCGCGCCGTATACCAATTTTTCGCTCTCGTTCATTGATAACCTCACGTGGCTTCACGGCAACCAGAACGTGAAATTCGGTGTCGAAATCCGCCCGCAGCGCATCTATAATGCGATCCTGGGTGGCACCACCTATACGTTTGGCAATGTGCAGGGCCTCCTGGCTGCCACTCCCACTCAAGTGGCGATCAACGGCAACACCAATGACGTAAGCCCGTTCACTGGAAAAGGCGGATGGTTTGACATGCGTCAGACGTTCTACATCGGCTACGTACAGGACGAGTGGAGGATCCGGCCGAATTTCACGATGAGTTATGGCTTGCGCTACGAGTATTACAGCCCGCTGAAGGAACAGAACAATAAGGTCCTCTGGTTCGACGTTCCGACGGGCACTTTAATTCCGAACTACACGGGCGACTGGTATCACATGAAGACCACCAACTTTGGCCCGCGGCTCGCGTTTAGCTGGTCGCCATTGCCGCTCAACAATAAAACAGTATTCCGGATTGGGGCTGGCTACTATTACGGCCCCGGTCTCACCGAAGGACAGACCCAACCCGCCCAAAACGACCGCATTAACCGCACGATTACGAGTGGTCCGCTGCTCACGTTCCCGGCGGATACAAACTCGGTCCTGGCGGGCGGAATCAATGATCCGAACTTACAGTTCCAACCGCGCGCCTATCTTTCCGACTACCAGATTCCAGAAAAGATCTTGCAATATTCTGCATCAATCGAACAACAACTACCCGGTAAGGCTGTGCTCACCATCGCGTACGTAGGTAGCCAAGGACGCAACTTGTTCCTGCGCGGGATCACCAACCGAATCACCGGGGTCATCATGAACCCGACCACCGGAGTTGGGACGGTCGTCCGGGAGTTCAGCGTCGTCAGCGGCACCACGGTCACCAACCGCTTCGCCGAAATCGATACCAAGACCAGCGGCGGAACGGATAGCTACAACGGCCTGCAAGTCCTCATCAATCGGCGTTTCTCACAAGGCCTCACCTTTGGGACGCAGTACGTGTGGGGGCACAGTATCGGCAACAGTGATGGTTCGAAGGATGCCAGAAGCTCGTCCAACAATTACAGCTTTTCTTCCGAACGCGGCGATAACATTTCCGACGTGCGGCAGAGTCTCAACCTGAGCATGCTGTACGAACTGCCATTTGGTTCCGGAAAGAAGTTCGGCTCGACTGCCAGCCCGCTGGCCAAGGGTGTCCTGGGAGGCTGGCAGTTCGGGACCTTGTTTAACACACGGACTGGGCTACCGATCGATGTCGAGATCGTCCGGGCAGCCGTCGTCTACAAAAACCCAGCTACGGGAATCGTCTATTCGGCTCCGCGCGATGCCAACGGAGGCCTTGTTTCGGCCACTGGCCTGCCGCCGGCCACCGTCCCCCTGGTAAACGTGCCCGGGGGCGGACAGAGCCGAAACGTGGCGCGGCCAGACCTGATACCGGGCGTGGACCCATACATTCATAACAACGGTTGGCTCTACGTAAATCCCGCCGCGTTCGCGATGCCGGCTCCAGGCACCTACGGCAACCTGGCGCGCAACGCACTTCGAGGTCCTGGCATCAGCCAGCTCGATCTGACCCTGTCGAAGAAGTTTCCCGTTAGCGACAGGATGAATTTCGAATTCCGGGCCGAGTGCTACAACATTCTCAACAGCCCGGTGTATCAAGTGCCCGGCTACGCCACGGTTAGCGGATCGCAGATTCGGCTTGCAGATGCCACGGGCACAATTCAGCCTGGCCAGGCCTTTAATGCCTCGGCGGCAGGCGGCGGGTTTGGCGCCCTGACCAACACCGTTTCGAACACCGTCGGCTCCGGCACCAATCGGCAGTTCCAATTGGCTCTTCGCTTTAGTTTTTAGAAGGGGGCGCCCTGGGAGTCGATTCGGCAATCGCACCGGCCGGCTCCTAGGGAAGGCGAAGGTCTTTAAGAGCTTTCTTGAGTTCTAGGGCCTGCTTGGCAGGCCAGACTTGCCCGCTGGAAGCGTTGTACTCCCGCTGAAAATTATCCAGTGCTGTTATGAGTCGGTTGAACTTTTCCTCGAACCGTCGCCGTTCTTCGGCGGTTTGTACAGTTTTGCTGCGAGCTTGCGCCGCGGATTGCGCGCTGGTTATTGCTTGAGCGATTTCGAGCCGTCGGGCCGAGTCCACCTGAGTCTGCAACAATCCGACAGCAATCCAGCAAGTTAGCACGGAAACTCCGCGCATGGCTTCCGCCATGCATACCTGGAGAATACGTCCTTGTAACCAAATTGTAAAGAACTCTTTAGGTTTTAACCGTTAGGATTTGTCCCTTCCTAAAACGGTGATCAAGCCAGTGGTCGACGCTGACCAGCCGATGAAATGTAAGCGCTCGGTCTTGGCCGCCTAGATCTGGCGCCGACTTCGGATCATTCTGGAAGCGGAAACCGTAAGTCTGATGAGCAGTTCAGCCCGAGTGACGATCGAGCCGGTACCGGCGGAAGCTCCGAAAGCGCCCAAGCGACGCCAGTATTCGATCGCCGAGAAGCGGCGGATCGTTGAAGAGAGCTTCCAGACAGGGTCGTCGGTGGCCAGAGTGGCGCGGGTACACGGAATCAACGCGAATCAGGTTTTCAGTTGGCGGCGTTTGTACCAGCGCGGGCGCCTGGGTGGAAACGTGCGCCCGGCCGCAGCGGCCGAACTGCTGCCGTAACGATCACCGATTCGCCGACTGCTCCGGTTCCGGCACCGCCTCCGTCCTCAGTGCCGGCACGATCCAGCTCCAGTTACCCCGCGGCCGACTGCGCATCGAAGGCGCTGTGGACCCGCACGCCTTGCGCGTCGTGTTGGAACTTCTGCTGGCATGATCACGGTCCCTGCCGGCGCTCAGATCTGGATCGCAGCCGGGATCACCGATCTGCGAGGATCATCATCGGCCTTGCCGGTACCAAAGGAGCATTCAATCCCCATAGCCAGCGTCCGCCGCAAACACCAGCGGCTTCCTTCAAGTCTCCTTATCGAAAACGCCTCGGCTCCGACTCACCTCTTCGCTCCGGCTTCCGTGCGCCGAGGCGTTTCCGATGAAGGCTAGCGACTCTCCGCTCATATGGCTTCCTGGCGTCGTATGCGGAGTGGTTAGCCGCGCAGCGCGCCGGGTATAATCATCTCGATTCCGATGACGCAAACCGGTCCGCAGAGCAAATTCGACTTTCGCTTCGTCGCCGCTTTGGTCTTGCTTGCGCCAGCCGTCCTCTTTACTTGGCGCACAATGGATGGACTCGCCAAGCGCCGGCTACTGCGCATCGATCAGGCCGAGATCGGACATGTCCGCTACAGCATGCTGAATGCGGACCGCTGGGTGGATCAGATTCTGCCCATTCTCAACGGCAAGATCGATGCGCTGGATC
>Ga0126371_10004510_pt1 | contig 12276 bp, 10 predicted proteins | sample PanSoiMetaPlot_4_FD_110145 | JGI IMG/M metagenome (GOLD analysis project Ga0126371, IMG submission 110145) | Tropical forest soil microbial communities from Panama - MetaG Plot_4 | ecosystem: Environmental > Terrestrial > Soil > Tropical forest > Bulk soil | place: Panama | collected 2016-02-17
CGATCTGGGAATGCTTCGAGTCACGGGGCAGCCGAACCTCAACCTTTCAGTCGACCGGAGTGCGGCCGCCCGTTACCAGATCAACGTAGCGGATGTGCAAGATGCTGTCCAGACCGCTGCCGGAGGCACGGTCGTCAGCCGCGTGCTCCAAGCCGAACGCCGCTACGATCTGGTAGCACGATATCTGCCGCCCTATCGTGATACCCAGGAAGCCATCGCCAGAATTCGCCTCCTCGCGCCTACCGGGGAGCGCGTTTCGCTCTCCCAACTCTGCACGATCCGTGTATCGGACGGCGCGTCGATGTTATATCGCGAGGCAAATTCTCGCTACATCGCTGTCAAATACAGCGTGCGGGGCCGCGACTTGGGAACCACGGTGGGAGAAGCCATCGCCAAAGTGAATCAGCAGGTTCACCTCCCGCTGGGTTATCGTTTCGAATGGGCCGGTGAATATGAGAGCCAAAAGCGCTCTCAAGCGCGCCTACTCATCATCGTGCCCCTTACGGTGTTCGTGATTTTCCTCATCGTCTACGGCGCTTTCGGCTCCGTAAAGTGGGCCTGCCTCCATCTCGTGAATGTGGCCGTAGCACGCGTTGGCGGCCTCCTGGCCCTTTACCTTACCGGCACGTACCTGAGCGTATCGTCGGGTGTCGGTTTCCTGGCTCTATTCGGTGCTTCCGTCCAGACCGGTATCATCATGGTCGAACATATCAACCAGTTGCGTGCGCGCGGCTCCTCCATTGAACACGCCGCCATTGAAGGAGCCGTCCGAAGGCTTCGACCCATCATGATGACGATGTTGGTAGCATCCGTCGGCCTGTTGCCGGCCGCGATGTCTCATGCCATTGGATCGGACTCGCAACGGCCCTTTGCTATCGTGATCGTCGGCGGACTGATCGTGGATTTGGTCATGAGTACCTTCCTGCTCCCGACCTTTTATATCTGGTGGGCGCGTCCCACGGATCGTCTGCCCCCGCCTCGATAGCTCAGAGCCGTCTCCACAGGGCTACTGCCGTCCTGGCGCAGTCGTACTCGATGCCGTTGTGCCGCCGGCGGGTAACGCGGCCTTCTCGCGTGTGTTCATGATCTGGTTGATCGCTTCTCCGAGCTGCTGCCGCGCCGCATAGAGCTTCGCATGGTCGCGAGTCCAATTCGTCCAGTCTGGCCCGACGGAACGGGCAATCTGCATCGCCAGATCCTCCTTCCCCAGATTCTTGAGGACCTGGATATAGTCGTAGTCTTCCACTCCATCACGAAGCCATTTCAACCGCATCGACGCGACCACTCCTTGCACTCCGACCTGCTGCCCCGGATAAACGAGCATGCCTTCTCCGGGATAGTTGGCTGAACTGTAGGTCCCCGCGTTGTTCACGTTGTTCCACGGGTCGGATGGCCATTTGTCGACTCTCCAGTAAAGCAGGCCCGATAGATTGAGGCTCTGATTGATGAATCCGGGTTGGATACGAAAATTGATTGGGTCGAAGTCGATCAGCCACTTCGGCGAATAAGCGTCTTGCACGAGCGTGTTATATGACCAGACCGCGTCGCCCTTTTTCAGGACTTTCGCGACCTCCGCCTGTGAGTTGTTGTACATCAGCGGGAGTAGGACCCAGATGTCAACCGCGGAGCGCCCTGTTCCCGAACCATCGCTGTACAATGCCGGCGTCGGTGACATCGAGATCAAGTTCTTGATCCCGGCTTGATGCATGTTATATGCCCACTGCTGAATGATTGGATAGAGATTCTTGCAGTGTCCGATTTCGTCAGCGCTGTAGTCATACAGCATCAGCCCGGGTTGTTGCGTCGCTGCGAGGGCCTTGAAGTGATCGGCCGACGGTGCCGGGGACATCTTGCAATTTCCCACATCAGCTCCGCTAAAAGGTCCCGTTTGTGTCGCGCCTAAGCCTTCGTCGTTCATCAGAGACGGCTGATCTTTTGGGGATGTGGACAGGGGTGCGATCTTGTTGCGCAGCAGTTCTCGTTGAGCAGCCAGAGTGCCTGCTTGGAAGAACAGAAAGGACGATTTCATGGATGGGGTCTTGGGTAGGGCGAAATTCCATACCGTCAATGAGACCGGTCCCGTCACGTCGCCGTGATTACTGGTCACCGTGTACGTGCCAGTGTATTCGCCCGGCTCTGCCGAGCGCGGTACTTCGAGATCCACCCAAATCGGCTGGTTGACTCCCGGTTTGAGATCGAACGGCAGCGCTGAGAGAGCCGCTCCAGCAAGCGGCTTGCTGCTCACAGGGTCGGTGAACGGAATGAGCGGGTCAGCATACCAGCCGGGGCCCATAGGCTTGTTGGAGCCGCCCCAGTTTGGACTCGACGAGGCCACGTGGACATACTTCTCGCGGTATAGCGTGAAGCTCGATCTCGGGATGATCTGCTCTCCCGGACCCTTCAAATCCGACAAGATCACCTTTACAATGTGTTGGCCGGTCGATGAACCATTGATCGCGATCTGAAATGACTCAATCTCGCCGCGAGCTGCCCAGAGTCTGACCTGGCTTTCGTTTCCTGGCGCTTCGGACATTCCGACCCGGTGCAAGCTCGGTTCTATCCACACCGTAGGGTTGTTTTGCTCGGCAACACCCAGCACGCCGGTCGAGAATACTAATCCTGCAATAAAATTGAACTTAGATACTTTGACTTTCACTTACTTTTCCTCTCGAAATATGCCGCGGTCGGCCATAGCCGCATCGGGGCACACGTCGCCTGTTTCTGGTCCAAAAATGCTAGGTACTCGCCCCGTTGCCGTGCTATGCCGGCGATCTTGTCAGGATGAGTATACCTGCCGCTTCGGAACTGATCTGCCCAATACCGCAGCCGGTTTGGCATGGTCGCATAGCGGCTGGAATCGGCCCGGACCAACCGGCACGATTCCTCGACTGCAATACGCTATAAACCCGAATTCGTTTGTGCACTTGCGGAAGCGGTGGCTGCGCCTGGCTGGAACGACATAATGAACTTCTTGAGGCCCATTTGAGTCCATCTCATGCCCATCGACTTCGCCTCTTCCAACGCCTGTTTCCGCTCCCAGCGATCATGCGCGATCCGGTAGCACGCGATAACCGCGCCAGTCCGATCGGCGCCCCGATGACAATGTACGAGTACCTTGTCTGTCGATTCGAGAAGCGTGAGAACCTTTGCCATCTGCTCGGGCGCCGGTGCCACAACGCCCTTCATGGGCACGTTGACATATCGCATTCCCGCGTTGGCTACTGCTTTTTCTTCCGACGCCGTGGCGTGCTCGTCGGGGCGGCGTAAATCGATTACCGTCTTGACTCCCAGGTCCGCAATTGCCTTCCAACTCCCATCAGCGGGCTGGCCGCTCCGAAAGATATGCTCATTCACCTGGTGAAAGTTGGGAACGCCCTGAACTGCAATGCTGGCCGGCCATGCTCTTAAGGATAGAGCCAGTGCAAGCGCACCGATAGCTTGGTGTTTTCGTAAAACCTTCATTTTGAATAACCGTATTTTTGTGTACGAAGAACTTAAGACGCCTGCGTTTCTAAGCAGGTTCCGGCTGCCAGGTTACCTGGCAAGTCATGTGTTTTCAATAAAATTCGCAAGTCGACATGGAGAGGTGCTTTATGTATCGTGTTCCTCGGACTCTTGCCGCTTTGATCGTTCTGATTTTAACCCTGCCCTTGGCCCGGACCCGCACGGCCCAACACAGCACAGTAAAAGCCAAAGAACCCATCAAGCAAGGCCCCGCGGCCCTTTGGCGCGACCCTGTGGATATCGCTTCTCGAGATCTCTTCTATGGTCCGGGTGGTAAAGACCACGAACCGCGCGGCCCTTTCACCTTTGAGAAAGAAGATCTGCAGGGCACCAGTCCCAAATTCGACGTCATCGATCAGAATGGCGTTCGCTGGGGAGTCAAGATGGGGGTGGAAGCTCGCCCTGAAACCGTCGCATCACGGCTAGTCTGGGCCGTCGGATATTTCGCGAATGAAGATTATTTTGTGCGCGAGTTGCACGTACAAAACATGCCGCGTTTAAGGCGGGGCCAGTCTCAGGTATCGCGTGGCGGCATTGTATATAACGTCCGCTTGAAGCGGCGCCTCACGGATGAAAAGAAGACCGGAATCTGGTCATGGTCGAACAATCCCTTTACGAATACTCGTGAGTTGAATGGGCTTCGTGTCTTAATGGCAGTCATTAATAACTGGGATGTGAAGGATCTCAACAATGCGGTCTACCAGGTTAGTGGACCTAATCCGGAGCAACGTTACATGGTTACTGATTTAGGCGCAAGTTTTGGAAGCACTAACCTCAATCCTGCAGCGAAAGGTAATTTGAAGGCATACTCTCATTCGAACTTAATCAGGAATACCGCGGGCGGTTTTGTCGATTTCAATGTCCCCTCTACACCTCCCATGCAATATTTCTTCGATCTTCCCGAATTCAAAAGAAGATTGGGGTTGCTGTGGCTCGGACACCATATTCCGGTTCAAGATGCGGCTTGGATGGGCCGCCTTCTGGGGCGGCTCTCACCTGGCCAGATTCGTGACGCGTTTCGCGCCGGGGGCTACACGCCTCAGGATGGCGAAGGATTCAGCCAGGAGCTCGAACGCCGTATCGGCCAATTGGAGCAGCTTCCAGAGTCTGGCCGCGGACGCGCCGCCACTCAGGGATCTAAATTTTGAGCTTTATTTGAGCCGCAATCTCAGTCGATGTCATCGAAACTAATGCGAGGCTTCGCCATTTAGGAGTAGGGCCGCCGGGAAGAGCATTCGCCACGCCCCGCAATTACCCGAGTCTGGGCGTTGCCTTTCGGCTGCCTGGGGAGGTTTAGCAATGTCGTTCATTGCCTGGATCATCTTGGGACTAATTGCGGGTTTTATCGCTAGCAAGATTGTCAATAAACGAGGCGAAGGAGTCTTCCTCGACGTCGTTCTTGGCATTGTCGGAGCCGTGGTTGGAGGATGGCTATTCGGCCTGATGGGAATGAGTGGAGTGAGCGGCCTCAATATTTGGAGCTTTCTCGTCGCTGTCATTGGATCGGTCGTCGTATTAGTGGCGTATCATGCCATTCGCCGCACGGTGTAAGGCTCGAGTGCAGCGAATAGAAGATACCCTTTGCATTTGATGGGGTCAGGCCAACCGAGTCGGCCTGTCTGCGGGCGTTCGCCTCATAATGGGGCTGCGCCCGCGGGCGACACTCGACTTCTCACTCCTTCCCCTCTCGACTCCCCGAATTTCGTGTACGTAAGGTACTGATTTTCTCCTGCGTTCTCAACTCATCTTTTCTGGGGGCCCAAGTCGGACGGCGCCCGTCTGGTCGCCTTTCGCGGGTGGCTGGCAAAGCAGCGCCTTCTTTTCATTCGAAGCACCAGCGGCAACAGAAGGGCGCCACCCTATTGGATGAACCACCTTCAAAAATGGCGCAGGGAGCGGTTACCTGTCCAGTTTTGGGCTCGAACCCTGACCCAGACATCCTCATGGTTTTGGCACCGCATTACTTACGGCCCTTGTGCAGGAGTTGGAGGGTGGCGCGGGAATCGTGTTCCCATTGACCGCATCGCGAGTCCTGCGGAGAAAACCAGCAATCGAAACCCTTGCCAATTCCTCCACAATCGGTTTTACCAGCCATCGAATGCCGAGAGGAATGTCGCGCGTAAGCGCCATACCCTCCAGCTCGACGTACGTGCCTCCGTCTCTCTGTTCGTACTTCGTGATACTGTGTACCCTCCAGAGCAATCCGCTGCCTTGATCCGGCGGCAGAAGATGCTCGCCCTTTTGGCCGAAATCTGCAATCTCCTGAAGCCTCGTCGCAAAAGTGACGTTGTACCATCTGCCATTCCCGATATCGTGGTCGCGGCTTCGCAATTCACTCTCGATTGCGAAAGTTCGGACAAACGAATGGTGCAGCCAGACCATTGAAATATCCTGCTCGGCCGCAGAGCATCGGACCAGCTCCGAACTGGCCACCATCGGACTATAGAATTCCTTATAGTTAGCGTAATCTCGGACGACGGCCAAAACCTTATCGAGCGTGGCATTTGGAATGAAAATTGATCCGACCCAGTCATGGATCAATCCTCGCGGGACGTTCCGCATACCGTGGCCCGCAGGTGCTGTGGTTACTACTTCGCCCTCTTGAACTAGCTTTTGCTCCTTCGGAAAGTCATCGATTCGCAGAAATGAGCGGCCTTCCGAGATCCGCCGGCCTACCTCCGAATCAGCGGTTTTCACGTATTCATCCCAGATCTGGAGAGATCTCTGGTCGAGTTCTACTCCAGAAGCCGCTCCGCTCGCTCCCAGCGCCATGATCGCGAGCCGGAAAGACATCATTCGCAACTTCATGAGAGCATCTTCCATTCAGACATCGATCCGGCGAAGCCGGATGGATTAAAATTCTCCCGGCTACCGGCCCTAAAACGTAGAAGTCTCACGCGATCTCGGCCCACAGCCCGAGAGGCTGGCATTCGACGACCCCAAAAAACACAACCGTGCTGTTATCGGATCGGTCAGAACCTTCGTGGAGGGAATATGAGGATTATCATCCCGGCAGCGGCTTTGCTTTCGGCCGCCGCCGTTGGCAATTTGACCGGTGCCCAACTCCATTCCGCGGTTATGATTCCAGCCGGCACCGCCCTTCGGATCCGAACTGTCGATCCCATCGACATCCGTTCCGCTCAGCCAGGATCGATATTCCGCGGCAGCCTCGCCGATCCTGTGGCGGGCCGAAACGGAATCCTGATTCCGCGGGGTGCCCCGGTCCGCCTCGCTGTCGTATCGATGAAGAAGTCGACCCGGATTACCGGTCGTGACCAGATCGATCTCCAGGTTAAATCAATCACCCTCAAAGGGAGAGACACCCCGGTCACGACCGCTGCGGTGGAATGGAAAGGGACCGGCAAGGGTCGACGGACCCTCAAGCGTGCCGGCATTGGAGCCGGGGCTGGCGCTTTGGTCGGCGCCCTGGCCGGCGGAGGAACCGGAGCTGCAGTCGGCGCCCTGGTTGGCGGTGGAGGGGGTACTGCCGTTGCGGCCGCAACTGGTGGAAATCATCTGGCGATTCCACCCGAGACGGTGTTTTCATTCGTCCTCCAGTCTCCTGTAAGCCTGGAATAAGCGCCCTCTCACCACGGCCTGTGCGAACACCGCTTCGCTGACCTTGATTTGGCTTTTTGGCCCCCCTCACCGTCTCCGGGACGCCTCGGTAATCACCCCGCGAAATAAATCCCGCGCCATCAGTCACGATCATTGAACTCGGAGGCAATCCAGAATCGTGAACATGCTGCCCGAATCCCGGCGCCACGCTGTATCGGAAGTCGTTTCCAGTGAATCGGTATGGACACAAGAGATGCCCCACGAGCCGGCCTGGGGCTTGGCTACCGGCGCCGAAGACCAGCCCCTGGATGCTCCGGCGATTGATGCCGCGGTGTTTGATGAGCTTGGGCTTGCTTAGGGGAAGGTGCGCCATACGGCTGCGTCTGGCGCAACTGAAGAATGCCGGGTCCCCACTATGAGAAGCCGCCCTGCCGCGACTGGAGTTCGGAAGACCAAGGGCATCTTGCAGGTCGCCAGCCGCGTCTCGGCCAGCATCGGAATTGAGTTCCTTCGCTCCATTGCCTTGCGCCTTGCCGAGGCATTACCCGCAGAAGCTGTTTACCTGGGAGAATTTGTCGGCGGCCATGTAGAACGCGTCAAAACTCTGGCAGCCGCGATCGACGGCCAAATAGGTCGTGTCTCCGATTATCCTTTGGCCGGCAGCGCATCCGTCGCGCTGGCTCTCGGCGAGCCCGCTTCCTGCCGAATAGGCGCGCGTGAGAAGTTCCCCAACGACGAACTGCTGTCGAATCTCCAGGCCGAGGCGTTTGTCGGTCTGCCCTTGATCGCCGCCAATGGAGCATCTCTCGGTGTCATCATGGCACTTTACCGCAGCCCCATCCACAGCTGTAAAATTCCCCAATCGATGCTTGAGATCTTCGCACCCCGTGCCGCCGCCGAGATAGAACGTAAACAGTCCGAAGAACGCCTCCGAGAGAGCGAGCAGCGCCATTTGGCCTTCATCTCTACCAATCCAGATGCCATGTGGCGCATCGAGTTCGACAACCCGATTCCGGTTAACCTCCCCCAAAGAGAGCAGGTTGAGCGCATACACCAGGAAGGATACATTGCCGAATGTAATGACGCCTTGGCCCGATTCTTGGGACGTCAAAGAGCCGCGGAACTGATTGGTTGTCGGCTTGCCGATCTGCGTCACCTCATCTCAGATCCTAGCTTGCAGAAAGCCACACAGGCATTGGTGCAATCCGGCTACCGGCTGATCACGGTGGAAACGCACCCCATAGATCAAAACAGCATTCGCCATACCATGTTGCGTAGCCAATGGGGTATTGTCGAAGACGAATATCTGCAGAGGATCTGGGGAACCAGTCGCGATATCACCGAACTCCGCAACTCTCAGTTTGCCCTGGATGCCTCCGAGCAGCGGATGGCCGATCTGCTCGAAACCATGCAACTGATAGTCGCCGTACTCGACCTCGATGGCACCATTGCGTTCTGCAACGACTATCTGATGCGGCTCACCGGCTGGAACTCCGCCGAAGTCAAAGGCAAGAATTGGTTCGATCTCATGGTTCCCGCAGAGGAACGCGATGTCTTACGTGCCAAATTTGAGCTCGCAAAAGAGGATCCTTCCAAACCCGTCCACTTTGAAGGTTCTTTGCTAGGCGCCGGTAATCGTCGCTGGTGGATTTCGTGGGACTATTTGTTCATACGTGACAATGGCGGCCGGATTGCCGCTGTGGTGAATATGGGCCGCGATATTACCGAATATAAAGAGCTCGAGGCTCAGTTTCGGCAAGCCCAAAAACTCGAGAGCATCGGACGCCTGGCTAGCGGCGTGGCCCACGATTTCAATAATCTGCTGACAATTATCATTGGGTATAGTGGAGCTGTTCTTGCCAAAGGTGATCTGACGGAGGCAGCCCACATCAGTCTTACAGAAATCAAGAAAGCTGCGGAAAAGGGCGCGGACCTTGCACATCAACTGCTTTCATTCAGCAGTCACCGGGTGTCTCGCCCTGCTCTACTGAACCTCAACACCGTCATCGCTGATAATCAGAGGATGCTGCGTCGCTTGATCGGCGATGATGTTGAGCTGGTAACATCTCTTGACCCGTTATTGGGAACTGTGCGTGCTGATCCTACTCAGATCCATCAGGTCCTGCTGAATCTCGCCGTGAATGCTCGCGACGCTATGCCGCGCGGCGGGAGGCTCACGATATCGTCTTCAAATTTAGATATCAACGATGAGAAGAGGCCTCATTTGCCTTGGCTGCCGCCCGGTCGATATGTATTGCTGACTGTCGTCGACAACGGAATCGGCATGAGTGGTGACGTGCGGGCTCATCTTTTCGAACCATTCTTTACAACTAAGCCGCCTGGGCGGGGTACCGGCCTCGGTCTTTATACCGTGTATAAGATCATCCGGCAAAGTGGAGGTCACATTACCGCGGACTCCGAATTGAAGAAGGGTACAACCTTCTCCCTCTTTCTTCCTCGGGTTGAATCACCTTCCTCCGATCCGGAAGTTCTCGTACAGGCCCCGGTCAAGGGAGGAACCGAGACAATTTTGCTGGTCGAAGACCAGAATGAGGTGCGAGCGTTAGCAGCTAAGATCCTTCGGGAGTTGGGGTACACCGTCCTGGAAGCGGAAACCGCCGGCCGGGCTCTCGAAGTCTTCCAAACTTATACCAGCCCCATTCACCTCCTCCTTACCGACATAGTCATGCCGATGATGGGTGGTGTTGAACTGGCTGACCGAGTGAAACCGGTTCAGCCCCAACTCAAGGTGATATTTATGTCCGGATACGGCGACTCTGAGCTCAATGGAGAAGGGTTACCCCAAAACCTCCTCCGGATTCACAAGCCGTTCACTCCGGAAATGCTCGCCCAGAAAGTCCGGGAGATTCTGGATGAAACCTAAAGCAAATCCTGGAATCTCGATGCGGCCGGGGGAAGGCTAATTCTACACATCGATTGTTACCTTCAGCGCGGCGGTTGTGGCCGCGTGCGCGAAAGTCTCATAGGCATCAACTATAGAATCGAGCTTAAAACGATGTGTGACCAATCGGCTCACATCGATTCTGCCTGACTGCACCGTTCGAAGCAGCAACGGCAGCGTCACTGTGTCCACCAGCCTGGTCGTGATCGTGATGTTTCGTGACCATAGCCGCTCCAGGTGAAGATCCACCTTCACCCCGTGCACTCCGACGTTGGCGATAGTGCCCCCGGGAGCAACGATGTCCTCACAGATCGCAAATGCATCTGGTACCCCGACGGCCTCGATCGCGCAATCGACACCACGCCCCCCGGTCATCTTCATGACTTCTTCCGCGGCATGGCCGCCGGCCGCGTTGATGGTCGCGGTTGCTCCGAGCGCCTTTGAAACCAGTAAGCGATGAGCGTCTACATCAACCACAACGATCGTCGCGGGCGAATAGAACTGCGCGGTCAGGAGCGAGGCAAGACCAATCGGGCCCGCGCCAATGATTGCGATTGACGTCCCCGGTTCGACCTTACCGTTAATGACACCGCACTCGAAACCGGTGGGCAAAACGTCACTGAGCAAGACCAAGGATTCATCGCAATCTCCATTGGCGATCGGGTGAAGACTGACGTCGGCGTGTGGGATACGCACGAACTCCGCTTGCGTTCCGTCGATTCTATTGCCAAGCAGCCATCCTCCCGTCGTGCAGTGCGAGTACATGCTTCGACGGCAGTACTCGCAAATGCCGCAGGCTGAGATGCATGAGATCAGGACGGTGTCGCCGCGCCGTACCGCCGTGCAGGCTGGTCCCGTCTCCTCCACCACGCCCACTCCCTCGTGTCCCAGTACTCGTCCCGGCTTACAGGTCGGAACATCTCCGCGAAGAATATGCAGATCAGTTCCACAGATGGTTGTTCTACTGACTCTTACGATGGCGTCGGTCGGGGCTGATATTTTCGGATCAGGTCGTTCCTCCAGGGCTTCTTCACCCGGCCCTTTATAAATAAGTGCCCTCATGAAGACCACCTCTTTTTCGTCACACTTGGCTGTACTGGGGAGCCAGCCCAGCCAATGCCTCATGGGTCCCGCCCCTGCTACATCGGTGATGCGTGAAAAGTCGCGAGGCGCTCACATTTTGTCTTTCACGTGACCCTGAGTCGTAAAGCTGGTGAAATCATCCCGCATCATCAGTACTGTGAGTGCCATTTGGCGTGCTCTCGGCTTCACAGCGCTTTCGCTCATCGGCGGCGCGCAACCCCGCCAAATAATGCGCCCTCCGCAGGCTCCGAACACCGGAATACCCCTTCATCGGTTACCTGGACAAGCCGCATGCTGCCCCAGTCAGACTTTCGTCAAACATCAGAACCAAATAGAAACGCCCAAGGGAAATGGCATCCGCACTATACCCTATCTCGTGCCATACCCCATCTATGTTGGCGGCCAAGACCTGCCGGAAGCCACAGTTCTTCCGGATTCCAATCCTGACCAACCCCAGGATGGCCCGGATTCGGCGTACCCACCGGCCGTCGAGAATCCGCCCCTGCCGCCGAATGAACCTCGTTCTCTGGAGACACAATTTGCCGCTCCGGAGCCATCATGCTCCGTGGCGCCTCCTCAAAATTCGGTCGATCCAGTGGAAGCCTTCATCGCTTTGAAAGACCACAGGGTCCACACCGCGATCGCCTACTGGCTACTCGGCGATACGCTACATTACATTACCCCGCTCGGCTTTCAAAATCAGGTCTCACTCCGTCTGGTCGACCGAAGCCTCACAGCCAGGCTCAACTCCGATCGTCTTCTCCAACTGGTTTTGCCCCCGGAATAAGGTCGGCGTCACCCCATCAATCCTGATTCGTGTTACCGGTCCCCTTCCCCGGCCTGCTTGCGGTTGAACTATCTCGTCTTCGACTCCCTGCTGTAGCTTTTAAGCCTCGTCAGAGAAATCTGTGGGCATTGAAACGTCCAGAGGCGCCGGGAAGTTCAGGCCGCGGAACCGGTTGCAGGCCAGATCTCACACTCGGGCGTAACAACGCCAACTGCATTCATCTTTCCAAAATTGGCATCACCCAAAGGTCAGACACCCAATCCCACTCGATTGCACAGGGCCGAGAACCCTGCTCACAATGAATGCGTGGTCAGGAAAGTCTTGGCAATCATCGGCTCGGCGGTCTTCTTGGTCATTGCCCCTGGATTCGTGGCCGGCCTGATCCCGTGGTGGATCTCTCATTGGCATGTTAAAGCCGCCCTGCTGGGATTATCGGTGCTTC
>Ga0126371_10004512_pt1 | contig 12271 bp, 12 predicted proteins | sample PanSoiMetaPlot_4_FD_110145 | JGI IMG/M metagenome (GOLD analysis project Ga0126371, IMG submission 110145) | Tropical forest soil microbial communities from Panama - MetaG Plot_4 | ecosystem: Environmental > Terrestrial > Soil > Tropical forest > Bulk soil | place: Panama | collected 2016-02-17
GCTCCGCCGGCTCATGCACCGGCGACCTCCCAGTGGGGAACGCTGGACCCTGGATCAACTCTCCCGTGCGCTCTCGGTGGCGCGGAGCACTGTCCATGAGATGTTAGTGGCAGAGGACTTCGACAGCAGCCACCAACCTAGTCGACGCCGCCGAGGACAATCCCGCAAATGGACCTCTCGTTGAAGCCTGATCTGGGGCATTCGATCGTCGCAATCCTTGGACGCTTAGTGCAATGTAGTTTCGGCGCGATCGGGCAGGTCTCGGCAAACGGGAAGTTGGACAAGAAGGGCGTAGGGGAAGCTGAAGTCAACGGGCTGTCTGGGGCGAGTGAAGGACTGTCCCAGATCTCCCTGATTAGGGAACGCTAGTGGGCATTATCAGAACTTAACGAAGTCAGCTACTCGCTCTCCGGAGAACACGCCTGCACGAGACCGACCCGCGAATTGACCGTGGCCGGTCAACTCGCCCAATGGTTGGCCGGCCCGTAACGCTTGCGCGTGCGGACTGAATCAGGTAGATTGGCGAGAACAACCAAGCACACTTTCCTGCGCAGGTGTCTCTAATGAAATACCCGGCAGGATACGAGGCATGCCGGCCAATGGCCCCCGAAGCTTTGGCCGGCCTATTCACCGAACAAATGGGCAGGGAGGATTCCGAACCGGCACGATACGGCCAGAGCGAGAGCGACATCTTGCTTAGATCCGGCTCGTGATCCGCAGTGCGAGGCCGTTGTTGCACTGGCTAGTATCATATTGTGATGTCCAGGTGGATAGTCAGGCATTCTGACTGTTGGTCCCGATTGAAGTACGCGACACTCGCTGCCCTTTCGTTCGCGATCTTGCTCGGCCTCGCTCCTCAGGCGCGTGGCTACTCGATACTGACCCATGAGGCCATTATCGATACGCTTTGGATCGACACGGTTCAACCGGTTCTGATTCAGCGGTTTCCCACCGCCACCGAAGAGCAACTCAGAGAAGCACACGCTTACGCCTACGGTGGTTGCCTCATTCAGGATCTAGGCTACTATCCATTCGGCAGCCATTTCTTCAGCGATCTCACTCACTACGTGCGGAGCGCAGATTTTCTCGCGGCCTTGCTCCGCGAGTCGGGGGACTTGAAGGAGTATGCCTTCGCGCTGGGCGCGGTGGCGCATTATGGCGCCGACGTCGATGGCCATGCCATAGCCGTCAATCGTGCCGTGCCGCTGCTCTATCCTGAATTGCGCCGGAAATTTGGAAGTGAGATTACCTACGCCGACAACCCAGTGGCCCACCTGAAAACGGAGTTCGGTTTCGATGTCTTGCAGGTAGCCCGTGGCCACTACGCACCGAGGGCCTATCACGACTTCATTGGATTTCAGGTTTCCAAGGACATGTTGGAACGTGCGTTTCGTTTTACCTATGGGCTGACTCTGAAGGATCTCTTTCGCACACTGGACCTGGCGCTCGGAACGTATCGTTTTTCTGTCAGCACGATTGTTCCGAAAGTGACGAAGACAGCATGGTCTATCCGGGATAAGGAAATCATGAGTCGGCAGCCGACGATGTCCAGGAGAACATTCCTCTACAACATCAAACGTGCGAGCTTTGAGAGAGAATGGGGAACAGTCTATGAACATCCTGGTTTCGGCACGCACGTGCTTGCTCTGGTTTTTCGTCTGATGCCGAAGTTTGGTCCGCTGAAAGGTCTACGATTCCGGGTTCCGACGCCGGACACTGAGAGGATGTTTGAGGATAGTTTCGACGCGGCCGTCAAGCGCGACCGCCAATCCTTCGCGCAAGCTGAGGCGGGTGGTCTGAGAGTTTCCAACCGTGATCTGGACACCGGAAGACCAGTAAGCCCGGGTGAATACCTGCTTACAGACAGAACCTATGACAAGCTTCTGCGGAAACTTGCGGACAAGAAATTCGACGGCGTGACGCCCGAGTTGCGTGAAAACGTCATCAGCTTCTACGCCCAGATGAAGACTCCCGACCGGCACGGGATCGGCCCCCAGTTGACCGCGCTTAAAGCGCTGGCAATACCGCGAAATTGAACGAGTCAGCTTGGGTCAGTTGTTCCACGTCGACGGATTTCAATATCCGCGATTTCCACTGCCATTCCGCGAGACGGGAACTTTTCCAAAGCGGATTGCGCGCAAATCCGGTTGTTGGCAGAATGCTCAACGCCCCCGGCCTTAACCCCACGTCCGGCCGTGGATCGTTGGCCCGCTGGGGTTTTCGTATAAACTAAGTTCAAGGTTCAGAGGCTTGGTTCGTGCGATTTCCATCCTGGGTCCCGCTACGGCGCTTTTGGCGCTACCTCTGATGGCAGTGTTCAGCGGTTGCGGATCCTCACCCGTCAAGTCGGCCGGGCCGGCTCCGCCAATACCGGTGAGCGTGGCTATGGCCGCACAGGAATCAATGCCGATCGAAGTCCATGCGGTCGGAACAGTCGAAGCTTCGGCGGTCATTCAAGTTAAATCGCAAATTTCCGGCACTCTGATCCGGGTGGCCTTTGCCGAAGGCAGCAACGTCAATGAGGATGACCTGCTGTTTCAGATCGATCCTCGGCCCTACGAGGAAGCGCTACGGCAGGCGCAAGCATCGCTGAAGCGAGATTCTGCGCTGTTAAACCAGGCGCAGGCGAATCTTGCGAAGGACATTGCCCAATCGAAAAGTCTGCAAGCCGATGCCGAGCGTTATGCGCAGCTCGCCAAGGACGGCGTGGTATCCAAGTCGCAGACCGATCAAACCACCGCCGCGGCCGAGTCGAATAAAGCATCAATCAACGCCGACGAGGCCGCTATTGAGAGCGCCCGAGCCGCCCTCGAAAGCGACGGTACCGCAATCGATACGGCAAAACTCAATTTGAGTTATTGCGAGATTCATTCGCCCGTTAGCGGGCGCGTTGGCAATGTGTTGGTGCACCAGGGTAACCTCATCGCGGCCAACAGCGCAACACCACTGGTGACTATCAATCGGCTGGAGCCGATTTGGGTGAGCTTCGGGGTTCCGGAAGAACACCTCAGCACAATCAGAAAGAGTGCGGAGGGCCGCCAGCTTCCGGTCACAGTGTCGCTGCAAAACGACCCCGCTCAGAAGGCCACGGGTGCCCTTTCGGTGATCGATAACACCGTGGATACGACCACCGGCATAATCCGTCTCAAGGCGACTTTCAACAACAAGGACCGGCTGCTCTGGCCGGGGCAGTTCGTGGACGCAGCGCTGATCCTCGGTACGCAGCAGAACGTGGTGGTGGTTCCAGCCGAAGCCGTCCAGCCGGGTTTACGCGGCCAGATGGTTTATGTTGTCAAGCCGGACCAGACGGTGGAAACCCGGACCGTGACCGTGGGGCTCACGCGTGGCAGTAAGGTCGTCATCGCCAAAGGCCTGAAGCTTGGTGAGACCGTGGTCACTGACGGCCAACTGCGCCTTTTTCCGGGCGCCCGGATCCGGCCCGTGCCGGCAGGAAGTATCGACTCGCAGCAGTTATGACCGGAATCTGATCGCAAGCGGCGGGCCGCCATGCACATTTCGCGCCTATTCATCGAACGGCCGGTAATGACCGCCTTGGTCATGTTGGCGATTCTTTTGTTCGGAATCGTCGGTTATCGCAGTCTCCCCGTCGCAGCTTTACCCACGGTCGACTTCCCGACCGTTCAGGTGAACGCCGCTCTGCCCGGCGCCACGCCGGAGACCATGGCCTCCGCAGTGGCCACGCCACTGGAACGCCAGTTTTCGACGATTTCCGGAATCGACTCCATGAGTTCGACGAATTCGCAGGGAAACACGTCGATCACCGTCACGTTCGCGTTGGACCGTAACATCGATGCCGCCGCCCAGGATGTTCAAGCGGCCATCGCCAAGGCGGGCGGGCTCCTTCCCCCCGAGATGCCGCGGCCTCCCTCGTTTCAAAAGACTAATCCGGCGGACCAGCCGGTGTTGCTGCTAGCGCTTAAGTCCGACACCCTTCCCCTCTACACCGTAGATGAGTACGCCGAGACGCTAATGGCCCAGCGTATCTCCACGGCCAGCGGCGTTTCTCAGGTCACCATTTACGGCCCGCAGAAATATGCTGTCCGCGTGGAATTGAATCCCGATGCGCTCGCCTCGCGGGGTATCGGCCTGGACGACGTGGAGAAAGCCATTCAGGCCAGCAATGTGAATCTGCCGACCGGCAAGCTGTACGGGGCGAAGCAGTCATTCCAGGTGCAGGCGAACGGGCAATTAATGGACGCCACGAAGTACCGGCCGATCGTGGTGGCCTGGCGAAATGGCTCGCCGGTGCGCCTGGAGCAACTGGGACGCGTGCTGGATTCGACGGAAAACGACAAAAATTTCGGCTGGCTCAACAATGATCGCGCCATCCTTCTCGCCGTCCAACGGCAGCCCGGCACGAACACCGTCGAGGTCGTCGAGAATGTGATGAAGCTGCTGCCGGTCTTTCGGGCCGAGCTTCCACCGGTCGTTGAACTCAACGTGATGACCGATCGGTCCCTACCGATTCGCGCCTCCATCGACGACGTCAAGCTGACTCTGTTGATGACGATGATTCTGGTGGTGCTGGTGATCTTTCTGTTCCTGCGGAACGTCACCGCCACCATGATTCCGGGAGCCGCGGTTCCCCTCTCCATCATCGGTACGTTCGCTGTGATGTATCTGCTCGGCTACAGCCTCAATAATCTTTCGTTAATGGCGTTAACGCTCTCTGTGGGATTTGTGGTGGACGATGCCATCGTCATGCTGGAAAACATCGTCCGTTACCGGGAAATGGGCAAGCCCGGGTTAGTCGCGGCGTTGGAGGCTTCGCGCGAGATCGGCTTTACGATTCTGTCGATGACCATCTCTCTGGTCGCGGTCTTTATTCCGGTGTTGTTCATGGGTGGACTGGTGGGCCGGTTGCTTCATGAGTTCTCCGTAACCATCATCGTGGCGATTCTGATCTCCGGATTTGTTTCCCTCAGCCTCACACCGATGCTGTGCAGCCGCTTTCTGCATTTCGATCCTCATGCGCGGCACGGCGCACTTTATCTCTCCTTCGACTCCGGCTTATCCGCTCTGACACGCGGCTACGATCGCACCTTGCGCCTCGCGCTCCGCCACAGTTTCTCGACATTGATGATTGCCGTCGCGATGCTCGTTGGAACGGTCTACCTGTTTCGAACCATGCCGACCGGCTTCATCCCTAGCACTGATACGGGCTATCTGTTCGGACAGACACTGGCGGGTCAGGATATCTCTTATCAGGCCATGGCCCGTCATCAGAGGGTGATTGCCGACGTGGCCGCCCGCGATCCGAACGTCGATCACGTTTACGTGCAATCGGGAGACAGCAATCAAGGCATCGTCTATATGATGCTGAAACCCCGCAAAGAACGGCCGCTCGGAGCGGATGAGGTTCTGGCGGAACTGCGCCCCAAAATGGCCGAAATCCCCGGCATTCAGGTCTTCCTCCAGAACCCCCCGGCTATTACTCTCAGCGGCCAGAACATTCGTAGCCTATACCAGATGGTGGTGCAAAGCGCCAATCTCGAGGAGATTTACGCCTGGACGCCGCGGCTGACCGCCAAGCTGCAGACGCTGCCTGGCTTCCTGGATATCAATACTGACTTGCAGATCCGCAGTCCCCAACTCTTGATCGATATTGACCGCGATCGCGCCAATTCGCTGGGCATTTCCGCGCAGCAGATCGAAAACACTCTCTATTCCGCCTACGGAGCGCGTTTGGTTTCGACCATCTTTACGCAGTCGAATCAGTTTTCTGTGATCACCGAGATCGCTCCGGAATATCAAAACTCTCCGGAGACGCTCTCGAAGTTGTACGTTCACTCCTCACAGGGACCGCTGGTCCCGTTGGACACGCTAGCTAAGGTCACGCGCACAGTCGGGCCTCTCTCGGTGAATCATTTCGGACAACTCCCATCGGCAACCATCTCTTTCAATCTCGCGCCTGGTTTGTCGCTGGGAGAAGCGGCCGCAACCGTAAATGATATGGTGCGCGACATGCAAATGCCCGCCACGATCAATGTTAGCTTTCAAGGAACCGTGCGGGAGTTCGAGCGGAGTTTCCGTGGTATGTCCATCCTGCTCATCGTCGCCATTCTGACCATCTACATTATTTTGGGCATCCTCTACGAAAGCTTCATCCATCCGGTCACGATTTTGTCCGGGCTGCCTCCAGCAGTCTTCGGGGCGTTGCTGACGCTCAAGCTGTTCCACAAGGAACTCGACCTGTTCGCGTTCGTAGGATTGATTATGCTTTTCGGGGTTGTCAAGAAGAACGCGATCATGATGATTGATTTCGCTCTCGAAGCACAGCGCACAGACGCAAAGTCGCCCGCCGAAGCCATCTATACCGGCTGTCTGCTGCGGTTCCGTCCGATCATGATGACCACCGTGGCCGCGTTGTTCGGCACTTTGCCAATTGCGTTGGGTTACGGCGAAGGCGGCGACGCCCGCCAGCCGCTGGGGTTGGCTGTCGTCGGCGGGCTCATCGTTTCGCAGTTCCTGACCCTCTACATCACTCCGGTAATCTACACCTATATGGAGCGTCTGCGCGGCAATCATAGCGCCGGCGGACCGGTTCGCCTCCCCCACCCCAGCGAGCGCTTGGCCCGCGTGTAGGGCAGCCTCTCAAGGTGCGGAGTTGTCCGTTCGCTTGTCTCAAAACCGCCCTCGGCCGGCGGCCCTGAAGCTGGTCCTCGGGCTTACTTAGGAAAACCGATTTAGACCAAGAACTTCTGGCGAGTATACGAGACTATACGCGCGTACGGCGGAAATTGAACGCTTCCTGAAAGAGGATTTCTCACGCCTCGGCGGATTGCTCCTGGATTATTTTAATGGGCGATACGTTCGATTCTGGCCAGTGTATCGTCACCACCGCCCTTCTGTCCCGGACTGCCGTGTACCGCCACCGTTCCCGCTGGTATTCTGGCCGTGGTCGTCCGCGATTGAGATCAACGGGAGTGCGAGCAACGCGGCGAGACAAACGGCAAAGGAAGCTCGCTTTTCAATTCTGGTCATTTTTTCCTCCGTTCCTGAACTGGATTTTGCTTCTGCCTCACTGTGACCGAGATTGCTTCTTCCATGGAACAGAAGCTGCGTAAAGAGTCTGTAAATAGCTGAAAATCAGGAACCTTCCTGCTAACGAACGATTGAGCGCTGAAAAAACCGACGACCGGTAGGCCACTCAGGGTGCCGGGCACGATCTTGCGAACGGCACGCCTGCACGCGTAACGGATGTGAATTCGCGTGTTAAATCATCGGCCGGGCTGGCGCCGGCGAACCATCGTGGACCAAGTGAGATAGGCTTATTCCGCGGGAAAGTTTGTATGAGTGCGCGAAATGATCTCGCGGCTCGGGGAACAAGCCTCATACGGATTCGCTTGGCACCACCCCGTATGATCACGACGAGAATGACGGCTTTCTGCGACCGTTGCGGACGGCAAGCAAATCCCGTTCACATGCCTCGCGATGAGCGCGGGATCTACTGCGAAGATTGTTGCCCGAATTGCGCGAGAAAAGAGCAGGACGAGTAGCGTGGTCCTTGACGCTTTCAACGGGAACCGTCAACTCCGCACTGAAAGCGGAATAAATAGAGTCTGCGGCAGGGACACCCCGCTCAGTTACTCGCGCGAGGCTCATCGGCTTCATGACCGCATGCTACGACCGGATCGGGGCTCGCTGCCTGCAAGCTGGGCAACAGTCCAGACAATAGCAGCCGTGAATCAGTGGCATGTGCAGGGGAGCAACAAAGACGCCGCACTTATCACAAAAGCCGCTGAGAATTGAGGGTTGAAAGCGATCTGGCAGCACGATGCATGAGCTCCAGGCTAACCGCCACGGGCCACGAAAACCTGACTGTCTCAGCTGCCAGCCTGTCCTAATGAAACGGCGAACAGTCTGTGCCATGAAAGACCTCCCGACCGTAGTCAGAAGTTTGTAGCGATACATCGCAGCTCCATCGAGTAGGCGATCGGAGTTTGCCAGCAACTGCTTTACCGGCTTACCTTAATCGAGCAGTCGCGGCAAACCGGCGTAGCGTCTGGTCGGATCCGCCAACTTTCACCGTCGGGCGTGCCCCGAAACACCCAAACTGATACGAAGGGCCGGCCGGCCCCCTCATACGGCCTATCTTGCGACTGAGTGCCATCGCTGGCATCTTGGGCATTGGCCCGTCTTTTCGCCAGCACTCTTTTTCAGATTCCTCATTACGATAAATCGCCCTTGCTCGTCACTAAAGACCAACCGCGCACGACAGGGACACCGGAAGTGTGCTGTGCCGGGCGAGTGGTGAATCGGCTCGAACGCGTCCGTGCCTCGAAGGTCCGCCTCATCTGGCATGGTGCGCTGGACGACAACATTGGTGTGGATGCTTGATACAGGTCTGTACTTCATGAGCGCGAACTTTCCTCGCGGGCGGCTCACTGCAAGTGAAACCTTCATGAGGAGGTGGAATTTCACCCGGAGAACGGTCGGCTCCCACTTCGGCTAAGTAGTTCCGCACGAAAACCAAACGCCGGTCCCGAACTTGGCCGCTGCTGTTGTATGAAAGAGAAGGGCAGGCAAAGCGGCCGTGCCCCTCGAAGATTGTGCGCTTCATCGGTCCTCTCCCTCCAAACTGCGCATACTCATCTGGTTACGACCGGCTCATGGAACCAGCGGAACACGCGCGAATGTAAAATCTGGCAGACAGCATCCAAATATCCCGGTCGCACCTTCACCACCGGGCCAGCCATCCTTGAAGGCAGCCTGAATCTCTTACTGAACCGGCATGAATACGGATTGGGGTACTGACGCCCCGCTGAGTAACGTTACCGTGAGAGGCTGGTCGCCGGCGCTCAATCCGGGGGGCACGATCACGTTGATCTGGTAGACTCCCGGACTGACGATTCCGCAGAACTGTACCTGAGCGGGCTGGCCCCCAATCGTGACCTGAGCCAAAGCAGCTCTGATGTCCGAACCCGTATGAGCGAGCGGGTATGCTACGTTCGACGCCATCTCCGGATTTAACAGGGTGGTCGTGGGGCCGAAGCCCGTTCCGAAAATGAGAATCGAATCGCCCGCCTTGGCGGGGCGCGATTGGGATGAGCCGCCAAGGAGGCCTGCCGGGGCCAGATACTCATATGCCGCACTGTCCATCACGACTGCCGCAGCATAACGTCCCTGATTCTGCGGGAACGTGAAGAGCCCTGGCTAAGAGATCGCAAGCGCGGCCGTCGCGGGCGCGCTGGATCCGACTTGGTTTGAGACCACGACACTGACGTTGCCGAGCGTCGCTGTGGCTGGCACCAGCGCGTTGATTTGGGTCTGGTTCACAAAGCTGATGGGCGCGGGCCTCCCATCGATGGCGACCGTCACGCCGCCGAGCGTCGTCGGGAACACATTTCCGATGATGGCGTTATCCCACGTCGTTGGGGCCGCGGCGAGGTTGGTGCCCATGATCGTGACCCACGACCCGGCCTCCAACGTCTTTGACCCACTGGTCCCGTTAGCAATTCCGTCAATCACCGGTATTCCCGTGGCGGCGTTGGACGCCGGCGTCAGCACGTAATCGATAGCATAGATATGGTCTCCGCGCGGCGTGTTGTCTCCGTTGGTCGCATTCGCCGAGACGTATAGATGCACATTACCCGAGCCGGCTACCGGGGGTGTCCACGGCACGGAGATCGTGTTCGTGAGCGATGGCTGCGTATGTTCGATCCACTGGATCCCGTTCCCGCCGCATCCGGTAGCAGGCTCGATATTGTTATCGGAACAGACTACTTTCTGATTCTGACCTGGTGTGAAGCTGCCCGCCTGTTGTGTGGATGGCCCGCTTTCCAGCCGAGCGCTCATTTCGAAGCCATAGGTAGCGGCCACCGCATCGTTGATCAGAATTGTAAGGGTTTGAGGAACTCCGGGTGAATAAGTCAAGCCGCTGGGAAATTGCACGCGCACACTGCCGCCACCGCCATTCAGCGGTGTCCCTGTATGGCATTGAGTACAGGCGATGCCAGGCTTATCTCCCGGCGCGAGTAAATCCATCCGGCGGGCCGAACGGGAAAGCCCACGCGGCCGCTGAGCTCAGCGCGCACGTCAAGACGCGGACAATCATCTTCATCTCTGAGTTCACCTCTCATGCTGTCATGGATTTCTGTTACGGCCTCACCAAAACGCGTACGGAAATTATGCCGAAGACTCTTAGTCAAGTACAGGTGCAACGTGTAAACTTTGTGTGAAACTATTGCAGGCGTGTCGCGCAAGGACCGCGCGCCGGAAATCATCCCATTTAGTCTTCGCAAGTCTTTTACAACTTCCGACGATTTATCTGTTCCGCACGGTCATTCAGACCGTCCTAGGGAACAAGTCGCCGGAATTGTACAAACACCGGTGTCGATGAGGTTGACGGAAATAAGGAGATCAAAATGAGATTGAAGAAGTTAGTCATGACTGTCACGTCGGCAGCCTTTCTGATGTCGGCGCCGGGCCGAGCTCAGGTTGTAGCGGATCTAGTGGCGGGCCCCGGCATCGGAGGTCCGGGCCCGGAAGCACCTCACACGCCGGCAGGCACAGTCATCATCGGAGAGAACCTGTGGGTTGGGGACGAGGCACAGGGTTTTCGCCATTACGTTCCTGTCGATCCGAACAATCTCGATCCGTTGAATACTGGCCAGCTTATGTTTGATACCAATCCCGGTTGGTCAATCGGAGGCGGCTCGTGCTTTCTCTGGTGTTCGGTTGGTCAAGCGGCGCAGGACGGCTCGTCGCGGGCGTACTTAGCCGTGTACGACCACACTAAAGGGCAGCCCTTCAACCCGGGCGGAGGCGGTATATGGATGGTGGAATTTCTATCCGATTTCACCTTTGGCCCGTTCGCGCAGGTGACTCCGGTGGCTTTCAGCTTTGGTCTTGGAGGAGATTTGACGACGGCCGTGGCTCTTGGGCCTGAGGGCAAACTCTATGTCGGTTTCTTGAAGAATGGCAATATCAAACGGATCACGAACCCGTCCATATTAAATCCGACGTCGGCGACCCAAACGGTAGAAAGCGTCGGCGGGACGCCGAATGGAAGGCCCATGCGCGCAATGGCATTCCTGGGAGCCGATCTCTACGTCGCAACCGACCAGGGTCTGGCTGTAGTTCACAATGCCGCGGCTTGCATTAATAACGCGAGTGGGTGCGGCAACGCCGTTCCGGTTCACGACGGCTTGGGGAATGTCGCACACGTGGGGCTCACGACCGATGGCGCCGGAAAAGTGTACTTCTCGGCGGCTGGCTCGGTCTACCGCTACACACCATTGGATGGGCGTGTGGTCCTGGTTTCCAACGGCTTCGCGTTTTCAGATGCTCACACAAACATGCTCACGCTGGATCCATTTGGCAACCTTTGGATTGGCGACGATCCGAGCGAAGTGAATTTCTCGGGACGGCTGTGGCGCATTCCGGCCGCCCAGGTTGCTTCCATTCCGTAAGAATCCCGCGCAGCTTCCTCAGTTCGCTTTCCCACGAATCGGCCCTCAGCCGGAGATCCATCTGATCGTCAGATGGATCTCCTTTCCAATCTCATTCAGTCCGTTGCAAGCAGAGTCCGTCCCGGCCCGGGCGAATTTCTTTTTGAATTCTTTCTTGTTCCGCCTGCCAAGAATTAACGTCCAAGCTTTTGTGAGCGTGCCCTACAATTGGGTCGATGGAAGTTTCCGACGAACAACTGCTCGACCGGTATCGCGGAGCTCCAGCTTCCTCTCACGGCCTGACTTCACTGAACCAGTTGTTCGAACGGCATCATGCGCGCGTTGCGGCCTGGTGTTATCGAATGACGGGCGACGTGGACTCCGCGAGCGATCTTGCCCAAGAAGTGTTCCTCAAGGCTTTTCAGCGGATCGATTCATTTCGCAGGGACTCGAAGTTCACCACCTGGCTCTATTCCATAGCGCGGAATCATTGCATGGACGAGATGAGGTCGCGCGCCGGACGCCCGGTCGAAACCTCAGAGATCGAGCTGGAGACCATTGTCGATTCATCTTCGGAGGATGCATCTCAAGCAATCGAGCGCTCGCAGTCCGAGCAGACTATGAGGAAGCTGATGACGGAGGCGCTCGATGAAACGGAGTCGAAGGTGATGACCATGCATTACGTTCATGAGCTGCCGCTGGATTCGATTACTCGTCTACTGGGGCTGACGAACGCGAGTGGAGCCAAGGCCTATATTGTAAGCGCCAGGCGTAAGTTGAACCGGGAAATTGTTCGTTGGAAGAGCGGACGGCGCGAAACACAGAGAGGCGATTATGCCAAATAGAGACTCGGCGGA
>Ga0126371_10004513_pt1 | contig 12271 bp, 7 predicted proteins | sample PanSoiMetaPlot_4_FD_110145 | JGI IMG/M metagenome (GOLD analysis project Ga0126371, IMG submission 110145) | Tropical forest soil microbial communities from Panama - MetaG Plot_4 | ecosystem: Environmental > Terrestrial > Soil > Tropical forest > Bulk soil | place: Panama | collected 2016-02-17
ACCATCATCGCGAGCTTCACCAAAACCGAAACGACAGAAAAAGCCATCGACATGGCTCTCGACGTTCTGAAGCAGCTCGCCGACAAGGGACTCACGCCCGATCAGCTCAGCTCCTCGAAAGCCTACATGAAAGGCACCTTCCCGCCGCAACGCCTCGAAACAACCGACCAGCTCGCCACCGTTCTCGGCGACATGGCGATCTACAATCTCGGCAAAGGCGACATTGACGATCTGTTCTCCCGCATCGACGCGGTCACCCTCGACGAAGCCAACGCCACCGCGCGGAAATACTATCGGTCCAGCAATCTCACGTTCGTCCTGATCGGCAACGCAGCCAAAATCCGCGACTTGGTGAAAAAGTACGCGCCGAAAATGACCGAGATCTCCATCGCCAAGCCTGGCTTCGGCGCGGATTAAGGATTGCGGCTGGCCGGCATAGGAATTATTCCAGGAATCGCGGTGGTGCCACTTAGGGTGATCTGGGTCCGGCCCGTTACAGTATCGAGAATCTCCAGCGTCGGAACTAGTTTGCAGGAGGCCGCGCCGACCGACGGAGTAAAGCCCGGGCTCGCGATCACGGCGCGGATTTGTTTGCGATCTCCCGCCACCGTAAGCCCCAGATCCGTATCGCTGCGGATTTGCAACGCCTTGCTTTGGCCGGGCAGAATTGTCAGCGTCGAGGATTTCAGAACATTTCCGCTGTCGTCGACGAATTCCACCGCCGCCGAACAAATGACTCTGAGCGCAGGCGCGAGCACTCCGGGATTTAGCACGTTGATCTGTGCAGTCTGGCCAGCGGCGATCCCTACTATGCCAGTCGTAAGAACCGAGACCGGCTGCGCCCGCAATGTGGCCGCCGACAATATCAACATGGATACGTACTTCAACATTCACAACACTCCTTTAGATAGATTCCAGCAGCCATCCCATCTTGTACTCCATACTCTAGCTGACAGGTTCCATCCAGGTAACACTGCGCCTGATCGGTAGTCGCGCGAAATGGTCATATATAATCCTCTTCATGATCTCCGCCGCTCGTAGGACCCTCGCCTGGCTTCTCCCCATCGCTTTGTTCGCCGACGTAAAGCTTCCCGACGGCGATGGCAAGCAGCTGGTGGAGACTGTCTGTACCTCATGCCACGATCTCGAAACTGCCCTCGATACCAACCACACCGAGGCGGAATGGAAGGACATCGTCGACAGCATGGCTGCCCGCGGCGCGGCGGCCACCGACGCTCAATTCGCGACGATCGTGAAGTACTTGGCGAAAAACTTCGGCAAATCGGGAGGCAACCCGAAAGCCTCACCAAAATCGAACGCGGCGGCGCCAGAAGCAAAATCGGAACCGACCACGCTCTCTCTCAAAATCGACCCCAAGAACGACTGGGCCGCGTCCGGCGGCGACGAAGCCGGCCAACGTTTCTCGCCGCTCACTCAAATCGATGCAAAAAACGTTGCGAAGCTCAAAGTCGCGTGGCAATACGGCGTCGATAAGATCAGCGCCCCCGGGAGCGGTCCGCAGCGCGTGATTCCTCCCACCGAGGCCGTACCCATCGTCATCGGCAACGTCCTCTTCACTCCTACCACTCAACACACCATCGTCGCGCTCGAAGCCGACACCGGCCACGAAATCTGGAAGTACAATCTCGGCCAAGCCAGCCCGACTCTGCGCGGAGTCAGCTTCTGGCCGGGCGATTCGCAAAGCCCGCCGCAGATTTTCACTGGAACGAACGAAGGCAAGCTGATCGCCCTGAACGCCACAACCGGCAAACCCGTCCCCGGCTTCGGCAACGAGGGAACTGTCGACCTGCGCGCTGGCGTCACGGAAAAATTTCCGAAAATGCCTTACCACATGAGCTCGCCCGGTGCGATCTACAGGAACCTCATCATCACCGGCTCGCAAGGTCAGGAAGACAATCCCGATGGACCCGCGCAAGACCTGCGTGCGTGGGACGTCCATACCGGCAAACTCGTCTGGACTTTTCATCCGCTTCCGCGCCCCGGCGAGACCGGCTACGAAACCTGGCCCAAGGACGCCTATGAGCACGTCGGTTCGCCCGCCAACTGGGGCTACATCACCGTCGATGTGCAGCGTGGCCTGATCTTCGTTCCGTTCGGCCAGCCCGCTCCGCAATACTACGGCGGCGGACGCGAAGGCCAGAACCTGTTTTCATCTTCCATCGTCGCGCTCGACGCCTCCTCCGGCAAACTGCGCTGGTATTTCCAGATCACACACCACGACATGTGGGACCTCGACGCGGAAGCCGCGCCAGCCTTGATCGACGTCGTGCAAAACGGCAAGAGGATTCCGGCAGTCGTCGCGGTCTCGAAAGCATCGCTAATGTTCTTCCTCGATCGCGAGACCGGCAAATCGATTTACCCGGTCGAAGAACGCCCCGTCCCGCAGAGCGACATCCCGGGTGAGCACTCCTGGCCCACGCAACCCTTCCCGTTGAAGCCGCCGCCACTCGCACGATTGGGCATGAAGCCCGACGAGGTTTTCACCGGTGAGCCCGAGCATGAAAAATTCTGCCGCGACTTGGTCGAAAAAATGGGCGGTGTCCACAACCTCGGCCCTTACACGCCCTACAGCGCGAAAGAATATCGTGTGATTTTTTCGGGTCAGCAGGGCGGACCGAACTACGGCGGCGTCTCGGTCGATCCGGCGTTGAACTACGTTTTCGTGAACACTCGCGATGTAGCCGGCATCGGCCGCATGGACAAACAAGATGAAAAGGATGTGGTCGCGTATCGCCGCTCGACGCCGCTGCCGGGCCGAGGCACTTTCTACTCGCGTTTTTGGGATCCATCAAATCAGATGCCGTGCCAGCAGCCGCCCTGGGCCCACTTGACCGCGGTGAACGCGAACACCGGCGAGTTCGCCTGGAAGGTCCCGCTCGGGACTAGCGATGAATTGGAAGCGAAAGGCATGCACAACACTGGCGCGTTCGGCCAGGGCGGCAGCATCGCGACGGCGGGCGGAGTGATCTTCATCGCCGGTACCAACGATGCGCGGTTTCGGGCGTTCGAGTCGCGCACTGGAAAACTGCTCTGGGAAACGAGGCTCGATGCCGAAGGCCATACGAATCCGATGACTTACATGGCGAAGAACGGAAAACAGTACGTCGTAATCGTCAGCTCGGGCGTAAACGCGTTTGCGCTCGAATAACGGATCATTCGGCGCGCAAAGCCGATGACGGATCGACACGCGCAGCCCGATACGCTGCCGGCGCTGTGGCACAGACGGACACGAGCACGATGAGGGCGAGGACAACGCCGATCGCGAATGGACTCCAGCGGCTGACATCGTAGAGTACTCGGTCGAGCCAAACTCCGGCGATTGAATAAGTGCCGAGGCCCAAGACAAAGCCGAGCGCCGTCACTCGCAACGTTTCGCGCGAGAACAGCGCGACGATTCGCGAAGGCTTCGCACCAACAGCCATGCGGACTCCGATCTCGCGAGTGCGCGACTTTACAGCGTAGTCGAGCGCCGCGTAAAGCCCGATGCTGGCCAGCAGCGCGGCGATCACGCCGAAGATGGACGCAAGCAGAGCCAGCAGCCGTTCTTGCCACAGCGTGGCGTCGGCCTCCTCGCGCAAAGTTCTGGTCTCGATGATGGGCATCGCCGGATCGAGGGACTTCAGAACCGCACGTACCGCCGGCACGATGGAGTCCGGCCGTTCGCGGGTTCGCAGATGCAGAACCAATAGTGGATCGAACCCATCCGCGGCCGGCATGTAGATCACGGGCTGCATGGGTTCGCGCAGATTCCGGTATTTTGCATCGCTCACTACGCCGATAATTTCAAGACTGTCTTTCGCGACACCGTCGCGGCCCGGTGGCCCGAACCGGCGCCCAATCGGATTAGCGCCGGGGAAGAATCGTCTGACGAAGGTTTGGTTCACGATCACGCCGCCGCCCTCGAAGCTGCCGCGATCGAACTGGTTGAAGCCGCGGCCAGCGATCAGATGCATACCCATGGTTCCGAAATAGCCGGGCGTCACGATATTCATACTGGTGTCGAGGAAATTGGTCGGTTTGATCAGGACGCCTGCGGGCGCGACGGTTCCTTTGATTCCTGTGCCGCGCATCAATCCGTGCATTGCGATGCTCGACGCGGCCAGACCGGGCAGGACGCTGGTTTTTGCTAGAAGCTGGTCGCTAAAATCGCGGCTTTGCTGATGCGAGTAGCCTCTGAGACGCGTATCGATGGTGAACGTGGCAATATGATCGGCATCGAATCCCGGATTCATGTGGCGCATGTGTTCCAACGTCGCGACCAGCAGCGTGGCGCCGATCAGCATCAGCGTGCACAGCGCCACTTGGGCGACCAGAATCAAGTTGCCCGCGAGCGCGCGGCGTGTGGACGAACGCGAGGCTCTCAGCGCGCCGGCAAGATCAACGCTGCTTTGAAGCGCAGGCGCGAGCGCAAAGAGCCCGGTCGTAAGCAAGGTGACCAACAGGGTGAACGCAAAGACGCGGCCGTCCACGCGAAGTTGGAGAGCGAGTGGCTGTAGAACCGCGGCGCGATCGCGTAGAGGCGGAAGGGCTGATGCGAGTATCGGCAGACACCAATGTGCCAGCAGCATTCCGATCGCGCCACCGAGTACGGACAGCAGCAGTCCCTCCGTTAAGAGCTGGCGCACCAAGCGCGGCCGGCTCGCGCCCAAGGCCAAGCGGACACTGATTTCCTGCGCTCGCGTGGCCGACCGGGCGGCAATTAGTCCTGCCACGTTCGCGCACGCCAACAACAAAAGCAGTGCAACGGCTGCCATCAAAACGTCAAGTCCGTGGGAGAACTTCGTGCGCAGCGTGGAGACTCCGTTTGCGATGGACTCGAGCTGAAGATGCGAGCGGAGAACATCGCTCCGTCTTCCTTCGGACGGAAACATGCGAACCTGAATCTCATCGAGGCTCGCATGGACTAGAGGATCGACTTCGGCATTCGCCCGCTCGAAAGGAACGCCGGGCCGCAGTCGCGCGAAGATTCCGCCGAACAACGGTCGCGCGTTCGGGCCGACATCGCGGGGACGTGTTATCAGGAGCTTGTCCAGAGCGGCCGGAACCCGGACATCGGCAGTAGTTTCCACAGACAGACCGTTGAAGCCCTCAGCCGATATGCCGACGACAGTAAACGGGTGGCCGCCGAGCGTGATCTTCCTCCCTACAAGGCTTCGATCGCGCTCGAAGCGCCGGCGCCAAAATTCGTAACTCAACACGGCATTTTGCGAGGCGGTTCGTTCGTCGTCAGCATCGAGGAGGCGTCCGATTTGGGCATGCACGCCAAGAGACGAAAAATAGTTTGGCGAGATCAGTGACAGGCGAATGCGCTCGAGGGACTGGCCGTCATCGAACGCAACGTCCGCACCTCCCTCGCATGTGACTTCAGCAAGATTGACAACCTTGGATCGAATTGCGTCGCACAGGTCATAAGGAAGATCCCATGTCAAGAATCCAGTAGGATGCCGCTCGACTACGCGAACCAGGTTCTCAGGATGTGAAACGGGCAGCGGCCGCAGCATGACGGCGTCCACCAGACTGAAGATCAGGCTGTTCGCACTGATCCCGATGGCAAGCAAGAGTACGGCAGTAACCGTAAAGACCGGGCTTTTTTTCAGCAGGCGCACACCGAAATGGATGTCGCGAAGGATCTCCGGCATTGTCTGACTTAGAGTACTACCGCGACCGTAGCTGCGTGAGCTACAGTAGGCAGGGGCCGGATGAAGAAGGAGTCATGCTTGGCCCGGCGAGTTGGAGGCCGCTGCTACGGGACCGAAGTTGACGAATCGTGCGTTACCGTTAGGCGAGCACTTGACTTGGTCTGCGTAAGTTACACGCTGCGCTATACGAGCCAGCGATATGCTGGGTGAGTTGCCGCAGACGACAATTAAATGAGCAATATTCGCGGAAAAAAGGAATACTGTTCGACTGTTGCGCTGCTTGCGCGTCTAGTTTTTCTGAGGCGCCAACCTCCTCTAGGGAACGGCTGGCGGTCGTGCGAGTTTTCAAATAGAGCGCGCTGGTTTTTTGCACCGGCAGCGTTCTCTCGCAGCACCTCAGGAGCCCTCACCGCGGAGACGGAAGTAGGCCGAACAGTTTTCGATTGAGTCGGTTCACATGCAGGCGATTTCGCAGCGCGTCGAAGAGCTGACGCGCTGGCTCGACGAGAAGGCTCCCAATTGCGCCACCACGCACAAACACTTGGATGAGGGCAGCGTGGAGCAGGCTTCAGGCACTACGGATATCTGTGCGCTTTGCTGGATGTGCAGTCGAAGATCCGGCGGTTAGCCCAATAACTTGCAGCGTGAACAGGTCCACTTCGAGCCAGGCGGAGCGAGTGCCCGACGCCGTCGGTAGGATCGAAGCCATGAAATAAGGTGCATTCTTTCTCGAAGGCTTACCAACGATGGCGTGCATAGCGTTTTCGTGGGGAGGTCCGACGTTGACGTCCATAACCAACGCCACGTGTATGTCGGCGCCTATATGGCTTCAAGTTCGTTTACTGCCTATCTCCAGCACGATGTACCCGGCGACTGTTCACGTACTACGTCGTCGATAACACTATCGGTAAGCGCAAAGGGACCTTCGAAACCGTTTCCTTGCAAGGAGACTCCACCGCCGTCCAGTATATAGAACACTGGCCCGGGCGCGGCTCCTTGATCCGCAAGAAAGCGGACATGATCGCCAGGCGAGCGATTTCGGCACGGCGGGTCGGTGAAAACGACGTTGCGCACACCTGTTCCCAAAGAACGGAAAGGTAAGCGCCCTTGTGGCTGGTCAGCACGACCGACCGGCCGGCTTCGAACTCTGTCAATTGGGTGAGGAGGAAATCGTCTACTAGAATCGGACCGGCGATGGAAGAGTTCGGCTGGTCAACGTCGAGAACGCTAAACCCGTCCGACGCGGTCAGGATATCGCTAAGAGCCCGCGCAAGACCCTTATCCTTGATGGCCAGCTGAACAGTAGTCATCGGTCACACCCGTTCGGGCGATTCTCTTGGCATTAGCAATCGCTAGGCAAAGTCACGACCGCCGTGCAATAGCAAGAACTTGAATCACTTCTTTATGGACCCAGCCACTTAGACAAGTTCTGGTAAGTGAGTGTAGTGCTGGACTCGACCAAACGTTTCGCAAATAAATGTGTCCGCAAAGGGGTTCCCCGCATCGTTTCAACGATTCCGGGGGTGGCGTTGTGGATTCGGACGAGGCGAGATATCTCGAGGTAGAGACCAAGGCGAGACACCTCCAAGTTGAAATGACGGTCTCCACGATACAAAAAGAAATCGCGATGGTTCGGTGGAAACGTGTCAGAAATGCGTCGACTAAGGTTCGCTGTCTAGTGGCACGTGAGTATGCGGAAGCACTCAAGCGATACAATCGTGCTGCAGAGGCTTGGAGCAAATATGTGGCTGCCCTATGACCTCGTACTTTTGACCGTTGTGTGAGTCTCTAAAAAGTATCATGCTCTTAGCGTGCCAGCTGCTAGGTGCGTTTACTGCGGCAATGGAACTCACCTGTATTGCAACGGTGTGCCGATCTGCCTAAGATGTGTGAATGACTTGAGCGCTGGCCGGAAATTACCACATCGCGAACAAGGCGAACGGAGCGACGAGAACAAGAGAGAGCCGAGGCTCTCTAGTAACGCCGGCTGAGAATTCGTTACGAAAGATGCTAGAGCCCGCGGCTTCGCAGCGTGTAGAGGTCCGCGGCGCACACCTCATCGCGGCGGCGAACGATCTCGTCGAAATCGTCGGTCACCGAGAACAGGCGGCCGCTGAGCGAATCGGCTTGGCCGGATGCGAGCTTCAAAACCAAATTGGCCGCGACCTCCGGTGTCACATTGAGGCCACGGTCGAAGATTTGCTGAATGTACGGGAGGCGCTGACTAGCTTCGTCGGCCATCTTTGTATGTACAGTGCCAGGATGGATCGGGAAGACGCTGATCCCATGCGGCGCGAGTTCGAGGGCAAGATGTTCGCTGAAGCGGATGAGCGCGGTTTTGCTGACGACGTAAGCACTAAGGTCAGGAAACGGCCGGCAGCCGGCGCCGCTCGCGACGTTGACGATTCGTCCCGATTTGCGCGCGATCATGCCAGGGATGAGTTCGCGGCAACAGAGCATTGGGCCGCGCAGGTTCACCTCCTGATTGCGCCACCATTCGTCTGGGTCCGTCTCCCAGAACGGACCGATCGGGTCGCCGAGGCCAGCGTTGTTCACAAGGAGATCGACGGGCCCAAGCGCGGACTCGATTCGCTGAACCATGGAGCGGACCTGGAGCGGATCGGCGATATCGGCCGTTAGCGCGATGCCGCGGCCGCATGCGAGTTTCAGAGTTTCATCCAGCTCAGATTGCGATCGCGATGTGAGCCCGACTGACCAGCCTGCGTTCGCCAGACCGAGCCCAATACCGCGCCCGATCCCGCGTCCGGCACCGGTAACCAGTGCGATCATTAACGCGCAACTCGCTCTACCGGAGCTCCGTCATCATGCCGGGAAGGCTCCACTGCATTTGCAGGCCGGTCTGGGTCCAATGGAACTCGGCGATCATGGCTTTGCCCACCTCATCCTGCGACTTGCCTTCGCGAATCAATTGCGTGACGCGTTCGCGCTGCTTCTGTACGTTGTCGCGATAGGTCTGAAGGCCGGCTTTGTCGGTCACCGGGCCGTGACCGGGGATGACGGTGTCGAAATCGAGACCGTTGATGGCCGCAGTCAGAGTGTCGGCCCATTCCTTGAGGCTGCCGCCACCGGGATAATCGATGAGCGGTGTGTTGCCGGCCATGAGATCGCCGGTGTGGACCACGCGCAGGGCGGGGAAGTAGATGACGGCGTCGCCGTTAGTGTGGCCGCGGCCATAATACTTGGCGCGCACTTCCTTGCCGCCGAGGAAAACCTGCGCTTCGGTGGTGAAAGTGACGCGCGCGGCTTGCATTCCAGGAGGCGCGTTGGACTGCACTTTGTTGACGATGTTGTTGTGCGCGTTGAGTGTCGAGATGACCTCCGCGGTAGGCATAAATTTCGCGTTGCCGCCGCTGTGGTCAGCGTGATAGTGCGTGCTGAGGATGTACTTGATTGGCTTGTCGGTGACGCTCTTCACGTTCGCAACGATGGCGTCGTGGTCCTGATCGTATTTGTCGTCAACCAGGATGACGCCTTCGTTGGTGATGTAGACGGCCACGTTGCCGCCGTCGCCTTCAATCTCATAGAGGTCGTCTTTGACCTTGTGGATCGTGAGCTTAGGCGCGGGGGCCTGGGCTTGGATGTAGGCAATCCAGCAGCCGGCGAGGAACAAGGCGCCGGCGGAAAGACGCGTCACGAATGTCCGAGTCATGGCGGGTACTATAGCACAAGATTTTGCCGGAGTCGTCCGTGCGGGTTCGCAGCCTCCCGCCGGCTACCAGAGTCCGATGATGATCAGGATGGCAAAAGCGATGGAGAGCGTCAGGGCCTGCTGTCCGACGCTCTTCAGCGACATTTGCAGCGAGGCAGATGCTCTTTGCCGTCGTAAGTCCAGCAAGTAGAAGCAGGCCGCGACTGCCAGTGCTGCGGCGATCCAGTAGCGTCCCGAGGCGGAGAAGGTTGCTGCGGTCAACATCAAAATCACTTGAACTAGAATCGCGGCGCCGCGATTTGCGCTGTGCGTATGGCCTCCCTTGCGAGACGCGACTCGAGCATCCAGACGCGCGTGGACGACGAAGATACCGGCGGTGGCTTGCAGCGCGCAGAGCCCCCAAAGCATCCAGCACCATGCGGGGACTCTGCCTGGGCCCGCTAAGCAAGCGGCGATGGAAGTTCCAGACAGCGCCACGGCGCTGACGACTTGAAACCAAACCGAGCGCTGCCGATTTTGCACATTGACGGCAACCGCGAGCACAGTGAAAGCGGCCGAGGCAACGAACAGAGCCGTGAGAGGATGCCAGTCCTGAGCCGACAACAACAGCGCTGCGCCCGCGGCCGCCAGCAAGAGAATTTCGGTGACGGCCGCTCGCCTGGCGGCGTCGGTTTCGGCGTGCTTCTGCTTCCAGATCCAACGCTGCCGGGCCATCACTACCAGCGGGTCCTTGATGACGAGAGCGACAACGATCGCGACCAGCGCCACGGCCTCCTGCCAATACACATGCCGCAACAGAATCGCGGCGCAGAAGAACGGCGTGAGCATCATCGCGGTGGCGCCGTGTTCACGGGGAAGGTAGGCGTGCGCGCTCGATTGCCGAACCGTCGTCGTGGCCATTTCAATCTCCCGCGCCCACGGGTAGAGGAGCGGGCTTTGCGGTCATCGTTTGCGTCTTGCCTGAACGTCCAGCGAAGACGAACCACACCAGCACCAACGCGCCGAGCGCGAAGATGGTGTCGCCCGGTACACGCATCCAGCGCAACGTCTGCATCAAGGGCGAATCCAGGAATTCGCTGCTGCGTGCGAACCAGTAGCCGTGTTGCACCGACGCCCAGGTCTGAGCGAGGCCCACCGGCAGCAGGCTACCCACGCACATCATCAGAAGGCCGATGTTCATGCCCCAAAACGCGAATCGAAGCAGACCCTCGCGCCACTCGGCGCGTTGATCCATGGCGCGGAGGCAAACCAGCATGAGGCCGATGCCCAGCATTCCGTACACTCCGAAGAGTGCGGCGTGGCCATGGAGCGGAGTGGTGTTGAGCCCTTGCATGTAGTACAGCGCGATCGGTGGATTGATCATGAATCCGAACAATCCGGCGCCAACCATGTTCCAGAACGCCACTGCGACGAAATAGTAGATGGGCCATTTGTAGCGTTCCGCCCAGACCGTCATCTTCTTGCGCCGCAGGTCGTCGAGGGCCGCGTAGCCGAGCATCGTCAGCGGCACTACTTCGAGCGCGCTGAACACGGAGCCGAAGGCGAGCGCTACCGTCGGCGTTCCAGAGAAATAAAGATGATGGCAGGTTCCGATGATTCCGCCGGCCAGGAAGATAGTTGCAGACAGCAGGGCGGTTTTGGCAGCCACCATCGGCCGGATCAAGCCGAGCCGCGTGAACAGGAACGCGATCACTGTGGTTGCGAATACTTCGAAGAATCCTTCTACCCACAGATGGACCACCCACCAGCGCCAATACTCAACGATGGAAAGATGTGTGTGCTGGCCCCAGCTCAGTCCTGCGCCGTAGAACAGACCGATCGCAGCGGCTGACATCAGGAACAGCCAGAGGAGCTGTTTGTGCTCGCCCGCTTTGTTCATCGCAGGCCAGATGGCGCGGACCACCAGGAACAGCCAGATCAGGAGGCCGACGAACAGAAGGATCTGCCAGCCTCGGCCCAGATCGACGTATTCATATCCTTGATGTCCCCACAGGAAGGAATTCGAGTCGGACAGCTTATTGTGGATGCTCAACCACTCGCCGGCCAGCGAGCCAGCGACGATTACTAGCAGAGCGCCAAACAATACGTGCACGCCCAGGCTCTGGAACTTCGGCTCATGGCCGCTTACTAACGGTCCAATGAACAGGCCTGCGGCTAGCCACGCGGTGGCGATCCAAAAAATTCCGATCTGGACGTGCCAGGTGCGCGTGACGCTGTAGGGAAGAATGTCGGAGATTTTCAAGCCGTAGAATCCGTTTCCTTCGACGCCGTAGTGTGCCGTCACGACGCCCATTAGGATCTGAACCATGATCAGCGCCGAGACTACCCAGAAATATTTCAGCGTGGCGCGTTGGGAAGGGGTCGCGGACCAACCGCCGAGGGGGTCATGCGTGGGAGTTTCCGGGAATTGTTCTTGCGATTGCGCGGCGTACCACCAGACCATGCCGCACACGCCGGCGAGCAGCATGATGATGCTTACACCGGTCCAAAGAATGGTTTCGGGTGTGGGCCGATTGCCGATCAGAGGCTCGTGTGGCCAGTTGTGCGTGTAAGAGACGGCGTCGTTGGGACGGTTGGCAGCGGCTGACCACGCAGTCCAAAACAGAAAAGCTGAGAATTGTCGCATGCGCTCCGAAGTGCTGACGCTTGCCTTCGGTATGGCGTAGGCTTCGTTGCCGTTGATGAAGACATCGGAGAAATGTGCAACGCCTGCGTCAAACGCACGGGCCCGCACCGGGTCGATGCGCAGGGAGTTGGTTGCACCGTCGTAGTCATTGCGACGGTACATCTCCTGCAAGCGCGCTTGCAGTTTGGCTTTGTCTTCGGCGCCTAACTGGTCGAACGCTTTGCCGTAGTCCTTCTCCGACCACTCGTTCAGGACGAAGGTGATCTCGCGGTGCAGCCAGTCTGCGGTCCAGTCCGGGGCGACATAACTGCCGTG
>Ga0126371_10004514_pt1 | contig 12269 bp, 9 predicted proteins | sample PanSoiMetaPlot_4_FD_110145 | JGI IMG/M metagenome (GOLD analysis project Ga0126371, IMG submission 110145) | Tropical forest soil microbial communities from Panama - MetaG Plot_4 | ecosystem: Environmental > Terrestrial > Soil > Tropical forest > Bulk soil | place: Panama | collected 2016-02-17
GAAGTGGTGAATGCCGCTCTGTATCCGAGCACCGTCTCTGAGGATGAGAGAAGCCGCATCGACACGGAAGCCGTTAGGCTCAAGCTGGGGAGCGGCGAGTTTCACATCGTCCATTCCCGCATCACGCCAGGCAAGGCAGGCGAGCCGGACACCATTGCCTGGTTGAAATTCGAAGTCGTGCTGAATCTCGCTCCCGACATCACGCTAGAGTCTGTCCTCGCCCCAAAACCAGCCTCGAATCATCGCTGACTCAAACGTGCCGTTCGCCCATCGGACGCGGGAACCAGCCTCAAGTGCGAGTAGGCAAGCCTTTGCGCAACCAACTACAGGCTTGATGAAAATTCCAGTCTTCGGCTTCCTTCTCGTCGTCACGGTCGGTCCTGGCCGAGCTTGGCCCAGGCGCTACCCGTCAGTGGCGGTGAAGCTCTAGGCGAGGGCTGTAGGGAGGTCGGTCTCTAGCCAGAAATACTCGCGCCTGCCAAACAACGCGGAACACACTTCCGAGGACGTTCTGGCGATCTGAGCCTATCGACCGATGTGCCCGTCTCATCACTGTCTCTGCCCATACGCCATGCATTAAAATGGTGCTTGATGAAGGCGCTCAGCTCAATCCTGGCGGCATTTTTGCTGACCTTGGCGCTTGCTTCCAGGGCACCTTCACAGCAGCAGGTGTCACCGACAACCGCCACGCACGAAAGCTCCGCGCGCCCTGACATCGAAGCCTTGATTCAGCAAAGCGGCGGAGACGTTTCGGTAGCTTTCCGCTCGCTTGACGGGGGCCAGGAGCTAATGATCCAGGCCGATCGCCCTTTTCAGGATTCGCTCTCTACAAAGATTCCCGTAATGATAGAGCTCTTTGCACAAGCCAACGCCCAGCAACTTAAGCTGAGTGACGCTGTGCCGGTACGCAATCTCTTCCGCAGCGTCGCGGACTCGAGCCCTTACACCATTGAGAACGACGCGGGCGATAGCCTCGAAAGCGACGCCGGAAGACTGATGACCCTCGGCCAGCTTTGCGATGCGATGATCAAAACCAACAGCGACATCGCCGCCAACCTCCTGATTGAACGGCTAACACTCGAGGCCATTCAGAATCGCATCCACACCCTTGGCGCGGACGGAATGATTCTGGCCTCGGGCTTCGGCGACGTCAAAGCTGCCGACAAGGGCTTGCGGAACGTTACAACTCCGCGCGCGCTGATGACCATTCTTCTCGCCTTGGCACAAAACAATGTCATCAACACCGACGTGAGTGCGCAGATGGTTGGTTTGCTGGCCAACTCGCGGTTGCCGGGCAGCATCATTGGGATGGCAGTGTCTCCCTCGGTAGTCGAAAGCCAAAAGACCTCTCCCACCGGGGATGAGCACGATGCCGCCATCATCATTGGCGCCAGATCGTTTGTGCTGGTCACCGACGTTCGCGGAATTAGTCCAGGCGCAAGCGCTGCACTTGTGGCTCGAATCTCCCACGCCCTGGCGGCTGCCATCTAGCCGCCTCGGCAGAGCTATGCCGCCTCGCGCCGGTAGAGCAGGTAGGCGCGAATAAAGGGATCGATATCGCCGTCGAGGACTTTTTGCACATCGCCGCGTTCGAACTTGGTGCGGTGATCTTTAATCATCTGGTAGGGCTGCATCACGTATGAGCGAATCTGGCTGCCGAAGCTGATCTCCGGTTTGGAGGCATCCAGCTTGCGCGCCTCCTCGCGGCGCTTTTCCAGTTCTAACTCGTAGAGCTGTGAGCGAAGCAGCTTCATGGCCATCTCGCGATTCTTGTGCTGGCTGCGCTCGTTCTGACATTGCACCACAATGCCGCTTGGGATGTGTGTAATGCGAATGGCGGTTTCGACCTTGTTCACGTTCTGCCCGCCCTTGCCGCCGGAACGATACGTATCGACGCGCAAATCTTCTGGATTGACGACCACCTCGATGCGGTCGTCAATCTCCGGGATGACGAAGATCGACGCAAATGAGGTGTGCCGCCGAGCCTGTTGATCGAATGGTGAAATGCGCACCAGGCGGTGTACGCCGCTCTCTCCGGCCAGCATGCCGTACGCATTTTCACCTTCGACCTGCATGGTAGCAGACTTGATCCCGGCCTCCTCACCCGGGGTGGACTCCAGAACGTTTGCTCGGAATCCCTTGCTTTCCGCCCAGCGCAGATACATGCGCAGGAGCATTTCCGCCCAATCCTGTGAATCGATTCCTCCTGCGCCGGGCTTAATGGTCAGGATTGCGTTGAGACCGTCACTTTCACCAGCCAGGAGCGTTTTGGTTTCAAGTTCGGAGACGTACGCGTCCGCATCGCCCAGTTCTTTGGCGATATCGGCGAGCAGCGATTCGCGCTGCGCGCTGTCTGTCTCTTCCTGCGCGAGGTGAAAATAGGTCTCGAGGTCGCTCCCTTTGCTGGCCAGCGTCTTGTCTGCCTCCAGGCGATCCTCGAAATGCTTGCGCTCTTGCAGGACCGCCTGTGCCCTTTCCTGGTCCTGCCAGAAATTCGGATCGCCTACTTTTTCCTCGGTTGCGGCAAGTTGTTTTTGCGCGGACGCGGCGTCAAAGATAGCTCCGCACAAGCGCGATCCGCTTGGTCAGCTCGGCGTAGCGCTGTTGCAGGTCTTCGATGTGTTCAGGCATGTATCGGAGCGTTCCGAATGTGGCGCTCTTGAAATCATTTTAGCCTGATGTTCGCGCTACCGCTACCCCGAGGATGGCAATCGATGCCATTACGCAAGCCCAGGCATACCAATCGCCGTAGCGCACGTAGGGAGTCCGATCGCCGCGAAAGTCGAAGGGCGCGTTGAGCTCGCTGCGAATGTCCGTCGGCAGTGCCGCGATCGTGCGTCCGTAAGGATCCACATCAACGGTAAAGCCGTTGTTTGTGTCCCGCAGCAGCCACCGCCGGCTTTCCACTGCGCGCACGCGGGCCATCATCAGATGCTGCGCTGGCGCCGCCGAGCGGCCGAACCATCCGTCATTGGACATATTAATCAATACTTCGGCGCCGTTCGTGGCGAAACGGCGCACCTCGTTAGGAAAGATCGCTTCGTAGCAGATGAAGACGGCAAACCTTCCTTGAGACAGCTTGCCCACCTGATACAGGTTTCCCGGCGTAAAATCCCCTATGTCCGCGGTCAGCTTGCCTGCAAAACTGAGCAAATGCCGCAGCGGCACGTATTCGCCCCACGGAACAAGATGAATCTTGTCATAGGTAAACAGCCGTCGACCCGAGGGCGCCAGCAAGGTGGCACTGTTGGTCGCGATCCACTTCTGCGCGGCATTTTCCTTCCAGTCTTCGACGCCAACCAGAAAATCGACGCCCGAATCGCGCGCAATCCTCTCCGCCCGCCCCATAAACGCGCGGTCCTGCGTGGTAAAGGGAGCCGGTACTTCCGGCCAAACGATGAGGCCGGGCTCTTTCTTTGCCGAGTCGATGCTGATTTGCTCGAGCTGATCGAGGTCGGCCACGTGCTGTGCCATCCAATCGGGGGGATATAGGTATGACTCCGGGAAATTCGTCTGCACAAGGTGCGCCACAAAGCGAGCGTGCGACTGCGGCACGAAAAAGCTCCCGCCCATAGCGACCAAGAGTAGGACGGCGGTCGTGACAATCGCCACTTTCCAGACCCCTTGCCTTCCGAGGAGCACGGCATAGGCGAGCAGGGCCCCGTAGCCGGCGATCACGAAGCTGAGCCCATAAACTCCGGTCAGCGTGGTGAGCTGGAGCAGCACCAGATTCCGGCTCGCCGCGTATCCGGCCAAATTCCAGGGAAAGCCGATGATGGGCAGGTGCGTGTGCAAAAATTCGAGCGTCACCCACAAGAACGGCGCGAGCATGCATGCCCAGGCTGGCCCTCGCTTCGAAGCGAGCGCAACTCCCCAGGAAAATAGCGCCGAGACAATGCCGGCCGCAATGGCCATGAGCAAGACCAGCCCTGCCGCTATGGCTCGAGGCACATTGCCGTACTGGTGTACGACCGTAGCAATCCAGCTGAGGCAGATGGGATAGAAAACGAGCGAGTGCACGAAGCCGTAGAGAGGCGCCCTAGCAGGCCGCGCCCGATAAGACGCAAGGACCAGCAGCGCGAGTGAACCCCAGGCGAGCAGCGAAAGATTGTAGTTCGGAAAGGAAAGCGCCAGCGTGGCTCCACTCGCCATCGCGAGCAGAAGCCGCGTGTAGCCGGAATCACTCATTCAGCAGGCCATCTAGTGCTTGATGATGGCTTTGAAGCCGGCATGGTCCAGTTGGGCGCGCGCCGATTCGGCGGCATGCTGACTGGGATAAGGCCCAACCTGTACGTGATAGAAAGCGTCGCCATTCGGCGCCACGACGAAGGCCGGAAAATTCTTCTGCTGAAGGGCGTCCGCCATTGCCAACGCGTCACTTTGATGACGCAGCGCCGCAACCTGGAGCACGATTGAGCCTTTCACCAATCGGGGAGCCTGAAATCGTGCCGATGCGGGAACGGCACGAGCGTTGTTGCTGGCTGGCACCGCCGGGGCAGACTCGTGCGGCGCTGTGGCGACCGGCGCGGGAGCCTCGGCAGCTACAGGAGAAGCCGGTTCGAGTTGGTTGCTCGTCTTTTTCGAATAGAAATCCCATTCGCTGTTTGTTGGGGCCGCCGCCGGAGAGGAAGCTGTCTCCCGATCCGGCGTTTTGGTCGGCTCTCGAGACGCGGGTGAGGCCTTCTCTAGAACATCGGCGGCATGGACGGGTCCGCCATATTGGTTGTGCCCCATCACGTAGCCGAGAGTGAAGAAGACCCCGCAGAGCAGAACGACCCCGAGAAACAAGGCCACTAGGTGCCTGCTTTCGAGCACTCGATCCCCGCCGCCTCGTCTTCCGCCGCCAGCCATCTAGCGATTGCTCCCGTTCGTCCTGATCCACTGCGCCAGAATATCGACCGGGACCGGAAACACCACGGTCGTATTTTTCTCCACGCCGATTTCGGTCAAAGTCTGCAAATATCGCAATTGAATCGAAGCGGGCTGCTTTTCCAGCACTGCGGCCGCATCCGCAAGCTTGCTGGAGGCCTCAAATTCGCCGTCGGCATGAATGATCTTGGCCCGGCGCTCGCGCTCCGCCTCGGCCTGTTTGGCGATCGCGCGCTGCATCTGCTCCGGAATATCGACCTGCTTGACTTCTACCTTCGTTACCTTGATACCCCAAGGCTCGGTATCCTGGTCAAGGATTAGTTGCAATTTCGAGTTTACTTTTTCGCGCTCGGAGAGAATCTCGTCCAGCTCGAACTGCCCAACCACACTGCGCAAATTCGTCTGCGCCAGCTGCGAAGTAGCGTAGAGATAGTTCTGAACCTGCGAAAGGGCCAAATTCGCATCGACGACGCGGAAATAACACACTGCGTTGACCTTCACGGAAACGTTGTCGCGCGTGATTACGTCCTGGGAGGGGACATCGAGCGCCTCGATCCGCAGCGAGATGCGCGTCAGTTTATCAATCGGGTAGAGCACTAGTTGCAGGCCTGGGCCTTTGGGTTCCGGCTGCATGCGACCGAGCCGGAGCACCACACCGCGCTCCCATTCCTTGATCACGTAGATCGAATTGAAGAACCAAAACAGCACGATGATGATGATTGCCGCCCCCAACAGCGTCGCGAAGCTTAGGTCCATAGTGTCTCCTCGAACCCCCCGCTACGAAGATGAAGATACCGACGGCTGCTGCGTGGCCGGTTCCACATCGAGCGTGAGGCCATGAATGCTTTTCACACGTACCCGCGCGCCTTTGGGAATGCTCGCGCCGTTCACTGCCGCGGCGCGCCACAATTCGCCATGTACGCGCACCATCCCAACTGCCGGCCCTGCGCCAACCGGCTCGACAACTTCGCCCTGTTCGTCGAGAAGCTCCTCCCTGCCCGTGGCGCGCTTCCAGCTACGAGATCGCATCACTGCGCGGGTCAGAATCGCGGCAATGACTGCAAACGGGATGACTACGGCCAAGGCGGTGCTGAATCGCACGCCCATGCCCGTCCAGGGGGACTGAATCAACATGATCGCGCCCAAGATCATGGCCACTGTCCCGCCCACGCCGAGAATTCCATGCGTAGGGAACTTGGCTTCGAGCACGAAAAGAGAAATTGCCAAAATAATCAGCGCCATGCCAATCAAGCTGACTGGTAACTGTTGAAATGCCAGTAAGGCCAGCAGGATGGCAATGCCGCCAATCACCCCTGGAGCGAACATGCCGGGATGATTGAACTCGACATACAGCCCCAGCACGCCGATGATCAGCAGCACGAAGGCCACGTTGGGCTCGACAATGTGCGTCAGCAGTTTTTCCCGCGCGGTCATCCCCACTTCGGTTTTGATCGGATGCGAAAGCGCCAGTTGGTCGCTCGAGCCGTCGAAGCGTGTGATGCTGCGGCCATTGAGCCTGGCAAAAAGTTCGTCCTCGGAGGAAGCCACGACATCAATTAGTTTGCCATCGAGCGCTTCTTTGTCGCTGAACGCCTTAGCGTCGGTCACAGCGGTGACCGCAAGATCAGCGTTGCGGCCGCGCTTGGCAGCGTAGCTGCGCAGAAAAGCGGACGCGTCATTCGTCACTTTCTTGCGCATGGTCTCGTCGATCTGCACACTTTGACCGAACATTTCGAAGACCGGCGAAGCGGCTCCGGTATTTGTTCCAGGAGCCATCGCCGCAATGTCCGCAGACTCCAGAATGAAAAACCCGGCGGACGCTGCGCGCACTCCCGAGGGGGCCACATAAATCGCCACCGGCACGGACGAGCCGAGTACGGCCCGCACAATTTGACGCATGGAGGTATCCAGCCCGCCCGGCGTATTCATGGTGATGAGCACCAGGCTGGCGCGCTGGCGGCTGGCTTCCGTGATTCCATTCACGATGTATTGAGCAAGGATCGGCTCAATTTCGCCGTCAATTCGGAGCACAACCACATGGTCGTGCGAGGAATTCGAAGCAGCCGGGGAGGCAACGGGTATATCCCCGCGCATCGAAGGTAGGACGGAGAGCGCGGTACAGATGACCGCCCAAAATAGCGGGCGCCGCAATGTCTGGAAAACCATTCCGAGCGCAGATTATAGCAGGAGAACAGCAAGGACCGTGACTCGGAGCGCGTGACGGGTTCCGTCAGGCGCATACGGACAACTCTTCGCGCCCCTCTCGGCTGTGCGCGGGCTATCTGCCGGCAGGCAGAGCGCGAAGCCGGGTTTTCAGACCGGTGTGGAAAATCAGTTGGCCACGGGCTTATTCTGCTCGGCCTGATACGGCGGGCGTCGGTGCAGCACGTCCTGCACCTGCGGGTCCTTGATCACGCGAGCGAAATCGGGATCCTTCTCAGCGGCCAGAAAGTTCTTGTAACCATCGTCGCGAGCCAGTTTCAAATAGCGTGCCGTATGCTCGGCATCACCCAATTTCGCGTACGACTTGGCCACCAGAAAATAGAGCATACCGGGATCAGCCGCAGTACGATGCTGAACAAGCGCGCCTCCGCTCCCTTTCGGGTCGAAAATATTCGGATCGAGCGCGAGAGCCTTGCCGAACGATGCCATAGCCTGGGGATACAGCTTCACGCCGCAATACGCATAGCCAAGATTGGTGTAAATGGGCGCGAGATTGTCGCCTCCGATCGCCACGGCCCTCTTGTAATATCTGATGGCTTTCCCGAAACGCTGCCGCGAGTACTCAACGGTGCCAAGATTGTTCAGCGCAGGTCCGAATTTCCCATCGGTATGCAGCGCTTTCTTGTAGAAGTGCTCGGCAAGCGCATCCTGACCCAATTCCTGATAGGCAATGCCCACTTTGTTGAAGAGTTCGGCGCTTTTGGGGTCTTGATCCAAAAGACGCTGATAGGCGAGGGCCGCCTCACTGTAGTCCTTTCGCGCCATCATCAGATCAGCGTGCATTTCCGCGACCTGGTGCTCAGTCATGGGCGCAGGTCCGGAATCCTGAGGGGCTTTGCTAGAGGCTGCCTGAGCGGGTCCCACTGTCGGTACATCCGGCGTCTGGCGGGTGGAGGCGCTAAGGATTGCGAGTGATAGCGGGATCGCGAAGAGGGCTACAGATTTCATCGCCCTGCTCCTGTGTCGGACCGGCGTTCTACGGTAGCTTACTGCTGGGACTTCGAACTGCTCGCCGGCTCTTTGTTGCCTCCAAAGATACCAAATATCTTGCCGAGAAACCCCTTTTTCTTCTCGGGCTCGGGGCTTGAAGCCTCCCCGTTGCTTTGCCCAGGATTGGCTGGGTAGGGAGGTTTCGTATGAGAAGGGGTTGGAGGGCCTGCTGAGGGGGGCGGCGTAGGCTGGGCCGCCGCGGAGTTTTCGCCCTTGCCAAACAAGCTTTTCAGCCAGGAACCCGGGGTCGATTGCGCGGTCGCGCCGCTGCCGTCGCAATACTGGGTCGGCTCGCTCCCGGCGATGAAATGTTCGCTCACACCTGTCGGGCAGGCATTGTTCGCGAGCTGGCCCGTTTGCGGATCGATGCTGGCCTCGGTAACCCCTGGCGGCGGCTGAAACTCCTGCGTGTTGCGATATTTGGGGAGCAGAACCGCCCGTTTCATGAACTCTCCCCAAACAGGAGCCGCGGCTTGACCACCAGCTAGCCCAAGATCGCGGTTGTCATCAAAGCCGATCCAGACCACGCACAGCAAGTTCGACGTGAAGCCGGCGAACCAGCCGTCGCGCGAGGTACCCGTCTTGCCCGCAGCGGGCGCCTCGAAGCCCATGGCGCGCACCGGATAGCCCGTGCCGTGATTGATCACGTCTTCCATCAGGCTGGTCGTCAGGTAAGCCACGCGGGGATCGAGCACGGCTCTGGTCGCTGGCTGAGCTGTCGCCGTCGAAGAACCATCGGCAGCAATCACGCTGCGAACGAAAAGCGGCTCTGCGCGAACGCCGTTACTGGCAAACACCGTGTAACCCGCGGCGACATCGATCGGCGTCATCTCGTAGGCGCCCAGGGCCACGGCGGGCGTCGGCTGGATGTTGCTGCCAAGGCCCATTTGCCTCACCACATCCACCACACGCTGATAACCGATCATCTCCGCAACTTTCACCGTCGCCACGTTGAGCGAGCGCATCAGCGCGTCTCGTGTCGTCACCTGCCCGTAGAACTGTTGCCCGTAGTTGTCGGGCGTATATTCTTTGCCATCGAATTCAAAGGTGGTGGGTGAGTCATCTACGGTCGTAGCCGGCGTGACCACGGGCTGCAGGCTGTCGACAGCATTGTCGAATGCCGCCGCGTAAACGAACGGCTTGAAGGCCGAACCCGGCTGTCGCCGTGCCAGCGCATGATTCAACTGGCTTTCGCCATAATCACGCCCCCCAATCAACGCGCGTATTTCACCTGTGCGTGGGTCCAGGGCGATAAGCGCCAGCTGCGGTCGCTCGACGGGTTGGCCCTTTTTCTTCCACTGCGCGTAACGTCTGGCGAGCAGCTTGTCCAGGTTCTCTACACCGATTTGAACAGCTTCTGCCGCCGCGCGCTGGAGTGCGGGCTCGAGCGTGGTGTAAATCCGAAAACTCTGCGTCTGGAGGTTGCTTTCAGAGGTCTTCTGCAGGAGCTGATCCTTCACCATATCGACGAAGTACGGAGCCGAACTGCTCCCCAATCCTCCGTTCGTGAATTTGAGTTTTGTTTTCTTGGCCACCGCTTCCTGTTCGGGCGTGAGGAAGCCATCGGCAACCATTTCCGCCAGTACGCGATCGCGCGCTTCGTCGGCGCGCTCAACGCGCCGCTCTGCGGACGAGTAGCGATTCGGCGCGCGAATAATGGCCGCCAAAAACGCCGCTTCTCCCGCATTCAATTCGCGGACGTCCTTTCCAAAATAGGCGTTTGCGGCCTCTCCAAACCCCCGGATCGAAAAGCTTCCCCGATTGCCAAGGTAGATGTCGTTGGCGTACAGCTCGAAAATCTGCTGCTTTGTGAAGCGCTCGTTGATCTCGGCAGCCATCATCACTTCTTTGAGCTTCCGCGACCATTCGCGCTTGGTCGTAAAAAAGAACGTGCGCGCCACCTGCATGTCAATCGTGCTCGCTCCTTGCGCCTTCTGCCCGCGGCTCAGGTCGTATACGGCCGCGCCAACCACCCGCACCAAGTCGAGCGCGCCGTGCTCAAAGAAGCGTTTATCCTCCGCCGCGAGCACCGCGTGCACTAGTACGGGCGGCAAATCCTCGAATCGAACCACCCGGCGCTTTTCCCGGGAACTATCGAACAGATTGGTCAGCAGCTCCGGCTCGATGTCCGCGAAATCGACCGAACTCGCGTCGGACAGCTCAATGATTTGGGAGATCTGGTTGCCCGCGAATCTCACCCGCAGAGCATTGTGTCCCTGAAAGTAAGAGCTCGTGGAGGGCAGAATCTCGACGGTCGCTTGGGTCGCACGGAATTCGCCCGGTGAACCCGCTACAGGCCCCTCCTGATAGCCTGCCCGCAACAGGTAGCCGGCAAGATCCCCCAGTCGCATCGTTTCGCCGACATAGATTCGGTCCGGAGCCGAATACACGCGTGACGTATTCTGAAAAATCTGACCGGTGAGCCGCTGGTCAATCAAGCGGCCGAACTGGATGTAGTAGAAGGCAAATACGCCTGCGCCGGCGAGCAGGATCGCGAGCGCAGCCCCCAGAATCGCCAAGCCGATGCGGGAGGTAAAAAATCCGCGGGCAATTCGAATTCTCAATCGGTCTCTCCGGTATAACGCGTTGGGGCGCTGTACGCAAGTCAGCCGCGGCTGGGCAGCGCGGCTTTTCCGGGTTTCTCTCCAAGCTTCTACTTGGATGTCCCACGTAGCTAAAACACTATTTTAAATCGTATGGTTGTCTGCGTGGGGATGAAATTGCAACGTAAATTGGTACACCTTGAGGTCGATTGGTACAGAGTAGTCCACCCCGATGTCCACCAGACCGTTGGCCAGGTCGAGATTTAGCTGAATGGCATCCTTGCGAGCGGGAATATCAAGTTCTCGGGCTTTCTGGTAGACGTCGTCCCGGATGTCTTCCAGGTTTTTCTTCGGGTACCCGGTCAGGGCAAATTTCGCCTCCGATTTGATGGCATCCTGGAACTGATAATAGGCGAAATACGGGGGAACGAACTCGAAAGCGAGGAAAACCACCCCCACCACAAAAAGCAGCGTAAGCACGAGTCTCAACCGCGAGCCGCCCCGCTCCCCGATCTGGTGTATCCGAGTCATGCGAACGCCCCCAATCGTAGGCTAGCATGCGGCGACATCCTACAACTTGCGCGATACCCCTCGTGTTCGCGATGAGTAAACGGAACTGTCAGCAAAGTGGGGGGAGCGATGGCTAATACGCGCGTGCGAAAATCGCTCTCTCGCTCGCACCCTGACCGCAACACACACATTTCCCCGAGGCTGGGGCCTGAGCAGAAACGGTTCCTTCGAGGCCCTGGTCCAACGGAATACACCGCATGGTGGCTTTGGTCTCCTCTTTGATCCTTTCCTCGCATGCGCCGCCGCCGCACCACCACGAAAACGCGAAGCCCTTGTCCACGGCTTGCTTGAACTCTGTGTAATCGGCTGGCTCGATGGTATTGGTTCTGCGGAATTCCAGCGCCCGCGTATAGAGCGACTTCTGAACTTGCTCGAGCAGCTGAGCTACCGCAGCATCAATTCCCTGTTGCGGGACGAAGGCCTTGCCTTCCTTCCCGGGCTGGTCGCGCCGCGCCAGCACGACCGAGCCTTTTGCCACATCCTTGGGCCCCAGCTCCAGCCGCAAAGGTATGCCGCGCATCTCCCAATCGTTGAATTTGAATCCGGGACTGAGACCTTCCCGCTCGTCAAGTTTGACGCGAATCCCCGTGTCGTTCAGCTGGCGGCGCAGCTGATCGGCGTTCTCCAAGACCTTTCCCTTCTCCTCCGAGCTTCTAAAAATGGGAACGATGACGATCTGATAAGGTGCGAGCCGCGGCGGCAAAATCAATCCCTGATCGTCGCCGTGAACCATGATCAGCGCGCCGACCACGCGCGTCGAGAGCCCCCACGAGGTCGTCCAGCAATGCTGGAGTACCCCGTTCTTGTCGAGATATTGGATATCAAAGGCCTTGGCGAAATTCTGTCCCAGATTGTGCGAAGTGCAGAATTGCAGCGCCTTGCCATCTGCCATCATCGCTTCAAGCGAATAGGTGATTTCAGCGCCCGCGAATTTTTCCGCCTCCGATTTTCGTCCCGGAATTACGGGAACAGCCGCCTCGTTGCGCGCAAAGTCCGTATACACATCCACCATCTGCCGCGTCTCGGCTTCGGCCTCCTCCGCCGTGGCGTGCGCGGTATGACCTTCCTGCCAGA
>Ga0126371_10004516_pt1 | contig 12267 bp, 10 predicted proteins | sample PanSoiMetaPlot_4_FD_110145 | JGI IMG/M metagenome (GOLD analysis project Ga0126371, IMG submission 110145) | Tropical forest soil microbial communities from Panama - MetaG Plot_4 | ecosystem: Environmental > Terrestrial > Soil > Tropical forest > Bulk soil | place: Panama | collected 2016-02-17
CCGCTGACCTTGCCCGAGCCGTGGGGGAGGTCTCCGTCCCACGCACAATTCGCGGTCCGTTCTGCCATCGCCATGGGGCTACCTCCTGGTCTGTGTCAGTGCTGAGTGATGACCCGATCGATCAAGCCGTACTCGACCGCCTGAACGGCGCTTAGGAAATTGTCGCGGTCAGTGTCCTTTTCGACTTTCTTCATCGGCTGTCCGGTATGATGCGCGATGATCTGGTTGAGCACGTCGCGGAGTCTCAGGGCCTCGCGCGCCTGAATATCGATATCCGTCGCCTGTCCCTCGAAGCCGCCCGAAAGCTGATGGATCATGATGCGCGAATGCGGCAGCGAGTAACGCTTGCCTTTTTCTCCTGCGGCCAGCAGCACGGCTCCCATGCTCGCCGCCTGACCGACGCACAGAGTCGACACCGGAGGCTTGACGAACTGCATCGTGTCGTACATCGCCAGACCCGCCGTCACCGATCCGCCGGGCGAGTTGATATACATATTGATCTCGCGCTCGGGATCTTCGGATTCGAGGAACAGCAACTGCGCCGTTACCAGGTTGGCGACCTCGTCGGAGATTTGTCCTCCGACGAAAACGATCCGGTCCTTGAGCAAACGCGAATAAATATCGTAGGAGCGCTCGCCGCGGCCGGTCTGCTCGACAACAAAGGGAACCAGGATGCTCATGGCTTCACTTTACTCCGCTGATGATGCCTCGTCGAGAATCGCACTCCACGCGGCTACCATTTTGGTCCCAGTCCCATCATCGACGGCAAACCGGTATGGGCCATCAGTCCACCGTCGGCGACGAGCGCCGCACCCGTTATGTAGGACGCTTCGTCCGACGCTAGAAACAGGACAGCGTTGGCGATCTCCTGCGGCTCGCCATAGCGACCCATCGGCACCCCTTCCGCCATTGCATTGAAAACTTCCGGACGGCTTGCCTTGACCTTGAGCAACGGCGGGGTCGCGATCGGTCCTGGACAAACGCAATTGCAGCGAATTCCTTTGCGCGCGTACTCGATCGCCACAGTGCGGGTCAGTGCGATCACGGCGGTCTTGACCACGTTGTAGGGGCCCAGCCCATAGTCCGCACCCAACCCCGAGACCGAGGCGGTGTTGATTATCACTCCGGCCTTTTGCGCGACCATTACGTCGATCGCCTTTTTTGAGCAGTACCAGTAGCAGGTGAGTCCGAGGTCCATGGCTTTGCGCCAGGCCTCGGGCGTGACTTCGCCGATTCTGCCGAATACGGCTCCGATCGCGTTGTTGTGCAGGATATCGAGACGGCCGAACTTGTCGACGGCAAAAGCGATCATCGCGTCGGCGTCGCTGTCGCGCCCGATATTCGTGCGAATGAATTCGGCCGTGCCGCCGGCCTTACGAATTTCCTCGACCACCCGCTTTCCATCGCCCGCGTTGAGGTCCGCAACCACCACGGCCGAACCCTCACGCGCGAAAGTCTTTGCCACGGCCTCGCCGATTCCCGACGCCGCGCCGCTAACGATTGACACTTTTCCCTTAAGGCGCATCTACCCTACTCCGGTTCGAGAATGTGGAAATCAGATTTTTACTTAGCGGAGCCGGAAGCGCTCGCCAAGGAAAACTTGCCGTACTCGCTCGTTATCCACTATTTCGCGCGGCGTTCCTTCGAAGAGAATGCGGCCGGAATGTATCACGTAAGCGCGATCGATTATCGAGAGTGTCTCTTGCACGTTATGGTCCGACATCAGCACGCCGATTCCGCGCTGCTTGAGGTAGGTGATAATCCGTTGGATTTCGACCACCGTAATCGGATCGATACCCGCAAAAGGCTCGTCGAGACACAGGAAGAGCGGATCAAGAACCAGCGCGCGCGTTATCTCGACCTTGCGCCGCTCGCCCCCGGAAAGTACGCCCGCCTTCGATTCGGCGAGACGCGCGATATCAAGTTCATCAAGCAGGGATTGCAGGCGCCCGCGGCGCTCCTCCTCCTCCAGCGGCAACGTCTCGAGAACCGCCATCAGATTCTGCTCGACCGTGAGCTTGCGAAAGACCGACGGCTCCTGCGGCAGGTAACTGATACCCCGCCGCGCCCGCTGGTAGAGCGGTAGACCGGTTATATCGTCACTGCCCAGGGTTATCCGGCCCTCGTCGGGCTTGAGCAGCCCGACCAGCATGTAGAACGTCGTCGTCTTGCCGGCGCCGTTCGGGCCTAACAATCCAACGACTTCGCCATTTCCAATCCGGACCTTGACGTCGTCCACGACCGCCCGGCCGCCATAACGCTTTGTCAGGCCGTGCCCTTCCAACGCCGCCTGGATACGTGCGCCGGCGATAAGCTCGAACGGTTGATGCTGTTTGACTTGCGCGATAGCCATACTCCCAACCCCGCCGTCTCTCCCCGCCCAATCGCTCTATTCTATACGTCCAGAACGGTCTAAACGATTCATCTGTGCAAAAAAATCCACGCCCATCGCGCTGGATTTGATCGGGACGCGTTCTGGTTCCGTCGGGTATGCTAGTTTAAGCAGCGATGGCATCCAACCCGATGAAGATCTATCTCTGCGGGCCGATCATGGACTCCGATGTGGCCGCCGCCAAAGATTGGCGCACTCGAGCGAAGGAGCGCTTGGCCGGCCGTTTCATCCTGCTCGATCCGTTGCGCCGAAACTTTCGCGACAAGGAGATCGACTCGGCCAACGAAATCGTCGAATTCGACCTCCAGGATGTCCGCGACGCCGACCTTTTACTGGTCAACTATTGCAAGGCTTCGCTGGGCACCGCGATGGAGGTGTTCTACGCCGGGCACGACCTCGGCAAGTTCGTCATCGCCTTCAGCCCCTTCAGTTTCGCCGATTGCTCGCCCTGGATGGTGCGTTTCTGCACAAAAATCCTCCCCGACCTCGAACTCGCGCTGGTCTATATCGAGCGCCACTTCACCTGACCCTTAAACGGGGAAGCAGGTTATCGCTTCAGGCGGTAAAATGGAGCGGGAATTGTGCGCAACTTCACCCACATCGCGCTTACTCTCACTATTTAAATCAGAATAAACCCGACCATTGAGATCGCCACGGCGGTCTGAATGATTGATCCCGCAAGAACGATGTCAAGAGTCCATCGGCGGCCATTCTCCAGGCACACATCTGCGGCTATCACCTGGACGAACACCGCTATGAAGATCCATAGACGAACGACCTCACCACGAATCAACCCGGTAAGGTCAAATGATGCTAACGTTACCAAAAGAGTTACGAACATCAGCGGGCCGGGCGAGAGCAGAGGGGAAAAAATTGCTCGATTGATAGGATAGCCCGCGCTTATTGATCGACTCACCGCGATCAACCCAGTGGTCAAATAAATGAGACAAAGCAGCGAAGGGAGAGCACCTGCGCTGAGTGAGAACTCCCAGAGATTCGCCCATAGCGATATCAGATAGGGACGGCCCTGCGAGAACGCGTGGGCGTCTCCCGTGACCTCCCTGAAACGATTTACAAGGTTAAAGCCGATTCCGAACCACATCGCACAATTGATAACTAGGAACCCTACCGCGATCATTGTTGCCAACCATAATAATTCTGTGATGCGCACATCTTCCGACCACCAGGATCTTGCGATCAGCGCAACGAAAAAAAGCCCAAGACAGAACGTCAACGGGTCAAGAAGCAGCACCACATAGAAACCTATACCGAGCAACACCGCGAGGAACTTGGAGCGCGACTCGAGAAAGCGTACGAGAAGGAGCAGACACGCGAGTATCGGTATAGGTGAGACTATGTTTAGTAACGGTAGGAAGTAAGTCTTGCCGGGGATGAAAAGATAAAGAAGGAGCGAGGAAAGTGCGATTCGGCGGCTCGCGTAAATGTTCGAGACAACAAAGTAGAGCAAGATGCCGCCGAGATTGGAGATTGCAATGATAAGAATCGCCAGGGCTCTCGGATTGTTAGTGATGAGTCTCAGCCCATAGTACAAAAGTATCTTGCCGGGCATGTTGGATTGAGCGTGAATAGGCAATGACTGCTTGATGGCAGGAAAGTGGATCAGGAAGTCGGATGCTTTGTATCTGAGACTCGCGTTGTAATATGAGTTCGCCCAATCACTGCGAACAATAGCTTCGAGTGAATGAGGATAGAGTGAGTGGAGAAGGAGCTGTCCGGCCAAGCCGACGACGAACCAGAAGGCAATGACGCGGAGTTGACAACGGTCGATGAGATTCAGACTCAGATGCACGAACGGTATGAGCGCAAGGCTCAGGCCGATGCCCCATTAGGAGCGGAAAGAGCTGAAAATCGCCGATGTAGGGGTATACCCAGCGGCCCGTTTCCGACCCAAAGACCACGCTCTTGTTGCGCATCAGGAGGGCGATTCCGGCAATCGAGAGCGCGAGGGTAACGTTCAAAGCAAACGTATTGGTATCCGACAGGATACTGCCAACGGGCCCTTGTTCGCCCTTCAGAGCCTTGCGGACACTGCTGATCTCTTCGAATACGGCGTACAGAAGAAAAACGAGTACCGAGAACCCGGCGATGACCGCCCAAAAGAGGCTGTCCATGTTTCCCTGCCCGTTGTTTTTTCTATCGGTCAGTTACAACCGCAAACCAGCTCGTCGACAGATCGCGTCCGAGGACCTCTTTCTTCCTCGCAAATTTGCCAGATCTCTATTTCCTTAGACTTCGACTTCTAAATAATGGGCAGCAGCATTGGCGGACGTTGTCGCAGCGCGACCGTGAGCTTGCCTTGCCCGCGAAAGTTATGCGTGGTTACGCTGGGCAACACGCGGTCGAAGTTCCCTTTTCGCTGCACTCCTGTTCATTTTGTCCGCTTGGCAAATTTTGCTCAGGTCGTTTCATAGGCTTTTGCCTTCAGTTTGTATAGAGCGTGAGCGGCAGGAATACTAACTTTTTGACGCCAGGTCTCTGCGCTTACACCGCAGCGCGGACTCTTTTCGACATCGTGTCCGATTAAACTCCTTCACCCGCTCGCTTTCGCCGCATTGCCGTCAATCAATACCGATGAGCAGAAACCCTACCCATGAAGCCCTCCTGTCTATCGACGTTGACCCCCGGCAGTGAAGCGGTGCCCGAATCGCTCAAAAGCACTGAATGGTTTTCGCTCGACCATCGCCCAAAGAATCGACGAAATGGAACGCACCACCGCAAGGAAAGGCAGACAAACTGGTCTTTCGAGGGTAAACGCACCGGGCTGGGCGGACTTGGCGGGCCGGCAGGGGCGACCCAAAGCGCCACGCTCAGCACATTGTCCTAGGTTCTGTCGCCAGGTTGAGGATGGTTCGAGCGGTTTCTGATGCGGCGGAAGCGAATCTCTCGCCCGGAGCATCAAGGGTTTATTTGGATAGGCCCGGGCCCGGCCATCGGGGTGGGTTCCCATAAATATGCCATTATGCTTCACTAACTTTCGGAAGGACCCGGAGTGACTCGGTCACTGCGGGCCGCGTTCGGGCAAGTCTGAAAAGACCTCGGGGGAGAAGACGGGGAATGAAGAGCGAGCCCAAGCCGGATAATATGGTAACGCGTCGCCGCCTGCTAAAAACCGGCGCCGTTGCCGCCGCCACTATCCTCGTTCCGGGCCTCGCTCTTGCCGACGAATGGATCCGGTTGCCGGAGAATCCGCCCGAACCGCAATTGACTCCCGCTCGATTCGTTGTACATCGCCGCACCGATCAGCCGCGCGCTCTGTCAATGTATAACGCGCACACGGGCGAGAGCCTCAGAACTGTTTACTACGAGAATGGCGATTACATTCCCGGTGCGTTGACCGAAGTCAACTATTTCTTCCGCGACTTCCGCGCCAACGAAACCAGACAGATCGATCCCAACCTGCTCGACCTGCTCCACGATATCCATACCGACCTCGGAACGAACCAGCCAATCAATTTGGTATCGGGTTATCGCTCTGCCGCTACCAACGCCTGGCTGGCATCCCAGGGCGAGGGTGTAGCCCGCCACAGCATGCATATCGAAGGCAGGGCCGCGGATATCAATATTCCCGGCCGGCAACTTTCTTTTCTCCAGCGCGTTGCCTTGGGTCTCCGCCTTGGCGGCGTCGGTTACTACCCGCGCTCCGGTTTCGTCCATGTAGACACCGGACGCGTCCGTCGTTGGGGTTAAAGCCCCTACCCTTTCCCTTTTTTCTCGTCATCGTCGCCTTTTGTTCGCCCGTGCCGATTGGGCGTGAATGATTCGCGCGCGTTGCCGAAGCCGCGATCGCTTGCAAGTTGCCTCGACGCCGCGCGAGTCTAGCGCCTGCGCGAGCACACGATCGCACGAAAGAGGCGCTTCCAGATGCGAATCCAGATCGGCGACTCCAGGCTCTTTTTCGATGTCGAAGGATCCAAGCTGCGGCCGGATGGCCGGCAAATGCGCGAATTTCCGACACTCCTGCTACTCCATGGCGGGCCGGGCTTCGACCATTCGAGCTTCAAGCCCACGATGTCTCCGCTGGTTGATGTCGCACAGGTCATTTATCTCGACCATCGCGGGCAAGGCCGCAGTGACTACGCTGATTGGAGGCGCCTGAAGCTCGACGACTGGGCCGACGACGTCAAAGATTTCTGTGAAGCGCTCGGGATCGAGCGCCCAATCGTTATGGGGCATTCGTTCGGCGGTATGGTCGCAATGGCCTATGCGATCCGCCATCCAGAGCATCCTGGAAAGCTGATTTTATCGAGCACTGCCGCGAAGCAACGCCTCGATCGGGCACTAGTAGTCTTCGAACGGCTCGGCGGCCAAACGGCTCGTGTGGCGGCGGAACGCTTCTGGAACAATCCCAACGCCGATACTCGAGAAGATTATCTTCGTATCTGTCTTCCGCTCTATAACCGGCGTCGTGTCCTCGGTGACCGCGATGCGATGGCCAGAACCGTCACGAACAGCGCGTTGATGGACAATTTCGTCGAGAAGGAAATGCGCACTTTCAACCTGCTTTCTGCCCTCGGCGGCATCCGCTGCCCCACCCTGATCATGGCGGGCGAAGATGATCCGATTCTGCCGATCGAGGATTCGGAGGACATCGCGAACGCAATTTCGCCGGACCTGGTGCGCTTCGAGCGTTTCGCCAATGCGGGTCATGGCGTGTTTCGAGACGATCCCGAGCGGGCGCTCGCGGTCATGCGCGAGTTTATCGTTAATTAATTCTAAATCAGCGCTTTGCGAAGGTGCCGTCGCAAATGCCGCACTTTGGTTTGTGCTGGCGTTCGTGTCAACTTAAAAATGACATGTTCGTGTCATCCTGAGGGACACGCTCGGGAGGAGGTCTTTTCGCCATGCCTGGACCGCTTAGCGGGTTTCGCATCATCGATGTCACGCAAATGATCTCGGGTCCGATGGCTACGATGATGCTGGCGGACCAGGGAGCTGACGTTATCAAAGTCGAGCCGCCCGGGACCGGCGATTTGACCCGTGCGTTGGCGGGCCGCCGGCGGGGAATGTCGCCGACCTTCGCGATCGCCAACCGCAATAAGCGATCGATCGCGATTAACCTGAAAGACCCGCGAGGAGTCGATCTGCTCAAGCGAATGGTCGCGCGCGCCGATCTCTTCGTTCAGAACTTCCGTCCCGGCACGGTCGAGCGCATGGGAATCGGCGAGGACGCCTTGCGCGCAGTCAATCCGAAGTTGGTCTACGTATCGATCAGCGGCTTCGGCGAGCGCGGACCTTACGTCCACAAGCGCACTTATGACCCGGTTATCCAGGCGCTTTCGGGTCTCGCCTCAATTCAGGCCGACGAGAGCGGACGGCCGCGGATGCTTCGGGTGATTGTGCCCGACAAAGTCACAGCCCTTACCGCGGCGCAGGCGATGACCGCGGCATTACTTGCACGCGAACGCACCGGCAAGGCACAGCACGTGCGCTTGGCGATGCTCGATGCGGTTATTTCATTTATCTGGCCGGAATCGATGGCGGGCTATACATTTATTGGTCCAGACCGCGCGATTATGCGTCCGGCCAATACCCGCGACCTGATCTTCCGGACGGCGGACGGTTTTATCACCTGCGGTGCAGTATCGGATTCGGAATGGGCAGGACTGTGTCGGGCGCTAGAACGCCCCGAATGGATGGAGGATGGGCGCTTCAAGACGCCGGCGGGACGGGTGAAGTTCGCTGACGCGCGGCTGGAATTGGCGGCAGAAGTGCTGACTTCCAGAACTTCGGCCGAATGGCTGGCACGGCTCGACGCCGAGCAGGTACCCTGCGCACCGATTCAGACCCGCGACGACCTTCTCACCGACCCGCAGGTAGCGGCTAATGAAATGGTCATCGAGTCGACCCATCCACATGCAGGTCCGATGCGCGAGCCACGCCCGGCCGCGCGTTTCGAGGCCACTCCGGCGGAGTTGCGGATCCCGGCCCCACTGCTGGGAGAGCATACCGACGCGGTGCTGACCGAAGCCGGTATAACCGGGTCAGAGTTGGCCGAGCTGCATACGACCGGCGTGGTCGCCTGAGGCGGCTTGGAATCCGTGGAGGCTGACGCGACCCAGAGTCCTTGGTTCGAAGCGCCGAAAAATCCCGGTGAACTGAAGAACTCGGACCGCTGGTACCGGCTCGCCGCCGAAACCGCCGCGATAGCATATATCGCGGTCATCGCGACCATTGCCGGTGTCACCGGCGCCTTTTACATCTTGTTTCCCGAACTAGGCGCGCTTTCGCACGATGTGTTCACGAGGCCCCGCGGCACTTGGGCGAGCGCGCCCATTCTGCTCGCGATATCGCCATTTCTGACGGGTGTAGTCGGAATTCTTTTTACCCGGGCTCTCCCTTATGGATTCCTTTCGGTGTTGCTGACTGTGGGCGGCTCAATAGCAGTGGTCAAAGTGCTGAAATCGCCGGTGGCGCCCGCAATCTCGGCCGGCCTGCTGCCGCTGGTGGTGGGAATAAGAAGCTGGTGGTACCCGCCCGGAATCCTGCTCGGCACAGTCATGCTCGCTGCGCTTTCGATACCTTGGCGAAATTTCACTTTCGCCCGGGCCGCCTTGATTCAGCCGTCAGGCGAGGCAGCCGCCGAAGACAAAACCGAAGAAGCGCCGGTCGGCTACTACTGGTTGGTAGCGTTAATGGTCTTCGTGGCTGCGGCGGTTCTGATGGTCGATGCGACCGGACTCCGGTTCATTCTGTTTCCACCGCTAGTAGTGATCGGCTTCGAGATGTTTGGGCATCCGGTTAGCTGCCCATGGGCAAAGCGTCCCTTGATGCTGCCGGTTGCGTGCTTTTTTACCGCAGCGGGAGGTTTGTTGTTCTGGAAATTGCTCGGGGTCGGGCCGGCTGCTGCCGCCTGCAGCATGGGATGGGGAGTCATCGTGCTGCGAACGCTCGACCTCCACGTTCCGCCGGCCCTTGCCGTTGCTCTACTGCCGTTGGTGATGATTTCACCGACAATCGCCTACCCCTTTTCAGTCGGAATTGGCACTCTTGCGATGACATTGTGGTTTATGGCCTATCAATCGGCGTTTAGCCGCAAAGACTCATCTCTTCGCGCATCTACCGGTTAGCCCTTAAAGACGCACGTTCGGACCGCGAATCTCAGCCCCGCACGCGCGCGTATAGCAACGAGTCGATGAGGCGACCGTCCTTGAAGATACTGCGCCGAAGCGTGCCTTCCAGCGTGTAGCCGGCTTTTTCGAGGACGCGGGCGGATCGCGAATTCCAGGCGAAGACCATGGCCTGAAGCCGTTCAAATGGGAAACGGTCGAACGCATACGCGGTGGTCTCGAGTAGAGCGGCGGTCGCTATTCCACGACCCCAGAACGGCTCGGCCACCCAGTAACCGATTTCCGCCGTCAGGCGGTGAACGTCGCCAAACGTCTCGAGCCCGATTCCGCCGACCGGCTCGCCATCCAAGTCAATCGCGAACTGAAGAATGGGCTCCTGTTGAGCGCTACAGTGCGCAATCCAGCCTTCGGCATCCTTTCGTGTATAAGGATGCGGAAACAAATCCCGCAGGTTGAGCCAGACGGCTCGATTGTTGGCATAACGTTCGAGAGCGTCGACGTCGACGTCGCGCCATCGACGGAGGCTTATTTTCTTGCTGACAGCCATGCCCTACATATAAGCCCGGTCGATGGTGGCAAAGAATCCCGGATAGCGCCAGAAGCCGAACAAAACATCTGGGCGGCAGCGTGATACTCTGTTAGAAATTCCGTGACATTACTCGGGTGAGCATGCTTTGCCTCGGGGGCATTGGCTGGGCGAAATGCTAGCGGGCTGGCCGCACGTTGGCTCAGGTGGCGAGAGTGCTCTTACTCGGCGGGACAATGAAGTGAAGAGGGGCGAAAGCCTTTATCGCCCTGCGACGGTAGCTCAAACGGGGAGATCAACAGATGAGCATTGAGAGCGGCGAAAAATTGCCCGGATTTGGCGGCTTCATTCTCAATTACCGTCGCGGCATCGGGTTGTTACTGATCGCTATTACTTTGTTCATGGCCTATTGGGCGGCACACGTACCGATAGCGACCCGCTTCGAGGATCTGTTCCCGGGCAATCATCCGAATACCGTATTGTATCGGCAACTCCGTCAACACTACGGTGGCGCGCAGACCTTGGTTCTCATGCTGCGGCTCAAGAATGGCGATATTTTCAATTACAAGACGCTACATGACATCCAGGATATGACCGCCGAGGTCAATGCGCTGCCCGGCGTCAATCACAATGAAGTATTCTCGCTCGCTTCCTACCGGGTTCTGTACGCACGCGCGATGCCCGGCGCCCTGGTTTCGACTCCATTCATGTTTCCAAAGGTGCCGCAGAATCAGGCTGAACTGGATGATCTCAAGAACCTTGTACTAACTCATCGCGAACAGCTCGCGGCGTACGTCACTCCCGATCTGAAAGGGGCCCTGGTAATCGCCAGCTTCAACGACCTCGGTGTCGACTACAAGGCGGCCTTCGACGCAGTCCAGGAAATTATCCGGAAGCATCAGGATAGCAACACGACTATCTATGCGAGCGGCGCGATGATGTTCGCGGGATGGGGTTACCATTACCTCGGACGGATCCAAATAATCTTCCTGATAGCAATATTGTTCGCGGTAGTAATTCTTTACCTGAGCCTTGGTCGACGCACGGGATGGTGGGCACCGCTGATCACCGGTATTGCTTCGGCGATCTGGGGCCTCGGTTTCGTAAGTCTGATGAAGTTCAACTTCGATCCCGTGATGCTGGTCATTCCATTTATTCTGACTGCACGCGACTTAGGCCATGGAATCCAATGGCAGGGCCGCTACTACGACGAGCTGGACAGAAACGACGACGCGATCTTCGCGTGTGTCGCCACGGCCGAGTCGATGCTGGCGCCGGGCCTGCTCGCGGTATTCGCGAACATAGCAGGCATCATTTTCATCGCTCTCAGCGATGTCCCTGTTCTCAGGCAGATCGGGATAGGCGGTGCGGTATGGCTGGGATCGAGCCTGGCGCTGGTGTTTGTCGGCCAGCCGATAGTGATGAGTTACTTGGAGCGACCACAAATCCGGCAGCGCTCGGCGCAAGCGTCGCGAGCGTCGAACGGTTGGCTGGCCAATATTCCGGTCACGCCGGGAATATTACGCATCGGGCTGGTTCTGGCCGGCGGCGTCGCTATCGTGGCGGGACTCGTAGCTTCGCGTCACGCGTTAATTGGCTACCAGGTGCAGGGAACACCGATTTACCGTCCCGAGGCCAAGATCAATCGAGACACTGCGGAAATCAGCAAATTCGTTCCAACCAATCTCGGTTGGATCGTTTTGGAAACGCCAGACTATCCGAATCCACAATCCAATATCGGGGTCAGAACGCTCAGGATGGCCGACGACCTCGCCGCGTACCTAATGAGTCGCGGCGACGTGGTAGCGGTATTGCCTTTCGCGACTATCGCGACCAAGCCGATGAATATGCTGTTGCACAATGGTTTTCCTAAATACCTGGCGATGCCTGATAGTAATCAGCTAAGCGCGACACTATGGAGCTTTTTCTTCGGGTCCTCGGCACCCGGCGAGCCTCAGAGCTATTTTGCCTATTCGTCGGCAATGACCAACGCCTGTATTCGCGTCCTTCTGCGCGACCATACTTATTCACGGCTCGCAAAACTGCGTCACGACATCGATACTTTTGTGCGAGAGCGGGTGACCGCGGATCCCGAGCTTAACCAAGTGAAGGTGCTTTACCTGGGTGGCGATGCCGGTCTTTACCTGGCCACTGACGATGTAATCTCGCGCTTGAATTTCACCAATCTGAGTCTGGTGCTGGCGGCGATTTTTGTCGGTTGCGCCCTGATGTTCGGATCGTTGACGGCGGGTTTGCTTTTC